>Ga0209006_10004700_pt1 | contig 12369 bp, 13 predicted proteins | sample JacPin_JW_Ref_O2_FD_188567 | JGI IMG/M metagenome (GOLD analysis project Ga0209006, IMG submission 188567) | Forest soil microbial communities from Algoma, Ontario, Canada - Jack Pine, Ontario site 1_JW_Ref_O2 (SPAdes) (version 2) | ecosystem: Environmental > Terrestrial > Soil > Boreal...
CGGGAGATCGCATGCGGCAACTCGTGACGGAAGCGGGATTGCCCTCCCCGACTTATCTATCGGTTCCCCATTCGATCGATGGCATCCTGCCGCTCGTGGACCAGATCCTGATCGGCATAGAGACGGCTCGAGAGAGGGATCACGTCGATGAAATTTATGTGTATCACAATCAACCGCTCGCATCCGCAGGTTACCGACCCGTCAGCAAGCGTCTGTTGCCGCTGGATGCGATCTGGCAACGCGAATTGACGGCGCTTCGCTGGGGCACCCGGACAGTACCGGAGGTCATCGGTGGAACCGGAACTGCACTGCAGGCGTTCATCCGCGAATATCTCTTTGTCCTGTTGTTTCAGGCTTGTGCACAATCGCTCGCCAGCGAAAATGCCAGTCGTTTGGCTGCAATGCAACGTGCCGAGGAGAATATCACGGACGTTCTGCGGGGACTCACGCGCAAATTCCATCGGATCAGGCAGGAGTCCATCGATGAGGAGCTCTTCGAAGTCGTCTCCGGTTATGAGGCGTTATCGAAGCCCGGTCCACTTCAGTGATTAAATTCTCAAGCACCTCCCTGCAATTGAGGCCGCTCGTCTGCGCGTCATCGCGGCGTTAACGTATCCGCGGTGCGGTCGTCAAGCCATGACTCACACGGTGCCGGCGGTGTGACGCGCCTCATGCTTACGCAAGTTGTCGGGTTTTTCCTGACATCCTCCCCCCGCCTTCCCACTCTAGCCTTGAGCCTTGCCGAGTCCTCCACTTTATCAACCCTCACCGGTGCTTGGACGTTAAATGAAGATCAAATCCGAACGCGGAACTCCAAATCGTGCCAGGTAAGTTCCTTACCCAAGTGTTTGAGCAGAGCGAGCGCATACAAGAGCTGATTAAGCAATGCGCCGAAGAGTTATCCTCGGCCAATGCCGCTATCAAGCAAGAATTTGCAAACAACGACCCGCTGCCGGGAATTAAAAGTGCTCTCGACAAAAATGAGTTCGTTACAGGGAAATTGCTAGACGCCTCCGAAGGACTTAGGACGGTGAATCAAGCGCTGCAGGTTGCAATCAGAGATCGGACCATGGTCGGTCACCAATTTGCCGCGGCAGTGGAACAGGAGGAAGGTTCTCGCCATGCCGCCTTGCACGACCATTTGACCGGTCTGCCGAACCGCATGCTTTTCAAGGATCGGCTGGAACATGGAATTGCTCAGGCTAAACGGCATGGCTGGATTCTTGCCGTTATGTTCGTGGATCTGGACAATTTCAAGGGCATTAACGACACGTATGGGCATCAGGCGGGCGACGCCGTTCTGCAGACTGTTGCAAAGCGGCTTGCGCACAATACTCGCAACGACGACACGGTCAGCCGCTATGGCGGTGACGAGTTTTTATGCCTTCTGACTCCGCTCCATGAACCTGAGGACATTGCGATTATTGCCGCGAAGACCCTCGAGGCGATTCAAGCGCCCTGCGACGTGCGTGTAGGCGATATGATCGTCAACCCAACCATTGAAGCCAGTATCGGAATCTCGGTGTTCCCGAAAGACGGCGCCAGTGCGGCTGCGTTGATCGCGCATGCGGACGACGCCATGTACCGGGCCAAAGAGAACAAATCCAGGGTAGCGCCGCAAGAGGAGGCTGCACTTTCTGTATGTGCGGTAACGTACAGACGGCCGATCGGACGGGACACTAGCATTCGACGATGCTCCACCAATTTTTGACGACGAATCGTCAGCAAATAATCAACCTTTGTAAGGACAAAGTCGCCAAAAGATTCGAGCCCACCGAGACCGCGGGAGTGAAGAATCACGGCGTGCCGCTATTCCTGGAACAGCTTGTCGAAACTCTGCGAGAGGAACAAACCACGCACATTCGGAGTGCCGATTCAGAGCCGACGCCAGCGCCTACGAAGATCGGTCGCGCGGCGGCCATACACGGCGCTGAAATGCTGCGTCGCGGTTTCACCGTCGACCAAGTGGTGCACGACTATGGTGATGTGTGCCAAAGCGTGACGGCGCTGGCGGTCGAACAGAACGAAGACATCTCCACAGACGAGTTTCGCACACTAAATCGTTGTCTCGACAACGCGATCGCGGACGCCGTCGCGTCGTTTGGGGAAGCCCGCCAGACATCGGTCGACCGCCGAGCAGAAACCTGGCAACAACGCCTGGATGCTTATGGCGTCGAACACCGACGGCTGGTCGATATCGCCACGCGGTCATTCACTGCAATCAAGACTGGCAACATCGGAACAGGCGGGGCAACCGGCACATTGCTCGACCATGCCTTAGAGGAACTACGCGCCCTGGCGGACCGGGACCTGCCGGAGATTCTTCGCCCATAATCGAGGCACGCTGCGCTCTCCCCCTCTCCCCACCCCGTCGATTCCAGCTCATCGAACCAAACCGCTTCGGCGAGCTGCTCACCCAGCCCCGGAGTTGGCCCGTAGTTCCTCCAGAAGCGCAGCGAACGCCGGCGAGGGGTGGCGCCGGTTAGGGTAATAGAGATGGTAGCCGGAGAACGGCGGGCTCCAGTCGTCCAATACCCGGATCAGGCGTCCATCGGCGATGAACGGCGCCACCATGTCTTCCATCACGATCGCCAACCCCACGCCATGAAGGGCGGCGTCGATGAGGAGGTGCATGTCATTCAGGACGAAGGGGCCATCGACGTGGACGTTGACGCTGCGTCCGTCGCACTCGCTGTGGTCGCGGCGATCGAACAGCTCGCCGCGGCCAAGGGCGCCACGGCCGCGCAGGTGACTCGATCAACTCCGCACCTTCATCGCGGTACTTGGCCGGCGGACCGGGTGTTGGTCTTTCACAGATCGTCAATCCGCGTTAGCTAGGGAGACTCAACAAAGTATCGGGATTCGTCAATTATTTTCGCGGATTGTTGGCGACCCAGACCGCCATCATAAACGTGGCGCAACTGATGATCGATGAGGTCGCGCGCCCTGAAGACGCGTGAGCGTACGGTGCCGACTGGAATGGACATCGCGGAGGCGATGTCCTTATAACTTAGGCCATCGATTTCGCGCAGTGTGATTACAGTGCGATGCTCTTCGGATAGCCTCTCGAGAGTGGCATAAACCATGCCACGAATCTCATCAGCGACCATTAGCTCTTCGGGCGTTTCCAATTCCCGCAGACGCGCTGAAGGACGGGTAGTAGTCTGGTCATCCGAGAAGTCGATGGTGCCGTTTGGTGCATCGCGGCCGCGCGCTTTCAACAGATTGCTGGCGCAATTGCACGCGATGCGATAGAGCCAGGTATAAAACCTGCTCTCGCAGCGAAAATGCTGCAGGCCTCGATATGCCCTAATGAACGTCTCCTGGGTGGCATCTTCCGCATCGGCGGGATTGCGCGTATAGCGCATTGCAAGCTCTACTACCCGGGGCCGGTACTTGAGCACCAACCGGTCGAAGGCTCGGCGTTCACCGGACTGTGCACACCGCACAAGGTTGAGATCGCTAGTGCCTGGCGCGAAATCGGAACGTCCCGTACATGATTTTCGAGCCTTAGGGAAAGCACTGCTCATAGGTATGCGTCGGAACTCGGTGCGCATGGATTTTCCATCAGGGAAGAGTAGTCCCGAGTGGTCCAGCTTTGTAGCCTATATTTCTAGATGACACGTATCGTCGAGGACGATACCTCATCACGCTAGCGCCGGTTGAATTGTGGGGCCGAAATCCGCGGCGGAACGGAGGAACGCCAGTAGCCTGATTTAAGCGGTCGGAGCTAACGCGGAAGCCCGTCGATCTGATGGATGCTATCAATTCCATCGATAGACATCGGCCCTAACGATGGAAGCCATCGAGAGATATCGGCTTCCGAAACCACCTGCCCAGTACTAGTCTTTGTGAAGTAGCCACCTTAGGAGATCCCGATGACCGAAAGTCAAAAGCTATCAGCGCTGCGTGACAAGCTTATCAGGCGGCGTCGCTCCCTCGTCGAGGGCTATCAGAGTTCCGCGACTGACCAGCTCAACGGCGATGCACTTGTGCGGGTCCAAAACGAAATCGAAGCAGTGGACAGGGCAATGGCCGAAGAAAAGCGTGCCGAATTTCGACTCTGACCATTCACCGGTCCCGTTCACTGTTCAAGAAGCCATTTCGACCGACATGAACGGGAAGGATCTTCTTACAACATCACAGAAGGCGCGTCGAATAAATTTCGACGCGCCTGTATATGGGACATTCGCAGAGATCGGAGCGGCATCGGCATCATCGGGTTCGACACGAACATCCTCGGCATATTCTCGCGGGAGGCGCTGCAGAAATCAAAGACCACGACATCTTATGGGAGACAATGGTCCCCACGCCCATTGCCATTGCCATCAAGCGCCGTGGTCTCTTCGGCCACGTCAATATCTCCCACGGCGACTGAGAGGATTAGATCGATCACCCGGTCACGGCAGTTCGGATATATAGGTCAGGCCGATACATCCTATCGAGAGAAACAGACTACCGGCGGTTCGTAGACCCGTTATAGTCTTACGTGCAATAAAGTTCTCATTGGGTCGCGCGCAACCATGGACTTCGACGACGTCTTGTTCGGGCTAATCCTATGCGGCGTCGGACTGGCAGGTGCTTGCTTCAGAAGCGAGTACGTGCTTCTACGTGAACTTAGAGCGGCTGAGCGCAGAAAGGAGGCGCTCATGCGCGATTTGCATTTAAAGAGATCATCCTCGCAAGCCGACGACGGAAAACGCGTCGCGGAGACAGCTGAACTATACGATAGGACGGGATGACAATCTTCAGTTGACTGCCTCTTGGCGAAATGGATCAGCGGGGTAGATACCGAGCACCTCGAAATAATCCGAGAAGAAGCGCAGCTCTTCGAAGGCGCGTATCAGCGCAACGTCATCTGACCGACCGTCCACCTCGGCGTAGAAGAACGTGGCGGTGAAAGCGCCATTCTCCATATAACTTTCGAGCTTGGTCATGTTGACACCATTGGTGGCGAAACCGCCCATGGCCTTGTAGAGCGCCGCCGGCAGATTCCGGACCCGAAAGACGAAGCTGGTGACACAGCGCACGCCGGCCGGAGGGAGCGGCGGATTGGTGTCCGCGGTCATCACCAGGAAGCGAGTTGTGTTGTGGGCTTCGTCCTCGGCGTTATCGAGGAGGATGTTCAGGCCATAGAGCTTGGCCGCCAGCCGCGGGGCGATCGCGGCGCGGTGAGGATCGGGATGCTCGGCCAGGGTTTTGGCAGCTCCGGCTGTATCGCTCGCCGCCTCGGTGCGCACGCCGAGCCGCCGCAGCGTATTGCGGCACTGACTAAGGGCGATGGGCATGCTGCTCACCATCTTCACATCCTGTAAGCGCACGCCCGGATTCGCCATCAAGTGGAAGCGGATGGGTTTGAATCGTTCGCCAATGATTTTCAGGCCGGACGCCGGCAGCAAATGATGCACGTCGGCCACGCGGCCGGCGATGGAGTTTTCCACCGGAATCATCCCCAGGTCGCAAGCGCCGGACTTCACCGCCTCGAAGACGTCTTCGAAAGCCGCATAGGCTGACGGTGCGTAATCCGGAAAATACGTTCGGCATGCTTCATCGCTGTTCGCGCCGAGTTCGCCTTGGAAGCCAATCTTGAGCATGCTGTTCAGTGCCCGCTTCCCTTGGTCCCAAGGACGCTATGCAAAAATCTCGCCGAGAAACCCCTGCAACTTGGCCCAGGACCGGACATCTGCCTTGGCGTCGTACTTCAAAGCCGGATTGCCCTGCTTATCGGCTTCGGGGTTGGTGAAGCTATGGACCACACCGCCATACAATTCCATTTGCCAGTCCACGCCACCTGCGCGCATTTCTTGTACGAATGCCTCGCGCGGTTCGGCGCCGATCATCGGGTCATCCGCCCCGATGCAGACCAGTACCTTGCCTTTGATGTTCCTGGCGTCCTGCGGGCGAGCGGTGCCGAGGCCGCTATGGAAACCCGCGACGCCGACCACGTCACTTCCGCTGCGCGCCAATTCCAGCGCCATCGTCCCGCCGAAGCAATACCCAATAGCGGCAATCCGAGCTGCATCAACCTCGGGCCGCGCCTTGAGCGCCGCCAGTCCCGCTTTGGCCCGCGTCCGCGATCCCGAAGGATCAGCCATCAGCGGCCCGATCAGCCCCATAACGGCCGCCAGGTCGCGGACGATTTTCCCCTCGCCATGTAGATCACTGGCGAGCGTCACAAACCCCAGCTCGGCCAGGCGCTTCGCCTTCGATTTCGCATGCTCGCCAAGTCCAAATGCCTCGGGAAACACCAGCACGGCGGGCCGCTTGCCGCTTTTGCTCTCATCAAAATATAAATGACTTTCGAATTTCAAACCATCAGCTTCATATTTCAGAATTTCTGTATGCATATATCTTCCCGTTCGAGCGGATTGAGGAACCAATTTATTCAGCCGTGCGAATTATACGGCAGCAAAACACGGCTGTGCGACCTGCCACATGATGGCCCACTTGTCGGATTCGTGTAAAGCCAGTCTGCCCAGTGCGGCGTATTTGCCCGGCCCGCGTTTGTCGTCAGCTACGGCTTGCGTTCGACGACTTTCTTGGCGAGCTCCGCAAGCGAAGCGAGGTCCATCTCCTCGGCCGGAACCTCGATCACCCCGTCAACGGGAATTGCTGGGCGCGATACGGACGCGGATTGAGGTGCAGGCGCCGCCGTTCGCGCTTGAGAGGGAGCGCGCAGCATGGACTTGGCCGGATCAGGGGGCTTGCGCGGCGCCGCCGGCGGCGGGCGTACCCAATCGTTCACTTGGTCCATCCAGCGCTGGTAGCGCTCGAAGGTCCACATTCCTTCCTCACCTCCGGACTGCAGCACGCTCGCGAGTTGGCTGAAGTTTCCGGCGCGGATGGTTCCCTTGGCTCCGGAAGTCGGAATCAGGATTTCACAGCGCGGCACGCGCAGGTGAGGAGCGGTGAGAAAATCGAGCCGCTGGCAGGACAATGCCACCAGGCAATCGGCGAGTTGCGCGCGCACACTGGCCTGAATATCAGAAGGAAACGACATGCATACGCGGCTCAGCGCTTCCGCACAGGTTGCCGAATGCATTGTCGCAAGCACGAGGTGGCCGGTCTCCGCCGCGTCCAGCGTCAGCCGCATGACCTCCGGGGTGCGCATCTCGCTGATGACCAAAACGTCCGGATTCTCGCGCAATGCATCCATGATGCCCTGCTCGAAGCTCGGTGAATGCGTCGGAATCTCGCGCTGCCTGATGAAGGAGCGGCGATTCGCGAACACATATTCGACCGGGCTCTCCAGCACGACGATGTTGCGCGCGCGAGTCGCATTGATTTCCTCGATGAGGGCCGCGAGCGTGGTCGATTTTCCCGAGCCGGTCGGGCCGGAAATGATGATCAAGCCGCTCGGTGCCTCGATGAACCGGCGAAAATCGGGATGTAGATTGCACGCCCGCAGATCCTTGATGCCGGGCGACAGCAGCCTGACCGCTATCGCAATGCCCCGAATCGTTTGAAACAAGTTGGCGCGGCAGCGAATGCCGCCGATTTCAGCCGACAGATCCGCGGAGCCGCGCTCTTTGAATCCCAGCCACCCGCCGGTTCCGAGCAGGTCTTGGCAGACCTGCAGCAGCGCGTCGCCCGAGACGGTCGCGCCGATCGGCTGCAGTTCACCGCGAACCCGAACGAGCACGGGAGTTCCGGCTTCCAAATGCAGATCGCTCGCGCCGAGCGCATAGGCCTGTCCGATCCACTCGTCGAAGATCATTTACGTGTCGCTCGAGAAATCCATGTCTGCAGTGTATTCATCGCTGGGCTGATGGTAGCGCTTGGTGGTGTATTTGTCGCGCTGCGCCCGGCACGTGCGATTTTCAACGGGAAGGCCTAGACTCGTATCTCGCTTACCAAGGGAGAACTGAGATGAACCCTATATTCACGCGATCAGCGTGCTTGATGGTTTTATTCGTCGGTTTCGAGACACTCGCCGCTGCAGCGCAACCACCCGACTCTGTGCAGAGTGATTTCAACGGCAATACCGCGATGGGCTTGAACGCCCTCTACTCCCTCACCACCGGTATCGAGAATACCGCTGCCGGTGAGCAGGCACTCAGCGAGAACACGACCGGCACGAGCAATACGGCGTTCGGAAACGAAGCGCTCGGCATCAGTACGATCGCAAGCCGAAATACCGCGGTTGGAGACCTCGCGCTTCTCGACAATAACGGGGGCGACAATACTGCCGTCGGAGCTTTTGTGCTCCGGAACAACAAGAGTGGAGTGGGCAACACCGCGATGGGCTCTGCTGCCCTCCTGGCCAACACGACCGGGAGCGGCAATACCGCCATCGGTATCCAGGCGCTCTATACCAATACCACGGGATCCAGTAACGTCGCGGTCGGCGGGGGTGCACTCTTCTTCAACTCGACAGGCGCGGGCTTGAGCGCAGTCGGAGTTGATGCGCTTCTCAGCAATACGACGGGTGAGTTCAACACGGCCACGGGCTTCGGGGCGCTCTATTCGAACACGACCAGCGGCGACAATGCGGCCTTCGGGTACCAATCGCTCTATACCAACACAACCGGCAGCGCGAATACCGCCACGGGCTACAAGGCGCTTTACAGCAACACTACGGCCATCGATGGCGTCGCCTCGGGTAGTTTTGCGCTCTATGCGAACACGACGGGTAATTACAATAGTGCCTTCGGCGATGAGGCGCTCTTGCACAATACGATTGGCTCGAGCAACACGGCCGTGGGCCGAAATGCGCTCTACACGAGCACAACGGGATCGGCGAACGTGGCGATCGGCGAGAGCGCGGGATCCAACCTGACGACCGGCTCGAACAACGTCGACATTGCCAATCAAGGGCTCGCCGCCGACAACGGCACCATCCGGATCGGCGCGCCGAGCGTTCAAACCGCCACGTATGTCGCGGGTATCATCGGCACGCCGGTGACGGGCAGTGCCGTGTACATTACGGCGAATGGCCGACTGGGCGTTCTCGCATCGTCCGAGCGCTACAAGACCGAGATCACGCCGATGGGCACGCGCACTGACGGGCTGTTCGAGCTCAGACCCGTCTCATTCCACTTGAAGACCGAACCCAATGGTCCCATGCAGTTCGGCCTGATCGCCGAAGAGGTCGCGAAGGTCTATCCTGACCTTGTGATTCGAGACGCCGCGGGAACCATTCAAGGGGTACGCTACGATGAGCTCGCCCCGATGCTCCTCAACGAAGTTCGAAAGGAGCACAAGCGCTTCGAGGACCTACAGGCGCAGGTCCAGACGATGCGGCGCGAGCTTGCGACGCTCGAGCACGAGCGGGCCACATCGACTCTGGCTGCGCGCGTGAACCCCTGACGTTCAGATCTCACGAAGACAGGGCTACTCGACTAAGATCTAATCCACACTACGGTATTGTCACTCGAATCCCACCATTACCGCCCGTCGTTTGTCGTAGTCTCCGAGCTGTAGATCGACGCCGGCGGATTCGCTTTGTCGTTGTCTCCAGATACGTCTACACGTCAACGGACATTAGATTATCGAGAACGCTGGTCGCGCGGGCGGGTCAGCGGCTCTCCCCTACTCAATCGGACAATCGTACTCGATGCAAGAGATCGATAAATCGCGGGTCGTTGCGCAGCGGATCGAGCCGTGGATCAACGTTGAGATACGTCATCCAACCTGACCGCTCCTGGTAGGCCTGAGACAGGTACCCAAGCGCTTGGTCTTTCCATCCCAGCCCCGCACATATCAGGGCGAGATCGTAAGAAGGCACGTAGACGCGGTTGACACGAGCGGTTAACTCGTCAAATACAGCCCGCGCTTCGACTGTTTTGCCGATTGCTCCATAGAGGTGACCTAGCGCTGCGCTCGCGAAGGTGACGTCCCCGGACAGTTTGACCGCGATCTGAAATTCCTCCACTGCACGGTCGAACTGACCTTGCTGCTCGTAGGCCAGGCCAAAAAAATAGGCAGGCCAGAATGAATTGGGGTGCAGCTCGCTGGTTTTCCAGCACTGCTCAACCGCTTGCTCATACTGACGCGCAAACTGATAGTGCCACGCCATGTGAATATTGATCACCAGATCGAGCGGATCGAGTTCCAGGCAGCGTTTGCTTGCGTTTAGGGACTCCTCGGTGCGGCCTACGGCCGTCAGGAAATGAGAGTACCAGTGGTGGCACACGGCATAGTTTGGATTGAGTTCGAAGGCGGACTTGAATTGCGCTTCGGCCGTAGCCCAGTCCCAGTCATGGTGGGTCGTGCGGTACGCCAGTGTCGTATGCGCCTCAGCCAGTCGATTGTCGAGTTCCAATGCCTTGCCTGCGGCGGCTTGCGCTTTCGCCATTGCATCGATGGGCGGCAGGGTTCCATTCTCCCAGGAACCCAAAGTGACGTAGCAATCAGCCAGCCCGGCACGCGCACGCGCAGAGTTGGGGTCCTTATCGATCGCCCGTTCAAAGTATTCGATGGCTTTCGTAATGCCCTGAGGCCGCTGCGCCCAGTAGAAGCGGCCCTTCAAATAAAGATTGTACGATTCCAGGTTTTCGTGCTTCTTCGCAAGCATTGCCACCCGTTCCTTGGCCAGCAGCTCCACTTTCAGCTGCTTTACGATCGCCAGCGTGATCTCGTCCTGAATGGCGAAAACATCGGTCATTTGACGGTCGAATCGCTCGGACCAGAACTGATAGCCGTTGGCGGCGTCAATAAGTTGGGCAGTGACCCGGAGCCGATCGCCCGCCTTCTGAATACTGCCTTCCAGGATGGTGTCGACGTTGAGCCGCCGTCCGATCTCCCGGACATCCATTTCCTTGCCTCTAAAGGAGAACGCGGACCCGCGGGCCACTACGAAGAAGTCCTTGATCTGGGTCAGTGCGTTGATGAGTTCCTCCGCGAGTCCCTCACAGAAATAGTCGTTCTCTGCGACCGTGCCGATATTGACGAAGGGTAGGACGGCAATGGAGGGCGCTCGCTGACCCGGCCGAACCTCGGCGCCAAGGTGGATATCGGTTCGTCGCTGCTGCGCCTGCTGCGCGAGATGCAGTAACCGATCGCGGGCGGCAGGCTCGTTCTTGAGCCGCAGCACCGGGAGGAAACGGGCTTGCACCGTCGCGAGGTTCGGCAAGCGCAAATTCTGCTCGAGCCGGCTGATCTGCGCATCGCTGTATCCCACGGCAATGGACAGCGACGTCTGCGTCAGTCCCGCGCGCCGTCGGAGATAGCGAAGCAACTCGCCGAAGGTGGTTAGACGGTCGAGAATTTCGGTGGGAATCGCTACATCCATGTTCCCAGTTCCTTCCGGGTCGCCAACGACCCGAAGTTGCAATATAGCGGGTATTTTTCCTGGTTGGAGAATTCTTGGCAAGAAATGTCAGGTCAAGGGGTATCGAGGCGACTATTTTGTCGTCGCCGCGCCGAACCTATTGCCGCGGGCAGCGCTTCAACGGCTGTTTTGCCGATATCCCAACCAAAGGAGATGGAAATGAAGAAGGAAGCTAAGATTCTATGGGGCGGCGCCTTGGCCGCATCGATCGTCGCCGGACTCGCGATGGCAACTCCCACGATCGGTGCCTGGTACAACGTCATTCTGTCGACGGGCACGGTCAACCAAGAGATCCATGCCCACGCTCATGTGGCACTAGCCGGCACAGAGGAGGGTTTCAGTGCCGAATTGGAAACGGAAGGTGCTTCCAATGTCATCCAGCAGGAAATCAAATTTTCTCCTGGCGGCACCACCGGCTGGCATACCCACCCCGGCATCTTGCTGCTCACTTTGGCGGCAGACTCCGGCCCCATAGATTGGTACGATGCCGCGTGCGGGAAGCGGGTTTACAAAGCGGGCGACTCCTGGACCGAGGGAACGAAGTTGCACGACGTCGTCAACAGTGGCTCGATTGATGCGCACTTCCTGGTCACATATGTCGTTGCGAAAGGTATCAACAAGCGTACGGATCAAGCCGCGCCGGCGTGCGCGCCTGCGCTCGGGTTGCAGTAGCGCAGCGGCACGGGGACTGCGCAGGGTCTGTTCCTTGCGCGGCACCTCCGCTTAAATCCGATACATGCCCGGACACGGGAACGTTCTCGTGTTCGGGTGTATTGCGTTGCCAATTTGACCCACACGAGGTCAGCCTTTCCGCCAGCCAATCGCGCGCAATTGATCCGCCGGGTCTATATCCCGTCGGCGATGAGCTGGGTGTTCTCCAGCCTGCATCTGTCGGTCGGCATGGCCTTTGTCGGCGCGGTGATCGGCGAGTATCTCGGCTCCGCGGCGGGCGTCGGCTATCTCATCCTGCAGGCGGAATCGACCTTCGACATCAATGCGGTAATCGCCGGCATCGTCATCCTGACGGCGTGCGCGCTGGTGCTCGACGCAATGGTGACACTGGTCGAGAACCGACTGGTCGGTCGCTCCCGCCCGCG
>Ga0209006_10004701_pt1 | contig 12367 bp, 13 predicted proteins | sample JacPin_JW_Ref_O2_FD_188567 | JGI IMG/M metagenome (GOLD analysis project Ga0209006, IMG submission 188567) | Forest soil microbial communities from Algoma, Ontario, Canada - Jack Pine, Ontario site 1_JW_Ref_O2 (SPAdes) (version 2) | ecosystem: Environmental > Terrestrial > Soil > Boreal...
CGAGCCGAGCCTGATCCGGCTCGTGCGCGAAGCGATCGCCGCCAGCACCACTTCCGGGGTTGAGACTGAAAAATCCGGCCGATGATGTTCGCCGACACCGAAAGCATCGACGCCGAGCTTGTCGGCGAGTATGCCCTCGTCGACCACATCGCGGATGACCTGGGCGTGCGACCGCGGCTGCTCATCCGGGCCAATGGTGACGTCGCCGAAGGTGTCCAGTCCGAACTCGAATTGCTGGGCCATAAGGTCTCTTTTCTGCTTGATCCGCTGATGGCAATTAACCGATGACGGCTGCCCGGGCGGTTAGACGAAAGTCGTGCGGCAATAGGCGACAGGTAGGGCGGACAAATCGTTCGCGCAACGCCAAAACGCGGCAGTCGGTGCCCGGTTTTTGGCCGGAGCGGCGCCAAAAACGGCGTGATTGATCCTGCGATTCGTCGGGGATTTTCGGGCGATTCACCAAATCCCGCTGCCGGCTTGATTAGCGTTGCCGAGCGCGCTCAAATCGGCCAATGAGTGGCGCCATAAGCCACAAGAAGGGAAACGCCCGCGCACCGCTCGGTGCGCCAATCAAGGGGAAAAACGTGATGATGAGGATGACTCTCGCGGCCGCAACGGCGCTTGCGCTGGCGGCGGGGCCGGCGCTGGTTCAGCCTGCCTGGGCGCAACAAAAGACCGTCAAGATCGGCTTTCTCAGCACCTTCAGCGGCCCCACTGCCGCGATCGGCAACGATATGCGCAATGCCTTCGAGCTGGCGCTTGATCATCTCGATCACAAGATCGGCGGCCTGCCGGTTGAAGTGATCTACGAGGACGACACGCAAAAACCCGACATCGGCGTGCAGAAGACCCAGAAGCTGATCGAGTCAGACCATGTCGACTTCATCGTCGGCTATATCTGGTCGAACGTGCTGCTTGCCTCGCTCAAGCCGCTGACCGATTCAAAGACCATCACCGTCGTCGCCAATGCGGGGCCGTCCGCCTTCGCGGGCGAGCTTTGCTCGCCGTACGTGTTCTCGACGTCCTGGCAAAACGACCAGACGCCGGCCGCGATGGGCAAGTACATGAACCAGAAAGGCGTGAAGTCGGTCTTTCTGATCGGGCCCAACTACGCCGCGGGCAGAGACATGCTGGCGGGTCTCAAGAGCACCTATAAGGGCAAGGTCGTCGGCGAGGAATATACCCGCTGGCCCGACCAGCTCGATTTCTCGGCCGAGCTCTCCAAGGCGCGCGCGTCGGGTGCCGAAGCGATCTTCGTGTTCTACCCGGGCAGCGCCGGGGTGCAATTCATCACCCAATACGTGCAGTCCGGCCTCAAGGGACAGATCCCGCTCTATCAGGTGTTCACGGTCGATGAGCTCTCGATCCCGCGGCTCAAGGAGCTGGCGCTCGGCATTCCGGGCGCGCAGGAATGGGTGAACGATATTTCCAACGAGCAGAACAAGAAATTCGTCGCCGATTATATCGCCAAGTATAAGCAGCGGCCGTCCTACTACGGCGCTCAGGCCTATGATGCAGCGTCGCTGCTCAACAGCGCAGTGACGGCCGTCCATGGCGACCTGTCAGACAAAGACGCGCTGCGCAAGGCGATGGAAAAGGCGGACTTCAAGTCGCTGCGCGGCGGCTTCAAGTTCGGCAACAACCACATTCCGATCCAGAATTTCTACCTGCAGGATCTGGTGAAAGAGGGCAACGACTACGTGCTCAAGACCGTCGCCACCATCGTCGAGAACGATCAGGACACGTTCCACGATCGTTGCCAGGTGAAATTGGGGCAATAGAACGCATGCTCCAGCATAGATCCAGAGCGCGATGATTCAATCGAACGTCTTCGCGCTTTGGCCGTTGCGCGTTGTGCATGGTGGGTGTCTATTGCTTCTGTGCCGCGACCGGGGGGCGGGGAGGCGATAGCGGTTCGATGTTGTATTTTCTTGAGCAATGCCTCAACGGCATCCAGCTCGGCATGCTCTTGTTTCTGCTGGCGGCCGGGCTGACGCTGGTCTTCGGCATTATGGACCTGGTCAATCTGGCGCACGGCTCGCTGTATATGCTGGGGGCCTATTTTGCCGCCACGTTCGCCACAGTGACCGGCAGCTTCACGCTGGCGATTATCCTGGCGCTGCTTGCATCGCTCGTCGCCGGCATGGTGCTGGAGGTGATCGCGATCAGGCCCCTTTATAGGCGCAGCCATCTCGATCAGGTGCTCGGCACGTTCGGTTTGATCCTGTTCTTCAACGAACTGGTGCGGCTGGTCTGGGGCCCGGAGGGCCGGACGCTGTCGCTGCCGTCGGAGATGCTCTCGGCGGTGCAGGTTTTGCCCGGCGTGTATTATCCGATCTACCGTCTGGTCATCATCGGGGCGAGCCTCGCGGTCGCCGGGCTTCTTTATGTTCTGGTGATGCGCACACGGCTCGGCATGCTGGTGCGCGCCGGCGCTTCCAATCGCGAGATGGTCGGCGCGCTCGGGATCAACATCAAGCTTCTTTATACGCTAGTGTTCGGATTGGGCGCCGCGCTCGCTGGCTTCGCCGGCGTGATGCAGGCACCGATCCTGACCGTGCAGATCGGCATGGGCGAGAACATTCTCATTCTCGCCTTCGTGGTCATCATCATCGGTGGCATCGGCTCGATCCGCGGCGCGTTTGTGGCGGCGGTCATCGTCGGCCTGATCGACACGCTCGGGCGTTCCTTCCTGCCCGACCTGCTGCACCTCGTTCTTAGCAACAGCGCCGCGCAAACGCTGGGACCCTCGCTGTCGTCGATGTCGATCTACATGCTCATGGCCGCGATCTTGGTGTTCCGGCCGGAAGGGCTATTTCCGGCGGCGAGCCGATGACCGTGTCGCTCGATCCTTCGCTCAAAACCGCGCCGCCCGCCGTGATGACGGCGCGCAACGTCTTCACTGTCGGGGTGATCGCCATCCTGGCGCTGGTGCCGGTCTATGCGTACGCGACCGGCCAGACGTTCAGCGTCGCCTTGTTCACCCGCACCATCATCCTCGCCATCGGCGCGGTGAGCCTTAACCTCATCATGGGTTACGGCGGCATGGTGAGCTTCGGCCAGGCCGCCTATCTCGGCATCGGCGGCTATGCGGTCGGCATTCTCGCCAAGGAGGGCATCGGCTCCGGCTTCGTTCAATGGCCGGTGGCGATCGTGGCGTCGGCGCTCTACGCGCTCGTGGTCGGCGCGCTCAGCCTGCGCACGCGCGGCGTCTATTTCATCATGATCACGCTCGCGTTTGCGCAGATGATCTATTACGTGGCGATCGGACTCGATCGCTACGGCGGCGACGATGGCCTGACCATCTACAAGCGCAGCACCTTCGGTGGCGTGATCGATCTCAACAACAAGGTGGTGTTCTACTATCACTGTTTGGCCATCCTGCTCGCCAGCATTTATCTGATCGCGCGGCTGGTCAATTCGCGCTTCGGACTGGCGCTGCGGGGCACGCAGTCGAACGAGCGGCGCATGCGCGCCATCGGCTTTCCGACCTTTCGCTACAAGCTCGTCGCCTTCGTGATCTCCGGCGCGCTATGCGGCCTTGCCGGCGCGCTTCTCGCCAACCATACGAGCTTCATCAGCCCGGCGATCATGCACTGGACGCGCTCCGGCGATCTGATCGTCATGGTGGTGCTGGGCGGTCTGGGCTCGCTGTTCGGACCGGTGATCGGCGCCGTGGTGTTTCTACTGCTGCAGGAAGGCTTGTCGCGGGTGACGGAATTTCCCGACCTGATCCTCGGGCCGGTCCTGCTGCTGGTGGCGATCTATGTGCACGGCGGCATCGGCGGATTGCTGGAAGGACGGGGCCGTGGCTGATGCGCTGTTGCAGACCGAGCAACTGACCCGGCGCTTCGGCGGCGTGACCGCGGCCGACGCAATCGGGCTCACGATCGCACCGAACGAAGTGCACGCCATCATCGGTCCGAACGGCGCCGGCAAGACGACGCTGATCGGCTTGTTGAGCGGTGAGGTCGTGCCGGAGCAGGGCAGCATCCGTTTCGGCGGCAGCGAGATCAGCCACCTGCCGGTTCATCGCCGCAGCCAAATGGGGCTCGCGCGATCGTTCCAGATCACCTCGCTGTTTCGCGACTTCACCGCGCTCGACAATGTCGCGCTCGCCGTGCAGGCGCACCGCGGGCATTCGTTCCGGTTCTGGCGCGACGCCCGGCGCGAGGACGATTTGCGCGGGCCGGCGCTGGCGGCGCTCGAGCGCGTCGGCTTGCGCGATCGCGCCGCGACGCGCGTAGATAAAATGAGCCACGGCGAGCAACGCCAGCTTGAGATCGCCATGGCGCTCGCCGGCAGTCCGCAGCTTCTCCTGCTCGACGAGCCGATGGCCGGCATGGGGCCGGACGAGTCGTCGCGCATGGTGCAATTGCTGCGCGCGCTCAAGGGCAGCGTGACGATCCTTTTGATCGAGCACGACATGGAGGCGGTGTTCGCGCTCGCCGATCGGCTCAGTGTTCTGGTTTACGGCCGCATCATCGCCACCGGCAGCCCGGAAACGATCCGCAACGATCCCGCCGTGCGGCAAGCTTATTTGGGCGAGAAGCATGGCGCCGAGCCGGGAGCGCGCAATGGCTGAGCCGCTTCTGGAGCTGTCCGATATTGAAACCAGCTACGGCCAGAGCCGGGTGCTGTTTGGTATCTCGCTTGCCATCGCGCCGGGCGAGATGGTGTCGCTCATGGGCCGCAACGGCATGGGCAAGACCACGACGGTGCGCTCGATCATGGGGCTGACGCCGGCGGCTGCCGGCAGCATCCGCTTTAGCGGCGCGCAGATCCACGGGCTTCCGGCCTATCGCATCGCTAAGCTCGGCCTCGGGCTGGTGCCGGAAGGCCGCCAGGTGTTTCCGAATTTGACTACGCGGGAAAATCTGCTCGCCACCGCGGCAAACCGCACCGGCGTTGCCGCCCCATGGACGCTCGCCAAAGTGTTTGCGCTGTTTCCGCGCCTCGCGGAACGGGCCGCCTCGATGGCCAATCTTCTGTCCGGCGGCGAGCAGCAGATGCTGGCCATCGGCCGTGCGCTGATGACCAACCCGCGGCTCATCATTCTAGACGAAGCGACCGAGGGGCTGGCGCCGCTGATCCGTGACGAGATCTGGCGTTGCCTCGAGCTTCTGCGCAAAAGCGGACAGTCGATCCTGGTGATCGACAAGAATGTGGACGCGCTCACCCGCATCGCCGATCGGCACTACATCATCGAGCGCGGCCGCGTTGTCTGGTCCGGGAACTCGCAAGCCTTGGCGGCGTCGCCCGACGTGCAGCACCGCTATCTTGGCGTGTAGCGCCGCGACGCCTCTCCGGCAGCGAAATCCCTTTAAGCTTGAAATACTTTCCCCTACAATGCCGCCTCGTGTCGGGGGAACACGTGGGGAGTAGGTTCTATGATCAGACAATTTGGATTGGCCGCCATGACGGCCTCGGCGCTTGTCGCGCTCACGGCGGTGACGGGGTTCGCAGCAGATAAACCGGTTTTCGGATTGGTGATGTCGTTCAGCGGCTGGTTCGCGCCGGTCGATGCCGATACGATTGCGGGCGCCAAGCTTGCGGTCTCCGAGATCAACGCCGCTGGCGGCGTGCTCGGCCAACCGATCGAGGTTGTCGAGTTCGACAACAAGTCCGAACCGCCGCTCGGCGCCGATGGCGCCGTCGACGTGATCGGCAAGGGCGCCAAGGCGATCCTCTTTCCCAGCGATTTCGATTTCGGCGCGCCTGGCGCCTACGTGGCGCAGCAAAAGGACGTAGTGGCTTTCTCCGGCGCGTCCGACGCGAAATTCGGCGTCCAGGGCGTCGGTCCGCTGGCCTACTCGACTTCGAACGCGAGCCAGGCGCAAGGCGCGCTGCTGGCGGAGTGGGGCTACAAGCAGAAGGGCTGGAAGACGGCCTACGTGCTGCTCGACAACACCATCGCCTATACCAAGTCGCTCTGCGGCAGCTTCGCCACGCGCTGGACCGAGCTCGCCGGCAAGGACGGGCTGCTCGGCCAGGACACCTTCCTCAACAGCGATCCGTCGATCGCCGCCCAGGTCACCCGCATCACCAGCCTGAGCAAGAAGCCCGACGTGATCTTCTTCTGCTCCTACGCTCCGGGTGGACCGAGCGCCATGCGCCAGCTGCGCGCCGCCGGCGTCACCGCGCCGATCGTGACCGGTGAATCGCTCGACGGCGATTATTGGATCGGCTCGGTCCCCGATCTGAGCAATTTCTACGTGATCAGCTACGGCTCGAAGTACGGCGACGATCCGGATCCCGAGGTCAACGGCTTCTTCAAGCGCTTTGAAGCCAAGTTCGGCCGAAAGGCCGATGTGTCCTACGGGCTGCGCGGCTACGCCGCCGTGCAGGCCTGGGCGGACGCTGCCAACAAAGCCGGCTCGCTCGACGGCGCCAAGGTTGCTGCCGTGCTCGACACCTTCGACAAGAAGCCGCTGGTGATTGGTCCCACCACCTATACACCGAAGCTGCACATCCAGACCACGCGGCCGATGGCGATCCTGCAAGCGACCAACGGCAAGTTCGCCTGCGTCGGCCGCTTCTCGGTGGAGTCGTTCCCGCCGGTTCAGTGAGGGTCGACCCGACACCGGACGCTTGAGCATGCAGCTAACGGCGCAGGCGGTGAGCGTCCGGTTCGGCGGCCTTGTGGCCGTCGATCAGGTCAGTATTGAGCTGCGACGCGGTGAAATCCTCGGGCTGATCGGGCCGAACGGCGCCGGCAAGACCACGCTGGTCAATGTGCTGTCGGGATTTCAGCGGCCGCAAACCGGCGCGATCGTCATCGGTGAGCGCGAGTGCACGCGGTTGCAGCGCCACGATTTTCCGCGCGCCGGCGTGGTGCGCACCTTCCAGGCCGTGCGGCTGTTTCGCGGGCTGACCGTGAGCGAGAATGTCGAGATCGGCTATGTAGGGCAGGGGCTGTCGCGCGGCGAAGCGCGCCGCCGTGCCGCCGTGAGTCTCACCGAGCTGCATCTCGCCGACAAGGCGGACCGGCTCGCATCCGGCCTGAGCTATGGCGAGGAACGCCGGGTCGGGCTCGCGCGCGCGCTCGCGGTCAATCCGCGGTTTTTGTTGCTCGACGAGCCGGCCGCGGGGCTCGCCGCCGCCGAAGCCGAAGAGCTGCGCGAGCTTATTCTCCACATTCGCTCCACGCGCGGCTGCGGCGTGCTGGTAATCGAGCACAACATGGCGCTGGTGATGAATTTGTGCGAGCGCATCCATGTGCTCGACGGCGGCAAGACCATCGCCGCAGGGACGCCTTCGGAAATCCGCGCCGACGCCGGGGTGCGGCGCGCGTATCTTGGGCCCGAAAAATTGCAATGAGCGCGCCGTTGCTGCAGGTGTCCGGTCTCGTCGTGCGCTATGGCGCGGTGACGGCGGTGCGCGGCGTCGATCTCGCCGTCGGCGAGGGCGAGATCATCAGCATCGTCGGCCCCAACGGCGCCGGCAAGACCTCGCTCGTGTCCGCCATCGCCGGGATCGTTCCAGCCGCGAGCGGCAGCATCGTCTTCGGCGGCAAATCGCTCGCCGGCATCGCACTCGAAGATGTCGTGGCGCACGGCATCGCGCTGGTCCCCGAAGGCCGCCACATTTTCGCAAGCCTGACGGTGACTGAAAATTTGCTGCTGGGCGCGACCGTGCGCTCCGACGCTGACGGCGTGCGCGCCGATCTCGACCGCTCGTTCACGATGTTTCCGATCCTCGGCGCGCGGCGGCGGCAGCCGGCCGGACAGTTGTCCGGCGGCGAACAACAGCAGCTCGCCATCGCCCGCGCGCTCATTTCACGGCCGCGTCTGCTGATGCTCGATGAACCTTCGCTCGGCCTCGCGCCGGCCGTCGTCGACCAGGTTTACGTGCTGTTGCGCAGCGTGCGCGAGCAGGGTGTGACCATTCTACTGGTCGAGCAGAATGCCGAGCGCGTGTTCGGTCTGGTTGACCGCGTCCATGTGATGAGCGGCGGCGAATTCGGACTGAGCGGCACAGCCGCCGAGATCAAGACCGATCCGCGGTTCGACGCGGCCTATTTTGGCGTTCACATGCACGAGGCCAGCAGCGGGGCAAAGAGCGAACCGTAATGGAGCATTCGGTCCAGACCCTGGTCGATGCGGTCAGCGTCGGCAGCCTTTACGCGCTGACCGCGCTCGGTATCGGGCTGATTTTCGGCGTGATGCGGCTGATCAATTTTGCTCACGGCGAGCTGATCACGTTCGCGGCCTACGCGCTCCTGGCGCTGTTCGGCCTGCCGGTTCCGGTGATGCTGTTCGGCGCCATTGCGGTCGCGGTTTTGCTGGCGCTGATTACCGAGCGCGCGGCGTTCCGTCCGCTGCGCAGCGCCGATCCGACGACGCTGCTGATCTCGTCGTTTGCGGTGAGCTTCTTCCTGCAGAAGCTGCTTATTCTGGTGGTGGGCTCGCGGCTCAAGGGGCTCGATTTTCTTCCGGCGCTCGGCCGGCAAGTCGAGCTGATGGGCGTGCGGCTGCAGCTCTTGCAGATCGCGACCATCGTGGTCAGCGCGGTTCTGCTAGTCGGGCTGACCTGGTTCCTGCGATCGAGCCGGCTCGGTCTGCAGATGCGTGCCGCGGCCGAGGACTTCCGCATGGCGCGGGTGCTCGGCGTGCGCGCCAATCGCGTGATCGCGATGGCGTTTGCGCTGAGCGGCATTTTGGCCGCCGCGGTCTCTTGTTTTCTCGTCGTGCAGACCGGCGTGGTGCAGCCGCGCATGGGCTTGCAGCTCGTGGTCATCGCCTTCGTCGGCACTGTCATCGGCGGGCTTGGCAGCCTCACCGGCGCCGCGCTCGGCGGCTTCCTGGTCGGGGCCGCCTCGATTCTGCTGCAAGCGCTGCTGCCGCCAGATCTGCGGGTGTTTCGCGAAGCTTTCGTTTTCGTCGCCGTGGCCTTGGTGCTTCTGTTTCGGCCGCAAGGACTCATTCCGGCGCGCGGCCTGAAGGAGCGCATCTGATGGCGAGGGAGGGAAAGGCGCGCAATTACGGCATCCTGCCGCGACTGTGGCCGCTCGTCGCCTTGCTCGCGATCATCATCCTGATCGCCGTGGGCATGTCGTTTGCGCCGGCGGTCTTGCAGCGGCGGGCGACCCAGGGGCTGATCAATCTCGTCGCCGTCGTCGGGCTTTATGTCTTCGTCGGCAATTCCGGCGTGCTTTCGTTCGGCAACGCCGCATTCATGGCGGTGGGCGCCTACGTCTCGGCGCTCCTGACCATGAAGCCAACGGCGAAGAGCGTGTTCCTCCCGGAATTGCCCGCTGCCATCGCCCACGCCGAATGGCCGAGCCTTGCGGGAGCGCTTGCCGGCGGCGGCGCGGCGGCCCTGCTGGCCTTCCTGGTCGGGATGCCGTTGATGCGACTCTCGGGTGTCGCGGCCAGCATTGCTACCTTCGCGGTGCTGGTCGTCGTCTATATCGTGCTCGGCAACTGGACCGCGGTGACCGGCGGTCAGAACTCGCTCATGGGCTTGCCGTCCTATGTGGATCTTTGGACGGCGCTCGGCTGGGCGCTGGCTGCCATCGTCGTCGCGTTCGCTTATCAGGAGACGCGCTCCGCCCTGCAACTGCGGGCTTCGCGCGAAGACGAGCCCGCCGCGCAGGCCGCCGGCGTCAATGTTGTTCGCCATCGTCTGATTGCGTTCGTCATCTCGGCGTTCCTGTCCGGCATCGCCGGCGTGCTGCTGGCGCATTTTCTCGGGATCGTGCGCGTCGAAAATTTCTATCTCGATCTCACCTTCCTGATCGTGGCGATGCTGATCATCGGCGGCCGCGGCAGTCTCACCGGTGCCGTCGCCGGCGCGCTCGTGATCGCGGTGCTGACTGAGCTTTTGCGCCAAATCGAAATCGGCGTGCAGATCGGCAAGACCACCATCGGCGCGCCGCCCGGCGTCGGCGACGTCATTCTGGCGCTGATCATGCTGTTGATCATTCTGTTCCGGCCGAACGGGCTGGCCGGCGGGCGCGAACTGACTTGGCCGTTCCGGCGGGGCTAGCGCAATTGCAAGCGACCGAGATTGGTGGGAATCCGACGGCTGCTATCGGCGAGCGGGCGCTTCTGATATGAGATCGGAATGCTAAAGCTCTTCTGCCTCTGCGGCCGAGTTCGCATCGAAGTCGCGAAGCGGCCGGACTTCATCAACGAGTGCAACTGCACGCTGTGCAGCAAATCAGGGGCGCGCTGGGCCTATTTACATCCCTCGGAAGTCGGCATCGAGGGAACGACGAAGGGATACAGCCGAGAAGATAAGGAAGACCCCGCTGCGGAAATCCGGTTCTGCGCAAATTGCGGTTCAACGACGCACTTCGTCCTGACCCCGAGCGCTGTATCGAAGTTCGGGAATGTGCAGCTGGGTGTCAACGTGCGTCTGGCGAGTGAGAAAGATCTTGCCGGAATAGAATTGCGCTATCCTGACGGACTCGCCTGGTCGGGGAAGGGCGGCTTCGGCTACGTGCAGGAAACTCGCATCATCGGCCGATGAGTTGCTTCGGAAGAAACCTCAAATCCGTGTTTACCGACTGGCGCTCGCATAATCGTGCTCCAACGCAAGGTTGTCCGGTGAATCGTCAGCAATAATTGACTGGCTAGACAGTCTTCGTTATGGTCGTGCCGATTGTTGGGCAAGGCGCATGGCCAGACCGAAAAGCGAAGACAAACGCAACGCCATCATGGAAGCCACGGCACGCGTCATTGCGGCGCAAGGGCTGGGCGCGCCTACCATGAAGATCGCCGAGGAGGCCGGCGTCGCCAACGGCTCGCTGTTCACCTACTTCGAGACCAAGACCGAGCTGTTCAACGCACTCTATCTCGAGCTGAAATCCGGGCTGGCGTCAGCCGCACTGGATGGCTTTCCGGCGCAAGCGGATTTGCGCACGCAGGTCTCTCATGTCTGGTCGAATTGGATGGACTGGGCTCTGTCGAATCCCAGCCACCGGCGCGTGCTGGCGGTGCTCAGCCTCTCGGACGAAATCACTCCCGAGAGCCGTGTTGCCGGTCATAAAGCGATGACCGGCCTTGCCGCGCTGATGAAACAGGTCCGTGCCAACGGCTCGCTGCGCAACGTTCCTCCGGAATTCGCCGATGCGATCATGAACGCGCTGGCGGAGACGACGATGGATTTCATGATCCGCGACCCCGGCAACGCGAAGAAGCATTCCAAGGCCGGGTTTGAAGCCCTGTGGCGCGCCATAAGTTGATTTTTTTGATGTGAAATATGACTGTCTAGACAGACAAGTATGAAAGGAAGAGTGGCGATGGCTGCTCCGCCGAAAGATTCGACCGATCGCAAAGCCTACATCGTCACCGGGCCGACTTCGGGCATCGGCCGCGCCACGGCACTGGTACTCGCCAAGTCCGCGACGATCATCCTTGTCGGCCGCGATCCTAAGAAGCTCGATGAGGTGCGCAAGATCATCGAGCAGATGGGGCGTCGCGCGGTGCCGGTGGTGTGCGATCTTTCCGATCTTGCGAGCGTGCGACGCGCGGCGGCGGAGATTGTCGCGCTCCGGCTTTCGATCGCCGGCCTGCTCAATAACGCCGGCATCATGCAAATGCGCCCGACTAAGAGCGCGCGAGGCTGGGACATGAGCTTTGCGACTAACCACCTCGGTCCGTTCACGTTGACCGAAGCACTCGTCCCACACCTGCCTGACGGTGCGAATGTGGTCTTCGTTGTCTCCGCTGTGGAAGACCCCGAGCGCAAGCCCGCCAGGATGGCCGGCTTCCGCGGCGGGCGCTACATCTCTGCAGAGGCGAGCGCGCGCGGTGAGTGGACTCCGGGCGGTGCCAAACGGCCAGGTTTCGACGCCTACGCGACGTCCAAGCAAGCGACCCTCGCCGCCGCGATGGCCTTTGCCCGCGAGACGCCGCGCCTGCGCTTCAACGCCGTTGAGCCGGGGCTCAATCCAACCACGGGTCTCGGCGGCGATGCTGGCGCCTTCGTGCGCTTTCTGGCGAAATATTTGATCCCGCTGCTGGTGCCGCTGTTCAAGCCCTTCGTAAAGATTTTAAGCACGCCGAAGCGGGCCGGGCAGGTGATCACCAACATCATGAGCGATCCATCAGCGCAGACCGGCGTCTATTACGACGAGGCCGGTCGTCCGATGCTCGGCTCCGCGCTCGTGCGCGATCCGAAGTTTCAAGACCGTGTCGTCGCCGAGACGCGCGCGCTGCTGTCGACGCCCCCGCGATGAAATAACGACGATTGGCTCAGCCGCACACATCGTCGTCCTCAAGGGGGACACCCCGCCACTTCGAATATGGAGAACTACGATATGGCACGTGTTCTGGTGACGGGCGGCACCGGCTTTGTCGGTGCGCATTGTTTGCTCCAGCTCTTGGCGGCCGGGCATCAAACACGCGCTACGGTTCGT
>Ga0209006_10004702_pt1 | contig 12366 bp, 14 predicted proteins | sample JacPin_JW_Ref_O2_FD_188567 | JGI IMG/M metagenome (GOLD analysis project Ga0209006, IMG submission 188567) | Forest soil microbial communities from Algoma, Ontario, Canada - Jack Pine, Ontario site 1_JW_Ref_O2 (SPAdes) (version 2) | ecosystem: Environmental > Terrestrial > Soil > Boreal...
CCGCCACAACTTTGCACGCGTTCTCGGCATTCTGCTTCAGGTTCGCCAAAATATCAGTCACCGTGACGGCGTCATGCTCTTCGTGCCAGCAATCGTAATCGGTAACCATCGCGATGGTGACGTAGCACAGCTCCGCCTCGCGCGCCAGCTTGGCCTCCGTCAAATTGGTCATCCCGATGACGTCCATGCCCCAACTGCGATACACGTTCGATTCCGCCTTAGTGGAAAACGCCGGGCCCTCCATGCATAGATACGTTCCGCCGCGCCCCACATCAACGCCGGTTTGAACGCAAGCCTGATGCACCACCGAGGAAAGTTGCAGGCACACCGGATCGGCGAAGCTGACGTGCGCCACCAGGCCGTCGCCGAAAAAGGTGGAGACACGGCCGCGCGTACGATCGAAAAATTGATCGGGAATCACGAACTTCAGCGGAGCGTGCTCTTCCTTCAGCGAACCCACCGCGCTCAGCGACAGGATGCGATCGACACCCAGCGATTTGAAGCCGTAAATATTGGCGCGAAAATTCAGTTCCGACGGCGAATGGCGATGGCCGCGCCCGTGCCGTGAAAGAAATGCGACCTCTTTGCCCGCGAGCCGCCCTACAACATAAGGGTCAGATGGCATGCCCCACGGAGTTTCGATCACCATTTCTTCGTGCGCGGTAAAGCCCGGCATGGAATACAGGCCGCTCCCGCCGATGATTCCGATAGTTGGTTTCTTCATTTTTATTGTTGGATCAGTTCCAGCAAGACGCCGCCGGTAGACGATGGGTGGACGAACACGTAGAGATGCCCGCCCGCGCCGGCCCGCGGCTCATTCAGCAAGCGTGCTCCGTGCGCCTTGAGGCGCTGCACCGTCGCCGCGAGATCCGGAACTTTGACCGCGACGTGATGCAGGCCCTCGCCACGCTTCTCAATGAATTTCGCGATCACCGAATCCGGCTCCGAGGCTTCCAGCAGTTCAATGCGCGGGCCTCCAGCGGGCAGCATCGCGACATGCACCTTCTCCACTTCCACGGTTTCGCGCAGGCTGACAGCGAAGCCTAGTTGCTGCTCGTAAAAGCGCAATGCGGCGTCCAGCGATCGAACGGCGATGCCTAAATGATCAATCTCTAAGTTGTTTAATCCAGCCATCGGTAATTGTGTACGGATCCGAGCGCCGCTCCGCTATTTCCTCCGCGGCAGCATGAAAATCAATATTCGCAAATTGTTCGATCAGCCGTTCGCGCAGCATCTCACGCAGGCGTAGAGTCCAATTAACGACAGCGCGACTCTTGCAATCGGCGCGAGCCAGAAACGATCGTATCGCGAAGCGCGTTTCACTGACGCCGCGGCCTTCCGTCGCCACCGCGCGAATAATGGGAGGAACCCAGCCGTCGCTCCTGGTGGAGAGGCTTTGCAGAGCTAGAATCTCGCGCTCCAGCCGATCCGCGCCCGGCTGATCCGCTTTGTTGATGACGAAGATATCGGCGATCTCCATGATGCCCGCTTTGATGGCCTGTACGTCGTCGCCCATGCCGGGCACCAGCACCACCACCGTTACATCGGCGAGCTTCGCAACTTCCACTTCATCCTGGCCGACGCCCACCGTTTCGATGAGAACCACCTCTTTCCCGGCGGCATCCAGGAGCAGCGCCATGTCGGTGGTGGCCGACGCCAGACCGCCCAAGTGCCCGCGCGTGGCCATGGATCGGATGAACACGCCGGGGTCGGCATGATGGCTCAGCATCCGAATGCGATCGCCCAGAACCGCGCCGCCGGTGTAAGGGCTGGTGGGATCAATAGCCAGGACGCCCACCGTTTTCCCTTCACGGCGAAATTCGTGAACCAACTGATCCGTCAGCGTGCTCTTTCCCGCGCCGGGCGCGCCAGTGATACCCAGGACTCTGGCACGTCCGGTGTGAAAAAACAATTCCTTCAATAATGATTCGGCGGCTGGAGAGCGATTTTCGATGGCAGTGGCGGCGCGGGCCAGCGCGCGCGGATCGCCGGCCAGGATTTTAACGGATAAATCCTTCATTCACTCTTCAAGAGCTGGCGCGCGATCACCAGGCGCTGGATCTCGCTGGTACCTTCGCCGATGGTGCACAGCTTGACGTCGCGATAGAACTTTTCGACCGGATAGTCTTTGATGAAGCCGTTGCCGCCGTGGATTTGCACGGCTTCATTGGTCGCGCGCACCGCGATCTCAGACGCAAACAGCTTCGCCATGGACGACTCTTTGGTGACGCGCTGCCCGCGATCCTTCATCCAGCCCGCGCGATACGTGAGCAGGCGAGCGGCGTCGATCTCCGTCGCCATGTCGGCCAGCTTGTTTTGTATGGACTGAAACTCCGAAATGGGCCGTCCGAATTGTTTGCGCTGCTTCGAATATTTCAATGCCGCTTCGTAGGCGCCTTGCGCCGTTCCAACCGAAAGCGCGGCGATGGAGATGCGGCCGCCGTCGAGAATCCGGAGGCTGTCGACGAATCCTTCGCCTTGTTTGCCGAGCAGCTGCGAATCGGGCAGCCGGCAATCGGTGAAGATAACTTCACCGGTGGAGCTGGCGCGCATGCCTAGCTTATTTTCCTTTTTGCCGAACTGAAAACCGGGCACACCCTTTTCCAGGATGAAAGCGGAGACTCCGTGTTGCGAAGCGGCGCGTTCTGTAACGGCCATGGCGACGCAAACATCGGCATAGCCGGCATTGGTGGTGAATACTTTGCTGCCGTTGAGCATCCAGCACGAGCCGTCTTTGACCGCCTTGGTGCGCATACCCGCGGCGTCGGACCCGGATTCCGATTCGGTAAGCGACCACGATCCGATCCACTCCCCGGTAGCCAGCTTCGGAATATACTTGCGCCGCTGCTCCTCGCTGCCGGCCACGAAAATGTGATTGGTGCAAAGCGAATTATGAGCGGCCACAATCAGCCCCACGGAGGGATCGATGCGCGACAGTTCCTCGATAATGATCGAATACTCGATGTAGCCGAGCCCCGATCCGCCGAGCTCTTCGGGGAAGATAGCGCCGAGGAAGCCAAGCTCGCCGGCTTTTTTGATCACCTCGAGCGGAAAGATCTCCTCCTCGTCCCACTGCAGGACGTGGGCTCGGATTTCCTGCTCGGCAAATTCGCGGACGCTCTTGCGAAGCTGAATCTGCTCCGGCGTGAAGTCGAATTCCATGGGAGGTAAGGAGGAGTTCCTTACTTAATGTTAGCAAGCCTGGAGCGAATTCGGACTCGCAGGCGGCGCTTACTTGTTCTCTTCAGGCGGCTGGTAATCGTGTAAGAGGTCCTGATAGCCGTTCATCGCCAGGCGGCAGGCCATATCGGAACCTGCGAACCGCGCGCGATGCCAGGTCTGCTTGGGCGTGTAAACGATATCGCCCTGGTCGGCCACGAATATCGGCAACGACCCGATCTTGTACTCCATCTGGCCCAGCAGAATGAACCAGAACTCGGGCGATTCCTCGTGGAAATGGCCTTTATCGGTGTCGGGCGCCGGGCGCTGCTTCTTGGGATCGCCGATGATGATATTGGCCACCGCGCGGTCGTCCGCGATAAAGCGGCGCTGTTTTTCGGTTCCCGCAACCACGGCGTTGAAATCGATGTAGGGCTTGTTCCCCTGCTCGTATTTGCCTCGGCCTTCGATTCGCACTTTTACGAAATTTACGCCGTCCAAAGGCACTGGCGTTACATCGGCGGGATACATGGTCTGCGCGCCCGCGATGTTCACTTCCAGGCGCAGGGAAGGCTTGTCGCCGATAGTTTCCAGGCTATAGATGGTGCGGTAGGGCACCTGCACCAGAAAGCCCTTGGAAGCGACGAACGGCTCCTGACCCTCGATAGTGAATCGTATTTGGCCGTCCTGCACGATCCACCATTCGCGCGTGTCGGGATGAAAGCGGCGCGGCGTTTTGGAGCCGGGCGCCATGGAGATGTAGTCGGCGTGGAGCAGCGAATCGCTGGCCACGGTCTGGGTCCAGTTGGATTGCCCCTTGTGCTGGGCGAGCAGGTCGGCCAGTTTCCACAGCGGCCGGTTGGGCTCTACCCAGGTGGCCGGCTGCGCGGGAACGGGCGCCCAAGCCAGACGGCTGTCCTGCTGAGCCGCAAGCGGCAAAGTTAGTGTAAGGGCCAGAAGAACGAATCTCATTACCGCCCACGTTATCACTCGGCGGAGGCAGTGTAAACGGTCCGGCCCCTATGCTGGAGGTATGCCAAAGGTCGCCATCGTCACCGGAGCCAGCCGGGGAATCGGAGCCGCTATCGCGAAGCTGCTGGGAGCGAACGGGTATGGCGTTGCGGTGAATTACGCCAGAGATGAAGCCGCGGCCCAGAGCGCGGTGGAACATATTACCGGCGCGGGATCGCGAGCGGTGGCCATTCAAGCCGATGTTTCGCGCGAGGCGGATGTTTTGCGGCTTTTCGAAAGCGCAGAGCGCGAGCTTGGGCCGATCGGCGCACTTGTGAATAACGCCGCCATTACCGGCGGTTTCGCTCGCGTGGAAGACGTCGGCAGCGCGGCCCTGGCGCACATGCTGGCGGTGAACGTGGCGGGAACCATTTTGTGCGCGCGCGAAGCAGTGCGAAGGATGTCGACGCGGCGGGGTGGCGCGGGAGGGGCGATCGTGAATATCTCATCCATCGCGGCCAGAACCGGCGGCGTTGGCGAATGGGTCCACTACGCGGCATCCAAGGGCGCGGTGAATACATTTACCATGGGGCTGGCGCGCGAAGTGGCCACCGAGGGCATTCGCGTCAACGCCGCCGCTCCGGGGCTGGTAGAAACGGGGTTGCACGCTGCCAACGGCGAACCCGGGCGGATTGCGCGGCTGAGTCCATCGATACCGATGCAGCGAGCGGGAACGCCTGAGGAGATCGCACAGGGCGTGCTGTGGCTGCTTTCGGAGGAGGCTTCTTATGTGACGGGGACGATTCTGGAAATTGGCGGCGGGCGTTAGGCTCGGGCGCAAGCCAACCCTAAACCGTGGAAGCTAGACGATCGTTTCCGTGCGTGGATCCCAGCCCACCGTCCGGCCTTGATGAAAGCTCTCTAGCGCCATGCGGCAGGCGATTGAAACCCGATAGCCCAGCTCGAACGGGCACTGCGGTTCTTTACCCGATCGGATGCACTCCACAAAATTCTGCATGTGAGCGGTGGGGAAGCTGGCCACTTTGCCCGCCATTTCCGCGCCTTCGGGACGGTTCACCTTTTGCGGCAGATAGCGAACGCCGGAGGGACTGCGCGAGATGGTGCCGTCGGAGCCCAACACATCTTCGGTGATGCCAAGCTGGCTGTTACCGAGCCCTGAATCCCAACTCACCAGCATCTGCTCGGCCTGCTGCAGCGTCACGTTCATGGTGTCGGGAACGTCGCGACCATCCTTCCATAGGTACAGGCCGCCCGTCATAGTGGCCGCTTGCGGGATCTGCAGATTAAGCGCCTTGTACCAGAACGCCAGCTGCTGGCTCAGATTCTCGTACACATTTCCGCCGGAATAATCCTCGAAGAAGCGCCAATTGATGAAGCGATGCGCGTCGAAGTCCCGGCGCGGCGCGGCGCCCAGGAACGAGCTCCACGCGATGTTCTCAGCCGTCATGTCGGGATAAACCGGCCGCGCCCATTGCGCCTTGCCGTGCGGCGTATTGCGATACCAATGCATGCGGATCGCCGTGATTTTGCCGACGTGCCCGGTGGCCAGGAAATTGACTGCGTCGCGAATCTGTCCCGACGAGCAGGATTGATGACCGATCTGCACAATCGACTTGGGGGTTTGCCGGTGCGCCGCGCGCATGCGCTTGGCATCGTCCAGCGTGAAGGCCAGCGTCTTTTCCTGATACACGTGCTTGCCCGCTTCGAGCGAATGAACGAAATGCTCGCAATGCAGATGCTGCGGTGTGGCGATGACGACGGCATCGATGCTGGGATCTTCCAGCAGCCGCCGATGATCGTTATAAGCGACGGCGGTGGGAACCAGGTTGCGCGCCTGGTCCAGGCGTTTGTTGTACACGTCGGCAAAAGCCGCGACTTCAACATTGGGACAGGCGATCGCCTGGTGTACCAACTCGGTGCCGCGTTGCCCGGCGCCAATGATGCCCACGCGCACGCGATCATTCGCGCCCAGCACGCCAGCCGAGGAGGCCAGTGTAGAGGCCAGGCCCGTGGCCATGGCTCCGATAAATTTGCGGCGGGAATCCATTGGTCCTGCGATGAGTCTTCTTTCAGTCTAAGGCTTTTCCATCGCGGCGCGCGTTTCGCGGATCTGTTCGGCGTGCCGGCGGGCGTGTCCCGCAATGATAATCAGAAACTCCACTCCGTTCATCGGCCCGAAGCGGGGATGGGCGGCGGCCAGGCAATAAAGATCGTCGCAGCGATTTTCGGCGAACTGAACGCTGCGCGTGCGTTCGGCGTTGAATCGATCCAGTGCGTCCGCCAGCGTCTGGAAGCGGCCGGCGGGCAGAACCGCATCCGGGGCCTTGACGCGGACAGACCGATCGGGTATGCGCCCCATGAGACCCCATTCCTTTTCCTTGTCCACTCGCGGAACGTCCAGCTTTTCGGCGGCTTCCAGCCAGCCCAGGAAGCGCTCTTCGACGGAGGTGACGTGCTCCACGCAATCCAGCACCGACCAACGCTCCGGATCGGGACGCTCGGCCGCCTGCCGCTCCGTCAGGCCCTCCACAGCCGCGAGGAATTCCTGACGGCTGCGCTCCAGGGTTTCTACTATTTCAGTTCGTTCCTTGGGTGCCATGATTCATCTCCTATGCATTCAGTCCGCACTGCCACAGCGCGCACAACGCGGTGTTGTAGAGCGCCAGCGCAGTAGTGATTTGTCCCAGATGATTGTCGTTGGTGGAAAGAAAGGACGCTCGCTCGGCCACATCCGGGTGCAGATTGCCATCGGTGGAACAGTCGATCACGACGGCTCCGGGTTTGACGTTGCGGATCAGGTCCGCTTCGGAAAGCGCGGGGAAGGCCGTGACCACGATGTCCGCGGTCTCGAGAAAATGCTGCCGGTCTTCCGGCCTGGTTTGCGGATGCACCATGACAGCGGTGGCGCCGATGCGCATGAGCATGCTTTGCAGCGGAATGCCGATGCGCGAGGAGCTGTTAAAGATAACAGTGGTGGGGCCCTGCTGGCTAAGATCGCGCGGGAACATCTTTTTGATGGAGCTGTGCTGCGACAACAGCGTCAGGATGGCGCGCGCAGTACAGGGCACCACGCCCTCGTATTTTTCTTCTTCATCCACCGTGCGGATGTTGAGCGCCATCCGGCCTGTGTTTTCGACGGTCAGCCCTTCGATATCTTTTTCGGGCCGCACACGCCGCAGAAAATAATCCTCGCTCTTGCCAAACGGTGTCGGAAAGAAGATGAAGGTGCCGTAGATCTTGTCGTTCACCTGCGCGCCCATCAGCAACAGTTCCAGAGCGTCCGCGCTCTGCGCTTCTTCCACCCGGAAATCCAGGCCGTGCTGGCGGAATTTCTTGCCCATGTAGCTGGCGTAGCGGCGCGCGCCCCGATCGAGCGGCGTGTCAGGCAGGCGCGGCAGGAAAGCCGCCACCCGGACCCGCTCCCGGTCCAGGCCGGTTCGCTCCACTTGGCTGAGTTTGCGCTCGGCCAGGGTGAAAACGTCGTTGGCGACGGTGATGCAGTCCAATCGTTTGGATGCCGGAATGTTTTTAGTCCAGCTCATATCCGGTGAGAACGAAGGCGTGGATGGCGCGGCCGGGTTCGCCCCCGGCAATTCAAGTGTGGTCATGGGCTCCCTTTAATTATCGTCTGGAGCGGCCCTGGGCGTCAGGTGTACTAGAGCGCTCTCAGCCGCCTAGCCCGGCGAAGCTCAAGGTTCCCTGGATTTCAAGGTTCCCTGGATCGCGGTCGAACTTGGTTTACGCGGCGGAATCGCCTTGTCCTCAATCACCGCCAATGCGTAGTGCTCGACTATTTCTGCGAGAAGCTGACGCATAGGGCCTCCGGCAAACCATATTTGTCTACCAAGCTCAATAGGTTTGGGAGCACGGCCTTCGAAAAGCGCGAGAGCCTGCTTGGCAGGGTCAAGACGACTCGGATAAAGGAGTCCATCAATCTTGAAAGGGTGGTCGTAAAATGCTTTTGACCAACCTGCGAGATGGCGTGGTCACCCGAAAACAGGCGCGCGTCGGCACCTATCCGTACCAGAGTCCCAGATTGAGTGAGATCAACCAGGCGCAGTGTTCGTGCTGCTTTCAGTTCAGAAAGGCACCTATTCTTCAGCTCGGTGGTTGTGATCGTCGTCGAGCCGGCAGCCCGTGCGAACGTCTCAATAAATGCACAATATTCATCGCGTCCGGCGTAAAACACGCCATAGGAGCCATCTGGTGAGTCAAAGCGATGTTGCCCGCTTTTCCCGAAGTAGATTGGACTTCGATCAATCGCGTGTGTTCGAAACATTCGATCATTGAACTCAAAGATAGCGATCTTTCTGCTGTGAATGTCTGGGGGCGGCCCAGGCATTTGATCCACGATCAGGCAGCTCCGTGCTCGCCGTACACCGAAGCAGCATTTAGCACGCGCTCAATTTCTCCCGCTTCCAGCATTTCTTTGGGAGTGCGATTGTTCAGGCGTGGATTTTTGCTGACGAAAAATGCGGTTTGCATCCACTGATCATGCGACGAGAGGACGCGCAGGACCTGTTCCAAACCCGGCAGCGTGCCAGATTCGTAAAGTTGCCAGACCGGATACCGGTAGCCATGCCGACCGATCGTCAATGCAAGCAGCTTGCCTGCCTGGCGACGCTTTTCGACAGCCTGTCGACTGATGCCGAGGACCTCACCGACCTTTTCAGCACTGAGAGTCCCGCCGTGATCCTCAATCAGTTTGCGTTTGGCTTCGTATCCGCGGATGAATGCCGGAGTGAGTGGCTCGATTGCTTTTAGATCCTCTACGATGGGGCTGGCCAAGAGGCCCTTTACGAGAACGTCCAGGTCACGTGGTGACTTTGCAGCATCAACGATTGAATCCTCTGACAGTTCGGTAAACCTGAGTACTGCATTGATGGCTCGCATCATGAAAACCTGCATGAGCGGGGTCTCGTTCTCAACAGTGAGTCGTACTTCGTTGAGCCATTCAGGAAGGTCTGCGGAGGGGGTGGGCACCAGTGGACCGCCCGTAGATGCTGATGCTGGTTGGAGGTCTCGCTTCATGTTTGCTTTCCCAATTATAATACTGCGACGCGCGCGGAATCCGACAACCGCCCTCGCGTCCAGAGCGCGTCAATTTCCGGGTAGGCTGAAGCATGCAGCCTTCAATTCTCGTACGCCCGGTCCAAGCGGCCGACTACGCAGCCTGGAAGCCGCTGTGGGATGGCTACAATGCCTTCTACGGCCGCCAGGGCCACACTGCGCTCCCGGACGAAATCACGCAAACCACCTGGCAGCGCTTTTTGGACCCGGGGGAACCCGTCTTTGCCCTGGTGGCCGAGCTGGGAGGCCAGATCGCCGGGCTGACCCACTACCTTTTTCATCGCAGCACCACTCAAATTCAGCCCGTCTGCTACCTGCAAGATCTGTTTACGCTTCCTGCTGAGCGTGGCCGTGGCGTTGGTCGATCGTTGATTGAAGCCGTTTACGACCAGGCCAAGACCGTCGGCTCAAAGCGGGTTTACTGGCAGACCCAGGAATCCAACGCCGCCGGACGGCTGCTCTACGATAAAGTCGCAAAGCATTTGGGATTCATCGTCTATTCCCGTAACCTGTAAGTTGTATCATCGATCCTGAGGTTGCTGAACCAATCCAATGAGGAGAACGGAATGAGAGTTGTCTTGTACGGCGCGACGGGCATGATCGGGAGCCGCATCTTGAAGGAACTGCTGTCGCGCGGGCACACTGTAACGGTAGTGGCGCGGGACCCATCCAAGGTGACGGCGCAGAACAATGTGACCATCGAAAAGGGCGACATGCTGGATGCGGATAACATCGCGAAAGTGGCCAAAGGATCGGACGTGGTGATCAGCTCCTATGGCCCGCCCTCAGGCGCCCAGGGGCCCGATCCTACCAAGGTGAGCCAACTGGTGGAGGCCACGCGGGCGTTGATTGCCGGCGTACGGCGCGCGGGCGCGCCGCGCATCATCATGGTAGGCGGCGCGGGAAGCCTGGAAATTTCGCCGGGCTTGCAGATTGTGGATGCACCCACCTTTCCGGACGCCTACAAACCGGTGGCGCTGGCGCATCGCGATGCCTATTACGTAATGCGCGAGAGCGATCTGAATTGGACCTACTTCAGCCCCGCCATGATGATTCAACCTGGCGAGCGCACGGGCAAGTTCCGCCTGGGCAAAGACGCGCTAGTGTCGGACGACAAGGGCAACAGCGCGATTTCGGCGGAAGACTACGCCATAGCGCTGGTGGACGAAGTGGAACAGGGGCGTCACACCAAGCAGCGCTTCACCATTGGATATTGATGGCGGCTATGGATGGCGGCTACTAATGGCAACTGATTCACTCCAGCAATTCAAGCAAGCCGCGGCGGAGGCAGCGGTGGCGCTGGTGGAGGACGGGATGGTGCTCGGCCTGGGGACCGGCTCCACTGCCACTCTGGCGGGGGATGCATTGGGCCTGCGCGTCAAACAAGGCTTGCGCATCGTTGGCGTTCCCACTTCGGAGCATACCGCCGCTCAGGCACGCGGGCTGGGCATTCCCATTTCGTCGCTGGCCGAGCAACCGGAACTGGATTTAACTATCGACGGCGCGGACGAGATCCAACGCGGGACGCTGGCTTTGATCAAAGGCCGCGGCGGGGCATTGTTGCGGGAAAAGATGGTGGCCAGCGCCAGCCGCCGTCTGGCTATCATCGCCGATGAGACCAAGCTGGTGGACCGCTTGGGGGCTCACTTCGCCGTTCCGGTGGAGGTGGTGCAGTTTGGCTGGCAATCGGTAGAGCGGAGACTGCAAAAGCTGGGCGCCAGGACCAAGCTGCGTCCGGGTCCCGATGAAAAACCGTATGTTACCGATGGCGGCAACTACATTGTGGATTGCAGCTTCGGCCCTATTGAAGCTCCCGCGGCCCTGGATCAGGAATTGAACAGCGTGGTCGGCGTGGTGGAACACGGGCTATTTCTTAAAATGGCCTCGCGTGCCATCGTTGCCGGCCAGAACGGCGTTACGGTTTTGTTGCCGCAATAGGCCCGAGTAGGATCGCATCCGGGGCGAAGCCCGCCCAGTCCGCTGCGCCGGGCGCTGAGCCGGAATAACCGCGCAGCCGCATCCTGGGGAAATAGTAATGCAGCGCCGGCAGATCGGCTTGGGGCGCTAAGATTGCCTTGTTCTGAAGTTCATTTTGGTGTATATATGTCTGGACCGCCGCCGAACGGGGATTTGGATTGCGGGGCTGGTGGATGACTTGGTAACAAGCGTTCGCATAGAGTCCCGCAACTGCCAGCGCTACGACGGCAAAGCTGGCTGGCCTCCGCAAAGGTCCGAGTGAAGGAACCAGCGCGAGGCCAGCAAGCAGGTCGAGCGCAGGCACAAACGCCAGGGCGTAGCGTGGCGTGCTGGTGAGAACGGGAAGCGTCGCCACTAGCATGAAGGCCGCGAACAGCCCAATAGGATAGATGTTCCGGCGCCGATTTTGAAGCCACAGCATCACCCCCACCAGGATCAACATCCATTCGAGCGGTGAATCCAAAACGCGGGTGCGCCAGGTGTCCATGAATCCCGCGTCGCCCCAGGCAGCTTGGCGCATGAGCGCGAGAAAAGCCATCACTGCGTAGGCCTTCATAAACGACAATCGCAGGATCGCCGCTGGCCAAACGATCAGAACGGTGGCAAGGAACGCACCCACGGACTGCGCCACGAATCTCCCATCGGCCTGCCAGCGCCTCCGCTCCCTCCAGCCGCAGATGGCGATGGTGAGAATCAGAACGAATGCCACTTCGAGCGTGCAAAAGGCCAAGCCCGCCGCAATGATGCAGCCGTACCAAAAGGCGCGCCGTCCGGTAGCGATCGCTTTTGTCAAGAGAATGAGACACGCGAGCGAGCAAAACGCAAAAAGTTGATGAGGCGCCACCTCGGTGGAACCGATCACCGAATAGCTGGACAAAAAGAGCACAGCGGCCAAGAACGCACCCATAAACGGTTGGCATCCAAAGTAGATGACCGCCAGGCTGGCAGCCGGAATCGCCAACAGGGCACTGCGCACGCCCCGTTCATTCAGTCCAAGCCTGGCTGCGGGGATGAGCAGGTAATGAAAAAGCGGCCCGTGGAAGTGGCGATAGAACAGCACGTCGTTTCCATTGCGGATCCGTTCGGAGAGCGCCTGCCGGCCGGCGCGGTTGATTCCCGCTCGTGCGAAATCGGCGATGGGGATGGACGGCGTATCGCTCCAGTTCGCGATGAAACCCAGCGAAGCAG
>Ga0209006_10004703_pt1 | contig 12364 bp, 12 predicted proteins | sample JacPin_JW_Ref_O2_FD_188567 | JGI IMG/M metagenome (GOLD analysis project Ga0209006, IMG submission 188567) | Forest soil microbial communities from Algoma, Ontario, Canada - Jack Pine, Ontario site 1_JW_Ref_O2 (SPAdes) (version 2) | ecosystem: Environmental > Terrestrial > Soil > Boreal...
ACCAGCGGGTACGCCATGGCAAGCAGCGGGAGCGCCACCAGCATCCGGGTTTTGGGTGACAATTTGGCGAGATAGGCTCGCATGGCATCCTCTGGTTTTGGTACGCAAGTCGGCTGGAAAAAGTTCCCCCGCTACCTTTTTTCGATGAGCCGTGAAACAGTGGTATCCTACCCAGTTATGGGCATGCCCAGCTTACTGCGCAAAGTATTTCTCATCGACCTTTTGCAGGGATTAAAGGTCACCTTCCGTTATCAGGATCCTAAGGAAGTCTGCACCGAGCAGTATCCGATGGAGCGGCCGCAGGTGGCGGAGCGATATCGGGGCGCGCCTCGGCTCAATGTGAACCCTGATACCGATGAGACGATGTGCATTGCCTGCGATTTATGTGCGCTGGCCTGCCCGGAAAATCTGATCGTGGTTTCGAGCGCGCGTAACGAGCAGACTCGCCGCAAGGAACTCACGAACTTCACTTACGATTTAAGCCGCTGCATGTTTTGCGGTCTTTGCGAAGACGCCTGTCCCGTGGACGCGCTCGAGCTCACGCAGGATTTCGAACTCGCCAGCTTTACTCGCGAAGGCTGGATCTGGGATCGCAAGACCCTGGAAAAAGGGCCGCACCCGACTCTGTACCAGAAATAAATTCTTCTAACTTCTGTCTGGGAGCATACGAAGTTTTCGACGGCAGACTATGGGCATTTTCGACGCTTTCCGCAAAGAAGAAATCACTGGAACAAAGGTTTTGGTCGGCCAGTTCGCTATCAGCCACGCAACCGGCGTTCAACTTAAGTTCGATGAAGATTTGAAGTCGGACCTGCGAGTTTACAAGCGCTTCTATCCCGCGGCATCGGGCGCAAGTTTTACCACGGTTGCTGAACTTCGCGGAGCGGCTTCCCACCCCTATGACATCCTTCATCTCTTCTGCGCTGTCGGCAAAGACGGAAGCATCAGTGACGCTTCCGGGGATCGCATCGCTGGCACCGAACTGCTCAAGCTGGCGGCTGATTCGGGCGTAAAACTTCTCTGGATCGGCAACGACAATCCTCAGGAAGCGTACGATGCCGGCTTCAAGACCAAGGGCCTGAAGATCAACGTGGTGCTGACGTTGCGGCGACTGGGCTCGAACACTTCTTTATTCCTCGATAATCTGCTGGCAAAGATGCAGGCAGGCGATCCGCTATCCAAGGCGTGGAGCGTCGCCTCTCAGCCTGCCGGCAAATCCGTGCAGCCGGATGTTCCGCACACGATTTCATCGCTCGGTCGCGGTGGAGTGGTGCTTCGTTAGTAGGATTTGTAACCCAAGTTTCCCATCTATGACTGTACGGCATTCCTTACCCCCGTCTAGGGCTTCCGCCGGATATTCGCCACGCATCCATGCGCGCAGACTTACTTCATGGATCCCTTAAGACAGCCAGAACCCGCGGCATTCCAGGGGAACCGAAAAATCAATGCTGGAGGTTTCATGATGTCAGGGAAGCGAATTACGCTATTGTCCGTGCTTTTATTGTGCGCAACGTGGGCTGTGGCACAGCATGCGGGTGGCGGGTCAACAACGGGCGGATCGACGACCGGCGGATCGGCAACTCCAGGCCAAGCTTCGCCATCCACGCCGCCGACGGGCAGCGCGGGTCAAGCGCCCACTGGCGGCACAGCACAGCCGCCGACAGGCAGCACCACCGCGCCGCCGACCGGCTCGGCTGCGCCTTCGAATCAGCCGGGATCGAATCCGACCAATCCGAACGGAAGCACAACCGCGCCTTCAACAACGAATCCGAGCAACCCTAATACCGGCACGATGCCGAACGATAATCCAAACGGCGGCACCATGCCTTCGACGCCGTCGAATCCCGGCACGACTCCGAATGGCGGATCGACTAATCCCGGGACCACGAACCCAAGTTCAAACCCCGGCACTTCCAACCCGGGCTCAAACCCTGGGACATCAAATCCAGGCTCGAATCCCGGTGGCACGACGCCTCCTACGGGTCCCGGCCGATAGTCATTCACGAATGTTTTTGTAGTTTTCCCCTTAGAGTGCGGGCCCGGTAACGGGTCCGCTTTTTTGTTGCGCTTCTTTGTTGAGAGCCAGGCAGCCGCAAGCTCGGGCGCTCAAAGATTCTCTCGCGCTGGCTGTTGTTGCGTCATACAGTGCATGGTGCCCAGTCCCCAAACCAGGTCGCCAGAATAAATCGGTACAATCTCACGCGTGGAGAAGAGTTCCGCGAGCGTGTTCAGCGCGATGCGGTCGTTGGGATCGTTGAACACTGGCGCAAGCACGATGCCATTCGCAATGTAGAAATTGGCGTAACTCGCCGGCAGTCGCCGCTTTTCAAACACAACTGGCCCGGGCATGGGGAGCTCGACGATGTTCAGACGTTTGCCGGCCTGGTCTCGCGCTGCTCGCAAACGGCGAAGATTATCCTGCAGCGGTTTGTGATTCACGTCTCGCGCATTGCTCTCCACCATGGTAACGATCGTGTTCGACGATACAAAGCGAGCCAGATCGTCGACGTGGCCGTGGGTGTCGTCGCCGAAGATGCCGCGGCCAAGCCAGATGGTGTGCGCCGCGCCAAGGCAGTTGGCGAAAACCTTCTCGTAGTTCTTGCGGGTCATGCCGGGATTGCGTTCCTGCACCTTGCTGAGCAGGCACTCTTCGGTGGTGAGCAGCGTGCCGCATCCGTTGACGTCGATCGATCCACCTTCCAGGACGACGCGCGTGTCACCATGCAGCGGGCGTATTTCCTGGGCGGTAGCAACCTCAGCCATCGGGCCGCCGATTTTTTCGTCGTGACGGTAGTTGGAATATTTGGCCCACGCGTTAAAGCGGAAATTTGCGGCGAGTGGGGCGCCCTCAGGGGCGGAAGCCCCTTTCCTCTTACCATCCCGGTTCCTGTGTGGGGAGAGACGCCCTCGGTTGTCCGGCCCGGCGAAGCCCGGCCGCTGTGGCGTAAGAAAGATGCAACCGGAGTCGCGCATCCATACGCGGTTGGTGGGCCAGCGGTGAAAACGGATATTCTCCAAGAGAGCGTTTGCTTTATCGAGCAGCTTGCGGACCTGGCGTTCCGCAGCCGCATCGTTGACGATCAGTTCGACACGCTCGTGGCGCGCCAGGTTGCGAATGATCTCCGCATACACCCACGGAATAGGCTCGAACTTTCCCGGCCAATCACCGTGATAATGCGGCCATGCCAGCCAGGTCGCGGCGTGCGGCTCCCACTCGGCAGGCATGCGAGCGCGAAGGGGTGTCGAGCTTAAAGTATTACTTGAATCATTGAATCCGGGCATGGAGGTAGTTTATTGCTGGGGATGATAACTCGTGCAGTCAGTCCTGAGACTGACTGCGATCTTGACGAACAAATTCCTGCTCGATGACTGTAATTCAGATTCGACGACAATCATTTACAGGCACACCACTACAGGCACACGACTCGATTTGACTTGTCTGCGGCATTCCTTTCTTCTAGTTTTCAGTGTCAAGGTGCGTAACGAGTAAAAACAAGGTCGGTTGCTTTGGCCTTCTCATGGCAGGGGAAACAAGATTTCATGAAAGCCGCGTCGCCCGGTTTGCCGTCTTGGAAGTGAGCGAAACCCCATCCTCCCGTTGCGGCGTACTTGGTCGAGTCCTTGACCATAAATTGAATATTTGTGGGAGCGCCGGGAACGAAAGATTGGACCTGTCCAAAGACCTTGTTGTTTTCGTCCGAGGGGACGTTACGGTAATGCAAAGCAGCAAGGATTGTGCCGTCCGGGAACGGAAGCGTCCCTTCGCGATAGGCTTTGATGGCTACGTCGTTGCCCAAAAGGGCACCCAAACTATTGAGCTTGCCGGCTTCGTGAGCCGAGGAAATCCACCGCCAGTCGCGGTACCCTTGAGGGATTTCGGTAACGTAGGGGGCGGGTTGCGCGTCCGCCCGCCCTGGCGCAGGAGCGAAGAAAGCGACAAGGCTGGCTGTGGCTGCAAATGCTACGAGGACAAATGTGAAGTGTTTCATAAAGCTCCTCCATTGGCCTGCATTCTACCCCAATGCAATAGGTTTTGGAGGATTGACCGGGCCGGGACTTGATGGCTGGAACCAGGCAGCGCCAGCACTCATTGACGCGGTTTACCTTCCGTCCAGCAAACGGCTTGAGATGGGGGCATACGCGTCGATGCGGCGGTCACGTAGAAACGGCCAGTTTCGTCGGATATCTTCGAGAGCCTTCAGGTCGACGTCGCCCATCAGGATTTCTTCGCGGTCGTGCGAGCCTTCGGCGATCACTCGGCCAAAAGGGTCGCAGAAGAAGGATGCTCCCCAGAATTCCAGCCCGTGTCCCGGCGTGGACTTCCCGCGCACGTTGCCGGTCTCGAATCCCACACGATTGACGACTGCCACGTAGACCCCGTTCGCGATGGCGTGGGCGCGCTGAATCGTGCGCCAGGCATCATGTTGCGCGACGCCGAATTCAGCTTTTTCCGATGGATGCCAACCGATCGCGGTCGGATAAAAGAGCACGGTCGCTCCCTGCAACGCCGTCAGACGTGCGCCCTCCGGAAACCATTGATCCCAGCAGACCAGAGTGCCCAGCCGCCCGGCGCTGGTATCCAGCGCGCGAAATCCCAAGTCCCCGGGCGTGAAGTAGAACTTCTCGTAATAAAGCGGGTCGTCTGGGATGTGCATCTTCCGGTAGAGCCCGCTCAGCGAACCATCGGAATCGAAAATGGCGGCCGTGTTGTGATAGATGCCCGGAGCACGCTTCTCGAACAACGACGCGATGAGCACCACTCCGTGCCGGCGCGCGGCTTCGGCAAGTTTCTCGCTGCTCGGACCGGGAATCGGTTCGGCCAAGTCGAACAGAGCGTGATCCTCACGCTGGCAAAAATATTGCGTCTGAAAGAGTTCTGGTAAGCAAACCACCTGCGCGCCGCGACCGGCGGCGTCTCCGACGCGCTCCAAAGCCTTGGCGAGATTTTGTTCAGGCTCTGGTCCACACGACATCTGCACCAGGGCTACACGAAATTTATCAGGCGGCAAAACGTTCGCTCCTATCCCGTGAATATAGCATTCCGAACAATGCGCTATCGATCCCATACTGATGCGCGCCGAATCGATTCCGCTCCAACTGCTTTCTATTTGCAGCGATCGGTTGGCAAATCGCGGCCTCACTTCTCAGCGAGAAAATGTTGCACCTTGGCGCTGACGGTAAACTGTTTGCCCTCTCGTTCCAGCGTTAGCTTGCGTTCCTGGCCGGGGCTGCCCTCCAGCAGCGACCACACTTGTCCCATGGTGGAATCCGGCACGGGAATCTCGTCCACCGCAACCAGGTGATCGCCCGGTTGGACATCAGCGACGGAAGGTTTGCCCTCGAACTCGGCGACGCCGATGACTGTGAAGCGGGTATCGTCCTCCGGCCGAAGGACAAGTCCGATGACGTCGAAGTCGGGAAACTTGAATGTGCTGCCGAGATCGAAATACACGGTGGAATGGGTATAGTCGATTCCAACTCGGTAGTTGAGCAGCGCCTCCGATCCCAACAGGCCGTTCGAGGCAACTGCAGATTGCTTTTCAGTCGCCATTGTTTCCGCAGAAAGTTCGACGAACGGCACACTCGTGAAATGCAGCCGACCGAATTGCAAGCGATCAATCCTCATCAACTTCCAGTCCGGTTCGTCGTGCGCACCCCATACATTGGCGGGGCCGACTGCGCCCGTCATATGCGGCCAGTCGGGATACGCGCTTGCCAGTGTTGCGAATAACCCATTGTTAAGGAAGCTGATCGGAGAGCCCACACCAAGCTCCAGATTGTATTTCTTGTTTTCGATTTGAGCGGGAACTTCAACGCGTCCGTTCTCGGCATTGACCACAACTTTGGCGCTGACCCCTTTGAATTTAAGGCTGCCCGCCGCACCGATCGTGAACTCGCGGTTCGGAAAATCAATCAGGACGTCATAATTTCGTAGCACTGAAGAAGGAATGTTGATCTCGGCGCTCATGCCGGGCTTCATGACCGTAGCGGCGCTCGGAGGCTTCAACGGAATCGTGGCTTTTTTGATCGCCGAAAGACCGATCTTCATTTCACCGATGTTGATCGCGGCCGGCGGTGGAGCAGAACATTCCGCTTCGTTGCAAGTAACATTCAGTCCCATCAGCGTCGCCGCCCGACGCGACATCTCCAAATCAGGATTACCATTGTCAACCCAGCCGCGAACCCGCTTGGTCGATCCATCCGGCAGCGGCAGATATACATCAATGACCACGCGGTTGTGGTCGAGCGTGATCGGCACCGTCACCGATTTTGGTTCAGTCGCAGGCTTGGGTGAATTTTGAGCGAACGCTGCCGAGACCACGAGACACAACGCGACAACAGATGCCGAGTGGCGCATAGAGGAATTGTAATCGGTCGATGAATCGGCATGATCATAGCTCGCGCTGCAGATCCGCAGATGGTTACCCGAGGCGCGCCATCGGCTCGCATCGAGCGCTCTTGTATAATCACGAGTTTGGCTCATCGCGCGCGGCGCGCTTTAGTAGCGCCGGGTCTTGTGGGCACCTCTGGGAGGAAAGTTGGCACAGGCGGAGATCGGCATCATCGGCGGCAGCGGGTTGTATTCGATGCCCGGACTTACAAAAGTGAAGGAGGTTCGATTGAGGACGCCATTTGGCGCGCCCTCGGATGCCTATGTATGCGGCGCGCTGGAAGGCCGTAAGGTGGCGTTTCTGGCGCGGCACGGCCGCGGTCACCGTATTTCTCCCAGCGAATTAAATTTCCGTGCGAACATTCATGGGTTTAAACAACTTGGAGTCGAACGAATCCTCTCGTTGTCCGCCGTAGGCTCCTTGAAGGAAGAGCACAAGCCGCTCGATTTTGTGATGCCGGACCAATTTTTCGATCGCACGCGGCATCGCGTGGATACCTTTTTCGGTGGCGGAGTGGTGGCCCACATCGCTTTTGCCGATCCTGTATGCGGGGAACTGGCGCGCGTAGTAGACACGGCCTGCAAGAAAATCGGCGTCAACGGAAAAGTTGGCGGAACCTACCTCTGCATGGAAGGGCCGCAATTTTCCACCAGGGCTGAGTCGAATGTCTATCGCGGTCTGGGCATGGATGTAATCGGCATGACCAACCTGCAGGAAGCAAAACTGGCTCGCGAGGCTGAGCTTTGTTACGTCACGGTCGCCATGGTCACCGATTACGATTGCTGGCACCCTCATCACGATTCGGTAAGCGTCGATCAAATTGTTGCTGTGCTCGTGAAGAATGCGGAGAATGCCGCCAAGGTTGTGCGCGAAACTGTGGCGGCAATGCCGAAAGGGCGATCCTGCAAATGCGGTTCCGCGCTGGCACACGCCATCCTTACGGACAAAAAGACCATTCCGGCGGCGACTAGGAAGAAACTCCGCTTGATTCTCGGGAAATATGTGAAGTGAAAACAGTATCGGCCGCGAATCATAATCAACACGAATCATAATCGGAAGATAGGATTGCGAATGAGCATTGTCGTAGTGGGATCGGTCGCGTTTGACGACATCACGTCTCCATCGGGAAGCGTCCAGGGGATTCTGGGTGGTGCGGCGACCTATTTTTCGTTGGCCGCCAGTTATTTCACGCAAGTCCGCATGGTGGCCGTGGTGGGCGAAGATTTTTCCCCGGAGCACGAAAATGTTCTGAAGAAACGTGGAGTCGACACGCGGGGCATCGAGCGCGCTTCGGGTAAGACTTTCCGTTGGGGTGGATCGTATGCCGAAAATCTCAACGAGGCCAAGACTACTTTCACGGATCTGAATGTGTTTGAGAAATTCCATCCACAGATTCCGAAAGAGTATGAAGACACAGAATTTCTCTTTCTTGCGAACATTCAGCCTACGCTGCAAGCCAACGTACGGCGCAAGATGAACCGTGTTCGGCTGACCGGATGCGACACCATGAATTACTGGATTAACGGCGCCCGCCAGGAATTGTCCGAAACGCTGAAGTTGGTCGACGTGCTGCTGATCAATGACACGGAGACCAAGATGCTCGCAGGCGAGAAGAGTCTGCCGCGTGCCGCGCAAAAAGTCCTGGCCATGGGCCCGAAGGCGCTGGTCATCAAGCACGGTGAATATGGTGCGACCATTTTCTTTGGCGAAGGAGCTTTCGGACTCGGACATCATCCCTTTCGCGCGCCCACACTTCCGATCGATGAGGTCAAAGATCCCACGGGCGCAGGGGATTCCTTCGCCGGAGGATTTATGGGCTATGTTGCCTCACAGCCGGAATTGAACCGAGAAGTGCTGAAGCGGGCGCTATTCTACGGCGGAGTGATGGGATCGTTCGCTGTCGAGAGTTTTGGTACGGAACGGCTGCAATCCCTCACGCGCGATGAAATCGACGCCCGCTTTCAAGTCTTTCGCGAACTGACGCATCTCGGATGAAGCAGCGACCTCGGCCTGCGAAGCCTCATGCTGACATCGAAATCGTGCGCCTGGTTTGGCTGGCGATCTTTATCTCCATATTCTCTTTTCTCTCCTATAACCGCCAGGGCGCGGTGCTGCTTTACGGCGATGCCGTGGCGCACATCAACATTGCGCGCCGCATCTTCGACTCGAGAACTCCCGGCCTGCTGCAATTAGGAACGGTGTGGTTACCCCTTCCTCACCTTTTGATTCTGCCTTTCATCGTGTCCAGGCAGATGTGGCAAAGTGGTACGGGTGGATCGATTCCGTCCATGGCAGCCTTCGTGTTGGGCGTGTTGGGAATATTTCGCCTGGTACGAACGGCGTTGAGCGTGAGCGGGGAAGGGAAGTCCACAACGACCTTGAGTGCCTGGGCGGCGGCGATTTTGTATGCGGCAAATCCGAACCTGATCTACATGCAGGCGACTGCCATGGGCGAGTCGCTCTATCTGGCTCTTTTTATCTGGTCCATTGTGTATTTTGCGGAGTTCACACAGGGAAGAGACAACGCTCTGATCAAGTGCGGCCTTTGTCTGGCCGCGGCTGCCTGGACACGCTATGACGGCTGGTTCCTCGCGGTGGTTCTTGTGGTCGCCACTCTGGCAGCGCGCTACTACCCGCACCAGAGGCGCGAGGAAAGCGAGAGCAACGCTGCCGGGCGATCGCCGATGCTTTTAACAAAATTTATTCTGATTGCCGCGGCCGCGCCGGCGTTATGGCTGGCCTATAACGCGCTGGTTTACCGCAATCCGCTGGAGTTTGCCAACGGGCCTTACTCGGCGAAAGCGATCGAACGCAAGACTGCGACCGTCAATCCAGCGAAAACGAATCTAGTCGCGGCTGGTTCCTATTTTCTGAAAGCAGCTGAGCTGAATGTCAGCCAGTCGAATTGGCAGGGCAGGTTCTGGCTGGCTCTGGCTCTGCTCGGAAGTGCGGTTACGCTCTACACCCGGCGCGGGCTGGTTACCTTGTTGCTGTGGGTTCCACTAGCTTTCTATGCTTTGTCGATCGCCTACGGAAGTGTCCCGATTTTTGTGCCAACCTGGTGGCCATTCGCCCGCTACAACGTGCGCTATGGCCTCCAACTCCTCCCGGCGTTTGCCGTGTTCGTTCCACTCGGAATCTCGTTCCTGGTTCAACGCGTGACGGACTTAAACCGAATCCGGGCTGCGGCGCGGCCATTCGCCACCACCGTGACCGTGTTGGCCATCCTGATGTTCACCGCGTCCAGCTATGCAGCCATCTGGCGCGTTGATCCCATCTGCTATCAGGAGGCCGATCTCAACATGAAGGGTCGAGTGGCTCTCGATCGTCAACTGGGAGAATGGATCAAATCGTTGCCGCCAGATTCCACACTGCTCATGTATCTCGGCGAACACGTCGGTGCGCTCGAGCGTGCGGGAATTCCGCTGAAGAGGACGATCAACGAAGGCAACCATCGCGTGTGGAAGCAGCCTTCAGATCCCGAAGGTTTATGGGAACGAGCGCTGGCAAATCCTGCGGATTACGCCGACTACGCTATCGGTTTCCAGGGTGACCCGGTCTGGGACGCAGCCCGTAATCGCAAGCTGACAGCCCTGGTTGAGATCCACACCACCGGCCAGTCCTCAGCCGTCATCTTTCAAGGTCGCGCCGCCGCAGGTCCACGGAATTCTCCGCAATAGATCAAACGCGGTAATCACGCAGGTAACGGTGTGTTGGCGGAGTTCCGGGCTTGCAATGATAAAATCCGGCCATCATAAGGGTCCGCGTCGAGCAGATCATGAACTTGCAACACATCAACGAATTGCTGCAGAGAGAGATGGCGAGCGGCATTGTCGCGAGTTCCATCGCTCGGCTGATCCTGGCTGCGGTGCTGGGTGGAATTATTGGACTCGAGCGTGAACTCAAGCATCGGCCCGCCGGCCTGCGCACGAATATGTTTATCTGTTTCGGCGCGGCGCTGTTCACGGTTCTCTCTGACGCGCTCGCCGTGGAACACCTCGGCGATCACACTCGCATCTCCGCACAGATCATTCCCGGTATCGGCTTCATCGGAGCAGGGTCGATTCTCCACACCCGCGGCCTTACGACCGGTCTGACCACGGCCGCAACTCTGTTCGTAGTGGCCTCCGTAGGCATGGCGACCGGCGGCGGTCTTTACATGACCGCCATCTTTGCCACCGGGCTGGTAGTCGTTGCATTGTTTTCCCTTGGCCACCTGGAGCGTACTTTTAATCTGAAAACCCTGCTGACCAGTTACGAAGTAACCGGCGGAAGCGTCGAAGAAATTACTCGGGAAGTCAACAGGATCCTCGAACCGCACCATCGCATGATGCAAAATGCCCTGAGCGCAAACACCCCGCAGCACGTTCGGCTGCAGTTTGATGTATCCGGCTGCAACCGGGAGCAGAACGAACTCCTGAAGGAACTGAAGTCGTCCTCGGTGTTGGGCAACGCAGCCTCACTCGGCCCGGTGGAGCTGGAGTGAGTGCATCGCCAGTTGCGATTCCATTTATCAAAGCCAGTGCCTGTGGGAACGATTTTCTCTTGATCGAATCTGCGGCGCTTCAAGGCGATTCGACTCCCAAAGACCTTGCAGAGCTCACGAAGCACATTTGCGATCGGCGCAACGGCGTGGGAGCGGACGGCGTGGAGTGGATGTACCCGCACCCTTCAGCAGATATCGAGATTCGCTTGATCAATAGCGATGGCTCCGAGGCAGAGATCTCAGGCAACGGTACGCGCTGCGTTGCGGCATACTTGTGTGCGTCGCAGGAGAAGGAAAGAATAGCAATCCAGACCGGCGCCGGCTTGAAGAATTGCGTTTTGACGGGACGCAGTGATTCTGAATTTGAATTTGAAATTGAAATGGGAGAAGCTGCGGTCAGCCCGGAGCTCGCCGTGCGGGTCGATTCGGAGGAAGTGCGAGGAATTCCGGTATCGATGGGAAATCCGCACTATGTGATATTCGTTCACCAATTCGAGGAGAATTGGCAGGTAAAGGCGGCTGCCATTCAGCGCACCTCAACCTTCAAGCACGGTGTTAATGTTGAAATGGTCAGAGTCGACGGAATGCACGATGTGACGGCCCGTTTTTTCGAACGCGGAGCGGGAGAGACAGAGTCTTCCGGCACCGGATCGTGCGCCGCCGCCGCCGCCGCGATGGCGTCAAGAGTTGCTGCTTCCCCCGTTCGCGTTCACGCTTCCGGAGGCACGCAGACGGTTCGACAGGAAGGACATCGCCTATTTTTGCGTGGGCCGGCGCGCCTGGTCTGTCGTGGAGACTTTTTTCTGACGTGATGCCCGCGATTTGCGAACTGCGTTGTTGGGATTGTTTTCGATAAGCCTGTTACTGCATGCCTTCCTCACAAACTTCGCTGTTAAAGCCGCCGCCCCTTCGCCCCGGAGACATCGTCGGCATTGTGGCGCCCGCGAGCAATGTCAATCGTATCGATCTGGATAAAGGATGTGATGGCTTGAGGCGAGCGGGTTACCGGCCATTTTATTTCGACTCCATCCTCGAACAAGATATGTATTTTGCCGGATCGGTGGACCGGCGGGCACGCGAGCTCGAGAGCATGTTTCTGCGCGAAGACATCAGAGCTATCATTTGCGCGCGCGGAGGCTATGGAGCGAACTATCTGTTGGAATCCGTCGACCTGAAAATCATTCAGTCTCATCCCAAGATTTTTGTTGGCTACAGCGACCTCACTGCGCTCCTCACCTATTTTTCGGACGCTGCAGGGCTGGTAACCTTTCATGGGCCGATGGTGGCGAAAGATTGGGCGCATGACGATGGGGTCGACATGGCTTCCTGGCACGCCGCACTTTCAGGAATAGGCGCCTGGGACCTGACGGAAGCCGCTTCGGGCGTGGCCGGGTTAGTCGACGGCTACGGCGAAGGCATTCTGTACGGCGGATGCCTCTCCATCCTGGTGGCTTCGCTCGGAACACCGTACGAGATCAAGACGGCC
>Ga0209006_10004704_pt1 | contig 12363 bp, 7 predicted proteins | sample JacPin_JW_Ref_O2_FD_188567 | JGI IMG/M metagenome (GOLD analysis project Ga0209006, IMG submission 188567) | Forest soil microbial communities from Algoma, Ontario, Canada - Jack Pine, Ontario site 1_JW_Ref_O2 (SPAdes) (version 2) | ecosystem: Environmental > Terrestrial > Soil > Boreal...
CAATTCTCTCCTCGCCCACGCACGCAGGAAATATCATCGGCGCGTTCGCGCGTTCGGAGAGATGGTGGCTGTATTGTGGGCAAGGGGTCAAAACGGCGCCACCGTAAGGCTTGAACACCTCTGGCACCAATTTTGTCGGACATCGGCCTTGCCTCTATTCTGCGCCTATCCCAGATCCGGTTTCACCCAGGATGCCGATGCGTCGATTCGGGCGATTTGCGCGACCCACTCTAAAGTGATCGCAGCTTGAGTCTGGCTGTGCTTATGGACGCCGCTTGTGGTTCGTGCGTTTGGTCGGGCTTATGGCCGCGCCTAAACGCGCCGACCTTGGATGAGGCGAACAAGAACGAGGACGATGGCCACCACCAGAAGTATGTGGATAAAGCCGCCCATCGTATAGGACGACACGAATCCAAGCAGCCACAAGATGATCAGAACTAAGGCGAGTGTGTATAACATACGAAGTTTATTGTTAGTGTTTGCTCATTTTGCCCTGCGAAGTTCTATCGAGGGAGGTTGGTCACCGGTGGAACGACGTTCGTGAAGGGAGGCACGACATTTGTAAAAGGCGGCACGCGGTTGGTAAATGGTGGCACTCGGTTAGCGTAAGGTGGAACGGTATTGCTAAAAGGACGAAAAGTGTTCGTGGTGGCTGGGCCAACGTCCGGCTGCCGGACTGAATTTTGAGGGCCCAAGATGCTTGGATAGACTGGTGGCGGATTGGGGCGAAAAATACTTGGGTCCATGGGTTGCCCAGGAGCTGGATTGTGAGCGCCTGCTGATGGAGATCCTCCAGCACCTGGGGACGTAAATCGTCCAGCATTCGCAGGTGGAACACCGGCTGCGTTGGCGGGTGGCAAGCCTCCGGCGTTTGCAGGCGGAGCGCCTCCCGCGCTTGCCGGCGGGGCGCCTCCTGCGTTCGCAGGTGGAAGGCCTCCAACGTTTGCGGTTGTGGAATGGTTGATCGCAGGCATCAGGCCACCTGGCGCTACAGGCCGAACAGGAAGTTTGGCGCGGACCGGCGCAGAATTAGCCGGGACAGAGCTCGCCGGCGGAAGCGACGGAGCAACTTGATTCGTCACGCCTCCGCAGGCGCAAAAACCAATAGAAGTGGCAAACAATACCGAAAATGTAATCGACGCTTTCATTTGCCTGATTACTGAGCAACTGCAGTGCCGCTTGAATAGGCCCAGGTTACCCCCTTTTCGGCGTGCGAAGTGCAAAATTGCCGATGTGCCAGGTGCATTTTGCACTGCCCCGGGGAGTCGGCTCCCTTCGGTCCAACTCGGCACTTCCATGTTCGCGGGCAAGAGTCCGCATGTGGAGAGGGATGGAAGGGTCACTGTGGCCGGTAGATCGAATTCCCGCATTTTGCCCGCCGTTTTGGCTCCCCCTCAGCTTTCGGTTTAACAGGTGCAACGATAGAGTGGCGGACGCGTTCGGCGAAACTTCACCGAGCGCGTCCGCAAGGTCATTATCGTCTTGCGCTCCCAACTTCCACTTCCTCCAGGGCCTCCTCGTTCTTCTCCTCGGACAGTTCGTTCAGGGACTGATCCGCTGCTTTCTCCTCATCGAGAATTTCTTCCAGAAGGCCCGCTGCTTCGTTGTTCCCCAGCGTGTTGGCCCAGGCCCTGAGGCATCCATAAGTAGCAATCTCGTAATGCTCAACCTTCTGCGCGGCGGCGATAATCGCGGCGTTTACGGTGGGCGCTTTTTTGTTTTTCTTAACGATGGTGTCGCCCTCCGACAGGATTCCCACGATCGCGTCACACCTGGTTTGGTTCGGCTTTTCGTCGAAGGTCTTGAAGACCCTCTCCAGAATTCCGATTTGTCCTTCGGTTTCCCTCAGGTGAGACTCAAGCGCAGTTTTCAATTCCTTACAAGTGGCCGTCTCAATCAGTTTGGGGAGAGCCTTGGTTATTCGATGTTCGGAGTCATACATGTCTGCCAGTTGGTCCAGAAACAGGCTTTTTAGCGTGCTATTCATAATTTTGTCTTTCGATTAGATTTCTAAGTGCGCCGGTGAAAACCCGGCTAAATTGAATGGGAAGCAAATCACATTCCAGATCTGCATAGGACGACAGCAGAGATGATTGCCTCCAGAAGTTTCGCGCATTTTGCAAATTTTGCCCGCCGCGCTCTTGCATTTTGCGACAGCAACGAATCGATGGAACGATTCACGGGTTCCAGGCGACCTTCAATACGTTCTCCCGTTTAGCCAATTCAGCTACAAAGTCCGGAGGCTGAATCTCGCCGTATTTACCCCTCCACTTGACCAGGCAATGCATTTCGCGACGCGACGCCGCTGACTCATATACGACAGACCACGAGGCCACACGGAAACCGGCCGCCGAAACGGCCTTGGTTATTTCCTTTTCGTCAGGGCCTTTGCTCTCAACCACAACCGTCAAGCACGCCTGTCGATCCTGTTTCCACCAATGCTCAATTGGTTTAAGCAGCCAAAGAACGGCCAACCCCAAGCCCAACGCGACCACTCCCAATACAAGTTGCCCCCCGCCGAAGCACAAACCTAGAACGGTAACGAACCAAAGGGTGGCCGCTGTCGTCACCCCTTGGACCAAATTCTGTTTGTGGAGGATAGCGCCCGCGCCGATGAACCCCATGCCGGACAAGATACCCAGCGGCAAGCGCATGAGATCCATCACCACAAACGAGTCATTGGCCTTCCCTCGGATGGTCAGCAATAGATTGACCTGAATCATGCTGACGCAGGCGGCCAACCCCACTAGTAGCGTGGTACGCAACCCTGCTGGCCGCCCGTGTTCTCCCCGGTTGATCCCAATCAGTGCTCCCGCCACAACCGTCAAGAGCAGACGCAATGCAATGTCACCCCAATCGACATAGGTAAACACAGCAAAAAGACAGCAGGACAGCTAAAAGCTGTCCGGCTGTGTGCAACACGATTTTACCGGACGGAAACCGCTCGATCTCCTGCTGGAAGATCTTTCAGGATGGATGAGATGGTGGAATCATCCACGCCAGCGGCACGGGCCGCCTCCTCTGACTTCTGCAGATGGTGGCGCAAGGCCGGCAGCGTATTCTGGGCGTACTGCTTTACGTCTTGGTCTTCGATGTCTGAGCTTGCCTTGTCAAAACGCTTTATGCATTTGACATGATCTTTGAGCATGACCTTGGTGTATTCCTTGTCAAACTCCGCATCGTTGGCCTTCTGCAAGCGGTTCACCGCGTGCTGGTTCAACATGTCCAGACTGGGGTCAAGGGTGATCCCGTGGGTCTGGGCAATCGCTTGCAACTGAGCGTAGTTTTGCTCGTGATCGGTTCGCATCATGTGCGCCAACTCCTTGACTTGCGTGTTTTGCGACTTGCCGTCGGCCACGTTCGCCATGGCGATCTCCGTTTGGTTCGCTTGACCAGCTTCCTCCATGAATTCCTTGGCCCGATGCGATATGCTTGCCGATTGATCGGTGGAAACCGACGGAGGCGGTGCGGGGTTCTGCCCCGCGGACTGGGCTTGGAGGGCTGTGGTGGCGAGCATCGCCGCCCCAAGCACAGCTCCGGCTTTGACTGGACGCGACAGGCGTATCAGATAATTTCTATATGTTTTCATAATTTTTCCTTTCTGCATGCAACATGGCCCTTGGGATGGCCCTTCACAATGGGGGAGAAACCCGGCTTTAGGATGGGGGAGATAACCGATGAGTAAGCCGGAAGTCCCATAACAAGGATGGCCTGCTAATCCGCCTAAGCCCAGTGCGGCACCACGCGAGAAGCATTTCCACAACGGTGGAATAAAAATTACTCAAAAAAATTTGAAGCAAAATGTAAAAATATCTTGACGAAGATGAATTGGTGTCGCAATGTCCATGCCTTAGCACAAACGAACGAGTCAAGATTTAACGTAGCTGTGAAGCCTATTTTGGGGTCGGTCTGAGGCAAGATCAGGAAGGCGTTCGAGTTAAGGAAATCCAGGCTAGAACTCGGTGCGGCGGTGTCCGGAATCCTCCTACCGGGAATATCTCCCGTGGTTTCCTCCTTCTTGGCCGAGACAGTCCGTCCGTGTACTGGCTCTCATGAAAACGATGAAATTTTCGAGCCGCGGCGCTATAGCCGGGTCGTTATGTTGTTGGGTATTTCTCGCGTACTCCGCTGGCATCTGTCAAGGACAAGCGGCGCCTGCGACTGGAATAACTCAACTCAACTCCACAGTCTATACTTGCGTCCAGCGTGGACCCTATTCAAAGGTATGGCAAGGGACGCTCCTCCGCACTAATGTGACCGGCATGGTGACGACAAACTACCAATCATATACGGAGTTGGCTACAGGGATTTGTTTTCCGAGCGACGGCCAATATATTGATTCCTTGGAAGAGGTTGACCCGGTGGCCGGCGGCGCGCAAGCCGTCCAAGGCCGGCACAAAGTGGAGTGGGCCCTCAATGCGAACACTCCGAGCGGAGCCGTCACGGTCACGACGCCCGATGCCAAACAGCTCTCAAGCACGGTTTTCGGCCTGGCTTACTACGATATCGCCAGCGGATCCAACGCTGCCCTTGCCAGTTTAAAGGACTGCAATGGCTCCATCGTAGCGCCCAACCAAGTGCTATATGCGGATGCGTTTAGCAACGTGACGGCCGATGTGCTGTACACCTACACCAAGGCTGGGTTGAGCCAGGACATTGTCCTGCGTCAGTCTCTGCCGACTCCCGATGCTTACGGACTCGCTGATGACACGACGATTCTGCAGGTCTATACCCAATTCTTTAACCCACCGCAGCCAGAAATGACTGCCGTGACGAATGCAAGCGTCACGGACGATCAAGTTTTGGATTTCGGCGATATGAAAATCGGGATGGGTCAGGCGTTGTTCCTAAACGGCCAGGACGAGGCGATCCCAGCAGGACCGGTCGCCAAGCAATGGGTTCATGTCAACAACGGGATTTACCTGGTGGAGTCCGTCCCATACCAGTCCATCTCCAACCGGCTGCAAGCATTGCCGCACGCCTCGAACCTCAAACCTGGTCGAGCCTCCATCCGAAAGATGGCCTTTCTGGAGTCGAATCCTTTGCGGCCCGCCGGCTCCGCAAAAGAGGCAAACCCAATGAAATACGGCAAAGCGGATATCACCACGCCACACATAAAAGTGGATTACGATCTGTTGAGTAGTTCAACAAACCTTACCCTCCAGGGGGATACGACTTATATCGTGACTGTGGCAGTGAACATTACGGGCACGACTACGATAGAGGGCGGGACCGTAGTCAAATGCACTAACAGCAGCAGTGCGGAGATTTCGACAACAAATATTGTTTGTCTGACTGGTCCATATAGGCCAGGAGTGTTTACCAGCATGAATGACAATTCAGTGGGTTCGTCGGTCAGCGGCAGCAGCGGTGCGCCGAGCGTGGGCGCCGCCTATTACCTTTCGTTTGGCTCGCTTGGGACTAATTCGCTGCTGCTAAGGAATCTGCGTTTTTCGTATGCTTACGAGGCGATTTCTGGAACCATAACCTCAATCGGGGCCAATTCAATCGAAGCTTCGGACTGTCAATTCGTCAACTGTGGGTATGCATTTAACAACGGCGTCGACTATTCTTACACGGGCTCCGATCCGGGATTTCCGATCTACCTCTACAATGTGTTGTTTTCGCGGTTCTCCTATGGATTTGGGGGTCTCAACACCTCGGGACACCTGTCCATCAATGCCGTAAATGTGACAGCCGATCAAATAGGCACGTTTCAAGCCGCCGGCCTGTCGGGTGGGACCTCAAATACTTGCTCCGCCACCAATTGCCTATTCACATCAGTCACAAACACGTCGGGCGTTTCTTTTACCAGTTGCTACACAAACGGGAGCAGCTCAGGGATTTACCAGACCGTCGGTGGAGGCAGCTACTACCTTGCAACCGGCAGCCCCTATCGTGACGCAGGAACAACCACTATTCCTGCGGCGGTGCTGACGGACTTGCAAACCCTGACTACCTACCCGCCAGTAGTTGTGCCTACGGGCTGGTTTACTAACAATTACACTTTTTTCCCTCAGACTCAACGAGATACGGATATACCCGACCTTGGCTACCACTATAATCCAATTGATTTCGCTGTAGATATAGCAGTCTCCAATGCCACCTTGACGGTCCTTCCTGGAACTGTGCTTGCTAGATACGGCACCCAGTACGGTGTCTATCTCTTCACCAATGGCATCTTCAACTGCGAGGGAACGGCAACCAGTCCGAACTATCTTGTGCAGAACAATACCGTTCAAGAGCAGTCCAACACGAATTGGGAGACGACGACGTGGGTGGGGTTATTTCTGACTCCCGCTGAATCCGACAGCTCGTCGGCGAACTTCGCCTTCACGGGCTGGTCTATCCTGGCCGACGCAAGCCAAATCTCCGGCCAATCCATCACATGCCCGTTCGTTTTACAGAATTGCCAATTGTATACTGGGACCATAACCGCAACTGGACCAGTAATGTCCGTCACGAATTGTCTTTTCCAACGGGTCAATTTATTGGTGACGGATAGGACCGACGGGAACGTCTCGCAAGCATTCTACAACAATCTGTTCTGGTTGGGGGAATTGACTATTAAGCATTTCAACAGCGGGCCATACACCTTCCGGGACAACCTGTTCAACCTAACGTCCAATACTCTGAGTGGTTCGATTAATTATTGCAGCAACAACGCCTATGTGACGACAAATAATGGGGTCCTGCTGCCTGAGAACAATGACGTAATTCTCATCAGCAGTCCCGCGTTCCAGTTTGGCGCGTTGGGCCAATATTATTATCCGACTAATCTCTCCTTGATTCACGCAGGTAGCCAATCCGCACCTGCAGCAGGACTTTACCATTACACCGTCACAACAAACAATGTCATTGAAGGAACGAACATCGTCAGCATTGGCTTCCATTACGTCGCGGTGGGGAACAATGGGTTGGCTCTGGACACCAACGGTGACGGCATTCCCGATTACCTCGAGGACGCCAACGGCAACGGCGTGGTCGATTCGGGCGAACTAGATTGGCTTGTGGCCGGTGACTTGGGGCTGACTGTTATTATCACCCAACCCATGAATAATTCCACCATTCCATGAGTATTTAGCGAATCAACTCACCAATCGAAGCGAAATCCCATGCGCTTACAACAATTCGTTTTGATAACGTGCGTCCCAGTCACCATACATCGGTTACCTTGCGCCAGTCTTCTAACTGGTATGCTTGTCCTATCCGCAGCCCTGGCGTCCGCGTCGCCAGCCGCAATGGTGGATAGGCTGACGGCTAATCCGGCCAGGTCGAACTTCTGTGGGGCAGTTGCGCTGCACGAATTTGCCGTGGCCTTGAAAGCTACAAAGGCCGACACAAGAATTATCGACGCCGCCTCAGTTCCGACCAACGGCTTTTCCATATCGGAGCTGCTGGCCATTTCGGCCGAAGCTGGGCTAAATTTGATCGCCGTTCAAACCTCAGTCGAGGGATCCGTGCCGGTGCCGAGCGTGGTACATTGGAAGAGAGGCCATTACAGCGCCATTGTGGAGCGACGGGGAGACTTCTACAGGATTTCCGATCCAAGCCTCTCCACACAGTGGCTCAGTGCTAGAACGATCATGCAGGAGTCAAGTCGCAATTTCATGGTGCAAGCCGACAAGATCCCCGCTACGTGGACACATGTAGCTCGCTGGCAGACCGACCTCATTCGCGGTGGCAGCTTTCCTCCGCAAACCGGGTATCCGGATACCAATGATGCCCCTAATAGTTGTTCGAATGGCTGTTCGAGCTGTTCCTCCGGGATGGCGACATGGAGCGTCTCAGAGCCGTGCATCAATCTGTGGCTGATGGACGAACCACTGGGATACCGTCCGGGATTGGGGCCTCGCATTTCCTTTCAACTGAACTACAAGCAACGTGAGACGCTGGCGGGAACCAATGCGGCGTTGTTCAGTTGCGGGCCTAAATGGAATTGTTCCTGGATCGGTTACGTGATTGCCCCCTCTGCTAATCCCGCGCCCGGATCGAGCATGACGATGGCGACGCCTGGCGGCGGAGAACGGAGCTACAAGGCCGACGGGACCACTCATGAGTACTACAGCCGCAGCGTCATGAGCGTAACGACCAACGGCAGTGGAGCGTTCACCGGCTGCATGGTCCTGTACCCGAATGGCGCGAGTGAATCTTACAATTATGTGTTCACGAACTCGGTGGAAGGTGTCCTGTGTTTCCGCACGGCGCAGACTGACCCGGCCGGCCATGGCACGCAATTCATCTACACCAATTCGAGCGGAACCAATTTCCTGTTAGCTGTCGTGGACACAGACGGGCGCACGAACACCTTAAGCTACACCAATATCTCGTTCCCAAGCCTGATCACCGGAGTGACCGATCCATTCGGGCGGAGCATCTCACTCCTATATAACACCAACGGGCTGCTCACCAATGTAACCGACGTGATGAATCTCCACAGCACATTTGTTTACGGTTCTGGCACCAACGAGTGGATCACATCCCTCACCACGCCCTACGGAACAACTACATTCAGCGTCACCGACAATAATCTGACTACCAACAATGCCATCGATCGGGCTATGTTGGTGGTGGATCCGTTGACCGGAACAAATCTCTTTGTCTCGCGCTACCAGGCCAGCTTTCTCATAGGCACGACATACACAGTGCCGTCCAAACCGGCGAGTGCGCCGACCATTTCATCCAACTCCATGACCAATCTGAATAGTTGGCACTGGGGACCGATGCAATGTCCGCAATTGTCCACCACAAATATTTACTCGTTTGCCCCGTCGGATTACCTCAAAGGCCGCCAACGCAACTGGCTTTTCGCTTCCAACGGAGTTTCTTTCGGTGACGCGATTAATATGGAACAGGCGGTTAGTCCGGATGGAAGCACTCCCGGCGAACAAACCTGGGGCGCCTACGACGGCGAGGTGAACTCCACCCAAGGCACTAATGCCCTGCCTGCTCTCGCCGCCTGGATTTTGCCAAACGGCCATACGTATTACCAATGGATGGAGCGTAATGCTTGGGGCAATCCGACCAGTCTGCAAGACAACTGGTCCCAATCCTTCGGCGGACCATCGTTGATCCGCACTAATCAGTACTCCTACGCGACAAATGGCATCGATTTGGTGCAGCACATCGGGCCTCTGAACGAAACCGTGGCCGGCTTCAGCTACACCAGTAACCACAACGTCCTGACGGCAACCAACGCCGTTGGAGATGTGACGACCTACACGTATGACACACAATCACGCTTGACGAGCGTGACCGCGCCCGCAGGTTTGACTACAACCAATATCTATTTCTCCTCCACTGGCTACACTAATTGGATTCAACAATGCATTGGTTCCAAATCCACCGCATGAACACATATTTCTACACCAACGATCTTATTGCGGTTCACACCAATGAACCGGGGTTGGTGGCTAGCCACACGTGGGACAATCTCCAGCGCCTCACTGGCACCACATTTCCCGACTCTACTTTCACTTCGAATATTTACGTCAACCTGGACCGCGTCGCCACGATTGACAGACTTGGCAACCAAACCAAGTACGGCTATGACCAGTTGCGACGCCTCGTCGCAGTGACCAACGCGCTCACAAACGTGGCTCTTTTTAGCTATTGTAGCTGCGGTGCCTTGGAATCGGCGCAGGACATGTTGGGCCATGTCACGTCCTATGCTTATGACATTGCGGGACGTCGGATCAACATCTTATTTCCCGACACAACTTCCGAATCAAATAATTACGATCCATTAGGCCGCATCACGAACACAATAGATGGAGCCGGGAGAAGCGTTACAAACTGGTACACTGATCAAGGCCTCTTATACGCATCCAGCAATGCTGTCGGAGAGGCGCTCTTGAAATCGTTTGACATTGAGGATCGAGTCACAAACACGGTGGACGGCAACGGCGTCGTGACCACGAATAGCTACGACAACTTGCGGCGTGTACTGGTGCGCGGTTACGCCGATGGCGGAAGGGAGCGCTTTGGATATTCGGCCTTCGGATTGATCGCGTACACCAATCAGTTGACCAACAGCACGTATTACGCCTACGACGCTGGCTTGCGGAAGATCGCCGAGACCAACGCGCTCGCTCAAGTTACCCAATATGGCTCCGACTCAGCCGGTAACTTAACAAACATGACAGACGCGAACAACCACACCACGCAGTGGGGTTACGACGCCTACGGACGCGTGACCAACAAGGTAGATGCGACTGGCATCTCCATTTTGCAGTATAAATACGATGCGGACAATCGGCTGACCAATCGTTGGAGTCTGGCCAAGAGCAATGTGGTCTATGCTTACGACGCTGTGGGCAATTTGACTGGCGTCACATATCACACCAATCACGCCTTGTCGTTTTCCTATGACGCAATGAATCAGTTGATCAGCATGTCCGACGGCATCGGAACAACTACGTTCGCGTACACGCCAATCGGCCAATTGGCCTCCGAGAGCGGTCCCTGGTCGAGTGACATGGTCACCGATACCTATTCGGATCGTTTGCGGACATCGCTCCAATTGCAGGAACCGAATAGTTCTGATTGGATTGAAACGTATGCTTACGACGCGGCCTATCGCATGACCGGCCTCGCCTCTCCCGCCGGGACATTCGCCTACAGCTACAACCCCGGTCTGGCAGGGATAACATCCGCCTCATCTTTGGTCGCGAAGACCGCATTGCCGAATGGCGCGTTCATCACCAATACGTTCGACGGCAATGGCCGGACGCTAGGCACCTGGCTCTACAATAGCAGCGCCAGCGCCCTGGATTCTAGCGTTTACACTTACAACGTCGGCAACCAGCGGACGGCGGTCGAGCGCGGAGGTGAGAACTCTGCCGATTATTCGTATAACGCGATTGGACAAGTCATCGCCGACCAAGCTAACGAGGTCAGCGGAGGGACGGCGCGATTGAACGAGCAACTTTACTACGCCTTCGACCCGATCGGAAACTTGAGCTATAGGACCAACAACACTTTGATCGAAAATTTTCAAGTTAACTCGCTTAACGAGTTGACACAAAACACCAACGGAGGCCGATTGACGGTCATAGGTACGACCACCTCATCCGCCACGAATGTCACCGTCAACAGCACCAACGCCCTCCGCTACGGCGACACGACTTTCGCGGCGACCAACATGCCTTTGACAACGACCTACACCGCCGTGGCATCGGACAGTCTTGGCCGCAGAGCAAGCAACACTGTGGTCGTCAGCATCGCCACCAACACAACTTATCAGTATGACGGCAACGGCAACTTGACCAACGACGGTCTGCGCGGTTTCGCCTATGACGACGAAAACCAGTTGATTCAGGTCTGGGCGGCAAACCATTGGTTCTCCCAGTTCACGTATGATGGTAAAATGCGGCGGCGAATCCGTCAGGAATTTACGTGGCAAAACAGCGGATGGGTGCAAACCAACGAGTTCTATTACGTTTATGACGGAAACATGGTCATTCAAGAACGCGACATCAACAATCTTCCAACTACAACTTACACTCGGGGCCTGGATTTAAGCGGCAACTTGGAGGGCGCAAGTTTGCCGCGGCAAATCGTGGCGCCGGCGGGCGGTATTGGAGGTCTGCTGTCGATGACATTAAACTTCCAACCGGGAGCTTTGAGCTCCAATTCCATGTTTTATCACTCCGATGGAAGTGGGAACGTCACGACGCTGATCAACTCATCTCAGACGGTTGTGGCCAAGTATCTCTACGACGCTTTCGGGAACATCCTCTCCAAAGCCGGCCTCCTTGCCGACGCGAATCTCTACCGCTTCTCAAGCAAGGAATCCCATCCGAATTCTGGCCTGATTTATTACCTCTACCGCTACTACGATCCCCATTTGCAACGCTGGCCGAATAGGGACCAAATAGGAGAGCTTGGATTCGAAGAGATTCGGAATGTCTTACCCATCCAACTGCGAGCCCTCGTTCACCAGTTGAGACCGAACCAAAACCTTTACGCGTTTCTGCAGAATCGCGCTGTAAACGAAATTGATCCGCTCGGATTGTCCCCATGGAGCGACGAGGAGTGCGAAGCCTTGCTGGAGAACATACAAGACCTCTGTGCTATGGGATTGCTGGGCGAGATGGATCCTACTGCGGCCGCAGATGAAGCCACAGAGCTTAAGTCTCTTTATGAGCAGTTCTGTGATGATCCTCCCACTCCGCCGCCTCCTTCACCTGCGCCCGAGCCGGACCCTTGTCCGATACGAGTTCCAATTCGACAGGCTCCCAACAGCAATAACAACACCATTACACCCCCCAACCTATGGCCGTATGTGCCGCCAACCGTTATAATAATCTTCCTCATTCCTTGGCCTGGGAATCCGGTCTTCGGCTTTCTGTGAACAGTGAA
>Ga0209006_10004705_pt1 | contig 12363 bp, 14 predicted proteins | sample JacPin_JW_Ref_O2_FD_188567 | JGI IMG/M metagenome (GOLD analysis project Ga0209006, IMG submission 188567) | Forest soil microbial communities from Algoma, Ontario, Canada - Jack Pine, Ontario site 1_JW_Ref_O2 (SPAdes) (version 2) | ecosystem: Environmental > Terrestrial > Soil > Boreal...
GCACCTCGGCGGCGCGCAGCATCAAGTCGCGCTCGGCCTCGTAGGGCAGCACCGAATTCAGTTCGTGGATCCAACCGTGAATGCCGATCTCGTGGCCTTCGGCAACGACCCGGCGCTGTTCGTCGGGGTGCAGCAGGGCGGTCACCGCCGGCACGTAGAACGACGCCTTGACCTGGTACTTATCGAGGAGCTTCAGGATGCGCGGCACGCCGACCCGCGCGCCGTATTGTCCCCAGGCGAGGCGGCCGATCGACTTGCCACCCTCGCGCAGGTCGCTCGTCTCATGGTCGCTGTCGAACGACAACGCGACAGCGCAGCGCGCGCCGCCCGGCCATTCCGCCGGCCGCAAGGCCTTGCCGGCGCGCACCCGATCGACCAGCTTGCGCCAGTGCGCCTCGGGCCATTGCCAAGGTTCGAGAGGGGATTCAGGCCGTTCGCTAGTCATCGGGACCTCCGCTGCAGAGAGATGGCCCTGGAGCAGAGATGGTCGGAGCGGAGAGATTCGAACTCTCGACCCTCAGCACCCCATGCTGATGCGCTACCAGGCTGCGCTACGCTCCGACCGGGGCATCTCTGGCGAGGCCGCGGATCATACTTGCGAGGCGCGGCCCGCGCAATGAGCGGGTCCGGTTGACAGCGCCGGCGCGACTTTGGTCAGCCCTTGCGGCTTCTATGCAGCAGCGCGTCGAGCATCTGTCGCGCGGAAAGGAGGTCCTGGGCCGCCGCTTCGAGCTTGGCTCTGCCAGCCTCGGAGAGGGCTTTCGGCGCTGGCGGCGGTCCCGGCGCCGCGGCGGGCCTTGGCGCGCGCCGGGCCGGGCGGGCCGGGCGCGGCGCCGGCGCGGGGTCGCGCGGCGACGCAGGAAGCGGATCGAGCGGAAAAAGGCTTGGCGCCATCTCCGCGGTCGCGCCCGACGCATCGAGCGTGCCGTCGGTGAGCAGCTTCTGCACGCCGCGGATCGTATAGCCTTCCTGGTAGAGGCATTGCCGGATGCGCGACAGGAGCGCTATGTCCTCCGGCCGATAGTAGCGCCGCCCGCCGCCGCGCTTCAGGGGCTTCAGCTGCGGAAATTTCGACTCCCAGAAGCGCAGCACATGCGCCGGCAGATCGAGGTCCTCGGCGACCTCGCCGATGGTACGGAACACCGCTGCCCGCTTGTTGGCCCGCCGGCCAGAAGCGGTCTCCCCAAGGCCGACATCCCTCGGCTCGCTCACGTTCAAGCTGACGTGCGTCTGGCAGCGCCCGGTTGCGCGAGTGCCTGGTTGATCTGGTTCTTCAGCGCATGCGAGGCACGGAACACGAGCACGCGGCGCGGGCTGATCGGCACCTCCTGCCCGGTTTTCGGGTTGCGGCCGATGCGCTGGCCCTTGCGACGCACGGCGAAACTGCCGAAGGACGAGATCTTGACCATCTCGCCCCGCTCGAGCGCATCCGATATCTCGGCGATCACCGACTCGACCAGCTCGGCCGACTCGTTGCGTGACAAGCCGACCTCCTGGTAGACCGCCTCGGTGAGCTGAGCGCGAGTAACCGTATGACCGGCCATGCCGCCCTCCCATTCGTTGGCGAAGGTTAGCCTCGGCAAAAAATGCCGTCAAATCCAAAGCGTTGGGAAGTTTTTTTGCAAGGCCGGGCCTCGCCTTTTTCGCTACCAGCGAACCAGACTGGCGCCCCACGTCAAGCCGCCGCCGAGCGCCTCCATCAGCACCAGATGGCCGGGCTGGATGCGGCCGTCGCCGACCGCCTCGTCAAGTGCCAGCGGTATCGACGCCGCCGAAGTGTTGGCGTGGCGTTCGATCGTCACCACGGTGTGTCCCGGCTTCAGCTTCAGTCGCTTGCCGATCGCGTCGATGATCCGCAAATTGGCCTGGTGCGGCACCAGCCAGTCGATGTCGGCACCGGTGAGGCCATTGGCGGCGAGCGCCTCCTCGACCGCCTCCGACAGATGCTGCACCGCCTGGCGGAACACCTCGCGGCCTTCCATTCGCAGGTGGCCGGTGGTGCCGGTCGAGGACGGCCCCCCATCGACATAGAGAATGTCGTAGAGGCTGCCGTCCGAATGCAGATGCGTCGACAGCACGCCGCGGCCGCCGGGCCCGGTATCGGCTGCCGCGTTCAGCACCACGGCGCCGGCCCCGTCGCCGAAGAGGACGCAGGTGCCGCGGTCCTGCCAGTCGAGGATGCGCGAGAAGGTTTCGGCGCCGATCACCAGCGCGGTGCGCGCCTGGCCCAAGCGAATGGCATTGTCGGCCATCGCCAGCGCAAAGATGAAGCCCGAGCACACCGCCTGGATGTCGAACGCGGCGCCGCGCTTCATGCCGAGCTGCGCCTGCACCTTGGTCGCGGTCGCCGGGAAGGTGTGGTCGGGGGTCGCGGTCGCCAGCACGATCAGGTCGAGGTCGCTGCCGCTCATCCCGGCGCGTTCGAGCGCGCGCCGCGCCGCGGCCACGGCGAGGTCGGAGGTCAGCTCGCCGTCGGCGGCAATGCGCCGCTCGCCGATGCCGGTGCGCTGGCGGATCCACTCGTCGGAAGTCTCGAGCCGGCGCGCCAGCTCGTCATTGGTCAGCACCCGCTCGGGGAGATAGGCCCCGCAGCCGGCGACCTGGGCGCGCAGGGTCATGCCGGGCCGCTACAGCGCGGCCGGTTGCGGCGCCGGCGTCGCGGCATTGAGGCCCGCGAGGTCGGCACGGATCTTTTCGAGGAAGCCGTTCACCTTCATGTCGATCGCGACGCCGATTGCGTTGGCGAAGCCGAAGGCGTCGGTCGAGCCGTGGCTCTTCACCGCGATACCGCGCAGCCCCAGGAACATCGCCCCGTTGTAGCGCCGTGGATCGAAGCGTTCGCGGAATTTCTTGAGCGCCCCGCGTGCGAACACATAGCCGATCTTGGCCATCGTCGAGTGCTGGAACGACGCGTGCAGCGCTTCGGAAAACAATCTTGCGGTGCCCTCGGCGGTCTTCAGTGCCACATTGCCGGTGAATCCGTCCGTGACGATAACGTCGACCGTGCCTGCGCCGATATCGTCGCCCTCGACAAAACCGTAGAAGCGGATCGGCGTCAGCCCGCCGCGCAGCCGGGCAGCCGCGCCGCGCACCGCGTCGTTGCCCTTCAAATCCTCCGAGCCGACATTGAGCAGGCCCACGGTCGGCTCGGTAAATCCGAGCACGCTGCGGGCAAAGGCGTCCCCCATCAGCGCAAACTGCACGAGGTTCTCGGCATCGCATTCGATATTGGCGCCGAGGTCGAGCATCACGCTCTCGCCGCGCAAAGTCGGATAAAAGGTCGCGATCGCCGGTCGATCGATGCCCGGCAAGGTCTTCAGCACGAATTTCGCGATCGCCATCAACGCACCGGTATTGCCGGCCGAGACGACACCGTCGGCGCGCCCTTCGGCGACCGCGTCGATCGCCAGCCGCATACTGGTGCTGCGGCCGGCGCGCAACGCCTGCGACGGCTTGTCGTCGGCGGCGACGATCTCATCGGTATGGTGCAGCGAGGCTACCTTGGCGACGCGCGGTAGCTGGGCCAGCAACGGCGCGATCTGGCTTTCGTTGCCGAACAGCAGGAACCGCGTGCCGGGGTAGCGCTCAAGCGCAATATCGGCGCCGCGCAGCACGATATCCGGTGCGCGGTCGCCGCCCATCGCGTCAAGGGCGATCGTGATCGTGCCGCTCACCGGCGCCGCGCCTCGCCTTCTGAAATTTGCCGATCAGGCGGTGGCCGGCTCCGCCGGCACCACCTCGCGGCCATCATAATAGCCGCAAGCCTCGCATAAATGATGCGGCCGCTTCAGCTCGCCGCAATTCGGACATTCAGCGTAAGCCGCCACCGGCAATTTGTGATGCGAGCGACGCATACCGCGACGCGACGGCGATACTTTTCTCTTCGGAACAGCCATTGGATACTCGTTAGTCTCGGAGCCGAGAGCCGAGACATCTAGCCAAAATCGGCAGCGGCGGCAACAACGACGGCAGCGCGGCGGAGTTGCGTTATTGCGGCTCGCGGCGGGCGAGCCGCGCCAAGACAGCGAAGGGGCTGTCCGGTTCATCCTGCGTTTCTGTCGCGGCCCCGTCGCTGACGGCGGCGTCGAGTGTGCGCGGAAAGGGCGGCAGGGCGAGAGAAAATTCCTGCGCCACCGCTTCACCGACATCGATCGCCTCACGATAGAGCGGCTCGAATGCCGGGTCGTCATCGCCGGCCGGCGCATCAGGCTCGGCCTCCGGCGCCCCGTAACGCAATTGAAAGCGCTCGCTAACGCGGCCCGCGACGGGATCGAGGGTGACGATGCATTCCTGGGCGAACTCGGCCTCAAACGCGGCGGCGAGCAGGATCGTCCCGGCCGGTTCGCGCAGGAGTTCGACGTCCGCGACAAGCCGATCGAGCGAGACAAGGCCGAAGCGGCGGGCGAGCGCGGCACGCTCCGCCTCGTCGGCCGCTATCTGTTGGCGGAACTTGTCGCTCCCCAGCCGCGCCAGCGGCACAAGCCGCGCAAATTCCGCGGCCGCCTTGCTCATGGCGCGCCGAACTCGACCCTGCCGGCAAACAATGTTGCTGCTTCTTGCTCCGCGAGATTCGCCGCCTCGCGCCGCAAATAGGCGGCAACCCGCTCGAGCTGTTCCGGCGTCGCCGCCGCGGTGCCGAAAAGATTGCGGGCGAGCGCGCCGCGAAGTTCCTCATCGTCGCCCGCCAACCCGTCCTCATAAGCGCGAATGCGACCGTAGAACGCCTCGGCCATGCGCTTGACCTGCCGGCCGACGCTCAGATCGCCGGTGCCGATCTCGCGCAGCGACCGGTCGAAATCGGCGAACATCCTGTCGAAGAAGCGCTGGGCGAGCGTCGTCGCCGGCGCTGCTTCGCCCTTCAGGCGGTGCAGGTAGAGAAAGGCGTGCAGGCAGATCAGCTCGAACCGTCCGTCGAGCGTATCGGGAACGCCCAGCACCGTGAAGAATTCCGGCCGGCGCGCCTGTTCGACGACGCGGCTATAGGCCAGTTCGGCGGCGGCGCGGAACGGGTTACGGCGAAACGGCAAGTCGACCCTAAACCCCGCGGCAAGACTGGACGTTGACAGCGACCGTCCCTCGACTAAAGTCACGGCGAAACATGGGTTCCATCGGCAATCGTTTCAACGTAGCGCCGGCGCGGCGCGTCTTGCGCCCGGCCGTCATTCTGCTGGCGACCATGCTGGCGGGTTGCGCCGTCAGCGAAGACCAGCGCGGCCATCTGCCGGATCCGGACAGGCTCGCCGAGATCAAGCCCGGCGCCACGACCAAGGAGCAGGTCGTCAAAATCCTCGGGAGCCCGTCGAGCGCCAGCACCTTTGACGACGACGTCTGGTACTACATCAGCCGCAAGACCAAGCAGATCGCGTTTTTCTCGCCCACGGTGCTCGACCAGCAGGTCTATATCGTCGATTTCGACGACAAGGGCATCGTCAAGGATCTCGGTCACAAGACCCTCGCCGATGGCGAGAGCATCACTCCCGCGCCCGGGGCAACGCCTGCACCGGGCCGCGAGCTGTCGTTTCTGGAACAGCTGATCGGCAATATCGGCCGGTTCGGCGGCTCCGGCAGCAAATAGCATAGGCTCGCCCGCCCAGGCGGGCTTTTAATGAGCCCAGCCGCCGAGGATGGCGAGCAGCAGCAACGCGACGATATTGGTAATCTTGATCATCGGGTTGACCGCAGGGCCCGCGGTGTCCTTGTAAGGATCGCCGACGGTGTCGCCGGTCACCGCCGCCTTGTGGGCGTCCGATCCCTTGCCGCCGTGATGGCCCTCCTCGATGTATTTCTTGGCGTTGTCCCAGGCGCCACCGCCTGAGGTCATCGAGATCGCGACGAAAAGCCCGGTGACAATCGTGCCGAGCAGCATTGCGCCCAACGCGCTGAACGCCGCCGCCTGCCCGGCGACGAACCTGATGACGATGTAGAGAAGGATCGGCGCCAGCACCGGCAGCAACGAAGGCACGATCATCTCGCGGATCGCCGCGCGGGTCAGCATGTCGACCGCGCGCCCGTAATCGGGCTTGGCGGTGCCTTGCATGATGCCGGGGATCTCGCGGAACTGACGCCGCACCTCGACGACGACCGCGCCGGCCGCCCGGCCAACCGCGGTCATGCCCATCGATCCGAACAGGTAGGGCAGCAGCCCACCGAGGAAGAGGCCGATCACGACGTAGGGGTCCTGCAGCGCGAAGCGCACGTCGAGACCCGGAAAATAATGCTTCAGATCCTCGGTGTAAGCGGCGAACAGCACGAGCGAGGCAAGCCCCGCCGAGCCGATCGCGTAGCCCTTGGTGACCGCCTTTGTCGTGTTGCCGACCGCATCGAGCGCGTCCGTCGTCTTGCGCACCTCCGGAGGCAGATCGGCCATCTCGGCGATGCCGCCGGCATTGTCGGTAACCGGGCCGTAGGCGTCGAGCGCGACCACCATGCCGGCCAATGCCAGCATCGTCGTCGCCGCGATCGCGATGCCGAAGAGCCCGGCAATGATATACGAAACGACGATGCCGACGCAGATCACGACGACCGGCAGCGCCGTCGCTTCCATCGATATGGCGAGGCCCTGGATCACATTGGTGCCGTCGCCCGTCGTCGAGCTTCGCGCGATGCTGCGCACCGGCCGGTATTCGGTCGAGGTGTAGTATTCGGTGATCCAGACGATGAGGCCGGTCACGACAAGCCCGACCAACGCGCAGCTCAAGATATCGCAGCCGGTGATCGTCCCCGTCGTCATCGGCAACGCCTGCTGGAAGCCGACGAGCCAGCCGACCACCGCGGCGATCGCTATGATCGAGAGAACGCCGGTCGCGATGAGGCCCTTGTAGAGCGCCTTCATGATCGCCTGGTCGGCGCCAAGACGGACGAAATACGTGCCAATCACCGAGGTCACGATGCACACCGCGCCGATCACCAGCGGCAGCAGCATCACCGTGTCACGCAGCGGCGGCTGGAAGAAGATGTTCGCGAGCAGCATCGTCGCGACGATCGTCACCGCGTAAGTCTCGAACAGGTCCGCGGCCATGCCGGCGCAATCGCCGACATTGTCGCCGACATTGTCGGCGATGACCGCCGGATTGCGCGGATCGTCCTCGGGTATGCCGGCCTCGACCTTGCCGACGATATCGGCGCCGACATCGGCGCCCTTGGTGAAGATGCCGCCGCCGAGGCGCGCGAAGATCGAGATCAGCGAGGCGCCGAAGCCCAGCGCTACCATCGCTTCCAGCACCGGGCGCAGATCATCGCCGGGCAGCGTCGCCCGCAGGAAGAAGTAATAGCCGGCGACCCCGAGGATGCCGAGGCCGACGACGAGGAGCCCGGTCACCGCGCCGGCCTTGAAGGCGATGTTGAGCCCCGCCGCGAGGCCGCTGCGCGCCGCCTGCGCCGTGCGCACGTTCGAGCGCACCGACACGTTCATGCCGATGTAGCCGGCCGCCCCCGACAGCACCGAACCGATCAGATACCCGAGTGCGACCCGCCAGCCGAGCAGCGCCCAAAGGATCGCGAGAATCACCACGCCGACCATCGCGATCGTGCGGTACTGACGGTTGAGATAGGCGCTGGCGCCGACCTGCACGGCGCTGGAAATCTCCTGCATCCGCGCCGTCCCGGCATCGGCGGCCAGCACTTGCCGGCTGGTGACGAGCCCGTACAGCAACGCCACCCCGCCGCAGGCGATCACCAGGATATAGGCCGCAGACATTGTCGTTATTTCCCCCCAAGGGTGCTGAAACAAAAACCCGCCCGTCGACGCCGCGCCGCAGCGGTGGGGGGCAGGTCAGGTTGCGCGGAACATGCCAGAAGACCAATCCTCAAGCAACCACACCATCCGACTGCATTTTTTCACGAGCTGGCATAGCTCGGCGCGGTGCGAGGAGCGCGCAGCCGCATCCAGATGATGACCGCCGCGACGATCGCGACAAACGGCAGCACCGTCACTTGCACGATCGTCCAGCCGAACCCGGCAAGCAGCGCGCCCGAGGAGAAAGCCGCCAGGGTGGAGGTGCCGAAGATCATGAAGTCGTTGAACGCCTGCACCTTGGCCCGCTCCTCCGGCCGGTAGGTACGGGTCAGCAACGTCGTCGCGCCGATAAAGAGGAAATTCCAACCAACGCCCAACAGCGCGTTGGCCGCCCAGAAATTCGCCTCGGCGATCCCCGCGAGATTGATCCCGCAGCACGCGAGCAGCAGCGCGGCACCGACGAAAAGGATGGTCGACAGCCCGAATCGGTTGATCAGATGCCCGGTCACAAAGCTCGGCGCGTACATGCCGAGGATGTGCCATTGGATGACGAACGCGGCGTCGGTGAACTGAAACCCGCAGCCGATCATCGCGATCGGCGTCGCCGTCATCACCAGCGACATGACCCCGTAGCCGATCATGCCGGCGAGCAGCGCGACGACGAACAGGCGCTGTCGGATGATCTGGCCGAGCGGCCGTCCCGCGCCCCTGAAGCTGCCGCGCGGCGGTGGCGGCGGCAGGCGGACAAAGGACAGGAGCGCCGCCGCGCCGAGCTGCAGCCCGACGATCATCACAAAGCACCCGGCAAACAACACGGGCGAAAACAGGTCGCGCGACCATCTCGCCGTTTCCGGACCGAAGACGCCCGAGATGACCCCGCCCGCGAGCACCAGCGAGATTGCCTTGGCGCGGAAACCCTCGTCGGCAAGCTCGGCGGCGGCGAAACGGTATTGCTGCGCGAACCCGTTCGAGCTGCCGATCATGAAGGTGCCGAGACAGAACAGCGGGAACGACGCGGCCCATAGCGCGGAACCAGCGACGATCCCACCGGTGGCGCCGAGCGCCGCGCCGGTCCAGAACCCACCGCGGCGGCCGATCCGCGCCATCAGCAACGCCGCCGGGATCGTCGCCGACATCATGCCGGTCATCTGCAATGCCACCGGCAAGGTCGACAGCGCCTTGTTGGCCGCCAGCATGTTCCCGATGATCGCGGAGGTCGTCGCCAGGATGCTCATGCTGGTCATCGCCAGCGCCTGACAGCCGGCGAGCAGCAGCACGGTTTTGCGCGAACTCTGGACGGCCATCAGAAGTGCCGCCACCCGGCGGCCGCGACGGGGATCGCCGCCCCAGCCGCATCGAGGAGGCGCACGCCCTCGCCTTCCTCGATCGTGCCGATCTCGGAGATCGGCAGGTTAAGGCTTCGTGAGAGGCTGACGATTTCATCGTCGGCGTCCGGCGGTGCGGTGAACAGGAGTTCGTAATCGTCGCCGCCGGTCGCGAGCGCGGCGTGCAGCGCCGCATCGCCGGCGACCGCCGCCTGCGCCGCCTGCGACAGCGGCAGGCGGGGCAGCGCGACCACCGCCGCGACCCTGGACGTCTCACAGATATGGCCGAGATCGGCGAGGAGGCCATCCGAAACATCGATCATCGCGCTCGCGATCCCGGCAAGCCGCGGGCCCAGTTCGATGCGCGGATCGGGAAGCTGGAACCGTGCGGCAAGCGCGGCGCGGTGCTCCGGCGCCAGCCCCCCGTACTCGCCGCGCAATACCTTGAGGCCGAGATACGCATCGCCGATCGTGCCGCTGACCCAGACCCGGTCTCCCGGCTTCGCGCCGCTGCGGCGGATTTCCCGGCCGGCGGCAACCTGGCCGATCGCGGTCAGGGTCAGCGCCGTCGGGCCGGGGGTCGAGGTCGAATCGCCGCCGAGCAAGGCGATGCCGTAACGATGCTGATCCTCGGCCAATCCCTCGGCAAAGCGGCGGACCCAATCGTCGTCGCGCGACGCCGGCAGCGCGCTCGTCAGCAGATAATGTCGCGGTGTCGCGCCCATCGCCGCGAGGTCCGACAGGTTGCGCCGCATCAGCTTCTTGGCGACCAGTTCGGGCGGATCGTCGGCGAGAAAATGCACGCCCTCGACCAGCTGATCGACGGTAACGACAAGGCGATAGCCGGGCGGGCAATCGACGAGCGCCGCGTCGTCGGTGAGATCAAGCGCGCCGAGCCCCGCCAGCGGCGCAAAGAACTCGCGGATCCGGCCGAACTCGCCGAGGCCGGCGGGCTTCATCGGTGATTACAGCTCGGCGGCGCGCAGCGCCCGGGCGAGGCGGTTGAGCACGCCATTGGCCAGGCCCGGCTCCTTGCCGTCGAAAAAGGCGTGGGCGATCGCGACGTATTCGCTGAGCGTCACGCGCGGCGGGATGTCGGGCCGATGCGCCAGCTCGTAGGCCCCGGCTTCGAGGATCAGGCGCAGGATGGTTTCGAGCCGGCGCAGCGGCCATTCCTCGCTGAGCGAGGCGGAGATCGTCTCGTCGAGCTGCTCGCCGTGCCGGGTCACGCCGCGCACGATATCGGCGAAGAGCGCCTCGTCGGCCTCGCCATAAACGTCGCCGTCGATCTCGCGGCCAAGCCGATGGTGCAGGAACTCGCCGATCACCACCTCCGCGCCGAGGCCTGGGTTGAGCGCGAACTGGTAGAGCGCCTGGACCGCGCCAAGTCGGGCGATGCTGCGGCGCCGGCCGCCTGCCGATTGGCGCCCGCCGTCATGGTCGGTGACGCCCGCGGCGCTCAAGACGCGTCCCCGCCGAAGCGGCGCTTGACCGCGACCATCGCCAGGCAGGCGCGTACCGCCTCGCCGCCCTTGTCGCGCCCGTTGCCGCCCGGGGTCGCCCGCACCAGGGCCTGCGCCTCGTTCTCGCAGGTGAGGATGCCATAGCCGATCGGCAGCCCATCCTCGATCGCCAAATGCTGCAGCCAGTTCGCGGTCGACTCACAGATATGATCGTAATGACTGGTCTCGCCGCGGATTACACAGCCGAGCGCGACAAAGCCGTCGAATTTGCCTTCGGCCTTGGCGGCCAAGCCGATCGCGCCGGGGATCTCGAAGGCGCCCGGCACCTCCACCGTCTCGAACGTCGCGCCGGCCGCGGAAAGCGCCTTCTCAGCCCCGTCGCGCAGCAGGGCGGCGATATGTGTGTAGTACGGCGCCTCGACGAGCAGCAGATGCGGCGCGCGCGGGGCTTCCTCCTGGGGCATCACGCCGCTCCCCGCGCTTCGAGGAGCCGCCCGACATAGCGGGCGATCAAGTCGATCTCGAGGTTCGTCCGCGTCCCCGGGCCGGCATCGCCCAAAACCGTGTGGCTCAACGTGTGCGGAATGATGTTGACGCCGAAATTCGTGCCCTCGACCTCGTTGACCGTGAGGCTCACCCCATCGATCGCGACCGAGCCTTTCGGCGCGATGTAGGGCGCGAGATCGGCCGGCGCCTCGAAGGTGAAGCGTACCGATTCGCCGTCCGGCCGGCGACCGGTGATCTTCGCCACGCCGTCGACATGACCAAGCACCAGATGCCCGCCCATCTCGTCGCCGAGCTTCATCGCTTGTTCGAGGTTGATTCGCGTACCCGGACGCCACTCGCCGAGGGTCGAGCATGCCAGCGTCTCGGCCGATGCTTCGGCGGTGAACAATCCCTTCTCCTTGGCTACCACGGTCAGACACACGCCCGAACAGCCGATCGAGGCGCCGAGCGCGATCGCTTCGGTGTCGTAGGCGGTGGCGATGGTCAAGGTGAGACCGCCATTGCCATGCCGTGCCTCACGCACCTCGCCGATATCGGTGACGATCCCGGTAAACATCGGGGCTAGGCTAGGAGCCTGCCACCCGATTAGCCAGCCCTTTTGCCGCGACTCAGCCGGGCGCAGAACGCGTCGCTCAAGCGTTTACCGGAGTGACTCGTTCACTTTCGCGGGTGCGATCCGATGGAAAACTCACGCTATCGCCCGTGCCGGCTGGCCGCGGCCGCGGCGGGCATCGTATTGCTGAGCGCCGGTCCGAGCTTGGCGCAACGGGAACCCATCCCGTGCTCGGCCTTTGCCCGCAACGCTTACGGCGGCTGGCGGGTGCTGAGCCCGGTGATGCTCGATCTCGGCGGCAGGCTCTACAGCCCGACCGTCGGTACCAATTTCGCGGCCGGCTCAACCGCAAACGGCATCGAGATGAGCGACATCCTCGATCAGCAATGCGGCAACCGGTAGCTAATCCGCGCGGCTATACATTTCGATCACGTCGCCGCCGGCAATCTCGCTCGACAGCAGCGTGAATCGCGGAGCGCCGGCGAGCGCGCCGAGCCCGAGCGCGGCGACCGCCGGAAGCCCGTCACCGCCGAGCAACAGCGGTGCGCGCATCCAGACGAGGCGATCGACCAGCCCGGCGCGCAGCAGCGCCGCGGCAAGCCGGCCGCCGCCTTCGACAAGCAGCCGGGTCAGACCCTCGTCCCCCAGCCGCCTCAGCAGCACGCCCAGATCGACACCGCCAGCCGGATCGGGTTCGGCGGCGATGATCTTCACCCCCTGATCCGCAAGGACCGACCGCCGCTCGGGGTCCGATGATGCCAGCGTTACGACCCAGGTTGG
>Ga0209006_10004706_pt1 | contig 12360 bp, 12 predicted proteins | sample JacPin_JW_Ref_O2_FD_188567 | JGI IMG/M metagenome (GOLD analysis project Ga0209006, IMG submission 188567) | Forest soil microbial communities from Algoma, Ontario, Canada - Jack Pine, Ontario site 1_JW_Ref_O2 (SPAdes) (version 2) | ecosystem: Environmental > Terrestrial > Soil > Boreal...
CTGCACGAGATGCAGAAGCGCAACGCCAAGAAGGGGCTCGCCACGCTCTGCATCGGCGGCGGAATGGGGATCGCCTTGTGCGTGGAGCGCTAGCGCGCGACACCGTAAGACATTGATCTGCAGCATGGCCGGGTCTGTCCCGGCCATGTACGTTTAGCGTGCGTTAGAAGTGGTGGATGCCAGCGAAGTCTGGCAGAGGACGGAAGAGAGATCAGGGAGGAGATCATGCCACGCGTCGCACTCGTGACGGGAGGAACCCGCGGCATTGGCGCGGCCATTGCCAAATCGCTCAAGGCTGCGGGCTATACGGTTGCCGCGAATTACGCCGGCAATGACGAAGCGGCGCAGAAGTTCAAGGCCGAGACCGGCATCCCGGTTTACAAGTGGGACGTGTCGTCGTTCGAAGCCTGCGCGGCCGGCGTCACGCAGGTGGAGGCGGATCTCGGGCCGGTCGAGATTTTGGTCAACAATGCCGGCATCACCCGCGATGCGCAGCTCCATCGCATGAAGCCCGAACAGTGGACCACAGTGATCAACACCAATCTGGGCTCGCTGTTCAACATGTCGCGGCAGGTGATCGAAGGCATGCGCACGCGCAAGTTCGGCCGCATCATCAATATCTCCTCGATCAACGGACAGAAGGGCCAGTTCGGCCAGACCAATTATTCCGCCGCCAAGGCCGGCGAGATCGGCTTCACCAAGGCGCTGGCGCAAGAGGGCGCGCGCCTTGGTGTCACCGTCAACGCCATCGCGCCGGGCTATATCAACACCGAGATGGTGCAGGCGGTGCCCAAAGACGTGCTGGAAAAAAGCATCCTGCCGACCATTCCGATCGGCCGGCTCGGCGAGCCGGAAGAGATCGGCCGCTGCGTGGTGTTTCTCGCCTCCGACGACGCCGGCCTGATCACCGGCGCGACGCTCACTGCCAACGGCGGGCAGTATATCACTTGAGACGTCGCCGCTGGCTTGAGCGCGGCCAGCGGGGCATCGTCTCCTGCGGCGGCGGCCGGCGCCTCTGATTTCATTGGCGTTCAAGCGGGAACGCCGGCGTCGCCAGTTTGCGCTCGAACTCTAGATGCGAAGGACTCGTGGCGTGCTATACTTGCGTCGCTTGTCGAGGCCAGCGCGGAGTAGTCATGCGTAAGGTCTGTAGCATGCGGAGCGGTGTGACCTGGCGGGTGTCGGCTTCCCGGCCAGCGCTATTTGTCACCATCATGCTCACGGCAATAGCGCTGCTGGCAGGATCGCACGCCGCCGCTGCCGAAGAAGGATTTTTTGATTTTCTGTTCGGCGGCGCGGGGCGATGGGAGCCGCCATGGCGTGCCCAGGAGCATCCGGCTCCGACGCCAGTGCCCGGACGCATCGCGCCGGCCCCGCTCGGCCGCGAGAGCGTCACCGAAGGCGGCGGCTCGACCGGCCATGGCGTCGCCTATTGTGTGCGGCTGTGCGACGGCCACCATTTCCCGATGGAGCAAATGGTCAAGGACACGCCGGGCGAAACCTGCCGGGCGATTTGCCCCTACAGCAAGACCAAGGTGTTTTTCGGCGCCGAGATCGGCGGCGCGGTGGCACAGGACGGCCAGCGCTACGCTGACCTCGACACCGCCTTCGTCTACCGCAAGCAACTGATCGACAATTGCACCTGCAACGGACGTGACGCGATGGGCCTGGCGCCGCTGGATGTGCGCAACGATCCGACCCTGCGGCCGGGCGATATGGTCGCCACCAAGGACGGGATCATGAGTTATACGGGCCGCTCCGGCACCGGTGCGAATTTCACCCCGGTCAATCCGGCGTCGCTACCGGTCGACATTCGCGAGCCCAACGTCGTTCGCTAGAGCCTGTCCCGGAAAAGTGGGAACCGGTTTTCCGAAAAGGACATGCGACAACAAATAGATCTAGCGGCTTTACTGCGGCTCCCAATCCGGCGGCGCCAACTCGAAGGTGGCGAATTCGAAACCCGGCACCACCGTGCAGCCGACCAGCGTCCAGTCGCCGCGCGAGACCGCCGCCTGCCAGGCGTGCGGCGGAACGATGCCTTGCGGGCGCTCGCCGGCGGCGAGATCGCTGCCGAGCACGATGCGCTCGCGGCCGCGCGCCGTCGCAATTTCGAGCTCGAGCGGCGCGCCCGCGTGCCAATGCCAGATCTCGACCGCGTCGATGCGATGCCAGTGCGAACGCTCGCCGCGCGCCAGCAGAAAATAGATCGCGGTGGACGCCGCACGGGTGACGCCGATGCCGCGCTCCCCCGCGAACGGGGGAGGCAAAGGGAGCGAGATATCGCGAAAGGTCTCCCGGTAATGCCCGCCTTCCGGATGCGGCTTCAGATCCAGGATCCGGATCACATCGGCGGCAGTGAGCATGATCAGAGTACGCCCCGATGTGTCAAAACCGTCATGCCCGCGCCTGGCGCGGACATCCACGTCCTGAAGCGCCACGGGCAAACCAAAGACGTGGATGGAACACGTCGGGCCATGACCCCCGCATGGCTTTATATAACAACATCGATCTAGAACTTATTTTTGCGCTCGCGGATTTCCGCGAACACTTTCCAGGCCGGGCTGCCGGCGAGGCCGACGGATTGCGCGACCTCAGCGAGATCGGCGCGCAGAAACGGATTGTCCTTTTTCTCCGCCCCGATCGTGGTCGGGATTGTGGGCTTGCCGGCGGCGAGCTGCTGCCTGACCTCTTCGGCGCGCGCGGCGAGCGCCTGGTTGTTGGGCTCGATGGTCTTGGCAAAGCGGATATTGGCGTCGGTGTATTCGTGGCCGCAATAGAACTGCGTATCGTCGGGCAGGCCGCGCAGCTTGAGGAGCGATTCCCACATCATCTCCGGCGTGCCTTCGATGACACGACCGCAGCCGATCGAAAACAGCGTGTCGCCCACGAAGGCGAGCTTATCGGCGGGAAAAAAATAGGAGATGTGGCCGATCGTGTGGCCGGGCGTGTCGATGATGCGGCCCGAGAGTCCGCCGACCTTCACGTTGTCGCCCTCGCCGACTTTCTCATCCGCATGCGCGATCGGCTGCTTCTCGGCGCCCGGCACGATCACCCGACACTTGTGCTTGGCCTTGAGCTCGCCGACGCCGGCGGTGTGGTCGGCATGATGATGGGTGACCAGGATCTCGGTCAGCCGCCAGCCGGTTTTTTGCAGGGCGGCCTCGACCGGCGCCGCCTCCGGAGCATCGATCGAACCGGTGGCGCCGGTTTGCGGATCGTGCAGGAGCACGCCGAAATTGTCCTTGAGGCAAGGAAATAAATAGGTCTGCGCTGGCATGTTCACTCCCGGTTATCCCGGCGCCGCGTCGCGAGCGCGCGCCCACAATACATCGTCACGATCCGTAAGGTAGGGGCTGCCCATGATCGACCGCAAGGCCGGCGGCCGTCGATTCAAGCCGCGCCGTGGAATTTACCATCGCGGCGGAGGCGGCTGCCGCGGCTACCGGACGACCGCAGAATTCGTGGTAATTTAGCGCCATGGACGTCGTCGACCTGCGCAACTTCTATGCTCAGCGCCTGGGCGTCGTGGCGCGGCGCTTCATCAGCCGCGGCATCCGCGCGCATTGGCACGACACGTCGACGTTCCGCGTGCTCGGGATCGGCTACGCCACGCCCTATCTGGGCCTGTTTCGCGGCGAGGCCGAACGCTGCCTGGCGCTGATGCCGGCGCCGCAAGGCGTCGTGCGCTGGCCCTCATCCAAACCGGCGCTGGCTGCGCTGGTCGAAGAAGACGACCTGCCGCTCACCGACGCGGCGGTCGACCGCGTGCTCCTGGTTCATGCGCTGGAAAATTCGCCCGATCCGGTCGGCCTCTTGCGCGAGGTCTGGCGCGTGCTGGCCGCGGGCGGCCGCCTGCTCGCCGTGGTGCCGAACCGGCGCGGGCTGTGGGCGCGTATCGACACCACACCGTTCGGCCACGGCCGTCCCTACTCGCGGCCGCAGCTCACACATCTGTTGCGCGAAACCTGGTTCACCCCGGTCGCCTGGGGGGAAGCCCTGTATGTGCCGCCGGTAGGGCGCGGCTGGTTTCTACGCTCTGCGGTCGCCTGGGAACGCGCCGGAGCCACCATTTCGGCGCCGTTTGCCGGGGTGCATATCGTCGAGGCGACCAAGCAGGTCTATCGCGCCGTTCCGACCCGGCGCGAGCGGCGCCGTCTGGTCCCGGTCTTGCCACCGGTGCTGGCGCCGACGCCGGGTGCGGCCACGCTGCGGTTCGAAGATAGTGGCGGCGGAAAAAAGGTCCGCTAATTCGGCCAAGGCTCGGCCGTAACCGCGGCCGCGTCGGCCCCGACCAGTTCGGCAAGGCTGTCGAAACGATGGCGCTCGAGCGCACGCAGCAGGACCGATTTGATGTCGTCAACGAGACCGAGACCGCGAAAGACCAGCGCCGAATAAAGCTGCAGCAGCGTGGCGCCGGCGCGAATTTTGGCGAGCGCCGCAGGGCCGGAATCGATGCCGCCGGCGCCGATCAGCGGGAAGACGCCTTCCACCCGCACATAGGTTTCCGCCAGCATGCGGGTTGCGAGCGCCCGCAGCGGGCTGCCGGACAGGCCCCCGGCCTCGCTTGCGAGCTTCTTCTCGCGCAGGCTCGGCGGACGCGACAGCGTCGTGTTACCGACGATCATGCCGTCGACCCGGCGCGAGCGCGCGATACCGACCACATCGTCGAGTTCGGCGAGCGACAGATCGGGCGCGATCTTCAACAACACCGGCGTGGGCCCCGCGTTCGGCGCCACCCGCTCGCGTACATCGACGACGCGCGCCAAGAGATCATCGAGGGCTGTGGCCTGATGCAGGTTGCGCAAGCTCGGCGTGTTCGGCGAGGAGATGTTGACGGTGACGTAACTTGCTACCGAGGCGAAGCGCTCGATCAAGGCCACGTAATCGGCGACGCGATCGGGCGAGTCTTTGTTGGCGCCGACATTGATGCCGACAATGCCGCCGGCATCGGCGCGCGCCGCAAGCCGTCGCAGCACCGTGTCGGCGCCTTGCGAATTGAAACCGAGCCGGTTGATGACGCCGGCATCGGCATCGAGGCGAAAAAGGCGCGGGCGCGGATTCCCGGCCTGCGGCCGCGGCGTGATGGTGCCGACCTCGACAAAGCCGAAGCCGAGCCGCAACAGCACGTCCGGCACTTCCGCATTCTTGTCGAAACCGGCGGCCATCCCGACCGGACTGGGGAAATTCAGCCCAAAGGCACGCACCGCCAGCCGCGGGTCGTCGGGGGCGTGCGACAGCCGCGGCGCGAATTTCAAGAGCTTGAGCGTGAGCGCGTGAGCGTCTTCCGGGTCGAGCGCGTGCAGGACCGGCCGAACCAGACGCTCGAACGCAGCCATCACGAGACCAACTCCGGAAAGGCACGGCGGCCACCGACTTCGTCGGCGAGCGGGCACGTCCATAGCACCGCCGAGAGCGGCAGCGCGGCATAGAGGTGGGGAAAAAGCTCACCGCCGCGCGAGGGTTCCCATCGCAGGGCCGCGCCAAGCGTCGCGCCGTCGACGGCAACCAGCATCAAGCCCGGTTGGCCGGCGAAATGTTTCGCCGCCGTACCCGGCAATTGCGCCGCGGCGGAGAAATGGATGAAGCCGTCGCTTCGATCGGCCGGTGATCCGCCAAATACCCCGGTAGCTTGGGCCTCTTCCCACGCCGCTTGCCCGCAAATTTTATAGATCGTTGTCACAACTCTTGCCCTGCGTCTCGACCGGCGATTCCTGCATCCGCGTAATACGCGCGGCGTGGGTTGCTGGTAAGGTTCTGAGCAACCCGACTTGTGACAGGACTTGAGCCTTCAGGCAATCATTCCTATCATCGGTGCGGCGGCTTTGGGGGCTTTCCATGCTCACCCATGCGCAAATCTGGTCGGCGATCGATCGCCTGGCGGAGCGCGCCGGTTTGTCGGCATCCGGACTCGCGCGCCGTGCCGGGCTCGATCCGACGACATTCAACAAATCGAAGCGGATGACCGCCGAGGGTCGCGCACGCTGGCCCTCGACCGAATCGATCGCCAAAGCGCTGGCGGCGACAGCAACGCCGGTGGACGCTTTTGTGGGATTAATGGATTCCGGCGACGGCCGCGGCGGGACATCGCCAAAGACACTGCCGCTGCTCGGCTTCGCGCAGGCCGGCAGCGGCGGCTATTTCGACGACGCCGGCTTTCCGTTCGGCGAGGGCTGGGAGCAGATCGCCTTCCCGGAAGTCGCCGACGCGCACGCCTACGCACTGCAGATTTCCGGCCAGTCGATGCTGCCGGTCTATCGCGACGGCGACGTGATCCTGGTCTCCCCCTCGGCGCCGCTGCGCCGCGGCGACCGCGTCGTGGTGAAAACGCGCGACGGCGAAGTGATGGCAAAAGAGCTCGACCACCGCAGCACGAGCGCGATCGAGCTGCGCTCGCTCAACGCCGCGCACGAGGACCGAACGCTCGCCGTCGAGGACGTGCTCTGGATGGCGCGCATCGTGTGGGTGAGTCAGTAAAATTAACGTAGCGTGTTTCGATGAACATGGCCCACCTCGGCGTCATTGCCGGGCTTGACCCGGCAATCCATGCGGCCTCAAGACTCGCTCGCTCATGCATTCGCCAAACTTCAGCATGGACCACCGGGTCAAGCTCGGTGGTGACGACGGAAGGGGAGCGGTGCCGACGATTTGAAAATCAACTCACGCGCGTTGACGATCTAAAAACGCGCGGCGATATCGTTTCAGATTGAATCGATTGACGCTCCGCAAGCAGCGAAGATTTCTTACATTTTTGCTTTGACTGATCGGGAATAGCTTCAGCCGGCGCTAAAGGATCTTCGTGTCTTACTGCGACCGCTACGCGGTAATGCGGGAGACCCTTATGTGGCGTGTCGGCGGCATTGTAGCAGTTCTGACGATCCTGGGCTTGAGCGCCGGCGGTTTGGTCGCGGCGCAGAAGATCACGATCGTTGCGTCTTCGTCCTCGCCGGCGGCGTCCGGTTCGCCCGACCCATCGACCACGCAAGCGACGGCCGCTGCGTTACGGCGCGCGGCGGAGCCGCTGAAGGCCGCCGCGGCTCCCGACACTCCGGCGCCGGATGCATCGGTTCAGGACAAGGCGCCCGCGCCTTGCGACAAGCCGGACGCCATGGGCCTTGGCCGCACCGTGGAGATCGACACGACCGGCGGACCCGGGTTCGGCGAGCCTTTCAAGCAATATGATTTCTTGCGCTACAAGGAAGTGATTTTGACGTTCGACGACGGTCCATCGCTCGCCAACACGCCGACGGTGATCAAGGCGCTGACCGACGAATGCCTGAAGGCCACCTTCTTCGAGGTCGGCGAGCCGGCGACCTGGCATCCCGAGATCACCAAGCTGGCGCTCGAATCCGGCATGACGGTCGGCACGCATACCTGGTCGCACAAGGATCTGGCGCGCAATCCCTACGCCAAGGATCTTGAGCGAGCGAAAACCGAAATCGAGATGGGGATCAGCGCGGTGCAAATCGCCGGCGGTGGCGGCAAGATCGCGCCGTTCTTCCGCTTTCCCTATCTGCTGAAGCCGCCCCCGCTCGTCTCCTACCTCGGCGAACGCAATATCGCGATCTTCTCGGCCGACATCGATTCGCGCGACTTCAAGCTGCACAAGCCCGAAGACGTGATCAAATCGGTGATGACGCAGCTTGAGAAGCGCGGGCGCGGCATCGTGCTGTTACACGATCTGCATCACAACACCGCCGAAGCGGTGCCCGAGCTGATCCACCAGCTCAAGGACGGCGGCTACAAGATCGTGCACCTGGTGCCCAAGGGCGAGCTCACCAGCCTGCCGAAATACGACGACATGGTGCGGCAGAAAGCGAAGCTTTCGGCCAACGACTCGCGGCCCGCCGGCGGCGTGGTGCGCACGATCGGGAATTAGGCGACAAAGTTTAGTTGAAGCTGGTTCGCCGCGCGTAATCCGTCATCCTGAGGTGGCCGCCATTAGCGCGTTTACGCGCGTCTTCGACGCGCTACGGCGGCCCTCGAAGGATGCACGGCCCGGGCCGTCACCCTTCGAGGCTTGCTTCGCTCGCGCCTCAGGGTGATGGAAAAATTTTTCGCGTAGGCGACACCGCCGTGACCCCGACCCTGTCCTCCCCCTTTCAGGGGGAGGGTTTTTTAGGCCGAGCGCGCCAGCGCGCCGTCGATCATGTCGACGGTGTTCTGGAGGCCGTAGGCGGCGACGAAGGAGCCGAAGCGCGGGCCCTTCTCCTGGCCGAGCAGCACCTGATAGAGCATGTTGAACCAGTCGAGCGACACGCCCGGCTTGCCGTCCTTGGCCTTCTTCTTGTGATCGAGAAACGGCTCGCGGCGGCCGACCTCGTAGACCACGTCTTGAATCTCCTGCGCGTCGGCCTCGGGACGCAATTGCGACAACGCATCGCGCAGGTCGCCGAGCGCGGCGCGTTCGGCCTCGCTCGGCTCGCGAAACTTTTTCGCCGGCAGCACGAAATCGCGGAAGTAATGGATGGCGTAATCGACAAGCTTCGCGAGGTGCGGATGGCTGTCGCGGGTGACGCCGGGCCGATAGCGGCCGATGAAGCCCCAGAGCGTGTCGGCATTCTCCGCGTTCGATGCAGTGACGAGCGACAGCAGCATCGCGAACGGCACCGGATTGTCGATCTGGGGCGGCGCGCCGGAATGAAGGTGCCAGACCGGATTCGACAGCCGCTCGCGCGGCTGCTGCCGGCCATAGGCGTCGAGGAACTGATAATATTCGTCGACGTGGCGCGGGATCACATCGAAGTAAAGCCGCTTCGCCGCCTTGGGCTCGCGATACATGAACACCGACAGGCTCTCGGGGCTGGCATAGCGCAGCCATTCGTCGATCGTGAGTCCGTTGCCCTTGGATTTTGAAATCTTCTGGCCGTTCTCGTCGAGAAAAAGCTCGTAGTTGAAGCCTTCGGGCGGCACGCCGCCAAGCGCACGGCAAATTTCACCGGAGAGCTTCACCGAATCGATCAAATCCTTGCCGGCCATCTCGTAGTCGACGCCGAGCGCCACCCAGCGCATCGCCCAATCGGGCTTCCACTGCAATTTGCAGCGGCCGCCGGTGACCAGCGTCGTCACCTGCTTGTGCCTGTCGGGATCTTCGTAAGTGATCGTGCCAGCCTTGGCATCATGAGCGATCACCGGCACCTGCAGCACGGCACGGGTGCGCGGCGAGATCGGCAAAAACGGCGAATAGGATTGCGCGCGCTCCTCGCGCAGCGACGGCAGCATGATCGCCATCACCTGCTCGAAATGGCCGAGCACTTTCAGCAGCGCGTCGTCGAAGCGGCCCGAGGTGTAGCAGGCGGTCGACGACATGAACTCGTAGTCGAAGCCGAACTGATCCAGAAACGCGCGCAGCCGCGCGTTGTTGTGCTCGCCGAAGCTGTTGTGGGTGCCGAACGGGTCCGGCACCTCGGTGAGCGGCTTGTGCAGATGCTGCCCCACCAATTCCTTGTTGGGAATGTTGTCGGGCACCTTGCGCAGGCCGTCCATGTCGTCCGAGAAGGCGATCAGGCGCGTCTTCACCTTGTCGTCGGTGAGTACCCGGAAGGCGTGACGCACCATGGTGGTGCGCGCCACTTCGCCGAACGTGCCGATATGCGGTAGGCCGGAGGGGCCGTAGCCGGTTTCGAAAATGACTTCGTCCTTCGGATGCTTCTTTAAGCGCGCGACGATTTTGCGCGCTTCCTCGAACGGCCAGGCGTTCGACTGCTCGGCGAGCGCGCGCATATTCGATGCATCTTCGGGGGTCATTGTCGTCATTTGTTTGTTTCTTCGGATATGAACGGCTAGAGCCGGATTATTTTTGACCGAACCAGTCCCATCGTCATTGCGAGCGTTAGCGAAGCAATCCAGTTGGCTTGCGCGGGAAGCTGGATTGCTTCGTCGCTGACGCTCCTCGCAATGACGAAAATATTTTGCATCTGCATCGCAGGCAGCGTCAAAACGGGCTGATCGGGAAATAACGCAGCCACAAGTCGGTGAACGTGCCTTTTTCCCAAAGCTGAAACAGCGCCCAGTTAAGCGCCTGGCGCATCAGATCGTTGTCGCGCTTCACCGCGATGCCGACGCCTTCGCCGAAGAAGCGGCTTTCCAGGAACGGCCCGCCGCGGAAGCTGCAGCAGCCCTCCGAATCGGCGCCGTTGAGCCAGAAGGCGAGCGCGATGCCGTCGCCGAACAAAAGGTCCACGTCCTTGTCGCGCAACGCCTTGCGGGCGGCTTCGGCATCCGGATAGGCGCGCACCTGCGCCTCGGTGAACATGGTTTTGAGGTAAGCTTCGTGCGCGGTGCCGGCAATGACGGCAATCTTCTTGCCTTCGAGGCGCTCGGGCAGCACCTCGGTGATCGGCGAATCGAGCCGCGCCACGAAGCGCGCCGGCGTGCGGTAATAAGGATCGGTGAAGTCGGCACGGCGGCGGGTATCCGCCGTGGGCGCGATCGAGGCGATCACGGCGTCACCGCGATTGTCGTCGAGCGCTTCAAGAAGCGTATCGAAGGACCGCGCCTGGATGGTGCAGCTGACCTTGATCTCCTCGCAGATCAGCCGCGCGAGATCGACATTGAGGCCGGCCGGATTGCCGTCCTGGCCGGTATAGTCGAAGGGCGGATAATCGACGTCGGTGAGAAAGCGGATGGTCTGGATGCGCGACAGATCCGGCCGCTCGGGACGGTGGCGCGGGTCCCAGAAGCCCGGAAGCACGACGGCGCGCGACGCGGCGACCGCATCGCCGGCGGACGCGGCCGTAGCCGGACGCTGCGGCGCTGCGAGCGCGAGCAGAATAACGCCGGCAGCAAGCCAGATGGCCCGGCGCCCAAGGCGGACGACGGCGCGCGCGTGCGCGCGCGAAGCCTTCGCGCCCGCAGATGCAGCGTGGCAGGCAGCACGGCGTGGCAAGCGATGTTCCATTCGACAAAGGCCCGATTTTGCTGGCGCGGCCCGCTTAGCGGGATCGCGGCCAAAAGTCGAGCCGAAGCCTCTGCCGCGCCGCCGGTTGCGAGAATATTGTTGTCGCCCCGCACAGTATCCAAATTAAGGAACTATCGTTTCGCCAGAACCGTTCGCTTGGCCGGACGGGGAGATGCTCCATGGATTATGTGCTTCATCGGCCCGCAAAATCATTAACGAAAACGAAGCCGCCGAAAATGCCCGGCCAGGTGGTGCTGGTGTTTCAGGGCGGCGGCGCGCTCGGCGCCTATCAGGGCGGGGTCTATGCGGCCCTGCATGAGGCCGGTATCGAGCCGGATTGGGTGGTCGGCACCTCGATCGGCGGCATCAACGCCGCAATCATCGCCGGCAACGAGCCGGCCGAACGGCTGCCGCGCCTGCGCGCCTTCTGGCAGGGGATCGAGAGCCGACCGCCCTGGAGCGACACGCCGTGGGGCAATCTGGTCGGCCACGCGGCGGCGTATTGGAATACGATCCTGGGCGGCATTCCGGGCTACTTCTCACCGAACAGCGCGGTGGCCTGGGGCCCGAATGCTTTGGTCGGGGTCGAGCATGCGGCCTTCTACACCACCGATGGCCTGCGCAAGACCGTGGCCGAGTTGGTCGACTTCGAGCGGGTGAAGAGCTTGAAGCCGCGGCTGACGGTCGGCGCGGTGAATGTGCGCACCGGCAAGATGCATTATTTCGACAGCCGCACCATGCCGATCAGGCTCGATCACGTGCTGGCGTCCGCCGCGGTGCCGCCGGGCTTTCCGGCGGTGCGCATCGACGGCGATCCTTACTGGGACGGCGGCCTTTACTCGAATACGCCGGTCGAGGTGGTGTTCGACGACAATCCGCGGCACGATTCCGTGGTGTTCTCGGTGCAGGTTTTTCCGATCGCCGGACCGGAGCCGGAATCGCTGCTGCAAGTGATGAGCCGGCAGAAGGATATTGCGTTCGCCAGCCGCGCCGACAGCCACATTCCGCGCCAGGAGCACATTCATCAGCTCCGCCACATGGTGCGCGAACTGGTGCGGATGATGCCGGAGGCGCAGCGCGAGACCCCGGAGGTGAAAGAGATCGCCGGCTATGGATGCGGCACGCTGATGCACATCATCCGCCTCAACGCCGCGCCGCTCGAGCACGAGGATTATCTGCGCGATATCGACTTCTCGCCCGAAGCCATCGAGCGGCGCTGGGAGGCTGGCTACGCCGACACGCAGCGCACCTTGGCGCACAAGCCGTGGGAGACCCCCATCGATCCGATCATGGGGGTCGCGGTGTTCGATTCCGACGGCACGGTGGCGACTTCGAGCATCGAGAAAGCGAGCTGAGGCGCGCGCGGCAGGCGGAACCGTCACGGTCCTCCGGCGGTTTTATTGGATGGAGCATGTCACGGAAAAGCATGCCCTCGGGCTTGACCCGATGGGTGGAAGCCGGTT
>Ga0209006_10004707_pt1 | contig 12355 bp, 12 predicted proteins | sample JacPin_JW_Ref_O2_FD_188567 | JGI IMG/M metagenome (GOLD analysis project Ga0209006, IMG submission 188567) | Forest soil microbial communities from Algoma, Ontario, Canada - Jack Pine, Ontario site 1_JW_Ref_O2 (SPAdes) (version 2) | ecosystem: Environmental > Terrestrial > Soil > Boreal...
AGCTGAAGTGATTGCGCGTCTCTACGAAGAACTGAATCGCGAGGCGAAATATTTTGACGCGCTGATGCGCCTCTTTGATTTGTACCTGGCAGCCGGCCAGATGAAAGAGGCATGCGAAGCGCTCGATCGCTTGGTGGACATCGATCCCTACGATTACCGCAACCACGAACGTATCGCCAAGCTCGAAGGCAAGGTCGAGCCGGGATTTCTGCAAAATATTCTTGCGCGCGCGGCGAAAGCCGCCACCGTTTCCACTCGTACCGATGGCTTTACCGGTGCTGGAAGGGACACTTCAGAGGGTGTGGGGCCCATCCCCGAAGAGGTCCGTGCCCAGCAGGCCCTCGAAGATCTCGTAGTGCAGGTAGAGATTTTCTTGCAATACTCATTGCAAATGAAAGCCGTCGAGCGGCTCGAGCGCATTGCCGAGCTTTTTCCCGGCGAAGAAGAAAAAAACGAGCGCTTGCGCACACTGTACGAGCGCGCGAATTGGTGGCCTAAAGGCGCCCCGGTAAAGTCTGTGACGAAACCCACGCCGGCCCCGGTGCCGTCGGGAGAATTGTTGGGCGCTCCTCTGCTTGCCGCTCCCACCGCTGCGGAAACTCATCGCGATCTTGCCGCTATTGCGGAAATCAACCGCCTGATGTATCGCCAGCCCACGCCGCAGGAAGTTTTGTCCACCACCTCGGCTGAAATCGGAAAACATCTTCGCGTGTCGCGTTGCCTCGTCGCCGTCGGTACGCCCGGAGAAGGTCCGCAAGCTACCGCGGAATATTCCGTAGCGGGATTGCCTCACCTCGGTGCTTCGGGTATTTCCAGTATTGTAGGTTTGCTGTCCCGCGTGTCGCCGGATTCTCTTGGCGGAGTCGAACTGCAAGCCGCAACTTCCCCCGCTTTACGGCAGCTGGGATTAGAGTCCGCCCTCGGCGTTTTGCTCACTGACAAAGAGACGCAAGCTCCCTCCGGCGCTCTATTGGTGGGCGAGGGCGTCGCGAGAAATTGGAAACCTAACGAAAGTTTCTTTCTTCAAGCCGTTGGCGACCAGTTAGTCCTTTCCGTGAATCATACCCGTCTGCGGTCCCTGGTGCGTTCGCTGTCCGTTGCCGATGAAAAGACCGGTTTGCTCAGTCGCGGCGCTTACATCGACTGTTTGCTCGCCGAATCGAATCGCTCCCGCTCGCAAAAGAGCCCGCTTTCGCTCGTCATTATCCACGTAGATCGAGGCGGCGAATTAGTCCGCCAGCACGGTGACGCCGCCGTTGAAAGCTACATAGAACAATTGGCGCGCACTCTATCTTCGGCCGTTCGCCAGACCGATATCGCGGTAAAATATTCTGCGTGGTCGCTCGTATTTATTTTGCCGGACACTTCGCTGGAAAGCGCCCAGATGCTCGCTGAAAAGCTTCGCCAGGTTGCGTCCACTGCCCGGCCGTCCTGGAGTGATGCGGATCTGTTCATCAGCGCTATCGTTGCCGAATCCTCTTCGCGTCCCGCGGACGAATCGGAAGATCGCGTGACCGAATGGATCAATCGCGCCGAAGCTGGTTTGGACGAAGCGCGGCAACGCGGCGGCAACGCTCTTGTTTCCCTCGCCACGCCATGAAATAGTCGCGATATAAAACTCTCGCGCCATAAAATCGAGGTGAAATGTTCATAACCGATGCCGTAATTCTGCAGGGAGCGCGCACGCCGATGGCGCGTTACATGGGCTCGTTCGATAACACCAGCGCTATCGAGTTAGGTGCAGCCGCCGGCCGCGAAGCAGTACGTCGCGCAGGCGCCGATCCTTCAGACTTCGATCACGTGATTTTCGGTAATGTGATGCAGACCAGCGCCGATGCTCTCTATGGCGCTCGGCACGTTGGGCTAAAAGCCGGGCTGCCGATTGAAACGCCTGCCGTCACGGTAAATCGATTGTGTGGCTCGGGTATGGAATCCATCACGCAGGCCGCACAGCGAATCTTGCTCGGCGAAGCGAAACTTGTTTTGGCAGGCGGCATGGAAAATATGTCGCAATGCCCGCACGTGATCCGTGGCGCGCGCGCCGGATTCCGCTTGGGCGAAGGCAAGCTTGAAGATTCGCTGATGTCAGGTCTCTACGATACGTATTGCGGCTTCAGCATGTCCGAGACCGCGGAAAATCTTGCCGCCGAACACGGAATCACGCGCACCGCTTCCGATGAATACGCCTTGCGCAGCCAGCAGGCAGCAGAAGCAGCGGTACGCGATGGCCGCATGAAAGACGAAATCGTTCCGGTAGAAGTTAAGAAAGGTAAGAAAACGGTAGTCGTCTCCGAAGATGATCACCGTCGCCCCGACACCACCATGGCAATTTTGCAGGCACTTCCACCAGCCTTCCGCAAGGAAGGCATCGTCACCGCGGGAAACGCCAGTGGCATCGTTGACGGCGCAGCGGCCGTCGTCGTTACTCACTCAAAAATTGCAAAAGAGCGTGGCTGGAAGCCGCTCGGACGAATCGTCGGCTGGGCTACCGCTGGCGTCCCCCCGCAGATTATGGGCATCGGCCCGGTTCCCGCTATCCAAAAAGCGTTGGCGCTCGCAGGTCTGAAGCTCGAACAGATGGACCTTATTGAAGTGAATGAGGCTTTCGCCGCGCAGTATCTCGCGGTAGAAAAAGTTCTCGGCCTTCCGCGCAATAAAACGAACGTGAACGGCGGCGCGATCGCTCTTGGCCATCCATTGGCTGCCAGCGGCACACGCCTCGTTCTCACTCTGCTACTGGAATTGCGCCGCCGCAACGCCCGCTACGGTGTTGCCAGCGCGTGCATCGGCGGAGGTCAGGGAATAGCTGTAATTGTCGAATCCCTGGCCTGAAACGTAACCGAGCAGTCCTGCACAATCCGCACCAATTCAGTTACTATGGCGGGGCAACAATCCATCATTTTATTCGGGGAAACCATGGCTTACGAAAATCTGTTGTACGAAGTGAAGGATCATATCGCGCGAATCACTTTCAATCGCCCGAATGTCCTGAACGCGCTGAATCGCAAGACCATCGAAGAGTTGGGCGAGTGCTTGATGGCAGCGCGGCTTGACGATTCCGTCCGCGTCGTAATCCTCACCGGCTCGGGCGAAAAGGCATTCATTGCAGGCGCGGACATCAACGAACTTGCGCTGCGCACCCCCATCGACGGGAAAGATTTTTCTTTGTTCGGCCAGGAAATTATTCATCGCTTGGAGACGTTGGGCAAACCTTCGATCGCCGCCATCAACGGGTTTGCGCTCGGCGGCGGATGCGAACTTGCCCTCGCATGCACCATGCGCATCGCCAGCCGCAACGCCAAGCTCGGACAGCCCGAAGTCAAACTTGGCATCTTGCCCGGCTATGGAGGTTCGCAGCGCCTGCCGCGTCTCTGCGGAAAGGGACTCGCGCATGAATTGATTCTCACCGGCGAAATGATCACCGCGGAAGAAGCTTTGCGTATCGGCCTGGTAAATCGAGTGGTCGAATCCGCCGATTTGCTTTCCACCGCCGAATCTATCGCAAAGAAAATTATCGCCAACGCGCCTCTCGCGGTGAAATACGCGATGGAAGCCATCGAGCGCGGCATGGAAATGCCGCTAGAAGAAGGGTTATTTCTTGAAGCGACGCTTTTCGGCCTGTGTTGCGCCACCGAAGACATGCGCGAGGGCACTCGCGCGTTTATCGAAAAGCGGCCGGCGAAATTTCAGGGGCGTTGAGAAATGTCCGCAGAATTCAAGCCCTCCACGATCCGCGGTGAACTGAGCCCCGCAGGTTTGCACTTCGGAATTGTCGTCAGCCAGTTCAATAGCTTTATTACCGACAGGTTGCTTGCCGGTGCCCTGGACGCGCTGCAAAGCGCTGGTGCCGCGCAAAAGCAGATCGAAGTTGTGCGCGTTCCCGGCTCCTTCGAAATTCCAATCGCAGCGAAGAAATTGGCCGCGTCAGATCGCTTCGATTCGATTATCTGCGTTGGCTGCGTGCTCCGGGGCGAAACTTCACACTATGATGTCGTCGTCTCTGAGACAGCTCGCGGCATTCAGCTCGCTCAGCTGGATTCCGGCGTACCCATGATCTTGTGCGTGCTCACGTGTGACACCTTGGAGCAAGCTATTAACCGCGCTGGCTTGAAGGGTGGAAACAAAGGTTATGAATCCGGGCTGGCCGCGATCGAAATGGCTCACTTGTCGCGCAAGCTTGCAAAGAACTCCCCGCGTTCTGCAAGTCGTCCTCGCCGGCCCACTCATAAATGACACTTCGTCGCAAATCCCGCGAATTCGCGCTTCAAATGCTATTTGAGTGGGATGTGACGCGCCAAAAACCCTCTCGTGTGGAACAGCTTTTTTGGAAATCGGCGCGCGCTGCGGATTCCACCAGAAAATTTGCGAACCAACTTTTTGAAGGCGCTATCGCCGAAGCCGAACCCAGCGATATGCTCGTTCAGGAGCTCTCGGAGAATTGGAAGCTGGAGCGTTTGGCCGCCGTGGATCGAAGCATCCTGCGTTTGGCTATTTACGAACTGCGTTTCGGCACCGCTCCGCCGAAAGTTGTAATCGACGAAGCCCTCGAACTCGCCAAGAAGTTCTCGTCCGCCGACTCTGCATCATTTCTTAACGGGGTCTTGGACGCCGCGTTCAAAAGTCTAGAAGCCTAGGCGTGTATTTCATCTGCTGAAAGTTTCCCCCGCATATCGCGAATAAAGAAACGCGCATTCCTAACAAACCCTATTCCAAAGTATCAAGCTTCGATTTCTCCCTCGAAAACGCGCACCGCCGATCCGCTCACTTTGGGAGTCAACCGCCCGCGCTCAGCCGTAACTTCCACGCGAATCTCACTTGGACGCCCCATCTCGACTCCCTGCGCGATGGTCAACTCTTCCGAAGCGCGCAATTGCCCATGCTGCACCAGATAAGCGCCCAGCGATCCGCCTGCTGACCCGGTAGCAGGGTCCTCCATCATTCCCCAGGGAAGCATGCCCCGGGCAAAAACCTTCCCGCGCCCGCCCAGCGCAAAACAATATGCCATAGTGCCGCCTGGCGATATCAACTGGGCTAGCGCGCGCATATTCATGTGAATGCGCGGCAATACGCTTCGGCGGCTCAGCGGTACCATCAGGTTCGAAATTCCCGTGGACACGAATTCAATCGGCAAAGAAGCTGCCAGATCGCTCGGTTTCAGTCCAAGCGTTGCCGCCAGCGTCGCGCGCGTAAACGAAGCGCGCTTAAAACTCGCGGGCTTTTGTGTCATCGTCACGAGCACCGGCCGCCCATCGTGAAACGTGAACTCCACGGGCAGAATTCCCGCCCCCGTCTGCTGCAATATATGGACGCTTCCTTCCGATGCCGGCACCACGCCCAACTCCGCGAGCAGGAACCACGTCCCAATCACAGGATGTCCTGCTAATGGCAACTCTTTAGTAGTCGTAAAAATCCTCAACCGTGCGAGCGCGCGATTATTCGTCGGCTTCTGAATAAATACCGTCTCCGACAGATTCATCTCGCGCGCAATAGCCTGCATCTTCGCGGTGGAAAGGCCATCGCCGTCCGTCACAACCGCGAGCGGATTGCCCGCGAACCGTTTCGTAGTAAAAACGTCAACTGTATAAAGTCTCCGCTTCATTTTTCACCCTTGCGCCCATAGGGGGCGCATTACCTTTGCGATCTACAAGCGCTCGAGTTGCGGGAGTGTCCGTTCGTTCCGCACATTGCCTGTATTAAGTGTGGTCTTAGGCTCAATCAAAACCACCTGAACTTCCTCGTCCGCCACCGGCATATGCTCGACGCCTTTCGGCACAATCACGAACTCGCCGGGCGTCACCGTAACTTCTCGGTCGCGAAACTTCATGCGTAGCCGCCCTTTGATCACCAGAAACAGCTCGTCCTCGTTGTCGTGATGGTGCCACACAAATTCTCCGGTGAATTTCACAATCTTCACGTAGGTGTCGTTCACCTCGCCGACGATTTTAGGGCTCCAAGGCTCCTTCACTTTCGCCAGCTTTTCGTTCAGATTCACCACTTCCATCTTCGTTCTCCTTATTTATGAGTGCTCACAAAAAATACTCAGTTAAGATTTCTCACCATCTCAGTCGCCCGGTCCAAAACCCGCCGTGTAGTCTCCGGACGCGTCGTTTCCGAATAAATCCGCAGCAAGTTTTCAGTCCCGGACGCCCGAACCATCACCCACCCGATCTCGCCAAGATAAATCTTCAACCCATCGAGATCCTCGCGTTTCACAACTGGCCAGTCGAGCATCTTCGTCAATTTCCCGTTCGCGAAATATTTCATCGCCTTCTTTTTCTGCCCTTCCGTAACATCGAGGTCCACACGCCCGTAATGAAATTCGCCGAATTCATGATGCAGCATTGCGACGAGCTCGCCGAGTCGCTTCCCGTGCCACGCCATCACTTCCGCAAGCAGCAGGGCATTCACCGTCGCATCGCGTTCGGGGAGATACAGCTTAGTGCCGATCCCGCCGCTCTCCTCGCCTCCCAAAAGAATGTCGCCTTCGAGCATCCGGTCGCAAATATATTTGAACCCAATCGGCGTTTCCCAAACTTTGCGCCCAAACCGCGCAGCGATCTTGTCAACCATTTTTGTGGTCGAAAATGTTTTCGCTACATCCCCACTCACCTTGCGCGTACCGGCCAGATGCCACAGCAAAATAGAAAAGATTTGGTGCGGCGTGATAAAAGTCCCGTCGCTATCCATTGCGCCGATGCGGTCGGCGTCCCCGTCGAACGCGAATCCTGCATCGTACTTTTCGCTACGCAAAGCTTGGCGTAACGCTTCCACGTGCGGCTCGATCGGTTCGGGATTCACGCCGCCGAAAAGAGGATCGCGTGTCCCGCGAATTTCCTCGCATTCAATTCCATTGCGGCGAAAGAGATCGCGCAAAAGGCCGCGTCCAGCTCCATGCATCGGGTCAATAAGAAATCGAAACTTGGCTGCGCGCAATCGGTCCCAATCCACCAGTCCTGCCAGCGTTTCCAGATACGGCATACGCACATCGAGCGAGCCGATTAAGTCTTTCCGCATCGGAGGTGGAGGTACGCCGTCACGCAAAACTTTCGCGAGCTCAGCTTCAATCTGCGCCACAATCGCAGGCGAAGCCGAACTGCCGTAACTCGCTTTGAATTTCATGCCATTCCAGCGGAATGGATTGTGGCTCGCCGTGATTTGAATTCCGCCAGCCGCACCGCGCATCCGCACAAGCAACGAAAGCGCTGGCGTAGGGCAGGCTTCTGTCGCAAGCGATACGGAAATCCCCGCCGCCGAAAGAGCCTCGGCCGCCACTTGAGCGAATTTCTCGGAACCGAAGCGTGTATCGAATCCCACCAATACTTCCGATTCCGGTTTTTCCGCGCGAACGACATAACGGGCGATCGCAATCGTCACCGTCCGAACATTTTCGTACGTGAAGTCGTCGGCGATTACGCCGCGCCAGCCATCGGTGCCAAATTTAATCCGTGTCACGGCTCAGAGTATAAGCGATGCATTTTCTGCGGGGAAGGAAGTGTTATCAAGCACGTCTGAAAATTACCAGCCAAAATGGGAGGACGCCGATCGTCGCGCAGCGGTTCACAACAAGTGCTTCTGTTTCTGCTCTTCCAGCCATTTCACGATTTTCCCCACATCCTGCGATCTCTCGCGAGGGCAGAGAAGGATCGCATCATCGGTTTCGACCAGCACCAAATCATGCACGCCGATCGCAGCCACAAACTTCTTCGGACTCCAAAAATAATTTCCGCTGGCATCCGCCGCGAACATGGGTCCAGCCGAAACATTTGCTCCGGGCTTCAGCGCCCGCAGTTCGTGCACCGCCGCCCACGACCCTATATCGCTCCAGCCGACCTTCGCAGGAATTACCGAAACATGAATGAATGACTCGCCCGCACTCTTGCGCTTCCTGGCTGCGCGGGATTCTGACCGCGTGGCTGGCTCCATTACCGCGTAATCCACGGAAATATTTTCCAGCCGTGGATAAATTCTCCTTAATGCCGACGCATACCGATGCGTCCCAATGGTTTTCGCCAGTTCCATCAACGCCGCATGTGTCGCCGGAAGAAAACGCTCCAAAGCATCCAGAAAAGTTGAGGCGCGCCACACAAACATCCCCGCATTCCAAAGATGTTTTCCTGACGCGACGTACTTGCGCGCCACAGCTAGGGACGGTTTCTCCGTGAATCGGCGCACGTCATAAGCCGTCACTCCGCGTGCCCGCGCAAAAACTCCGCCTCGCTCAATATATCCGTACCCGGTTTCAGGACGCGTCGGCGCCAGTCCAAGTACCGTCATGTTCCCTGGAGTTCGCGCCAATTCCACGGCCGCGCGTATCAATCCTCTATACCGCGCCGCGTCCGCAATATAGCTGTCGGCGGGAAGCACGGCCATCAACGCGTCGCCATATTTGCCCGCCAGATGAATTGCAGCTAATCCGATCGCCGCAGCAGTATTACGACCAACAGGCTCCGCCAATATTTGGTTTGCCGGAACGCCGCGAAGTTCATGCCGCACCGCGCCCGATTGTTCCGCGTTCGTAACTACCCAAAAGTTCCTCGATGGAATGATAGGCTCAAGCCGCTCCACCGTTTCGCGCAGCATCGTCTTGTTCCCAACGATGTTCAGGAGCTGTTTAGGTGTCTGCATGCGACTGCGTGGCCAGAAACGCGTGCCGCGTCCTCCCGCAAGAAGCACCGCGCATGTAGGGAGCATTTCTTTCTTGGCCAAATGTTTTACGATCTCACTCACAAATGCACCAGCCGCGACCAGTCCGTCTTGCTGATTCCTTGCTCTGTCATCTGCCGCCCGAATTCGCCGATGTCAGCCGGTACGTACGTGCGCAACACCTCCGAACGCGAGTCCGCCTTCAATTCATATTTTCCCAGCGCTGCCGGAATCAGCCAGACTTGCGCCGGCCCGTAAATGGCGTGTTCACCACCCCAATGAATCTCGCCGCCACCTTCCAGAAAAATTAGTAGCTCGAATCGATCGGGTGATACATCCCGACTGACGCTCCCATCAAATTCCCACTTCTCGGTAAAAAAATATCTGCACGCTGCAAAATACGTCGTCGTCACCCTACCGCGCTCGATGCGAATCGGTTCGATCTTTCCGCCCTTTTGTTCGCCGAACCGAATCGTCTCCAGCGCTTTTTCGATGTGTAGCTCGCGCGCGTGACCCTTGGCATCGCGGCGGTTGTAATCGTACACACGATACGTTAAGTCCGAGTGCTCCTGAATCTCGCAAAGCACAAATCCCGCTCCGATCGTATGAGCCGTGCCGGCTGGAACAAAAATCCCTTCTCCAGCGCAAAGTCGGATGTGCTGAAGGCACTCTTCCGCAGTTCCGTCCTCTATCGCGCGCCGGAATTTCTCGCGATCCACGCCTGGCTTCAGCCCCACCATTACTTCCGAGCTTTCGCGCGCTCGCATCGCATACCACATTTCCGTTTTGCCGCGGCCGCCCGCCGCTTGTTCATGCCGCGCAGCATAATCATCATCCGGATGCACTTGCACCGAGAGCTTGTCTTCCACGAAGAGAAATTTCACGAGCAGAGGAAACCCAGCACCCCGAGCAACCGAAGTTCCGGTCCATTCCACCGGCATTTTTCGCCAAGCGTCCGCAAGCTTTTCGCCGGCGTAAGGTCCGGTCGCGAAAACACAATCGTTGCCGGTCAGCCAAGCCTCGCCGAGTGGCTCCGCCGAATTAGATTTTTCAGGGAAGTTCGGCGCCAGAGACCTCGCGCCCCAGGGACGCGGACTGAAAATCGGTTCCAGTCGCGCCGGACAAAGTTTCACGCCGCACGGCCGAAGAAGCGCCCGAGCCGTCTCAGGCCTTCTTGGATTCGCTCCATTGATGTCGCATACGAAATGCGAACGTGTCCCGGCGCTCCAAAAGGTTCGCCTGGAACAACGGCAACATGCTCCCGCTCCAGAAGCTGCTTGGCGACAGCCACGTCGTCCGGCATTTGTTTGCTGAAGTGCGCGCTAATGTTGGGAAACGCATAGAACGCGCCACGCGGGGTGGCGCAAGTAATTCCGGGTATCGCGCGCAATCCCGCCAAAATACTTTCGCGACGCCGCGCGTATTCCGCCAGCATCGTTACAACCGTATCCATTCCTCCGCGCATGGCCTCCAGCGCAGCATATTGCGTGATTGAATTCGGATTTGAAGTGGACTGGCTCTGCAATTTCGCCACCGCATCCGCTAGCGGCTTCGGCGCCAGCACATACCCCATCCGCCAGCCAGTCATAGCAAAAGTTTTCGAGAACGATCCTGCAATGATCGTCTGTTCCTTGGTGCCCGGCACGCTCGCTATCGAAAACGGCTTCGCTTCGCCGTAAGTGAAATGCGAATAGCACTCATCCGAAAGCAGCCAAACATGCTTCCGCTTGCACATGTCCAGAATCTTCGCGAATTCATCAGGCGGAATCACCGCGCCGGTAGGATTGTTCGGAGAATTCACCATCACCATCCGAGTCCGTGGAGTAATCGCCTTTTCCACCTCGGCAGCGCGCAATACGAATTCTTCTTCGGCCCGCGTCGGTACCACCACCGGTTTTCCGCCCGCATATTTAATGATGTCCGGATAACTGACCCAGTACGGCGCGCCGATGATTACTTCGTCGCCCGAATTAATCAGCGAACACACCGCATTGAAAATCGCATGCTTGCCGCCACAATCCACCACACACTCCGCCGGCTGATAGGAAGATCCCAATTGCGCGCCATGCCAATCGCAGATTGCCTGACGCAGCGGCGCGATACCAGCCACCGGCGTATATTTCGTGCGATTTTCTTCCAGCGCTTTGATCGCCGCGCGCTTGATATGCTCCGGAGTCGGAAAATCCGGCTCTCCGGGACCGAAATCCGCCACGTCAACGCCTTGCGCTTTCAGCTTCTCCGCTTCCTGCAGCACCACCATCGTTTGCGAGACGCTGATGCGATTCACGCGGTCTGCAAGTTGGAAGGCCTCTTCCATTTTTCTCCCCGTCGCAGGTTCCATTTTTTATCCTTTAGCTTACTTTCGCGCGCAGCCGCTCTTCCACAATCGGCGGCACCAGATCTTTAATTGCCCCGCCCAGTCGAGCCAGTTCTTTCACCAGACGCGAGCTCAGATAGCTATACTGCTGCGCCGGCAACATGAACACAGTTTCAACCAGCGGCTCGATATGCCGATTCATCATCGCCATTTGTAATTCATATTCGTAATCCGAAACAGCGCGTATGCCGCGAACCACCACGCGCGCATTCTTCGACCGCGCATAGTCCATCAGCAATCCGTCGAACACGTCCACCTCGACGTTTTTCCAGTCGAAGGTGGTCGTTTCCAGCAGTTCAACGCGTTCCTTCACCGCAAACAGCGGATCCTTTTCCAAGTTGCGGGCCACCGCAACGATGAGCTTGTCGAATATCATCGCCCCGCGCGCAATCAGATCCAGATGCCCATTCGTCACCGGATCGAACGAGCCCGGATAGATCGCAATTACCGGCTTGTTGCCATCAGAAGCCATTTGGCGCGCCATTCTAAAGCATTGTATCCGAAAATTATAGGCTGGAATTCGCGCCGCACATCTCCGCTCTATCCTTGCCATTCCTAACGCCCGAGAACCGTTCCGGTGGCGATTCCGGCCATTTAGCCGCGATTTCCGGCCATTGGCTGATTCTAATTTGACTAAGCCGACTAGAATGGTCGTGTATTAACCTGTTGTGTCGTCAAGGCTTGCGGGTGCATCCGAGCTTGACAACCCGGGACAGTGGCCTTACAATTCAAGTGCGACTCATTCAGTCGTATTTGACTCTAAATGATGAAGCTCTCAAAAAAGGCGGATTACGGTCTAATCGCGCTGAAGCATTTGGCGATTCACAACGGCCATGGGTCGTGCAGCGCGTCCGATATTGCCGAGGTCTATAAGATGTCCACGCCGCTCATGGCTAAAGTGCTCCAGAAGTTGGCCAAAGCTGGACTCGTTGCCGCGCGGCATGGTTCGAGCGGCGGCTATACCCTGGCGCGTGAAGCTTCGATGATTTCCGCGCTTGATGTGATACGCGCGATTGACGGCCCTTTGTTCATCACCTCCTGCATCACATCGCGGGGCGCATGCGGCGTCACCACCACGTGTTCAGTTCGCGAGCCGTTGCGGAGAGTAAACGACAGTATTCTTGAGGTCCTTGGGAAAGTAACAATTTCACAGATGACCGACGAAGCTCCCATGTCTGAGGTCGTCGAGTTAAGAGTCTAGGAGAGTAGAATGGCAATCAAGCTTCCGATTTACATGGACAATCACGCGACCACTCCCGTGGATCCGCGCGTTGTTGACGCAATGCAGCCCTATTTCACAGAAAAGTTCGGCAACGCCGCCAGCCGCAACCATGA
>Ga0209006_10004708_pt1 | contig 12355 bp, 11 predicted proteins | sample JacPin_JW_Ref_O2_FD_188567 | JGI IMG/M metagenome (GOLD analysis project Ga0209006, IMG submission 188567) | Forest soil microbial communities from Algoma, Ontario, Canada - Jack Pine, Ontario site 1_JW_Ref_O2 (SPAdes) (version 2) | ecosystem: Environmental > Terrestrial > Soil > Boreal...
CAACTCGGGTTATGATCGTAAAAGAGGTGGCCGTGACCCGATCGCTTCCGTTGCTCGCGTGCAGTACTCTGATAACGCTTGTTTCTGTGAATGGGGCCACGCCCGCTCCCACGTTTCATAAGGATGTTGAGCCGATTCTTGAGAATCGCTGCCAAGGCTGTCACCGTCCAGGTGAGGCTGCGCCGATGACGTTCCTCACTTACAAAGAGGTCCGTCCCTGGGCGAAGGCGATTCGCGGGGCGCTGCTCACTGGCAAGATGCCTCCCTGGCAGGCCGATCACCGGTACGGGAAATTCGCCAACGATCTTTCGCTGGCGCCGGGGGAAAAGGAAACCATTATTTCGTGGATTAATTCGGGAGCCCGGGAAGGGAATCCGGCGGATGCGCCGAAGCCTCGCACCTGGGTGGACGGATGGCGGATTCCCAAGCCTGATGTCGTTTTTGAGATGCCTGAGGAATTCTCCGTTCCAGCAAACGGCGTCATCAACTATCAATACATTCCGGTCCCAACGCATTTCACGGAGGATAAGTGGGTTGAAATGCTCGAGGTTCGTCCCAGCGACCGCAGCGTGGTCCATCATGCCATCGTGGTGACCGATAATGGCAACGGTTTCCGGGGACAGGAATATCTGGCCGGCTACGCACCGGGGATGGCGCCGCAACTTTGGAAGCCCGGGCAGGCGAGGCTGATCAAGGCTGGATCGTTTCTGGTATTTCAAATGCATTACACCACCAACGGAAAGCCGGCACACGACCGCACCAAGATCGGGATGGTCTTCTCGAAGCGTCCTCCGACGCAGCAGGTCGTCGCGATGCAAGCGGCGGCGCATTGGCTCCAAATCCCTCCTGGCGACGCGAACTATCGCCTGGAAGCGTCTTCCACGATGCATGAGAACGTCGATCTGGTCGGGATGCGGGTGCACATGCATCTTCGTGGAAAATCGATGATTTTTCGCGCCGTGTATCCGAGTGGAGAATCGGAAGTTCTGCTGGATGTTCCCAAGTACGATTTCAACTGGCAGCCTTACTACTACCTGGAAACGCCAAAATCTCTGCCACGGGGAACGCGAATCGATGTGAGCGCGGTGTTCGATAACTCGGCGAATAATCCCTTCAATCCGAATCCCGCGGCCACCGTTTTCTGGGGTCCGCAGAGTTGGGACGAAATGATGATCGGCTGGTTCGACATCGCGGTGAATGTGGGGAGCACGATCGGCCGCGCGCTCTATGGCTCGCCAGTTGAGCTGCATTGATCGTAATCTTGCTCATAGGTTTCCTGTTACACTCTTAAAAATCTATGAGCATTTTTCGAAAGAAGCCGCTCGCCAAGCTTCTGGCCCAGGCCGCTGATCATTCCGGATTGAAGAGGACGCTGACGGCGCGGGGATTGGTCGCACTGGGCATCGGCGCAGTCATCGGCGCCGGACTCTTCGTGCGCACGGCCGCGGCATCGGGCGAGGCGGCGGGTCCCGCTGTGACTCTCTCCTTTGTGTTCGCCGCGATTGGATGTTTGTTCGCGGGATTGTGCTATGCCGAGTTTGCCTCGATGATCCCCATCGCCGGCAGCGCCTACACTTACGCTTACACGACCATGGGCGAGCTAATCGCGTGGGTGATCGGTTGGGCTCTGGTGCTCGAATACGCGTTCGGCGCGGGCACGGTATCGATTGCCTGGAGCGAATATCTGAATAAGTTGTGCGGCGGCAGAATTCCATATTCCTGGTGCCACTCTCCTTTTGAGGTCGATCCTGTTGGCGGGGCGCATGGCATCATGAACATCCCAGCGCTGTTCATCGTCTTGATTCTGACTCTTCTGCTGATCAAGGGCACTTCGGAATCGGCGACAGTAAACGGAATCATCGTAGCGGTGAAAGTCGGCATCGTATTGGCGTTCATCGCGATTGGCTGGAGCTTCATCAATCCGGCAAATCACACGCCGTTCATGATTCCGGAAGGCATCAAGGGACATGAGGGCTTCTTTCAACACGGGTGGGGCGGCGTGCTTCGCGGCGCGGGCATCGTCTTTTTCGCCTTTATCGGATTCGACGCCGTCTCGACTGCGGCGCAGGAAACGATTAATCCCGGGCGGGATATGCCGATTGGAATTCTCGGATCGCTTGCGGTATGTACCCTGCTCTATATTTTATTCGGATGGGTGCTGACAGGCGTCGCACCGTATCCCGAATTTCTGCTCGCGGGCAAGGAAGCTTCGGTGGCCTACGCGATCCAGCATCATATGCCGGGATTCGAGTGGCTCGCGACCCTGGTGACCGTCGCGATTCTGGCGGGTTTTTCCTCTGTAATTCTGGTCATGCTAATGGGTGGAAGCCGGGTGTTCTTCACCATGGCCTGCGACGGCTTGCTACCCCAGTTGTTCTCCCAGATTCACCCGCGGTTTCGCACGCCTTACAAATCGAACATCATCGTTTTCTGCTTCGTCGCGATGCTTTCTTCCTTCGTGCCCGGCGATCTGCTGGGCGACCTGACGGCGATCGGCACACTGTTTGCGTTCGTGCTGGTGTGCATCGGTATTTGGATTCTGCGAGTGAAAAACCCGGGACAACCTCGGCCCTTCAAGACGCCTCTGGTGCCTCTGGTCCCGATCCTCGGCGTGCTGTTCTGCATCACCATGATCGTTTCACTGGACCGATATACTCAGCTTGTCGCGTTCATCTGGATGCTGATCGGCCTGGTGGTCTACTTCATGTACGGGAAGGCCCACAGCCGTCTTAACGAATTAGAACCTTCCAGCGTCGCACCGCGGGCGTGAGGGAGGAGTGCGCCCAGGCGGTCGAAGCCCCGGACTGATTTTTTTCATCCTCGCCGTCATTATCATCGCCACGCGACTCTGTCACTCGAACGTTCTATGGGCTGACGACACTTTGCCTCTGGCCGCGGCTATGGAAGTCGCGCGTGGAAAGGTTCTCTATCGCGATGTGTGGTTCGATAAGCCGGCGCTGGTGGCATGGATCGACTTATTGTGGGGCGCTCGCGCGGGAATCCTGCTGCGACTTGCCGGAGCCGCCTACGTAATCGCAGTTGCGGCCGCGGCCTGGCAGTTCGCACGCTCGAAATGGAGCGAACGGGAAGGACTCTTCGCGGCCTTCTTCGCCGCATTTTTTCTTACCTTCGGATTACCATCGGCAGTGATCCCTCTGGCGTCGGATATGTTGCTGGTGCTGCCGCATCTCGCCGCCGTTTATTTCGCGTGGCGGGGCCGAGCTTTCTTGAGTGGCGTTGCCGCGGGCGTGGGTATGCTATGCAGCTCGAAGGCGATATTCGTGTTAGCTGCCTGCGCGCTGTGGCAGTGGAGACAGCTTCCGCTATTGCTTATCGGATTCGCGGCGCCCAACGCGATCGCGCTCGGCTGGATGTGGCTTCACGGCTCCGCGTCCGAATATTATCGACAGGCGTGGCAGTGGGGGCGCATCTACGCCGCGAATACTTTTCTTGAACATCCCTTCACGGAAGGCGTCACACGAACTCTCAACTGGATCGGATTCCAAGCCGCGCTGGTCGTCGGCGCGATCATTGCAATCCGCCGCGAACGCCGTCTGGCAATCTGGATTCTGCTCTCGCTCGCCGGCGTGATTCTCGGTTTGCGATTCTTCCCCCGCTACTATTTTCTGTTGCTGCCTCCGATGATCATCGCCGCGTCACGGGGTTGGTCGCTCTTGTTTAAAAACAGAATCGCCACAGCGGCACTGTGCGCTTTACTGGCCGTTCCCTTGATCAGATTCGGCAAATCGTATACCACCCTGGCTCGCGGAGCCGCCATGACCGATCTCGCGATGGACCGCGATAGTCGCGCGGCGTCAAATAAACTCGTCGCTCTTTCGCACCCAGGCGATACGCTTTTTGTGTGGGGCTTCCGTCCTGATATTTTTATCGACTCCAAAATCCCCGCCGGCACTCGGTTCCTCGAAAGCCAGCCCATTTCCGGGGTCCTGGCCGACCGCCATCTTTTCTCCAGCCAATCGATCGCGCCCGATTTTACCGCGCCGAATGTTCGCGAACTCTTGACGACTAAGCCAACCTGGGTCGTCGACGGCCTGGGTCCGTACAATCCTTCTCTCGCTCTTCCTCGCCAGCCCGCGCTGTCAGACTGGTTTTCCCATTACACTGAAGTCGCGCGCACGGACTTTTCCATTCTGTATCGCCGAAACTAATGAAGACCGCCGTCCTGATTCCCTGCCACAACGAGGAACAAACGATCGCCCACGTGGTCGAGGCTTTTCGATCCGCGCTCCCGTCCGCGACGATCTACGTTTACGACAACAATTCGAAGGACGCCACCGCGCGGGTCGCAGCCCAGGCTGGAGCCGTCGTTCGCCTCGAGCGGAGGCAGGGAAAAGGCTGGGTGGTGCGGCGTATGTTCGCCGAAATCGAGGCCGACTTCTACGTGCTGGTCGACGGGGACGACACCTACGACGCTTCGATCGCGCCGGAAATGCTGGCGCTGGCTTCTGAGCAGCGGCTCGCTATGTTGGTTGGCCGCCGCGTTGCCGTCTCATCCGGAGCTTATCGGCCCGGACACCGGTGGGGCAATCGAATGTTCACGCGATCCATCGCGCTCCTGTTCGGCAGCAGCCTCGAAGATATTCTCTCCGGATACCGCGTCTTCTCGCGCGAGTTTGTGAAGTCGTTCCCCGCCTTCTCCGGCGGCTTTGAGATCGAAACCGAGCTCACCGTTCACGCGCTGACACTCGGCCTGCCAGTTGCCGAAATCGCAACCGTCTATAAGGAGCGACCGGACGGTTCGTCCAGCAAATTGAATAAATACACCGATGGGACACGCATTCTCTGGACGATCTTCACGCTTTCGAAGAACGAACAGCCCTTCGTGTTCTTCTCCGTCTGGAGCCTGGTACTTCTGATCACGTCGCTTATATTGGCGTATCCGATTTTCACGACGTTTCTCGAAACCGGACTAGTGCCGCGTTTCCCCACCGCGATTCTTGCCACCGGCCTTGCAGTGTCCGCATTGGTTCTATTTGCCTGCGGACTGATTCTCGACACCGTCACGAAAGGCCGTCGCGAAATGAAACTGCTCCAATATCTGAACGCGCGCAAATTGTGAGTCGGCAAAGATCGCAATGATGCGCGATGGTAACAATTAGATCGGAATCGATGAGGCGTGTGAGGCGGTCTCTGACGTGGAGTACCGCTCCCTGTGGTCACGGCTCGGTAGAGGTTTCTATTCGTGACGTAGAACGATTACGGGTTTACTCGGGTGCAGAGCGACCTGGATTAGTATCGGGCGCATGCCGGGTCAACGCTGATCTCCTGCGTCATTGGAGGCTAGCAGCAGCATGGCGAAGCGCGGCTGGGTTAGGGAGCGGTCGAGGAGTTCGCTCAGTGTGGCAGCCTTCGCCAACGCATTGCCTGGCGCACTGACTCGGTCATGCGGGCGGGGTCGACGGCGAGACTTTCGACTCATTCTGGCTGTAGCGTGGGACTGGTCGCCTCAGGTTCGCAGACGGTTGCTAGGTGAAGCGGCCGCCAACCTGCATCGGCCATGGCGCGATTGATGATCGCGACAGGCTGGAATCGAGCGTATCGGTCGATAGAGACTCATCCGGCCAAGATTCGCCACGCTTTCGCCGTCGGAACTCTGCGCGCGAAGACCGCCGGCTGAAGCCGACGCTGCAAGCTGAAGCTCGCGCCACATCGTTGTTCATCACCTTGGGACCACGGATCAGGTGGCTGCTTCTACGCCTATCAATTCTGGAGTAAGATCCTCGGAGTCATCCGGCTCCGGCAGGGCGATTGCGCCAGAGAGGGGCGAAGGCTTTGGGTTGAGCGGCGCGGGAACGGAGGCGAATTGGGCAGGGGGAGCCTCGGGCTCGGGCCGGGGCGGTTCGACTTTGGCAGGAGAAACTACTTCCTTAGATTTGTGCCGCCGTTTGTCTCGACCCTTTCCCATTGCTCTTCACCACTTTAATTACATTAATCTGGGTTACACTCGTAAATGAGGGTGCCTATGCGTGTCATTTTACTCTTGTTGGCCGCTAGCCTGGTGGCTTTTGGGCAGGTTCCCGATGCGAAGCCCGCGGCGAAGAGCTTTGAGGTTGAGCCGGGCACGCATATTCCACTGAGCTTGATCAACAGTGTCAGCACCAAGCACGCGGCGGCAGGCGATCGGGTTTATCTCGAAACGGTTTTTCCGATTCTGTCGGGCGGCCGCATCGTGATTCCTCCGGGAAGTTATGTGATGGGCACCATCACCAATGTCGTGCGTCCGGGGAAGGTGAAGGGGCGCGGCGAGTTTTATCTGCGGTTCGATTCCTTGACGCTGCCGAACGGGGTGACGCGCGATTTTCGGGCTCGCGTTTCTCAACTCGATGGACGCGCGAGCGAAGAGCTTGACCGTAATGAAGGCGCGATTAAGAGCGAGGGAAATAAGGGCGGCGATGTGCGGACGGTCGGCGAAACGGCTGCAGCGGGGGCGAGCATCGGTGCGCTGGCGGGAAGCGCGGCGGGCGCGGCGGGAATGGGCGCGGGGATCGGAGCCGCTGCCGGAGCCGCAGCGGGATTGGCTGCCGTGATGTTCACACGCGGGCCGGAAGCGGTGCTCGCAAAAGGGACTACGATCGAGATGATGCTCGACCGGACGGTTACGTTCGACGAGACGGATCTGGATTTCTCCAACGCGCCGGGGCGGAGGGTGAGTTCGAGTGATGGCGGCGGGCCTCTGCCGAGTCTGAAGACGCCTGCGGTACGGCGTTTTCCTTAGGTCGCTCCCTGTGGTCGCGGCTCGGTTGAGCCGCACTGTGTTATCGTGCACCTGTGGATAGTTCTAACCTTTCCAGCAAACCGCATGGCGGAACTGCGGGCACCATCCCGTTCTTCTCGCTCTTCGGCACGCCGTTTCGCCTGCATTTCAGCTTCATCCTATTAGCCACTGTGGTGATCGTGAGGGATCTGGCAGGACGTCAGAGTACTTCCACGTATACACTTTTCCTGATCGGGATGCTGGTGAGTGTGATGCTGCACGAAGTCGCGCATGCGGTGGTCGCGAACCGGTTCCGGGTGCGGACGCTCGAAGTGGTGATGTTCCCGATCGGGGGACTGCCGCGCATGGAGCGGACGCTCAAGCCAGTCGAGGAGATCTGGATTTCGGTGGCGGGTCCCCTGATGAACGCGATCATCGCGGCCAGCCTGTTTGGGTATCTCAGACTGACGAATCAACCGGCTCCGATTAAGCCTTCCGACCTGATGACACCGGCCGATGTGAACCTGCTGGGGCTGATTGCGTTCGGGAATCTGCTGCTGGTGATGATGAATCTGTTCCCTGCATTTCCGATGGATGGTGGAAGAATCCTGCGGGCCATTCTGTCGTACGTGCGTCCGGAAGACGAGGCGACCCGCATCGCGGCGTGGATCGGACGCATGCTGGCGATCGCGGCGGGGTTGTATGGATTGCTGGCATCGGAGTTCATGCTGGTGTTTTTCGCGCTGTTCGTTTACCTGGGCGCGGCGATGGAGTTCGCGGCGGCGACGGGACGCTCTCTGACCCATGGGATTCCGGTGCGGTCCGCCATGATGACGGAGTTTCACACCTTGGAACACGGCAAGACGATTCGCGACGCGGCGAACCTGCTGCTGGCAACCTCGCAACAGGATTTTCCGATTGTGCATGGCGATAAGGTGGTGGGGCTGCTGGGGCGCACACTCCTCTTGAAGTCGCTGGCGGCGGAGGGTCCGGACGCGTATGTGGCGGGGGTGATGGATCGCGATTTTCTCTCGATTGAGCCGGAGAACGATCTGGCCGAAGTGCTGCCGCTGATGGCGCAGGCGGGTCGGTGCGCGCTGGTGATGGATGGGGAGAAACTGGTGGGATTATTGACGACGGAGAATCTGTCGGAGTTCCTGGTACTGCGGCGGTTTGGGATGGAGCCGGCGTAGGAAGAAGTAGCCAGTAGCCAGAAGAAAACGTGGCAGCGTAGGATATGCTGTTGGCGTGGACAAAGATTGGGAAGCCAGGTTCAAACAATCTGAGCTGAAAGAATGGCCACGCTGGACCCAAAGATCAATATCTCTCTTTCCAGCCGAATTTCGCACCCTGGTGGCTGATCGTCGCCGTTGGCGGAATCGCCATCCTTGTCAGCTACAAGTTTGGGGCCAGAAAATCAAAGTAGCCGGCTGCCTGAAAATTCTCTACTTGCGTTGGGGCTACCTTATGCGAGACACTAACAGGTTTTCCTGGGTGAATTTCCTTCATGAGGATGAGAATTCTTTATCACGACCATTGTTTCGATGGCGCGGCGTCCGCGGCATTTTTCAGCCGCTTCATCGAAGCCAAGTTTCACCCGGAAGCTGAATTTGCGTTTACCGGCTTGGCTCACAAAGCTTCGCAGTTATTTGAGCCCGGATTATTTGACGGCGATGAGAATGCCATTGTCGATTTCAAGTACTCGACCGATCCGCGATTGACGTGGTGGTTCGACCATCACCAGAGCGCGTTCCTGACTCCGGAAGATGCGGAACATTTCCGCAGGGATACCAGCGGGCGCAAAATGTACGATCCGAATTTCCGCTCCTGCACGAACTATATTGCGACCATCGCCCGGGAACGGTTCGATTTCACGGCGCCGGATCTGGACGAACTGGTCCGGTGGGCGGATATCGTCGACGGCGCGCAGTACGCCGATGCCGATGAGGCTGTGGAGCTGCGCTCTCCAGCAACGCAATTGACGCTGGTGATTGAGGGAAGCAATGGCTCCGACACAGTGCAGAGAATTATTCGAAAAATGCGGCACTGCAGTTTGGAGCAAATTGCCGGGGATGAGGAAATTCAGGAGATTTATCAGCCACTTTATCAACGGCACTTACGATCGATGCAGGTGATTCGAGAGAAATCAACCTGCGAGGGCGGCGTGGTGTTCTTCGATCTTGTCGGTGATGGCATTGAGGGATACAACAAATTCATTCCGTATTATTTATTTCCCGAGTCGATTTATACGGTTTCAGTGAGCACTTCCAGTTTCCGCACCAAGGTGAGCGTGGGCTCGAATCCGTGGGTCAAAGAGCCGCTGAAGTATAACCTGGCGTCAATTTGCGAGCGCTACGGCGGCGGGGGACATCCCAAGGTCGGCGCGATCAGTTTTGAGATTGGGGCGGTCGAGCAGGCTCGGAAGGCGGCTCATGAGATTGCGGAGGAGTTGCGGAGTTAGGTGCCAAGCGCTCCAGCAGGTTGCGGAAAAACTCACTGGCAGGCGAAACCGCCTGCCCCACATGTTTTGTAAATTCCTGATCTGCTGTTATGGGAGCAGGAGGTTCGGTCTGCGTTTACCTCATTGTCAGGGTTTTCCCAGGGAACACAGCGGATCGCCCACTACGATGTTAGTCCAGCTTAGCGACCGGATGGCCAGATAGTAGCTCTCCGCCAGATTGCGGCCTTTGTAATATGCGGGCAGCAGTAATTCGGGGTGGGGCGTCTGAATGAGGTAGGGCTCGTCGGTGTGTCCGGAGGCTCCAGTGGCGCCTTCAAGAAGATAATCCGCGGTCATGGTTTGTGGACTATCGGCGAATAATCCCGCAGGGGTGGTCCAGTCTCTGCCTAAATTCCAGGAATCAGGCGGCTTCTTAAACGTGCGGCCGTCAGTGGAGACGAACTCGGTGACAATGGCTCCGGGCAGCCAGTGGAAGCCGAGAAAACGCTGGTGCCGGTTCTTGTCGTTCGATCCCCAGCCTGCATAGCCGATGACATCGCTGAGTCCGTAGAGTACCTTTGTGGAGGTATCGAGCACCACTCGTTCTTTCGGCAGGAAGGAGGCGGCACTTTGCAGCCACTCGTCGGCGCTGCTTTCGAATGAGTCTCTTTCGTCGATGACAAATCTTCCCTTATTCGCGGCTTGGAGCGATCGGTCAATGATGGCTTTCACGCCGTCGAAATCGTAGGCGGCGAGACGTGTCACCAGGTAAATAGGGAACTGCGGGTGCGCGAACACTGCGTCCTTTTTTCCAAAGAACGGATTGGGCAGCGAGCCTTTAATTGGATGCGGCGCCCGGCGTTTCATGTCCAGATAGAGAAGCGTCAATTCGCTATCGACCGCAGCCAGATCGCCATCCATGGCACCGGTTCCGGCGATGCGCAGAGGGACGCCCAGCGTGGTGACGATGTACAGCACCGTCTCGACGATTCCGTTCTTCCGCAGAAATGACGCGATGGGCGCGGCGATCTGCGCGTTGTACTGATCGCGCGGGATCGTTTCGTCTTCGCTCGCGCTGATATGGCAGATATTAGTTTGCGGAATGGACCGGCGGCGGGCGTAATAATCGCCAATATTTCGCGATACGGAAGACTTGTCGTTGACAACAAGCAGGACGCTGTGGCCGTCATTCTGTGCTGGCGCAAGAGAGGCCGAAAAGGTCAATACGGCGACCGTGCGCAGGACTGTCGTTAGCATCGGAGAGTTCGAAACCGCTAAACTCAAAGATATCCCGTTGCGGGCCGTACATTTTGGTCAACCATGGACCTGGACCAGCTCCACACATTTCTTGAAATCGTACGCCTGAAGAGTTTCTCCAAGGCTGCGGTGTCGTGTTTCCGCACGCAGCCGGCGGTGAGCGCGCAGGTGCGGCAGCTTGAACAGGAGCTGAACGCATCGCTATTTGAACGGCTGGGGACGAAAATCGCGCTGACGGCGGCCGGCCGCATCTTCGCCGATTATGCCGAGCAGATCCTGGAGCTGCGGCGGCGCGCCCAGAACCAGATCAATGAGCTGGAGCGGGTCCCTCGAGGAGAGCTGGTGATCGCGGCCAATGAGGCGACGTGTATTTACGTTCTGCCACGCGTCTTCAGCGAGTATAAGAAGCGCTTTCCGAACGTGCAGATTCTGGTCGATCGTTCTTTTGGTTCGCGCGTGGTGGATGCGGTGGTCGATAATCAGGCCGATTTCGGCATCGTGCAGCTTCCCGTGAAAGAAAAGCGCCTACAGGTGGCGAAGATCCATGCCGATGAGATCAAAGTCATCGTGCCATCCAAACACCCGCTCGCTAATAAGACGATGGTGCTTCCGCAGGACCTTCGTGAGCTGCCCCTGCTGTTGCCGAAAACCGGCACGACCCGCAGCCGGATCTCGGCGTGGCTCGATCCTGTGGAAGATGATTTGCGTATCTCGATGGAGCTCGATTCAACGGAGATGATCAAGCGGTTTGTTCTCGCCGGCCTCGGCGTGGGGTTCAGCGCGGGCGCGCACTGCCGGGAAGAAGTGCGGACAGGATTGTTGTCGGCAATGTCCATGGGTCCCGATCCCATGTTCCGGCAGATTGGATTAATCTATAGGAAGGACAAGGCGCTTTCGAAGGCCGCGCTCGGGTTTATCGAAGTGACTTTGCAATACGCGGCAATCGAAGGAACGCGGGCGACGGCGCGGATGGCGGAACGCGGCAGCGAGCGGAAAGCTCTGCCGGTAGAAGGCTGATTTATGCAAAGGGTGACTGTGAAGACCTCGACGATCTTCATCGCCAAAGGCGGTAAGACGCAAGTGTATCGATCGGTCAGCGAAGTCCCTCCGCGGCTGCGCAAGGAACTCGAAGAATCGACCAACAGCTTCAATTCAGCCACAATTCTGATCGCCGATCGCCGCGGCCGCGAAGAAATTCTTCGGGCGCTGAACGGTCTGCCATCGGGATTGCGGACACGCTTGGCGTCGTCGCTCGCTGCGAAGCCGGTGGAGACGCCGACGTTGAAGGCATCGTTGATGACGACGCAGACGGTAGCGTTTTTGCGGCGGAACTGGGCGGAGATTCTGCTGCCGGGGGCGGTGGGATTGATTGTTTGGCTGGCGTTTAATTATCGATGACGATTACGGTCGATATCAGTCCCGAGGTTGAGGCGGAGCTGGCGCGCAAGGCGGCGGCTCGGGGTGTGGATGTTCCTTCGTATGTCGCGACGCTGATCGAGCAGGCTGCGCGGCCGGAGGACAGGCCAAAGTATCAGCGGCCGGAGGGTCGAAAAAGCCTCGTCGACCTATTCGCCGAATCACCCTTGCATGGGCTCGATCTCGACTTCAGCCGCAATAAATCGACCGGCCGACCGATCGATCTATGAGCGGTTTCCTTCTGGATACCAACGTCCCTTCCGAGTTGATCCGCATTCGGCCCGATCCGCGTGTCGCGCAATGGCTGCGAGACGCCGACGATAACACACTCTACCTGAGCGTGATCAGCATCGGCGAGGTTTGCAAGGGCTTCACGGTTCATCCGGAAGCGCACCGCCGTGTCATATTGCGAAAGTGGCTCGACGAGACATTGCGGCCGATCGAGAAGCCGATGCCTTCCGACCTCCGGCAATCGGTCGAGCGGATTCAGGAGAATTGCGAACCGGCCTTATGCACCGTGCTGTTCA
>Ga0209006_10004710_pt1 | contig 12349 bp, 12 predicted proteins | sample JacPin_JW_Ref_O2_FD_188567 | JGI IMG/M metagenome (GOLD analysis project Ga0209006, IMG submission 188567) | Forest soil microbial communities from Algoma, Ontario, Canada - Jack Pine, Ontario site 1_JW_Ref_O2 (SPAdes) (version 2) | ecosystem: Environmental > Terrestrial > Soil > Boreal...
CTTCGCGGTGGTTCGAAGATGCCCGGCTGACGATCCGCCTCTTGCCGCGCCCGCTGCCGCTGCAATGGGTAATGAGCCGCTGGCGCCAGCAGCAGGAAACACTTACCTTTGAAGCGGACATGGGATTTCCACCCGGCTTCCATCTCGACGTGATTCGTCACCGCTGGTCCGGGTATTCGGGGAGTAAGGCGTCGGAAGCAAAAATCCCCGGGTCGAAAGGTTCGGGTTCAAGAAAATTGACCTCTAATCGCGCTTGGACGGTCACACGTCCCGGTCCCGTCATTCTGACTACAAAAGAAGAGTGGCCGATGGAACTGAACCCCGTGGTGAATGCCTTGGCTTCCTGGCGCGACAAGGATTTTGTCGGCGTCCGCTTCAACTCTGCTTCTCCGCACTTCACGGCCACGGTTGCTTTAGAAAATCTTTCCGATCAAAAAGCGGCATCCACTTTGCTGAGTCTATTCCGCGAATTGGCAGCTAGTTCTTCCGCTAAACAACACTAAGAAAAGTCACTCCTGGGCCGAAAACTGAGGTTGCGGCCCAGGAGATTGCTTAGTATTTGTAGGTATCGCCCGAGTTGGTCAGGACGAAAATGCCAATTCCGCCTGAGCTCACGCGCATGCGATATGCGGCTTCGGGTGGTTGTGGGGACACCAACTCAAATTTGGACGCTGACGGTTTGAATTTGTAGACTTCGCCAGCGGTGTTGACGCCCCAAATGTTGGACGCGCTACCGGCCGAAATTTCATTGAGACTGGCGGACTTGTCAGGCTGGATCCACTTTTCGGCTGCGACGTCATATTCCCATGCTGTGTCGCTGGTTGTAACACCCCATACCTCGGTGCTTCCCACGCCAATTGACATCAAACTCTTGCCGTCGGTCTGATCGAAAAAATCAGTGTCGGTGTTGTAAAGGTAGGCATTGCCAGAGGCGTCCAGGGCCCACACTCCGATACCGAAGGTTCCTACGTAAACGGAGCTAAATGCGGTCGGCTGGCCGTTCGGCGGGGCGACGAATTTGGTTCCGTTCCACAGGAAGATATCGCCCGATGAGTTAAGCCCCCAGACTCCCTGGCCACCGGCCGCAATCTGCGTAAGTTTTCCGGTTACTTCGACGAATTTCTTGGTGGAGAAGTTGTACTGGTAAATGTTGTCGCTGCCGTCGAGCCCCCAAACACTGTTGCCTTTGCCGACAGCAATGGAACTGAACACGGGCGTGCTTGGAATTTTGTCGAACGCGTTGGTTGCCTTGTTGTATTGGTAAACATTTCCGGCGGCGTCGCGACCCCACAGCTGAGATGTTCCGATTTGGATGCCCGCCATTGTGGTTGGCGCGCTGACCAGCGTCCAGCTGGAAGCGGAGGCCGAAATTGCAACACTACAGATGATGAGCGCAATCGCGGACATCAGGAGCGGTTTCTTCCAAGAAAGCGTGGTTGAAGGGTGGATCCGGGACAACGTATTTGCGGCGGTGGTTTTCATTTTTTCTCTCCTCGGTCATTTATTTTGTTCGTGTATTTTGTTCGTGCCAGTTTTGTCATGCTTTGGGAAGATGGCTGATCTGCCCGTTGGCAAATCAGGGTTATAAAGCTGGTTATCGCGGCTTCAAGAGCGATTCCATACAAATGAGCGGTGATCCGTCCGAAGCCTGCGACCAATGCCATCCCCGGCTGTCCCCCGAGCCGGGGAGCATTGGATGGGTTGTAGAGGGCTGGGTCATATCCGTATGCGTCGTTCTAGACGTCACATCTGGTTGTGCCATGTCGGAAAGCACCACAGCCTCTCTCAACCCCACCATGTCGACCTGCCGGCCACATTCCGCACACCATCCCCGAATCGAGTGCGACTTGCGGATAACCCAAATCCGGTCGGTTTCCAAGGTGATCTCAGTTCTTCGGTAAGCTGCCAGCGCGTAGCTTGAAACCTTTGCCCAACGTTGAAACTCGTGATAGATTTCTCGCCACATCAGGGTCCGGTTTCCTAACCGTTCACCAACGGGAACGATCCTGCCGCGGATCGCCTTGGAATGTCCTCAAGCGAGGCATCAGGAGTTCTCAAGCATTCTCAAGTTTGGCTATGGTCAACAAAGAAAAGCGGTTCTACGAGTTTGGGCCTTTTCGAATTGATCCTGATCGCCGCGTGCTATTACGGGAAAACCGGCAGGTTCCGCTGCAATCCAAGGCCTTCGAGATCCTGCTGGTTCTGGTTGAGAACAGTGACGGCCTCGTCTTAAAAGACGACTTGATGAAGACGGTTTGGCCGGAAACGTTCGTGGAAGAGTCGAATCTTACTCAACATATCTTTGTCTTAAGAAAGACCCTGGGAGATGCGGTAGGCGAGAACCGTTACATCATCACTGTGCCGGGACGGGGTTATCGTTTTAGTGAAAAAGTACGGATCGTAAGCGAGGGTCAGATTGTCACTAATGAGCAGAACCCAAAGACCCCCGACGATGATGACGAGTTGGTGGTCGAGACCCACACCCGTTCTCGTCTGGTGGTCGAAGAGCAGCGGTTGCCGGTCAAGGGGCTGCCCGCCAAACGCGGGAGTCTGCGGATGTTCGCTGTGTCGGTTGGCGTAATCGCGGCTCTACTAGCGGTTGCATTTGATTTCTATCTGCACCGTGCCCCTAAGCTGACTGAGAAAGACACGATAGTGCTGGCGGATTTCGCCAATTCAACTGGGGATGCCGTGTTCGACGGTGCGCTGCGGCAAGGACTTTCCGCGCAACTGGAACAGTCCCCGTTTTTAAACTTGCTTTCCGACCAGCGAGTCGCTCAGACACTCTCCCTTATGGGACAACCCGCCGACACCCGACTTGCTTTCCCGCAAGCCAAGGAGGTTTGTCAGCGTACAGCGAGTTCAGCCGTTCTGGACGGATCGATTGCACAGATTGGCACGCGCTACCTTCTCACTTTGAATGCGATCAATTGCTCCAGTGGAGATTCACTGGCAATGAGTGAGATGGAAGCCCGCGATAAAAATCATGTCCTTGATGCTCTGGGGAAAATGGCATCCGACATCAGGGCGAAACTGGGCGAGTCACTGGCTTCCGTTGAGAAATACGATGTCCCTCCGGAAAACGTGACGACGCCATCCCTTGAAGCCCTGCGCGCTTATAGTCTGGGCCATAAGGCTTTGGCTTCGAATCTGGCCGACGAGTCGGCCTCTTTGTACGGACGCGCCATCAGTCTGGATCCAAAATTCGCCATGGCTTATCTCGGCCTTGGAATTGAAGACTTTAATCTGGATGAAACGTCGCGCGCCGCAGAAAATGTGCAGAAGGCTTACCAGTTGAGGGAACGCGTCAGCGAACGCGAGAAACTTGCCATTGAAGTCGCTTATAACGCTGTCGTGATGCGGAATTTTGAAGCGGCAGAAAAATCGCAACTCCTGTTTACGCAGATCTACCCTCGCCCCGATGGGGCATATGCCAACCTTGGGACAATTGCTACTTATCTGGGCGACTACGATAGGAGCCTTGCTGCCTGCCAGAAAGCGTTGGAATTGAATCCGGGTGCGGCGCAAAACTACTCGAATCTACTCATTGCCGATCTCCACCTCAACCGGTTGCCGGAAGCGAGATCTGTGGCTCGGGATGCGTACGCACATAAACTTGATCGTCCGTTTATCCACTCTAACCTGTATCTGGTTGAGTTTCTGAGCCATGATGATGCGGGAATGGATAGAGAAGCCAAGGAAGCTATCGGCAAACCAGCCTCGGAAAATGAAAATCTCGTACTTTATTACAAGTCCGACACTGCAGCTTATTCGGGACAGTTTGAGCGTGCGCGGCAACTAACAAAGGCAGCATCCGACATAGCCCTACGACAGGGGGACAAGGAGACCAAGGCAGGATACGAGGCGGAAGCAGCGGTTCGGGAGGCGATGGTTGGCAACATGGGCCTGGCTCAGCGCCAAGCCCGAGATGCGCTAGCATTCTCAAACGGAAGAGACGTCACTGCTATGTCGGCGATTGCACTGGCGCTTGCGGGTTCTTCGGCGGAGGCTCTGCGACTGAGCGACGAACTGGCCAAGCGCTTTCCGGAAGATACCGTGGTGCAGTACAACTCGCTGCCGGCGATTCGTGCCGCCGTCGCTCTTGAACGCGGAGACAGCGCAAAAGCGATTGAAGTGCTTGCCACTTCGACGCCGTACGAACTGGGACAAACGGCGCAGCAGGTCACCTTTGTGCTTTATCCGGTATATCTGCGGGGCGAGGCATATCTGGCAGCGAAGGAAGGGGGCTCAGCTAAAGGAGAGTTTGAGAAAATTATCGACCATCCGGGATTGGTTCAGAACGAGCTGATTGGGTCGCTGGCTCATCTGGGACTCGGCCGGGCATATGTTGTCGCGGGCGACAAAGAGAAAGCAAGGGTTGAGTATCAGAATTTTATTGCGCTCTGGAAGGACGCGGACGGGGAAATCCCCGTCCTTAGACGAGCGAAAGCAGAGGCTGCCAGGCTGCAATAGTTGCCGGTATTTTATTATTTTGTCCGAGCATCGACACCAGCTACTGCATTGGTGTAATAGCCGAATCGCAAGAGGTTATGGCGGACTCCGAAGAGCGCACTACTGCGTCTGAGAACGAGCAAAAATAACGGGTCCCGGTTTGGTTGGGAACTGAAGGCGCAGCGATGATCTGATAACTCGAGGCTGGCGTGCCGATGGCTGAGAGGGTGTAGATATACCCGTTCTTGGTGCCGGAAGCGAGGCCCGAATCAATCAGGCAAGCACCTGCGGCACTCGGCGGACTGCAAGTGCTGCCACCCAAAGCGGCGAGCGTGGCGGCATAGCCGACGGTGGGGTAAGCGGAGTTATAAGAGATCTGGGCTGTATTGACCGTTCGCACGGCGCCGACCGCCGATGCTTCATTGGCTGACATGCGGGCGCGCAACAGATTTGGAATCGCGATCGACGCAATGATGAGGATGATCGCTACGACGATCAACAACTCAATCAGTGAAAACCCTTTTTGCTTTCTTGCTTTTCTCATCATTGGATATTCCATGGACACCCCATTCGAACTGGCAAGCGCCTTTTTGCGTGCGACGCTGATGTTAGTCTACACCTCGGCAGTTGAGTTCCGGCCTTGCGCAGCGCATCTTTTGGTCAATTAATGTAATGGCAGCAATCCTTTTTTGCACCGTGTGCAAATTCATTCACATTGACAACATGGTGTAAAAAACAGCATGATTCCGACGCAGATGTCGCAGAAATTTTCTTAGTCGTTAGTCCTTAAGAGTTTCCCCCAAAGGCGATGACTACTTTTACCGCTGAACCGAATGAGCGTGCTGCATAAGCTTGTTCTGGCCGTCGGATGCGCATCTGGCTCGCAGGAACATTGCGGGCTGCTTCGAAAAATCCTCCCCTCGTACTTTCGCAAGACCGCTCGTTGGCGACAATACGTGTGTTTGAAGCCCTGAGCTCGATAACGTTCAACAAACAAATAAGGAGATTCCCAATGAATAGTGTTTACAGGTTCGCCGCGCTGGCACTAATGATCTGCGTTGTGTCGGCGTTTGGCTTTTCGCAAGCAACGTCCACAGAAAGGCCCCCTGCCACGGTGACTCAAAATCTAGTACGGGGAGTAATTGGACCGGTAAGCTCCAACAACTCCTGGGCCAACTACTCAGTGATGAACATCGTCCCCGGTTCTGCGCTTTTCCCGCTGAGTAGCACGACCACCGTTTTCTACTGGGCATTCACGGCGGGAACGCAGGCTGACATCAGCAATATGGTGGTTTATACGACGGCGCGAGGTAGCTTAACCGTCAGTGCGGTGACGCCGGTCAAGCTGGGCGGCGCGTCCAATCCCAGCATCAGCCTGACTAGCACGTCAGTTTGTCCGGTGCAGCCGCTTTCGGCAGCCACTCCTTGCGTGATCCGCTTTGATCCGACGACACTCAGCATGACGCCGGCCAACGACTACTACCTGATCGTGTACTACGCGAACGATACGAACAATTCGAGCATCGGCGGGGCCGAAGCTAACTTTGCGCAGACCAGTCTGGTCGGCAACTATTTTGGGGGAACCGATTATACGAAAATAAAAGTTGGCCAGACGCTGCCGGGCGGCGGCAGTCGCGGGCCGAATTTCCTGATGTATGTCATGAACAACTAGGCGGTTGACCTGACAAACATACATTCCCTTTGGAAGCGGACAGCCAATCATTCCAGGCAACTGACTGAAGGAAGTGACCGACATTATTGCGATCCATAAACCCGAAAAACCGAACACATATTTCGATTAACGGAGATTCTAATGAAAAATGTTTCCAAGTTCACAACTCTGACTCTGATGGCGCTGGGTCTGTTGGTCTGGGGCTTCTCGCAGCAAGCAGCGGCCGCTACAAAAGCGGTGAACCTGACCCGCGGCATCGTGGGACCGGTCAACGCGAACAGCAGCTGGGGCGGCTACTCTGTGCTCGATATGATCCCCGGCGCAGGGCTGATTCCAGTTACCAGCGCCAACACTACTTTCTACATTGGATTCACGCAAGGGACTGAAGCGGACGTCGCCAACATGGTTCTGTACACGACTCCACGAGGTAGCCTAACCATCAGTGCCGTAACGCCAGTGACGTTCGGTGGAGCATCCAATCCGAGTATCGCGCTCTCCAGCCCCAGCGTTTGCCCGATCGTGGAAATTTCCGTCAACAACCCGTGCATTGTGCGGTTTGATCCGACGAAAATCGCACTCTCGGCGCTGAATGACTACTATCTGGTGATCTATTTCACAAGCGACTCAAACAATTCAGGTATTGGGGCGACTGTGCCGAGGTTTAACCAGAGCAGCTTAATCGGATGGTTTATCGCCTCGGACCAAACGCGCTTGACGGTTGGACAATCCATACCGGCCGGAAACAGCGGCGCGCAGCCAGATTTCCTTATGTACGTAATGAGCAACTAGGCGACATTGAGCGCGCGTGCAATCGAGAAAATACAGCTAAACCTGAATACACATTTTGAAAATGGAGACTTCGATGAAAACTTTCTACCAACTAGCAACGTTGGTCCTCACATCCGCTCTGATGATTTTCGTGCTGGCAGCGGGCGCTTCCGGTCAGATTGCTGAAACGGCTGCGCTGGCTAATCTGACGGAAGGCCAGGGACTGATTGCCAGCGCCGGCAATCCCGCCTGGGATGGCATGTCAGAGTTAGTGTTGATTCCGGGGGCGTCGCTGATGGGCGCGAGTTCCGCAACCACCATACTCACTCTGGGATTCACGGGAGGATCCACAGTCGATATCGACAATATGGTTCTCTACACGACGCCCCGCAACGGCAGCATGATCACCGCAATCAAGAAGCTGACATTGAATAAACTCTCGAATCCGAGCATCCAACTGACCAGCAAGACGGTGTGCCCGACACAGCCGGTGTCGGCGACCAATCCTTGTATTATCAAGCTCGATAAGGTCACGGGTGCGCTGTCACCGTTGGATGACTATTACTTCGTAATCTACTTCACGCTCGACCCGAACAACCAGTCAGTTACCGGCCTCGGACAAGCTCAGTCTTACGGCGCATTGAGCGGGTGGTTTCTGTATGGGGATGAAACCCGCATTGGGAAAGACGGAGCATTGCCCACCGGAAACGCTGGTCAAGCGCCTTTCTTCCTGCTTTCAGTGACCAACCAGTAAGCTTTGAGATGGACAAAATTTCGGGGCGCGGCATTAATTAATCCGCGCCCCGGAACACCTTCAATCCGGTTCGGCAACAAATCGATATCCCACTCCGCGCACCGTTTGCAAGTGCCTGGGTCGCGCCGGATCTTCTTCAATGTAGCGGCGCAACCGCACGATAAAGTTATCGATGGCGCGGGTGTCCGTATCCTCACGCAGTCCCCAGACATCCTCCAGAATTGCTTTGCGCGACACGACCCTCCCGTTGCTCTCGACCAAAAAGCGAAGTAACTCAGCTTCCATCACGGTGAGATGGATTGTGTTACCCAGCGACCGCAGTTCCAGTTCCGCGAAGTCGATCGCTTTACCGGCGAAGCTAAAAGCATCGCTGACATTTTCTGTCTTGCTCTTGGGCGCCGACTTCGAATCACCGTTCACACCGTCGGCTTGCTTTGCATCCCTATCCGTCGCCTCTGCAGTTTTCATCCAAACGCTGCGCCGAAGAAGGCTTTCCAAGCGTGCGATGAGAATCGCCAGCTCAAATGGTTTAGGCAGATAGTCATCGGCACCAGAGGCGAATCCTTGCAGCACATCTTCCGGGCGGCCTCGAGCTGTTAGCATCAGGATCGGGACGTAATTCTTTTGTTCTCGAAGGTGTAGGGCCACGTCAAAACCACTTTTTCCCGGCAGCATTACGTCGAGCACGACCGCATCGAAGCGTTCCTTCTTCTCGACGAGTTTCTCGAGTGCAGCCTCACCATCCGCGGCAACTTCCACCGTATGTCCCTCGGCTTGAAGGTTGAAGCGCAAGCCATCCGCGAGGTGAGCCTCGTCCTCTACCACGAGTACGCGGCTCATGTCATTCTCCGCGGCAACTCTAAGGTCACGGTGGTTCCTCTCCCTGAGCCTTCACTCTGCGCGAAGACGCGGCCGCCGTGTTTGCGCGCAATGGATCGCACAATAAACAATCCCAAGCCCGTCCCCTTTACTTGCGACAGGGAACGTTGCGTCACCCGGTAAAACCGCTTGAAGATGCGTTTCAGTTCCTGCTCCGGAATTCCCACTCCCTGGTCCTGCACGCGCAATACAACGCGCTCTTCGTTGGAAGTATCCAACTCCACCGAAATGTGGACGCCGTCTGGCGAATACTTGACCGCATTATCCAGAAGGTTTGAAACAGCGGTCCTTAGTTCTTCTGGATCGCCCAGCACTCTTGCGCCGTCGCCATTCCGTGAAGGTAGTGGTGAAGTCGAATCCGAAGAGAGGGTAGAGGCTGAGGACTCGCGATATTCAAGATCGTTCACCTGCAGGTGATGCCGGTTTCGCGCCAGTTCCACGCATTCTTGAACCAGCTTATTGAATTCCAGGGGCGTGCGTTGCGCCGGGGATTTTTTTTGTGCAGCCTCACCCGCTCTCAACACCTGTTCGACCGTATGCATGAGTCGATCAGTATCGAGCAACATCAATTCGTAGAATTGCCGCCGCTGTGGCTCTCCCACTTCACGTCTTTGCAAGGTTTGAAGGTAAAGGCGGATGGAAGCGATGGGAGTTTTCAATTCGTGAGTAACGGCGTTGATGAAAGAATCGTGCTGCTCGTTGCGACGAATCTCGCGGACCAAAAAAATAGTGTTGAGGACAAGGCCGGCGGCGATAACGCCGAAAAATATGATGCCCAGGAAAACTTTAACGCCTTCGCGCCAGTTGAGTATGGTCCAGCCGCTGCCGACCGCAACTGCGAGCGCTGCCAGGCATACGCCTAGCGAGAGAAAAAAATAAATCGCCTTTTGGCGGCTGATGATGCGCACAGGGAGATTGTACGGGGCAAGGTCCCAGGTGTCAGGTTTCCGGTCTCAGGGGAGGACGGCCGAGGGCGGCTGTCCCTACGCTAGCTAGTCATTGCCGGCAGAGGCTGCCATCACTGCTGCCGCCTTTAGATCACGTGTCAATGCGGGCTTGGGCGGGAGCTTTTCAAGATCGACTTTGTAGACGTGGCGCGCTAGGCCCAGTTTCTTTAGCGCCCAAATGCCGTACCAGTTCATGTCGATCTCATACCACTTCAAGCCGTGACGGGCCGAGACTGGATGGGCGTGATGATTGTTGTGCCAGCCTTCGCCGAAGGTGACCATGGCGACGAGGAAATTGTTGGTCGAAAGATCCTTGGTAGCGAAGCGTCGCGATCCCCAGAGATGGGTGACGGAATTAACCATCCATGTGGCGTGAAGCCCAACTACTACGCGGGCAAACACTCCCCAGAGCATCCAGGGTAATCCGCCGATGGCATAGAGAATTACGCCAACGATCACGTTTGAGGTCCAGTGATACTTGGTCAGCCAGACCTGCACTTTGTCTTTGGTGAGATCGGGGACGTAGCGCGCCAAGGTCGTGGTATCGAGATGCATCGACTTGCCCATGAGAATCCAACCCATGTGCGCCCACCATTTGCCGTCGTTTGGCGAATGCGGATCACCATCTTCGTCGGAAAACTGATGATGAATGCGGTGTGTGGCCACCCAGAAAATCGGACCGCCTTCCAGCGCGAGCGTAGCGCACCAAGTCAGAAAATATTCCACCCACTTTGGAGTCTTGTATCCGCGATGCGTCAGCAGTCGATGATAGGCCATGCCGATGCCGAGACTTCCGGAAACCCACCACAAGAAACACGCGACCAAAAATGCGGGCCAGGTAAAGAAGAATAATGCCGCGATTGCGCCGACATGAAATAGTCCCATGGCGATTGCCGTGCCCCAATTGAAGCCGTCGCGGTTCGCCCGTTCCCTGCGATTGGTGCCTTCGCCGCCCTCTCGCATCGTCTCGGTGGTAACTTCGTCAATTGTTTCGCGCATGGTCTCGCTCATCGAATATTTCTCCACTCGGCTGTCTGGCTTAGGATTCCTTTTACGACAATAGCAAGAGTCCGAGGAACTCTTTGTAATACTTCTGTAATCCTCGATGAGTGAATGGGTTACGAGCGTAACGCCGGGACGATTGTCGCGGCTCGCATGGGTTGCGCATCCCGGGCTCTGGCACGTACGAAGGGCGGCTAAACTTCGCGAAACTAACTTGCCGTGGAATGTTCTCTAAAGTTTTCCAGTGCAAGTTTTCCTTTCCCAGAGTATTGTGTGGAGCGTTTGACGTGCTTCCGAATAGGAGATCTCGTTGAAAAGCTTAATAATTCTATTCACATTGCTGCTTCTGTGTTTCGGGCTGCGGGCACAGAACGAACAGCCGCCGGCCAAGGCTCCGGATAGCAAGATTCCTGCCGCGGCCGCGGCCAAAGTAAACCCGGTCAAGCCGACTGCGGAATCGCTGGCGAAGGGAAAGAAAATGTATGGCATCGACTGCGCGATGTGCCATGGAAAAACCGGCGATGGCAAAGGCGATATGGGCGGGGATTACAAGAGCATCCCGGATTTCAGCGATGCAGAGACGATGAAAACGCACACCGACGGCGAACTCTTCTACTTTACGAGGAATGGCAAAGGCGCTGACATGCCTCCCGAGGATAATCGGGCTAAGGATGACGACGTCTGGAATATGGTCAACTACATCCGCACCTTTGCGAAGAAGTAGAGATGGGGTGATGGGCGTTCTAACGGCGCACATAACAATCTTCGCTAATCTCTATGAGTCCGCCTGTTTCGATGCAGCCTTCACTTCGACCCCTGCCCACTTTTCCAGCAATGTGAGTGTTGAAGCGTAGTCTAGATCCGACTGCCCTTCTTCGGCCGCGACGTCATAGACCTCTTCCACCGCTTCAAGTCCAGGCAGACGTACACGCGCCTCTTTCGCGGCATCGAGCGCCAGACGAATGTCCTTTAGCATTAACCGCAGCGGAAAATTTGGCGAAAAGTCGCGCTTTAAAATGAACGGAGCTTTGTATTCGACAACTCCGGAGCGGACCATTGACGCCTGCACCAACGGCACCAACTTTTCCACATCCACGCCAAGCTTGGTCGCCAGGGTGAGGGCTTCCGCGAATCCTTCAAAAATGAGCGCGATCTGCAGATTCATCACCAGCTTCGTAGCCTGTCCTTTGCTGGTCTCGCCCATGTGGAATATCTGCTTGCCCATCGCTTGAAAAAGCGGCTGTAAGCGATCCAGTGCGGCACCGTCGCCGCCGACCATGAAAATCAGGTTTCCAGATTCCGCGGCAATCTTCGAGCCAGTCATTGGAGCATCGACGTAATCGACGCCACGGGCCTTTACGCGCTCCGCAAAGCGGCGGGTAGCGGAAGGAGAAATCGTGCTGGAGTCCGCAATGATCATTCCCGTCGTTAGCACGGGCTCCACGCCTCCCGGTCCAAATAAAACACTTTCCACCGCTTTGGTATCGGAGACACACATCCAGATTACTTCCACGCCGGAGGCTGCATCCGCGGGAGAAGTGGCGATGCGCGCGCCTTTCACATCCTTGCCGGCGGTTCGATTCCAGACGGCGACATCATGTCCGGCTTTCACCACATTGGTGGCCATCCACTGTCCCATAATTCCTAATCCTAAAAAGGCGACTCGCATCGATTAGTTCCTCCAAAATGTTTTTCAAGCTTTTGATTATAAACAGGAGCGCTACATCCGCAGATAACAAGAATGTGGTTGCGGGCCGCGTAGAGCGCCTCGAAAATGCCATCCCGTCGATGCGCCCAAGCACACTTAACGGAATTGGAGACTTAGATGGAGAAAGACGATAATGTATCGGTAACGCAATTAAAATGACCTTAAAG
>Ga0209006_10004711_pt1 | contig 12346 bp, 12 predicted proteins | sample JacPin_JW_Ref_O2_FD_188567 | JGI IMG/M metagenome (GOLD analysis project Ga0209006, IMG submission 188567) | Forest soil microbial communities from Algoma, Ontario, Canada - Jack Pine, Ontario site 1_JW_Ref_O2 (SPAdes) (version 2) | ecosystem: Environmental > Terrestrial > Soil > Boreal...
GACTAGGGGCTACCCAAGCTCGACAGACACATGCACAGGTGCGGAGAGTGGAAGGAGAATCATGGAGGTAGTCGATGGTATAGTCGATGAGCTCGGGAGGGAGTAGTCGAGGCCGTAAACGCATGGCGAACGTCTGAGATTCGGAAAGCTCACGTGATTACATAATAGCGCAGCGGCTTCAGTCATATGGCAGCGTATTTCTTTGCCTCACCATTGGATATCGATATCAAATTTGAGGGAGAGGAGGCTAGGAAGCAAGTAGAAATCAAAGGCGAGAAAGACCGAACGACATCCTGCCCGGTGTACTATGACGGTGACACAATCGGAGGCGTCGTATGTCTGGCCCTCCATTCTGCATTTGATATACTTATACGATCGCAATATGGTCATTCCAGATAGCAATTCGAGTTCGCGACGGTAAGAAATTGACGCATGAAGGGATCAAAGTTGAGTTCGTCGGGAGCATCGGTGAGGACGCTCCTTAGTCGATCCTCTTAGCGACAGTTCACTCTCAATTTACAGAGCTTTTCTATGATCGAGGCCACCACCATGAATTCCTTTCACTTTCTCAAGAACTGGCTTCCCCAGGTGAAATGCGACAAGCGCAAACATTTGACTTTCAATTCAAGAATGTCGAGAAGCAGTTTGAGAGCTACCAAGGTATCAATGTGAAGCTGAGGTTCGTGAAAGCTCACCTTTTATCACAGAAGCTTACGGGGAGACTTTCCACAGGTACTTCGTTCGTGTCTCCATCTCACGGAGAATGGCGGATGTTACGAAGGAGCAAGACATATGGGTCCATTCGTTTCGCATGCCTCCCGACAGCAACAACTCAATTAAGATGGAGGTAGGGATCGAAGATTGCTTACATATCGAGTTCGAATACAACAAGTCAAAGTATGTTGCCGTTCGTTTTATATCTGTCACCTTTTCTCAAGTTACGTCTACAGATATCATTTGAAAGATGTTATTGTTGGGAAGATATACTTCCTTCTGGTCCGCATCAAAATTAAGCATATGGAGCTATCGATCATCAGACGCGAGACAACGGGGGCACCACCGAACCAGTATAACGAGAGCGAGACGATCACGAAGTTCGAGATCATGGACGGGGCGCCCGTGCGAGGTAAAGCGTTTTTTTTTGTATACGAATCCAACGTGTCATGAATTCTTCTATCATAATAGGAGAAACAATACCTATCCGACTTTTCCTTGGAGGTTTCGATCTGACGCCGACATTCCGTGATGTCAACAAAAAGTTCAGCACGCGATACTATCTCAATCTAGTTCTTATCGACGAAGAGAATCGCCGTTACTTCAAGCAACAGGTTTGTTTCTTCTTCTGATCAGAGACCGAAGCTCAAACCGGACCTTGCACAGGAGATTACTGTGTTCCGTATACCAGAAGTAAGCCTCCTTCCTTATCTTCGAATGAGATTGTTCTAACAACTTCCGCAATGTAGAACTGATTAGTGCTGGTGATTACTTAGTTGTACCACACAAATGATTGACCGATGACATATTTATAAATGCCCTCGAACACATTAACCATGGTGATAATTACCGGGGGACCACTGCTGACCGAGCCATCAGGCAAAAACGCTACAACATATACATAAAGGAGAGTGGGTCCAAATGAAACATCCCCAATGCACAAGTCTATATCAATCAACCAGCATAGACTGAATTGCGCGAGCGTCCGTTCGGGAAGTACGACATCCGCCTCCGCTGTCGTGTATCAACCACCTTCGGCACCGACGGGGGAGTCAACTCAACAGCAATACTTCCCCTCGTCTTTTGGGTCGAAGTGGGGACAGGCGTGTTCTTCCTCGGCGCATTGCCGACACTCTTGATCCTGGCTATTTCCGCCTTCCTAGTCACAACATTCTGGATCTGCGCACTCTCGTCATCCGATATCTCAGGATGAGAAAGCAGATCACTACGGAAATCCGCGCCACTCTGGACGTGCTCTCGCAGTCGAGCGCTTAAATCATCGCGTGCAATCGATATCTGAGAGAACCTGTCTTGGGACTTCGGATAGATCGAGGATGGAGAGAATGTACCAATCCACTCCGCACTACTAGGCAAACCGCTGTCTGGGGATTTGCTGTCTGGGGATTTGTTGGGACGAGTCGTGCCGCTGGAGGCGTAGTGTGATACTGTGGTATGCGTGATCACGCTGGTAAGGGAATGGTTCGATTGTAGACTGGTTAAACGTTGCATCTCCAGCGGCGGTAGATCCACAGAAGTTGGAACGTTCATGACACGCCTTTTTCCGAGAGCGGTGGCCGACGGCGGCGACGTTTCTTGAGGTGGAATTACCGAGGAAGGGGAAGATAGTATAGTTGCAAGAGCGGCAGCGTCCCCCACGTTGATGCCTTGGTGGATCCAACTGTATGACTCTGTCTGCATCTCGGGAAGTGGGGGCAGAGTGGGAAACTGAGATGCCATTTCCACAACAGCATTGATAGAATCAGGGATGCTCCTGATAGAGGGTGGTCGGGGACGTCCAACAAACGATTTGTAGGGCCCAGTCATAGTGGCCGAGGAAGGAGTATCATACCAGATGGAGTTGTGGCGGGATTTGATACTGTCTTGCAATGTTTTGGGGTCGGGTAGGTTGAGGGTAGAGAAGCGCATAAGGAGGGTCGGAGCATGGTCCTTCTTAATATGGACAGTGACTCGCTGATTTGGAGTGGTGGCCTGTCGATTTGACACGATCGCTGTCGAGCCAGGCGAGGAGTTGGTTGTAATTGGTGAATCGAAGTCCAATGGCACTTGAGACATTCGTTTGAATGTACTTATACGAGGGTTCGAGATTAAAGTACGAAGTTGAGACCCTCTACGACCTTTGGCCGTCGTGCCTTGCATTTCCTTCCTGAACAATTGGAAATCTTCAATGGTATCAACCCTACGAACAGTTAATGTTCAGCGTCCCTTCAGACAGAACTTGGAAAACAGCTGACCCTTTGATCAAGCCGATAACCAGACATAGACGGCCGAACAGGCGGATTAGACGACGAGTGAAGGCACCGCTGAAACCGCCTTGAGCGAAGCCAACAGCGGTTTCGATGGCTCCTAGTTTCACGCCGCCTGAAATCCAACCAGTTCCTCTTATGAGATGATTTGCGTCATATGACAAGCTCTCCATGTTTCGCTTATCGACAAAGACTTTGACGACCCGGTAGAATGTGAAGCAGAAGGTGATTGCTTGGTATGCTGTGAAGAGCGCAAGGGTGAAACTAGTAAAGAATGTCCAAATTGATTGATCGGCCTCATTTTTGAACCCAATGCCGACGATCTTTCGAGACAGTGAGCCTGTAAAAAGATGAGTAAACCAAAAAGAAAGAAAAAATGGGGTGAGAGGGCATACGGTGGCTAATACCAATGAACGATGAGATTTCGTTGAGCGCAACAACGAGCGGAATAAAAATGACAAGGGTCATTATCGCAACACTTTGGAACCTTTGGGGAAGATCCCCTATGAAGTCGGAACGCATTAAGAAGATAAGGAACAGCATATAAAGCAAGATTGGAAGAAAAGATAATGACGCTAGAAAGAGGTAAGATGTTTAGATCCAGCTACACAAGGAAGAGGCGCACCCAAAACGGTATCAATGATGGAAAATACCATCACAGAATCCCGCACAGCGGGCAAGAAATGGGATAAGAAGTCAAGAAGAGCTAGTGCAAAGTACACCCATCCTTCGGTGATCAGAAAAAACCCTGGTAGAAAGCTGAAGGAGATCCAGGAAAAAACGCAGCGGATTTCATTGTCGGATAAAGGCAGATGTGATTGATAATATCTTACCTGCCTGACTCCCTCCTAAAGAATACCAAGGAAGTCGCCAATATCAGTTCAAGCGCAGGGGGTATCAGGAGGATTTCGAATTGAAGGACAGTAAGGGTTTCGCAGCGAAGAATGGCGGGTGAGGACAGACAGAGAGTACTCATTTACACTGGATGAATTGAACAGGTCAAAGAAAGAGCCCAAGCATCTCAAAGGCCAGTGAGCGATCTCGAACGTGGCGAAGTCGAAGAAAAAAACGAATGGATGCAGAGCTAGCTGCAAGGACTCCTCGAACCCGCGGTAAGGCAAAATAACGAACGAAGAAAAAGGTCAGTCGGCAAAGATCTATCTGACCAATGCTTACGGGGGTCCTGTCGGTCCTGTATTCCGTGTCAACCATCAATTGATGTCCTCTAAGTAAGTCTATTAGGCTATGCCGTCACCACCAACGCCTTGTCTACCGACTCAAGTCAGGTTTCATCCCTGCGCAGATTATCATATCATGTTTTCTGTACAGAGGTCCCCTTGAAGTGAGTCAATGCTCGCGTTGGTGTTTTATTTGGAGGGAATATTTTCGTCTCCCCCACCGCATCTCGAATTACGCAGAAAGAACGGCAAACATAGCACTCGCAAGACGAACCGGAATCTACTCCATGCCATCCGACGGGTATTCTTAGAAACATCATTTCACACCACTCTTTGTGAATGGTAGGTGCATTATCCCTCCTCCGAATCTTCTACCGGCCTGGTAGGATCAAAATTTGGTGGGTTACCATGGTCTTTAAATTTGCTACTTACCTCTGACAATTAATTCACTGTAATCTGATCCACTGCGATCTTTGTTCGCACCATCACAGGTGTGTGGTCCTAACTGTATGTATCTGGTAGGTCGGCTGCAATAGTAGTACGAACATAATTCAAGTTCCTGTGCAAGACTCAGTGGATCATTTTGTGATCATCCTGATCACCTGATCAATGATAGATAGATTACGTAACCATTACTTGGACTTCTCGGAGACCCAAAAAAATGGTTGTATGTAACATATCAGCTCGAAGAGGATATGAGTAGGGCTGACGGTCCCTTCAGAAGATATCTGTTCTTCAGCATGACCCCTCTTCCCATCTACCTAACCGGCCAGGTGATCCAACACCTGCGTCTCGGAATCTTGATCCATTATTGCACCCTTTCGCTCGAGCCCGAGAACGTACTCGCGCGCTGAATGCTGCAAAAATGGAGAGGATATTTGCAAAACCATTCGTAGACAGTCTTGAGGGGCATACGGATGCTGTCGAGGTCTTGACAAGAAAACCCGGCTCCCTTACTACAATTGCCAGCGGAAGCTGGGATGGAGGTGTGTGCGTATCGTTAATCATCGGATAATCTCCACCTTTGGACATAATATATATCTATAGCAATCATACTCCACGATATGTCACTGCGAACCCAACTGCTTCGGTTTGAAAACGCACACAAGGGAAAAGTCTCAGGCTTGTGCTTTGGTGGTGAAGGTCGGCTGCTCAGCTGCGGTGTGGATTGCAACATCAAATTATGGGATACAGAGAGCTCTATGGATGGCGTAACACCTAATGCGGTATGATTACTGGCTTCCAAACTCGCCTGTCCTTACATTTGACACAGTTACCTACGGTAGTATTCCCTGGGAAGTATGCGTTGAAGTAAGTTGTACAGCAATCGTCCTCCATCATATTTTTCACCGATTTTCTCCAGCTCAATAGACCACCACCGTTCAGATTCCGTCTTCGCTACGGCTTCGAATATCGTTCAGGTGTGGAATGAGACAAAGTCAGTGGATCGTCCCGTAGATTTGTTTATTCATTAAGCTTCAAATACAGAACCACACCAGTCTCCAATCTCACCTTTCCCACCTCAGTGGAAACTATAACAGCCGTTCGCTTCAACCTTAGCGAATCATCTGTACTGGCCAGCATAGGATCAGATCGCACCTTTACATTATACGATATCCGCACTGGAAATGCTGAACGAAGGGTGATTATGCAGGTCCGTCGTTTTCTCTCTTCGTCTTTCCCCGCACCCCTCACTCTTGTCAATCAGATGCGAAGTAATGCGCTTTCTTGGTCTCCTACTTTTCCGACCACTGTTTTGCTTGCGTCAGAAGACCACAACCTCTATACGTTTGACGTCAGACACCTCTCTGCACCCACCCAAATATACAAAGCACATGTTGCGGCTGTTATGAGCTGTGATTGGAGTCCCACAGGCTTGGAATTTATTAGTGGTGGCTGGGACCGCACAGTACGTATTTGGACCGAAGGAAAGGGCACACGTCCGGAAGTGTATCATACGAAACGGATGCAAAGGTGTCTTTTGTTTTAGCTTCCACTGGAGTGTTCACTCATCCGTCATAAAAAGGGTGACGTCGTCGATATTTTCCGCCGACGCACGATTTGCACTGACTGGATCTGATGATGGGAATGTGCGCATATGGAAAGTAAAGGCGGCTGAAAGACTAGGAATCGTTACTGCACGGGAACGGGCGGCGATAGAGTATCGCAATAGCCTCAAGGAGCGGTGGAAGATGGATGCTGAAGTAGGGAGGGTCTCTCGGTGTGTCCACAATTCTTAGACGTTATTTATCTGCTTGCTGACAGTGCATTCAGGAATCGACATATACCCAAATCTGTCCATAAAGCATCGAAGCTGAAGATGACAATGTTGGACGCACGGCGAGTAAAGGAGGAACGCAGACGAAAGCATACACGAGCTGGCGAGAGCAAGCCAAAGGCGGAGAAGAAGAAAGCTGTCATTGTGGAGCAGCATTGATCTTCGTTGCCGTGTGAAGCTTGGTGGCTTTTCCTAATTACCGGCTGAACCCATTGGTGCTTCAGCGTTCACTAAACAATATCCAAGAGGCAAAATTATTCTACACGCGGAGTGGAAGCTTTCCTTGCAAGAAATTACAAATCACCTGTTCATCCAAATCACGTGATCTCATTCGATCTCAGGTATTTGGAGCTATTTGGACACCGCCTTGCTCTCTATTATTTACTGTGGCTGCGGCGATAAATCCTTACTACATCATGTCTGACTCGGGCGTTGACATCGATGATGAACTTTTGGAACTCGCCGGCGCCACTGAGAAGAAACGCAAAAGGAGACAAACACACTCATCGAAATCTTCCTCGAAAAGGCGTAAGGCAGAGTAAGCAAATATGCCTTTGGTTGCAACTATGCTGCTTACCACAATCGTTTCAGTGTTTCGATGGAGACCGACCCCGAAGATGGTCCGGAAAGCGAGGAGGATGAATCCAACGCTTACCCTCTAGAGGGGAAATACATTGACGAATCAGACAGGGACCGGTAAACCGTTCGACTTGCCAGGCCTCGTTGTACGTTGCTGACACTGCGCAGACTCATGGCACTGTCCGAGTTCGAGCGCGAGGCAACTCTTGCTCAGCGCCAGGAGGAGATGCAGCGGATCCAGGACAAGCGCAACCTCGACCAGATGCTGAAAGAGCAAACCAGCCGCAATGGCGATCGCGACAGTGTATCAAAGGCTGCGAAGCGTTCGTTCCCTCCTTTTTTTCAACTGTTAGTGTGCTCACATGTGCTTTTCATGCAGGTCAACATACTATTAGAGGTGCTACTAAGGAGAAGAGCCGGAAGCTTGACGAACTGAAGGCTAAGAGAAAAGCGAAAGGCGACAAGAAACGTGTACGATCACCCTTTTCACTTTCTGGAGATTTCTTTGTCTTATTCCCATTCGCAGACAAAGACGAGCTCTCCGAAGCGTGACCGGTCGTCCTCACCTATGGATATGGAAACATCATCCGGTGAAGAGGAGGACGGGCAGATCACCAAGCACGAAGAGGAGGACGAGAAGGACCGAAAGCTTTTCGGCAAGAGCAACCCTGACGATGAGCCTATTATGTTACCGGATCTGGAGAAATGCAGGCTTAGCCGAGACTCGATTGCCAAGTATTGCATGAGACCTTGGTTTGGGGAGTACGTAAAAGGCATGTTGTGCTCTGCCGCAATGTCGTGTCTATTCTTTCTCAAACGCAGGTTCTTCCAGGTTCATGGGTGCGTTTTCTCATAGGAAACGAACAAGGTGAACCAGTGTATCGCATATGTGAAATCACGAGTACGTAATGTTCAGTTCTTGTTATGAGTGTTTCACTCAAAATATGTCAAGGTCTCGTCGAAGATTCAGTTAAGCCTTACAAATTGGATGGTCAACCCATGAACCAGGCATTCGAGCTCAAACACGGTGTATCTGTAAAGACATGGGCGATGGACAAAGTCTCGAATTCTTCTTTTCAACAAGTTCGTCTTCCCCTCCATGAGGTATGATGACTCTGACTTTTTGTCTAGAAAGAGTTTGATCGACTGGTCAAAGTCTGCGGAGCAGAAAATGTCAAACTTCCTTCAAAACGACACCTGGAAAAGAAGACAGCCGAAATGTCGAAGTTGATAGCACAGCCTACGACAGACGTATGGCTTTTATCTTGATTAACAAATCTTATTAGTTGGCTGATGCCGTTGCTGTTCAGAAAGACATTGATGCTATGCTGGCCCGTAAAAACCGGCTACAACCTAGTGCACATCAAGGACAGAAGATGGCTCTGGAGAGATCTCGTTTAACACAAGCCAAAACCTTGGCGCAACGACAGCAGGACCATCGTGCGGTTGAGCAGATCGACGAGGAGTTGACGCGACTTAATGAGACAGCGGGCTCTACTACGCGTGTCGCACGCGAGGAAACCACGATGGATATGTTGGCGAAGGTCAACGAGCGAAATCGTAAAGCCAATGTCGATGCTGTGCGGCAATCAGAGCTCCTGATGGTAGAACGAAAAAAGAGGGCAAGAATGCTTGCTGCCTCGGGCCCACCCGCGCCGGGCTCACCGGTACCTCAAGACCCAAGCGTTAGGCTGAAAACTATCCCAAGAACCTTCAACCCTGCCTCACCATCCCGGTTTGTCTGCATAATCATTGTCTTGTACTTTCTGTACGCTTATGTTTGTTCTCCATTCTTAGTCCAGGGACCCCGAATCTCGCTGGCACACCACCGCAGAGTGCCACTAGACCGGTATCCCCATTGCCTTCATCGTCAAGTCTTGGGAAATCTGGCAACTCGAGGACATTCGAAGCGGCTGTAATAGACTCGATAGAAATCGACCTTGGGGACTTTTGAGGATGCCTGCGGTTTACTCTCACAATTACCTGTATTTATTCCTTGCATACCTACTTTTTCGCAAGTCATTTTTCTCGTGGATAAGATAAGATAACTAAGACCCCGTGACCATAATCGGAGGCACAAACCAAATCTAATTCTGTTTCTCAGGCTCAGGCGCACGAGCCAACATAAATCTCCGCCTTTACCCATCGTGTTCAACAATGAGCTCGACAATGTCCTTGGATTCTTTGAGCTCCCCTTCTCCATCACCCTCACCGGAACCAGAGGTCTCTCAACCTGGCCCGGAGCCGACGGGCGCTGGCCTTGACAGCGACTCTGAGCTGTCTGAGTTGACCGAGGAAGAGCAGGAAGTCGAGAAACAAGATAAATATCAAACCCGCAGAGAAGGCAGATACGGCAGACCACGCCGTTCTTTACGTCGTGGAGGCACGACATCTGTGCCTAGATCGGAATGGAGAAAACGTAGAAAGGGAAACCAAGCAAATGACACCGTAGTCGAGGAGGAAGAGGAGGAGGAGATGTCGGGTCCACCAAAGGCCATGGAAGAAGAAGAAGAAGAGGATGAGGGAGATGATTCAGGCCCTTCTCATCCTCGTTCGCGACCAAAGGAAAACGGCGTCGAGGACGAGGATGATGAGGACGATGATGGCGCTGATGGCGATGACGCCGGAACGGGTCGACTAGTTGACGCTATTGAAGAGGATGATTATGTTTCTGGCGACGATGAGCGAAAGACCCGTGGCAGACGCTCCGCACGAAGGCCACGTCCACCCACATACCAAGATGGCGATCTCGCTTATCCCCTTTCCACCAGACAAACCAACGCTTCTGACTATGAAGACGAGGACGACGACCTTTCTGACCCCCCTGCCGGTCCACGAGACGATAACATTGATTCTGATAACGACAACGTCACTGATTCAGAGGATGAGGACACAAAAAACGAAGGTCCGGTTATGGCTAGACTGAGTTCTCCATCTATTTCCAAGTCTACAAAACTATCTCCTTCGACCATCGTTGACTTCGCAACTCCGATGCCACATCCCGTCACACCATTGGCAGCCGTAGCTGCTGCGTCCTCGATCATGGCAGGGTCTAGCGTGATCGATCCTCCTTCACCGTCTCCTTCATCGTCTTCGGCCTCTCGATCCGCTGCGTCCTCACGCACACCATCTCCGGCGCTCCGTGTGGCCAGCAAGGGGACCAAACAAGCCGATGGTGAAAGTCCTGCTGTGCCAAAACGCGATACGAAGCAAAAGCTGGGCGCTGCCGACAAGTATGCAGAAATACCGCCCCTTTCTACCGACAAATTGGACAGCAATGCACCAGACGCCGAAATGCCAGAACCCGATGGATCCGTAGAGGACCTCGAGGTTGACGAGCCGGAGCCCGAACAAGACATGGAAACGGAGCTCGATTCGGATCTCCAGCCTGCCCACCGCGCTGAAGCGTTAGATGTGCTTGCAACCATTGAGCTGAAGTTTGCACTGTTGAGAGAAAAAGTGTATGTGGAAAAGATGGAGGATTTGGCATGGGAGGAAGTATTAATCAGAGAAGGTGTGTACTGCGATAGAATATCGTTGTCATGTTCTGACTACGTGTTGTGCATTGTGGCCGATCACGCAGGCACTCATCCGGAGTTGATACATCTTCATGCGGAACTCTCTAAACGGCGGGACAAACGTCTGGAGCTGGCAACGCTCAGGCGCACATATGAAATGGCCTCCGTGACAAAGAAGCGATCTATGGATGAAAACGCAACCTGGAGCTGGTGGAAGGTAAAATACAATTTCTCTTGCGAGGAGCTGATGCTTACTGTGATGGATCTAGTTTGCACGAGATGAGTTGCAGACAGATATGATATCAGAGACCAACCGAAAACGTCGCAGATTAGAAAGAGAGCGCAGGGCCGCTGAGCGTCGTCCACCAGGTATGCGACTAGCATGTTGTACAAGCGAGAGTAGAACTGATATTTCGAAATGATAGCGCGGAGGTTACCCAGTGCCCCACATGACGCCCCGATCCCACCTACGTTGCGAAAAGTTGTGAAGGCATCTTACTTTGCGGGGAACCGCCGCCATCCTCGTGATCATCGTGCCCCTACTGTGTATCCGACATTGTCACCTCTTTCTGCGGCCGAGATTGCGTCCGACATGAAAGATTTTCGTGGCCGCCAGCGATCATCATTCGAGTCTCAGATGAATTTGCATCCCAACAACATGAATGTCCCGATAGGCCCACCCACTCATGGTTTCGACCTTTACAGTGGTGGGCCTAGCTTGGATGGTTTAGGCGTTCCCTCTTCGTTTGGGGGCGTCACGGGGAGTCGCATGCTGCCTCCACCTGTACCGCATTTCTCGAACCAGCACCAAGGACTGCAAATGGGAGGGCAACCACCCGGATTCCCACCATTCAGTGGCCCTGGCTCTAATCGGCCACATCACCACCCTCCATTGAATGCTCACAACGCCAACCAACCATCACAGTTCGCTCTAGAACCTGAGATAGCCTCGATAGCTTCTGGTTCAGGATCTGGGACGCATTTTCCGTCACGTCACGCGTATTTTGGATCAGTCCAAGGCGGAATTGGGGTGCCCGGGCAGGTGTTTCCGGGAGGACATTCCGGTCGGCGGTCGATATCACCTGTTCCTGTTCTACCTAATGGTCTCGGTGGGTTGGGCCCAGCTCCCGGAGGGAAAGCGAACGGTGGGTGGATGGGGATGCATTACTCTGGGGGGAAGCCACCAGGAAGCAACGAGTGGATTGGAGAAGGGAGAAGGAATGAGATGGCGATGAACGATGGAGAAGATGAAGATGGAATGAGAGGAAGAGAAAGTCGACGAGAGAAGGAACGGCTGAGAGAACGACCTGAACGTGATCGGGAGCGCGAGGCACACGAACTGGACCGGGATCATGAGCGGGAAAAGGTTTACAATATGCAACAGCAACATCGACACCCACCTCCTCCACATCAACACGTGCATGGCCCGTCTGGTCAAGTCTCCCACCATGTACTTGGACAGCATCATCATCACGTCCTTCATCACCATCATGTCCTTCATCACCATCACCCCAGTGGGGGTGGACACTCGGCATCGGCACAGGCTCCTGTAGTTGGACCCAGCTCACGAGAATTTGAAATTGGGACAGCACAAACTGGGACGCGGCCGACGGAGATCATCAACCTATCGTCAAAACCATCGAATTGGAAGGGAAACGAAGTTCATGGAGGGACATCCGAGTTCCGGGAGGCGCGGAAGCACAACAGCAGGCCGCCATCTGGACCACCAGTGGGAGAGGATCGTGAACGAACGTTGGCGATGCCATTCGTGATGAGCTCGACATTTGGGATGACGGGAAATGGGGGGTCTACGTT
>Ga0209006_10004712_pt1 | contig 12346 bp, 6 predicted proteins | sample JacPin_JW_Ref_O2_FD_188567 | JGI IMG/M metagenome (GOLD analysis project Ga0209006, IMG submission 188567) | Forest soil microbial communities from Algoma, Ontario, Canada - Jack Pine, Ontario site 1_JW_Ref_O2 (SPAdes) (version 2) | ecosystem: Environmental > Terrestrial > Soil > Boreal...
GCCCCCGGCGGCGACCCGCCGGCCAACGTGCCTCTGTACACCCACCAGCCGATGCACGAGGGGCTGAACTACATCACCATGCGCGACGGGATCGAACTCGCGGCGACGGTGCGCTACCCCTACGGGGAGACATGCTCGGCCACCGCCCCCTGCCCCACCGTCATGGAGTACTCGGGCTATAACGTCGCCGGCCCGACGGACCCCATCCCAGCGCTCGTCGACGGCGCGCTCGGCGTGCCCTGCTCGAACTGCGGGGACCCGCACCTGCTGCCCGACAGCGCCACCGACGTTGGTGCGGTCGTGGCTCGGGTCTCCGGCTTCGCCACCGTCAGCCTCCAGATGCGCGGGACCGGCTGTTCGGGCGGCGCGTTCGACCTCTTCGGCTACCCGTCCGACTACGACGCCTACGACGCCGTCGAGGTCGTCGCCCACCAGTCCTGGGTGGCCAACCATGCGGTCGGCCTGGTCGGCATCAGTTACTCGGGTCTGTCGCAGTTCCCGGCAGCCGGCACCGATCCCCCGGGCCTCGCCGCCATCACGCCGATGAGCCCGACCGACGATCTCTTCTCGACCGGGTATCCCGGAGGCATCTACAACGACGGGTTCGCCGCAGGCTGGATCACCTCTCGCATCGACGATGCCAAGCCCGCTGCCTCCTATCGCAATGGCGCACTGGTCCAGGCCTCGACGAGCCCCGTCTCGGGTGTCGGCCAGCCCTGGACCTACTACGAGATCGACGCCGAGCTGGCCTCGACGAACGGGCGCTCGTCCAGCTGCCTGCAGAACCAGGCGCTCCACCAACAGTCACAGGACCTGGCCGGCCTGGTCGGCCCGCAACTGGTCGACCCCGGCACCGGCGCGGGTCGTGACTCGGCGCTCTTCGACCGCCGTTCCATGGTCGACTGGGCCGCGCACGTCACGGTTCCGGTCTTCGTCTCCGGGGCGCTGCAGGACGAGCAGACAGGCCCGCAGTGGCCCGCGCTGATCCATGCCATCCCCAAAACGACGCCGGTGTTCGCCAATATGGTGAACGGCGGCCACATCGACTCGCTCGACCCCCAGACGATCAGCCGATGGCTCGAGTTCCTGGACCTCTATGTGGCCGACAAGGTCCCGACTCAGCCGAACCCCCTCGGCGAGGGAGACGAGGGATAGGGGATCCGCCAGATGCGCTTCGATCTGCTCGTCGACTGCGCGCTGCTGCCAGGCGGCAAGCCCGCCACGGGCATCGTGCTCGCCGCCGGATTCATTCCCGTTGAGCCGGAAAAGTTCGGTGATCAGCACGACGCTCAGGGCATCGATATAGATCGGATCGGCCTTCGCGCCCCGCTCGGTTTCTTGCGCCAGTTTGGCCGCCGTCGCCCATAGCGCGGGATCCTCGAAGAATAGCCGGGGCTCCAGCTCCCCCGCGGCAAAGCGTGGCTCGCGGTCGATCAAGGGTCCATCCGGGTCGATATAAAAATAGGTGACCCGGGCCAGCGCGCGGGGAACCTGCCAACCGAAAAACTCCCCGCCGGCGGGGACAAACGTCAGCCGGTGATTGAACTCGCGCCGCGTCGAGCGCGGCAAGCCCTCGACGAAGGTCTCGCCGTCGCGGCGCTCGGCGCGGTGCGACGCGATCAACAGGTGGCAAGGCGCGCGCAGCCGATATTCGAAGGGCTCCAGGCGGGATAACTGGACGGTTTCGGCGGCCATGCCCCGCCACGAGTGGGATTGGCGCTTAACGATGCTTTCAGGCGAAAAGACGACGCCGGGTGGAGTCTCGATCATGCGACCTCGACGCTGCGGCGTTTCCAACCCTGCGACACGGTCTGCAGTCGCCGCGGTTGTTGTTAGATATCGCCGAGGGCGTCGGACTATTCCCCGCAGCCTGCTGCAATGCAGCATTGCAATTCTAAAAGCCGGTGACAAAGGGGCTGCTCAGCGATCAGATTCGGCAGCAAATGCCGGCGATTCATCCTGAATTTCGGGACTGCGGGGAAAAGCGGCCGCTTTGCGGTGCGATGCGGCATTGAGCCGCGCGCTCAGGCGATCGAGATAAAGATAGATCACCGGCGTCGTGAACAGCGTCAGCGCCTGCGAGAGCAGGAGGCCCCCGACCATCGCGTAGCCGAGTGGCTGGCGGATCTCGGCGCCGGTTCCGGTGCCGAGCATCAGCGGCAGCCCGCCGAGCAAGGCCGCCATCGTCGTCATCATGATCGGGCGGAAACGCAGCAGGCAGGCTCGGCGGATCGACTCGATCGGCGCCAGGCCTTCGTCGCGCTCGGCGGCGATCGCGAAATCCACCATCATGATCCCGTTCTTCTTCACGATCCCGATCAGCAGGATGATGCCGACCAGCGCGATAACGCTCAGATCGAGATGCGCGATGAGCAGCATCAACAGCGCACCGAGCCCCGCCGACGGCAGGGTCGACAGGATCGTCAGCGGGTGGATATAGCTCTCGTAGAGGACGCCGAGGATGATGTAGACCGCGATCAGCGCGGCGGCGATCAGGTAGGGCTCGCTCGCAAGCGACGATTGGAAGGCTTGCGCGTTGCCCTGGAAGCTGGTGAGCACCGTCGGCGGCTTGCCGAGCTCGGTTTGCGCCGTCTGGATCGCACTGACCGCCTGGCTGAGCGCGGCGCCGGGTGCGAGATTGAACGACAGGGTTACCGCCGGGAACTGGCCCTGATGGTTGATCGACAGGAACGCCAGTTTCCGCGTCGTGTATTTGACGAAGGTGGATAGCGGGACCTGCTGCCCGGTGATCGGCGATTTCAGATAGATCTTGTCGAGGGTCGCGGGCACGCCCTGCATTTCCGGCGGCACTTCGAGCACGACGTAGTAGCTGCTGAGCTGCGTGAAATACTGGGTCACCTCGCGCTGCCCGAAAGCGTCGTAGAGCGTGTCGTCGACGAGTTGCGGCTGGATGCCGAAGCGCGCCGCCTGATCGCGGTCGATCGTCAAGGTGACGGTGCCGGCGCTCGCCTGCTGATCGGTCGCGACATCCGTGAGCGGTGCCAGCGTCTTCATCTTGGCGAGCATCTTTGGCGCCCAGTCGTCGAGCTCGTCGAGATTGGCATCCTGCAGCGTGTACTGGTACTGGGTGCGGGTCGGACGGGCGCCGACAGTGATGTCCTGCGCCGCCTGCAGGAAGAGGGCGGCGCCCTGCACCTTGGCGAGCTGCGGCCGCCAGCGGGCGATCAGCTGGTCGGCCGAGGCGCTGCGCTGGTCGCGCGGCTTCAGCGTGATGAACACCCGCCCGTTGTTCATCGTCTGCGACCCGGCCGCGGCGCCGACCACCGAGACCACGCTGGCGACGTCCGGATCGCGCTCGATGACGTCGGTAAGCGCGTGTTGCCGGCGCACCATCTCAGGAAAGGAGACGTCCTGCGCCGCTTCGGTGAAGCCGGTGATCAGCCCGATATCCTGCTGTGGGAAAAATCCTTTCGGGATGATGACGAACAGATAGCCGGTCGCCACGACGGTCGCGACGAACACCGCTAGCGCAAACGGCTGGTGCCGCAGCACGAAATCCAGTCCGCTCCGATAACCGGCGAGCAGCCCATCGAAGCCGCGCTCGACGATGCGGTAGAGTCGCCCGTGCCGAGCCGCCGTTTCATTGCTGAGGAACTGGGCGCACATCATCGGCGTCAGCGTCAGCGACACCACTGCCGAGACCAGGATCGTCATCGACACGACGATCGCGAACTCGCGAAACAGCCGGCCGATGATCCCGCCCATCAGCAACAGCGGGATGAACACCGCGACCAGGGACAGGCTGATCGACACGATCGTGAAGCCGATCTCACCGGCGCCGACGATCGCCGCCTCGAGCGCCGGCATCCCGTCCTCGACATGCCGGTGGATGTTTTCGAGCATGACGATCGCATCGTCGACGACAAAGCCGACCGCTATCGTCAGCCCCATTAGCGACAGATTATCCAGGCTGTAGCCGAACACGTACATCAGGCCGAGCGTGCCGACGAGCGCGAGCGGCACCGTCGCGCCGGGGATCACCGTGGCCCACAGGTTGCGCAGGAAGAGGAAGATCACCGCGACGACCAGCGCGATCGTCAGCATCATCGTGAACTCGACATCGGCGACCGAGGCGCGGATCGTCGTCGTGCGGTCGGAGGCGATGTCGATCTTGACCACCGGCGGGATCGCCGACGTCATCCGCGGCAAGGCGGCCTTGATGCTGTCGACCGTGCTGATGACGTTCGCGCCGGGCTGTTTGAAGATGATCAGGATAATGCTGGGCGTCTCGCCCTCCCAAGCCGCGAGCTTGGTGTTTTGCGGCCCGTCGACGGCGGTGCCGACATCGCGAACGCGCACCGGCCCGCCGTTATGGTAGGCGAGGACGATGTCCTGCCACGGCGCCGCCGACAGGATCTGGTCGTTGTCGTAGATCGCGAAGTCGCGGCTGCTGCCGTCGACATTGCCCTTCGGCGCGTCGGTGGTGGCGTTGAGGATGACCGAGCGCACGTCTTCGAGGCTCATCCCGAGCGAGGCGATCTTGGCCGGATCGATCTGGATGCGCACCGCCGGTTTCTGCTGGCCGCCGATCGCGACATAAGCGACCCCGGAGATCTGCGAGATCTGCTGCGCAACGATCGTCTCCGCGTAATCGTCGACCTTGGTCAACGGCAGCGTGTCGGAATGGACGGCGAGAACCAGGATCGGCGAGTCGGCCGGGTTGACCTTGCGATAGGTCGGTGGGGTCGGCAGCGTCTTCGGCAACTGGCCGCTGGCGGCGTTGATCGCCGCCTGAACATCCCCCGCCGCCCCATCGATATTGCGGTTGAGGTCGAATTGGAGGCTGATCACGGTGTTGCCGAGCGCGCTCGTCGAGGTCATCTGCGACAAGCCGGGGATCTGCGAGAACTGGGTCTCCAACGGTTGCGCCACCGAGGACGCCATGGTCTCCGGGCTGGCGCCGGGAAATTGCGTGGTGACCTGGATCGTCGGAAAATCGACCTGGGGTAACGGCGCCACCGGCAGCAGCGGGTAGGCCGCGACGCCGACCAGGAGAATCCCCAGCATCAGCAGCGAGGTCGCGATCGGCCGCCGGATGAATGGGGTCGAGATGTTCACCGCGTCGCCTCGGCGGTCTTCGCGACGGCCGCCGCCGGCCCGGCTTGCGCGATTGCGACCCGCGCGCCGGGCTGGAGCCGGTATTGTCCAGCGGTCACGACCCGATCGCCAGGTTCCAGACCCCCGGTGACGACGGCGATCTTGTTGGTCATCTGACCGACCTCGACAGGCTGGACTTCGACGCTGTCGTCCGGTTTAACGCGATAGACGTAGAGGCCCGAATTGCTGCGCTGGATCGCGCCCGACGGCACGGTCAGGACGCCGCGCTCGGTGCGCAGCAGAACCTGGATATTCACGAATTGGCCGGGCCACAGCCGATTGTGTGGATTCGGGAAGGTTGCCTTGAGGCGAAGCGTCCCGGTCGTCTGATCGATCTCGTTGTCGACCAGCGCGAGGGTGCCCTGGTCGAGCGGGTCGGTTCCATCGCGGCTCAGCGCGGTGACGGTCACCGGGCCTTTCGCCTGCGCGTCGGCGATCGCCGGCAGATCGTCCTCCGGCAGGGTGAAGATCACCGAGATCGGCTGCAGTTGGGTCACCACGACGATGCCGCCCGTATCGGTCGCATGCACGATGTTGCCCTGGTCGATCAGCCGGATGCCGGTGCGGCCGGCGATCGGCGCGGTGATCGTGGTGTAGCCGAGCTGCACGCGGGCGTTTTCGATCGCCGCCGCGTCGCCCTGGATCGTCGCTTCGAGCTGGGAGACCATAGCCTTTTCGTTGTCGACGGTTTGCTGCGTCGCGTACTGGTGGATCACCAGGTTCGCGTCGCGTTGCAGGTTGAGCCGGGCATTGTCGAGCTGCGCTTGGTCCTGCGCCTGCTTGGCGATCGCCTGGTCCAGCGCTGCCTGGAACGGCCGCGGGTCGATCTGGGCAAGGAGGTCGCCGGCCTTGACCATCTGGCCTTCGGTGAAGGCGATCTTCTGCAGCTCGCCGTCGACCCGAACCTTGACCGTGACGGTATTGAAGGCCTGCACGCTGCCAAGCCCCGTCTCCTGGATGGGAACGTCGGCGGGGCTAGCCGTCGCGGCTTGAACTGGGATCGCGGGCGGAGGCGGTGCAGGCGCCTGTGCCTTGGCTGGACCCTCGATCCAGAGCCAGCCAGCAAGGCCCGCTCCGCTCAGAGCGAGCGCAGCTGCGATCAGCCGAAATCGGCGCATAACATGTCCCCCTCGTGGGATAGCACGCCTGATCTGGGCATGAACCGTGCCGGGCTCCAGTTCGGAACGGTCGCGAGTTTTCGGATCCTGCCAAAAACGCGATCGCGAGGGGTGGCCCCTGCTCAATCGCCTTTCACGATGGCGTGCTTCGCGCCGAGGCGTTTCATCAGGCGCGCGACATCGACGATCATGCGCTCGTGTGTGCCGACGCCGATCTCGTCCTGGTCATCAGCGGCACGCACCGTGAACTCGACGTGGCGGCCGTCGACCCGGGTGACTTCAGCCTCGGCAACGACGGTCGCGTCGACCGGCGTCGCCGCCAGATGGCGAATGTCGACCCCGGTACCGACCGCGCTTTCGCCCGGTTCGAGATAGGCCTTGATCGCATTGAGCGCGGCATTCTCCATGGCCATGATCATGACCGGAGTCGCCAAGACGGGAGGGAGCATCGCGTCCTTGAAGCGGTTGGCGAGGTGCTCGGGCTTTACGATAAGCGTGAACCGCCCTTTCGCGCCGACAGGGATCTCTTTCATCGCAGTCAGCTCGCGCAAAGACGGTTGGCAAAGACGGTCGATTGTACGTAATCACGACCAGAATTTGCTGCGCGGCTGTGCAGGCTCGACCGACCGGAGCCGGCTGCCCAGCAACGGGTTTGTTTCGCCTGGCATTGGGCCAGCCCGAGGGATACGCACGCCGGCCATCGGGCATCTGTCTGCCGCGCTCGCCACGCCATGCACCGGCTGCGCGGACGCGGCGGCCGTCAATCGCCCGCGCCCGGTGACCAACGCCAATCCGAGGCCAGCGATGCCGAGGCAGATAACCCAAGCGGCGACGGTTCCTCTCGCCGTCGGCCTGTAATCGGCGGGATCGTAGCTCATCTGTCACCCAAAATAGTCAATGGAGGCAGTCCGGCTCGACCGTTAGGCCGTCTTCACTTGCCGGCGATCAGGCGACGACGCGTTCGACAGAAGCTGCGGGTGGCGCCATGAATTCGGGGCCGACCGGGCTTGTAATCGTCCGGGTGAGGATCTGGTCGATCTCGTGCATCGCCGCCTCGTCGAGCGACCATCCCGCGACCTCATCGACCGCGTCGAGTTGATCCGGCCGGCGCGCGCCCCACAGGGCAATCGTCGGTCCCTTGTCGAGAACCCAGCGCACGGCTAGCGCGAGGACGGGCTTGCCGAAACGCGCGCGAGCAAATCGATCCAGTTCCGCCACCGCGGCCAGGTATTGTTTGAAGCGTGGCGGCTGGAATTTGGGATCGGTCCGGCGCAGATCGTCGCCGTTAAACACTGTCGCCGACGACATCCGGCCGCTCAGCAATCCCCGGCATAGCGCCCCATAGGCAAGAACGACGAGGCTGGTATCCTTCGCGTACGGCAGCACATCGGCTTCGATCGCCCGCTCGAACAGATTGTACGGCGGCTGCGTCGTGAACAGCGGCGCGATGCGGCGAAAGGCGTTCATCTGCGCCGGATCGAAATTGCTGACGCCGATCGCCCGGATCTTGCCCTGCTGAAGCAGCTCGCCCATTACAGCGGCGGTCTCCTCGATCGGTACCAGCGGATCGGGCCAGTGCACCTGGTAGAGGTCGATGTGATCGGTACGCAACCGGCGCAGCGACTCCTCCACCTCGCGCCGGATCTGCCGGGCGGCGGCGTCGCGGTAGACCTTGTCGCCACGCCACGACAAGCCGCATTTGGTGGCGATCAGCATGCGATCGCGAAGACCGTTCGCTTGCAGGGCCTCGCCGACGATTTCTTCCGCGCGCCCGAAACCATAGGCCGGCGCGGTATCGATCAGCGTGATTCCGTGGTCGAACGCAGCCTGGATCGTCCGGATCGCGTCGCGCTCGTCCGCGCCGCCCCACATCCAGCCGCCGATCGCCCAGGTGCCTAGCGCGATCCGCGACGCGACCATGTCGGGACCGCCGATTTCGATCGTATCCATAACGCCCTCGATCTTGCGTGGCCTGATTGCCTGGCCGGGCCATGAATTGGGGAGGTCCGGACCGGCGTTCTTTGCGATTAGCGTCGTAACTTTGCGCGGATTGCCAAAACCGCTACCCCTCGCCGGGGAAGCGGCGGCGATATCGCGTGCGGCTCGGACAAATCGTGCGAATTGGCGAGTCGACCACCCGCCCTTCGCGGTCGCGTCCCATTTCGCGCCGGATAGCCCGTCGAACGACACAATAAGCTCCATCCGCTTGCCCCCTTGCGTTGCGCCCGGCAGGATGGCTCGGGTCATATCGCGGAGATCGCTCGATGAACGGCGCGGAAAGCTTGGTGCGCACTTTGGTCGGCGGCGGGGTCAATGTGTGTTTTGCCAACCCCGGCACGTCGGAGATGCATTTTGTCGCTGCGCTCGACCGGGTCGATGGGATGCGCTGCGTGCTGGGCTTGTTCGAGGGGGTCGTCACCGGCGCCGCCGACGGCTATTACCGGATGAGCGAGGGACCGGCGGCGACCCTGCTGCATCTCGGGCCTGGCTACGCCAACGCCGCCGCCAATATTCACAACGCCAACAAGGCGGCGTCGGGCATGGTCAACATCGTCGGCGACCATGCGACCTACCATCGCCAATACGACGCTCCACTGACCTCGGATATCGAGACGCTGGTGACGCCCAATTCGCACTGGGTCAAGACGTCGCCGAACGCGATGTCGGTGGCCGCCGACGGCGCGGCGGCGATCGCTGCCGCTCGCGTCCCGCCGGGGCAGATCGCGACCTTGATCCTGCCGGCGGACACCGCGTGGAATGACGGCTCGGGCCCGGCGACGGTGCCGGCTGCGCCGGCGCGCGAGCCGGCCACGCCGGAAGCGGTCGCCGAGGCGGCGAAAGTGTTGCGCTCGGGCGAGCCGACGATGCTGCTCTTGACCGGCCGAGCACTGCGCGAGGATGGGCTGGCGCTGGCCGGGCAAATCTGCGCGAAGACCGGTGCGAAGCTGATGGCGCAGGGCTCGAATGCGCGAACCCAGCGCGGGCGGGGCAGGGTGGCGCTGGAGCGCATCCCCTATGTCGTCGATCACGCGCTCGGGGTGCTTGGTGGGCTCAAGCACATCATCCTCGTCGGCGCCAAGATGCCGGTCGCGTTCTTCGCCTATCCCAACAAGCCGAGCCTGCTGCACCCCGCGGATTGCCAAGGCCATGTGCTGTGCAAGCTCGACGAGGAGCCGATCGGTGCGCTCGAGGCGCTGGCCGAGGCGGTCGGCGCGCGCGCAACGCCGGCGCCGGTCGTCAACGAGGCGCAGCCCGAGCTGGCGACCGGGGCGATCGAGCCGATGGCGCTAGGGCGCTCGCTGGGCGCGCTGCTGCCGGAGAACGCGATCGTCGTGGACGAGGCGGTGACGACGGGTCGCGGCTTCTTCGCGCCGACCCAGGCGGCTAACCCGCATGACTGGCTGTCGAACATGGGCGGGTCGATCGGCATGGGGCTGCCGCTCGCGACCGGCGCCGCGGTGGCGTGCCCGGATCGCAAGGTCGTCTGCCTCGAAGGCGACGGCAGCGGCATGTACACGTTGCAGGCGCTGTGGACGCAGGCGCGCGAAGGCCTCGACGTGACGACGCTGGTCTTTTCGAACCGCACCTATCAGATCCTCAAGGGCGAGCTTGCGAATGTCGGTGCCGGTAATCCCGGCCGCAAAGCGCTCGACATGCTCAGCCTCGGCAATCCCGATCTCGACTGGGTCGGGCTCGCCAAGGCGATGGGCGTGCCGGGCGGCAAGGCGACGACGATGGCGGAATTCAACCATCATCTCGCGGCGGGGCTCGCCGCGCCCGGGCCGTATCTTGTCGAGGTCGAGCTCTGATCCTGCGGCGCGGGGCCGCTGTTCTGGCGTTTCTGGCGGCGCAAACGCCGGCATCAGTCTTGCCGCGCCGGATATCGCGCGTGGCAATTACATGGGAAGCGGCCACACCTGTTATGGGATGCTGACGATCACCTCGCGGCGCATCACTTGGATGACGCCGGGCAGCCAATGCCGAGGCTCGCCGTATTTCGTTCGCGATCGCCAGGAATGGCGAAGCGGCATTCGCATCACCTATCAGCTGGCGCGGCGCAGCTCGAACTGCCGCTTTGACGTCTTGGTGCTTACCCACGACGCAAGCGGGAACGTCGATATCGGCTGGAATGTTACCGGCTACCCGTCACTGGAAAGCGCGGCGGCTGGATCGGACGGAGAACACGCTGGCCTGCTATCTTTACCGCTATTGAGGGAAATTTATCGCGGTGGGCGGCACTTCGCGCGGTTGAAGCGTTAGCGACTTGTCGGCCCGCCGGCGGGCGACAATGCGGGTGGGGAATCACAGGAGATCGGCTCTGCCGATGGACGACGGCGTAAAGACTCGCGACAGGGTGCAGGCGCCCCGCGCGCCGCGGCGCGCGCCCGAGGCCGCCCCGGGCGTCGACCCGCAGGTCGAGGCGATCGTCGCTGCGCGGCACGGCGATCCGTTTTCCTTTCTCGGCATGCACGAGGCTAGCCGTGGGCTCTGCGTCCGGGCGATGCTGCCGGGCGCCGCGGCGATGGCGGTCATCGACGCGGCGACGGGCGCGGTCGCCGGTGAAGGCGAGCTCGTGCACCCGGACGGCTTTTTCGTCGCCAGCCTCGCGGGTCGCAAGGAACGCTTCCCCTATCGGCTGCGCGTTCGGTGGGACGACACCGAGCACGAGTTCGACGACGCCTATCGGTTTCCCCCGGTGCTCGGCGATTTGGATTTGCACCTGCTCGTCGAGGGGACGCATCTCGATAGTTACCGCAAACTCGGCGCGCATGTGACGTCCCTGGACGGTGTCGAGGGCGTTGCCTTCGCGCTCTGGGCGCCGAACGCGCAGCGAGTCAGCGTCGTCGGCGGCTTTGACGCCTGGGACGGGCGTCGCCTGCCGATGCGCAAGCGCCATGCGGGCGGGTTCTGGGACATTTTCGTGCCGGGGATCGGTGCTGGCGAGGTCTACAAATACGAGATCGTCGGACCCGACGGCGTGGTGCTGCCGCTGAAGGCCGATCCCTATGCCGCGCAGGCCGAGCCTCCGCCGCGCACCGCGTCGGTCGTCGCCGCGCCGAACCATTTCCCGTGGCAGGATGCCGAGTGGCTTGCGTCGCGCGGCCGGGCGAACGACCGTGCGTCGCCGATATCCATCTACGAAGTCCATCTTGGCTCGTGGCGGCGCAATCTGGCGGAGGGCGGCCGTTATCTGAGCTACCGGGAACTCGCCGATCAGCTTGTCCCCTACGTCGCCGATCTCGGGTTCACTCATATCGAAATCATGCCCGTCACCGAGTACCCATTCGACGGCTCGTGGGGCTATCAGCCGGTGTCGCTGTTCGCGCCGACCTCGCGCTACGGTAGCCCGGATGATTTCCGGTTCTTTGTCGAGGCTTGTCACCGCGCCGGGCTTGGCGTGTGGCTCGACTGGGTGCCGGGCCATTTCCCAACCGACTCGCACGGGCTCGCCGGCTTCGACGGCACCGCGCTCTACGAGCACGCCGATCCGCGGCAGGGACTGCACCGCGACTGGGGCACGCTGATCTACAATTACGGGCGGCGCGAGGTCGCCAATTTCCTGCTGGCGAGCGCCCTATGCTGGGTGCGCGATTATCATATCGACGGCCTCAGGGTCGACGCCGTCGCCTCGATGCTCTACCTCGACTACAGCCGCCAGCCCGGCGACTGGATCCCCAACATTTACGGCGGCCGGGAGAACCTCGATGCAATCGCCTTCCTGCGGCGGATGAACGAGGTGGTGTTCGGTGAAGGGACCGGCGCGACGACCGTCGCCGAAGAGTCGACCGCCTGGCCGATGGTGTCGCGGCCGGTTTATGTCGGCGGGCTTGGCTTCGGCTTCAAATGGAACATGGGTTGGATGCACGATACGCTCGGCTACATGTCGCACGACCCGATTCATCGCAAGTACCACCACAACGACCTGACCTTCGGTCTGCTCTACGCGTTTCACGAGAACTTCGTCCTGCCGCTGAGCCACGACGAGATCGTCTATGGCAAGGGGTCGCTAATCGGCAAGATGCCGGGCGACCGGTGGCAGCGCTTTGCCAATCTGCGCGCCTATTTCGCGTTCATGTGGACGCATCCCGGCAAGAAACTGTTGTTTATGG
>Ga0209006_10004713_pt1 | contig 12342 bp, 9 predicted proteins | sample JacPin_JW_Ref_O2_FD_188567 | JGI IMG/M metagenome (GOLD analysis project Ga0209006, IMG submission 188567) | Forest soil microbial communities from Algoma, Ontario, Canada - Jack Pine, Ontario site 1_JW_Ref_O2 (SPAdes) (version 2) | ecosystem: Environmental > Terrestrial > Soil > Boreal...
GGCGGCGGCGGTGCAAGCCGGTGCCTGGGCGGACATTACCGGGATGCCCGGCGATCTCGTTGGCGAGGAGATGTGCTTTCTCAGCGCTTCCAACGACAGCCGGTTCATATCTGGATGCCGCAACGCTGAGTCGTTCATTCAGGCGCTCGATGCGGCGGTGCCGCAAAGCCAGCAGCTCGATGAGGAACACTCGGCTTCTCCCCCCGCCGAGCGCGAGATCAGATCCGCGCTGTGGTCGCGCTACTTCGATGCGCAACTGATGGAACCGTTGAGCGTCGAGGGTTACCAGCACCAGTTTTAATCACGATTCGCGGAAGGCACGCGCCATGCTATCGCGGATCGGCTGCATCAGATATTCGAAAAACGTGCGCTCGGCGGTCTTGATATACACCTCGGCCGGCATGCCGGGTTTGGGCTTGAAATTTTGCATCGGCGGGGGCTGCTCTTCGTCGAGCGCGATCCGGACGACGTAAACCTCGCGGCCCTGGACGGTCTGAAGATCATCCGGCAGCGCATCGGCAGAGACATAGAGCACTTTGCCGGTCAGCGTCGGCGTGGTGCGGCGGTTGAGTGCCGTCAGACGGATCGACGCTTCCTGCCCGATTTTGACGTGATCGATATCCTGCGGACGCACGCGCACTTCGATTACCAAATTATCCCGCAGCGGCAGGATTTCCATGATGTTCTTGCCGGGCTCGATGACACCCCCGGTGGTGTGATACCTCAACTTGACGACAATACCGCGCACCGGCGCGGCGATGCTCACGCGATCGAGTATCCCTTGCTGGGTGCGAATGCGCTCGCGAAAGTCGGCAATCTCCGCGCGGGTTTGATGGAGCTGCTCGACAGCCTCTTTGATCGCTGACGTGCGCAAACCGACGATCTGCTGCTCGGTCTTGGCAATCTGCTCTTTGGCTTCGCCCATTTCGCCGTCCAGTTTGCCGATTTCGCCTTGCAGAGCAGCCTGGGCACGCTGCAGGGCGAGGATTTCCGGCTTGCGCACCAGACCCGATGGCAACAGCGCGCTTTTGTTGGCGAGTTCTTCTTCGATCAACTCGATCTGGTGCCCGACCGCTTTCTTCTGCGTTTGCGACGCGTTCATCCGCTCTTTGATAGCACTTATGCCGTCCTGCAACGCGGCGATATCCGCTTCAAGATTCTTGCGCCAGGCGTCGAACGTGAGCTGTTGGGCGCCGACGAGGGATTTGATGTCCGTGTCGTTGCGCCGCGCCGACAGGTCGGCGGGAAATGTCACCTGCGGCTCGTTGCGGATCTCGGCGACAAGACGCGCCTCCATTGCCTCGGAGCGCATGTGACGCAGGGTCAGCCGGTCAAGCTCCGATCGCGGAGCGGTCGGGTCAAGCTGGATCAGGGTCTGGCCCGGCTCGACGATGTCGCCTTCGCGCACGAGGATGTCGCGGATGACGCCGCCTTCCAGATGCTGAATGATCTTGTTTTGGCCCGTCGTCACGAAGGCGCCCGAGGTGATCACCGCGCCAGCGATGAGAGCCGTATTCGACCAATAGCCAAATCCCACCACGAACAAGACCATCGAAATGATGCCCGCCGAGGTTGGCACGTGCGTGCGGCGCGGAACATCCGCATACCACTCGCGAGCCGCTATCACTGCGCCTGCCATATGACGTCCCCTGCTGGTCTTCTTTGCTGTTTAGGCTTCGAGACGAGGTTTTCCATTGGTCGTATTTGCCGGCGGAGGCGAACCGTTGGCATTCGGCGGGCGGCCGTTCAACAGCGGGATGATCTCATCGCGCTTGCCGATGGTCTGCGTGGTGCCGTCCTTGATGATCATGATGCGGTCGACGCTTTGCAGCAATGACGGCCGCTGCGTGATCGCAACGATGGTAATTTTCTTGTCTTTGGCTCGACTGAGCGCGCGGGCAAGCGCCATCTCGCCGGCGGCGTCGAGGTTGGAGTTCGGCTCGTCGAGAACGACCAGCCGCGGACTGCCGAAGAAGGCGCGGGCGAGACCGATGCGCTGCTTCTGGCCGCCGGACAGCGGGCTGCCGTCGATCAGAACCTGCGTCTCATAACCGGCCGGGAACTGAGAAATCATCTCGTGGACGTCGGCGAGCTCGGCGGCCTCGAAAATCGCCGTGTCAGTGGCGTCCTCGCGCATGCGCGCAATATTGGCCTTGATGCTCGCCGGGAACAGCTGCACGTCCTGGGGCAGGTAGCCGACGCTTTCGCCGAACTGGCGAGGATCCCAGTTGCGCAAATCCATCCAGTCCAGCCGGACGTTGCCCGCAGTCGGCGTGATCGATCCGACCAGCATGCGCGCCAGCGTCGACTTGCCGGCGCCCGAAGTCCCGACGATCGCCAGGGATTCCCCGGGCTCCAGCTCGAACGAGACGCCATTGAGGACAACTTTCTTACTCGGCGGCGGCACATACAAAATCCGCTCGACCGTAAGCCGGCCGCTCGGATTGGGCAGTCGCAGCCGCTCGACATTCAACGGCGAATTCTGCAGCAGCGCTTTGATGCGCGCCCAAGCCGAGCGCGCGTGAATGAAGCCGCGCCAGCCTTCGATCGTGCCCTCGAGCGGGGCCAGCGCCCGGCTCGCCACGATCGAAGCGGCGATTACCATGCCGCCAGTCAGTTCGTCGTGCAGCGCGAGCCAAGCTCCCCAGCCGAGGATTGCGACCTGGGTGCAGAGCCGCACCATCCTCGAAATGCCCGCAAGATAAGTGTTGCGATCCTGGGCGGTCACATGTGCCTTAAGCGACTCCGCGGTTTCCCGCCCCCAAATTTGCACGCCTTCGGGAATCATCCCCATGGCGTTCATCACCTGCGCATTGCGCGCCATGGCATCGGAGGCAAGATTCGCGCGCGTCGCATAGGTGTTGGCCTGCGCAAACGGGACGGCGGTGAGCTTCTGGTTAAGAAGCGCGATGACCATAAGGGCAACGCCGGTCACGGTGACGATCATGCCGAGCTGCGGATGAATCATGTAAACAGCGAGCAAATAGAACGGTGCGACCGGGGCATCCAGCATCATCAGGATCACCGGCCCAGTGATGAATGCACGCAGTTGCTGCAGGTCGCCCAGCGTCTGAAAATCGCGGCTTATGCCGCTTTGCGCGCCTTTGGCGGCGGCGCTGAGGACCGGGGCGCCGAGCCTCGATTCCGTCTCGACCGCGATTCGCGTGAGGATGAGCCGGCGCATCATGTCGAGAAAGACGTAGGCGGCGATCGCGCCGACCACCACCACGGACAGCATGACCAGGGTATCGGTGCTGCGGCTCGTATAGACGCGGTCCGACAGCTGGAAGAGATAGATCGGCATCGCCAGCAGCAGCAGATTGGCTGCGAGCGAGAAGATGCCAACAACGACGATCTTGCGCCGGGCGATCTCGATCGTCTTGCCGAGTACGTTTTGAAATTCGCGGTCGGCGGCTCGCTGTTGCAGCGCGGCCTTGGCGCCGGCTTTGGCGCCGTTGCCTCCGTGTCCGCCATTGCTGCCGTTTGCGGGCTTGGCTCCGTTCGCGGGCTTGCCGCCGTTGGCAGGCTTGCCACCGTTCGCGACGACACTGCCGGCGTTCGCGGCAACCTTGGTGGTATTTGCGACGCTGCTGCTGTTTACGACGCCGGCTCCGTTTGCCGCGCCACCTCCGTTCGTGCCATTGGCTGTGCTCGTGCCGCTGGCTCCGTTGCGCTGGGTCCCGTTGGCGCCGTTGATCGCTTTGCCTGCCGTAGGACCATTCGACGGCGGCGAGCCTCCACTATTATCCATCGCTTTTCTTGCGCCGTTCTGGCGCCCCCAGCTTGAGCCGAAGTGTTTTCGTTAGTGCATCACGCCGGCTACACCGTCGTGATGATGCTGTTGCACGCTTGCCGCGGCCGCGATCGTGGCCTCGGAACCTTGATGCGCGGAGTCCAAGGCGCCCGTGAAGGCCACAAGTTCGGGCACGAACTGGTTCGGATTGTGTGCGGCGGCACTCGCATTGTTGCCGATGATATTGGTCTGCAGCAGGATCATGTCGTTGTAGTAGCTGCCCTGCAGGTAGGGCGACAACGCGCTGCCGCCGTCGATGATGGTGGCCGCGTTGACCGCGATGTTGCTTCCGGTATTGACCGTGTCCGTCGCCCCATGGCCGCCCCACATTTGCACGACGTTCGAGTTCGACATGATGTTGGTCTGCGAGATGTAGTTTATGTCGTAATAGTTGCCCGTGACCACGAGCACATTGATGTTGCCGAACAAGTTCGGAAACGCGCTCAGCACCGAGGCGGGGTCGACGGTCCCCGACTGGCTTTCCAAGGCTTGTACGACGGACTGGGCGGCGGGGGTAAACGCCTGATAATTGTGGTTAGCGGTATCGACGATCGTGGCGTCGTTGACGACGTTGTCGCCGCCGCCTGTCGCGCTCGCAGTGCCGCCGCCGTGGCCACCGTGGAACCTGACGTTGTTGTTATCCAACATGACGTTGGTCTGATAGATCAGGTCGTCCTGGTTGTAGTTGCCTTCGACGATGATCAATTGGTAGTTCGACGTTAAATTCTGATACTCGGCGGAGTTCGTCTGAATGTTGCTGCCGGCGACCGTCAGACTCTCGCCCATCTCGGTGGTTTGATAGACCACGTTGTTATTTTGCAGGTAGTTCGTTTGTACCAGGGAGTGAACATCGGCTAGGTCGCCGTTGAGGACCGTCACCGACCAATTCAGGCCCGATGTAGTGGTCCCGGATCCGCCGGACGTGAGTGTCGGCACCTGGTTCTGCATATCGGCGATATTCTGCACCGTGTTCGCTGCGATCGAAGCCGCGCCCGGGCCGCCGCCGGAAATATGGTCGCTGCCGCCCACCACGTTCGTTTGGATGATCGCTTCGGTCTGATAGTAGTTCCCTTGCACCGCCAACATCGCGGTGAGGCCTTCCCCATTGACGATGGCGGCGTCGTTCGCCTGATAGTTGGAGCCGACCGACACTGTTGCGATGTGGTCATGCTGGTAGTCGCCCGCCGGTGCTTGCGGCGGGCCCGTCAACCCTGTCTGCTCGGCATTGGCAACCGTGGTGAGCAGGTTGTCGGTTGTCTGATGCGGATTGGAGCCGTCGGTGACCGGCGTTCCGTTCACGTATTGCCCAGGGTGGGTGGAGAACGGTGCGTCTTGCGCCAGCGTGCTGATCGGGTGCGCATCGCGCGCTTCGACGAATTGCTGCAGACCTGAGGATGTATTGTCAGCGGAGAGATTGAGGCTGTTGGGAATGGCGTCGTTCGCCTGCTGGACCATGTCGCCGAGGACCTTTTCGGCGTGCTTTAGGTTGTGCTCGTAAGCCTCGGTCGCCGCGGTCACCTGCTGATTGTTGATCAGCAAATTGTTGTTCGAGAGCACGTTGACCTGGCGGATGTCGAGTATCGTCTCGTCGCCGCCGCTTTGGTAGCTGGCTGTAATCTGGAAATTGCCGCCACCGCCGCCGCCACCGCCGGCGCCGGCCGGACCGTTGAGCAAAGGCGGCAGCGCGTGGGGCAGGATCAGGCTTGGGTGCGGAGAATGAAAGTCCGTGTTGTGGAACTTATGCGGTGTGAAATAGAATAAATGGTCGGGCTTGAACGCCGGTATTGGGGGTACGTTCAGATGCGCGCCGTGAAACTGATCGAGGTCCGGGTGATGGACCGCATGGGATTTCGCGTTGTCGTCGGCTTGGCCGGTGTCAGGGACCGCGCTTCCCTCATAGAGAATCTTCACTGTGTAGTTGTCACCGGGAGGAAGCCGCAGGTAGCCGGCAAAGTGCGCAATCAGCTCGTTGAGAACGTCGGAGGAGGCCATGTCACCACTCGATCGTTGGCTGTTACGACAAACGCGGTTGTATTACCGGTAGCCGAATCGAGAGCAGAGCCATCCGCGACCCCGTCCCCCGTCGAGTTGCGGATGTAAAGGCCCGCACGCCGTAGCGCACGGGCCTCACGCTTTAGAATTTACCCGTGATGGGCGGCGTCACCGGCCGTCACGGCCGAATCATGGCCCGTGATGGTGAGGGTGAACGAGTTGTTCTGGATGTTGGCTCCGAGAACGATGCTCTGGGTGAACGCGTCAACCGTCGCGGCCGCCGAAGTCGCACCCTGCAGTTGGCCCGTGGCCAAGGCGCCCTGGCTGATGTCGCCGACGTCGACAGCGCCGGATTCCGTCGCGCCGCTGCCCCACATGCTGGAATGATCCGAGTTGTGCAGATCTTGCGCCGTGTTGTTGGCAACAAGGCTGTTGATCTGGTCGAGAGCGATGGCGGTGTCGGTGCCGCCGGCAGTGAAGCTCTGAGCAATGTCCTGCGGCATGTAGAGCGCCGTGGCGTCGCTCAGATCGCCGATCAGCGGCGTCACGCTCGCATCGACACTGACGTCGACACAAACCGTATCGGTGTTGTGGTTGACGTTGTCGTTGAGGTTGCCGTTGAGGTTGCCGTCGGCGTTGAAGTTGCCGTTGCCGTTCAGATTGCCGTTGCCGTTGCCGTTCAGATTGCCGTTCAGATCGGCGGCAATCTGAGCCTGGGCCTGACCTTGGCCCTGGAGGCTCAGCTGGCCCTGGCCTTCGCCTTGGCCTTGATCCTGATTCTGATTGTTCGGATCCCAGAAATTGATACCCATGACGTGTCTCCTCTAGACGTGAAGACACACCCATCACTTCGTAGAATCGCTGATCTTCTGCGTCTGCGATCCACGAACGATCTGCGGCAGCCATTCACGTCGAATAAGAATGATTTAGACTTTGACCGTTCTGGAGACCGGTTCGAAACAAACGACCCGCAAAAAACCGCAAGGCGATCAGTCCCGACGCCGATCGTAACCAAAAAAGCACATCAGTGTCCCGGTTCGGCCGCCTCCCTCTCTGCCCGCCGGAGTCGACCCTCCGACACAGCAGCAAACAACTATCTTTGATTGAAAGCGTCAATCTACTCTTAGGTAAAGTAGTGACAACGCGCTGTTCAGATCATTTAACCGACGGCGGAATCGCCGCTGAAAATGGCCGCTTTTGGAATTTGACTGGGCCGCCCTCGGGCGAACGTTGGTTAACTTCGTTCACGCCGCCGTGATCGCACAACGGCCGGGCACCACTTCCAAAACACCGGCAAAGCAAGTGAAATATTTGAGACGCGCCCGTCGCCACGCGATATCGAATTGCCCAATAGGAAATGGCGCGTGGCAGTAAACGGCATGTGGGACGGTGGCTATGCCCAAACTAAAAATCAACGCTAACGCCCCGGATAGGCATGTTCTCGAGCTAAAAAAATACAAATATCAGTTGCATTTTGTCGCGCATTGTCTGTTGGGCCGAAGGCCATGAAGCATCGCGTTTCCGGCCCTGCGGATCGCTTGGGTGACGCAGATCACAACTGAATTGCTGAAAACAAGGGCAAGCTTCGTGTCGTTGCATCTGCTTGACAGGCGTCAAGGTTGCGCAACATGCTGGTGGTCCGGCCAGGGAGGTACCCGCTATCGCTTTTTCAGCGCGTGCTGTGTTGAAGGGTAAGCGAGCGGCTGGTGCGTTGGAGCTGGGGAATGCCGAACGCTGCCAAGATTCTGTTGATTGAGGCGGACGAAGATTTATCTGGGAAGTTAATTAGCACCCTTGAGAACGAAGGGTTCAGGCCGCAGGCTGCAAAAAATCGTGCGCAAGCCATGGGGCTGCTTCGCTCGTTGCGATTCGACGCGATCGTGAGCGAAGTCCGTCTACCGGACAGCGATGTCGAGCAAATTTACCGGGACGCGCTGACCTATGTCGGTTCGACCCCGATTATATTTACGGCCGCGTCAGTCGATGTCGATCAAGCCGTTCGCCTCCTCAAACATGGCGCGGCGGATTATTTGCAGAAGCCTTACGACATGTCGGCGCTCGTCGTGGCGCTGCGACGAGTCATGAGTGGCCGGCTTTCGTTCGCGGACAGGAGGAGCTGGCCCGATCCGACCATGGCCTCCGTGGCCATGCTCGAGTTGAAACGCCGCCTGGAGCGCCTTGCCAGCAGCACGGTGAGTGCGCTCATCGTCGGCGAGCCGGGCAGTGGCAAGGAAGTTGCAGCGCGGTTCACCCATTATCTTTCGGCTCGCGCGAGTGAGCCGTTCGTCGCCTTGCGATGCGGCAGTCTTACCGGTCATGACGGGGAAAGATTGTTGTTTGGAGAGGTGCTCCGTGCCGGCACCGACGGAGCCGAATTGCATACCGGAGGCTTGGAGCAGGCCGGTCACGGCACGCTCTTTCTCGACGAGATCAGCGAGTTGCCGACGGCCGTTCAGGGCAAGCTGATTCAGGCGATGGACAGCAAGCGGTTCATGCGCATCGGCGACATAGGCACCGAGCTGCCGTTCGAGGCGAGGATTCTCGCCTCATCCCAATTTTCCGCCGTGAGGTTGCGCGATCAGCTCACTCCAGACTTGGTGAACCGCGTCGCCATCATCGAGATCGCCGTTCCGCCGTTGCGCGAGCGGCAAGCCGACATCGAGCCGATGCTCGAGGTGTTGCTCGCCGATGTCGCGTCGGAACTCGGCGTGCCGGCGTTGCCGGTCGAGGCCGAAGCGCTTGCCGCGATGCGTGCGCATGATTGGCCCGCCAATGTTCGGGAACTGCGCAATCGCCTCGTGCGCGCGCTTAGCTTTGCCAACGGCGGAAGGATCGGGGTGGCTGACGTTTTTCCCGGCGAAGTTGCCGAAGGAGTTGTGCCATCGTCGAAGTCTACGCTTAACAGCGCCCGGGCCGCGGCGGAGCGCCAGCGCATTGTCGAAGCATTGTCCCGGCATCAAGGCCGGGTGGGACGCGCCGCAGAAAGCCTCGGAATTTCTCGCGTCACTCTCTGGACCAAAATGAAACGCTTCGGGATCTCACCTCAGCCGTCTCAGCCGGGCAAAGATCCTGCCTAATACCCAGCATCGGCCGCAGATCCCGTCTGCTGCCAATGTCGGCTATTGGGCGTTCCAAAAAACCGAAGATCAAGGTTCAGGGCGGCCGAGCCGAAACCGAAATCTCTGCAAGCGCGTCAAACTTGTTGGCCGAAATCTTCGCAGGTACGTCAGGCTAGGCTGTCGGCCGCCCCGACCTCGTCTCGGTACTAGCGAGACTATAACGCGAATCGGCCACCAGCAGTTAGCCGCGATATGCCAACCTGCTTTGTGCTTGCGGAATGTCTGTTCAAGGCCAGACCGTCGCGCGCAGAGTTCCAGTCGCGTTTGCCGAATCAGCTGCGTTCACACCTGCGCAGGGGGCCTGCGCGGGGTCTCGCTAAAACGGAATAACCTCAACCACATGGCCATCGTCGTCCCGCACCACCATTCTTTGTCCGGCATGACGATAGTCGGGATGTGATTTGAGCTCGCGGATGATTAGATGAGCGTAGTGGCGAGCTTCGTCCTGGTCCGACAAACTGGTAGTGCGCGTGTCATCCGCGCCACCTTCGGGCCAACACGCAACGAATGAATACCACGGCATGGTGCATCTCTGTTGCGAACGAGCGTTTTCGATTCGCGATGATCGGCACCAGGCGGCAGAAGGCATCTACTATTTCGGATAACGATGTCGCTGGGTCTTGTTCGCGCAAGAAGGACGTGGAAACGAGGTTGTTGAGATCGCTTCGAGTGGCAACCATGCGGGCGCGAAAGATTTGTACACTTACTCCGAAAGAGCTGCCGGCACGGCTGCCGCGTTCGCCAGAATTCGGTCTCGGTTCGCACGGGTGGAGGCTCGATGACAGTGGGTCTGGTCGTGCGCGTGATCATCGTTAGAATTGCCGCTTGTGTGCCCGGCCTCCTCGCCGTCGGCGCATTCATTCTCGCGTTCACGGCGGCTCTGCACGCATCTTTGCCGCACGATCCCTTTGGCGGCGACAGCATCCTCCTCCACGACGAGGCCAACGGCGTTGCCGCCAAATGGCGCGACGAGCTGGCGCGGATCGCAAGCGATCAAGAAGCGATGAATGCGTGCACCGAAGACGCCTCGTCAGATTGCCGAGCGGTGCACAAACTCACGGCGATCGTCGAGGAGGCGAGAAACTATCGTGGCCGGGCGGTATTCGGCCACATCAATCGCGCCATCAACTTGTTGCTGCGACCGACGCCAGGCGCTTGGCTGTCGCCTCTCGAAGTGCTCAGCCTCGGAGCCGGAGATTGCAAAGACTATGCGCTCGCCAAGTATTTCGCTTTGCGGCAGGTCGGAATCGCACCGGAGCGCGTGCGCCTGGTGATCGTTCACAACAGGCGCCGCGGCGAGGATCACATGGTCGTCGGCGCTTATGCGGGCAACGGGTGGTTGATCCTCGACAACCGCACCATGACGATGGTGACTGACGTCGATGCTTCCGCCGTTTATTCGCCGCTGTTTGTGCTCGATGATAGCGGGGCGCGCCGGTATGTGCTGCCGCCGTCCTGAAGCACGCGTGGGCTTTTAGATAGCACCAGATCTTGTCGGAAGCGTAGGCGCGTTTTCCCCTCACGCTTGGTCTGGAAAATAGTGGTCGGCCCAGGGAAGGCCGCGATTCACGGACGACGCCATCCATGGTGGTCATGGATGAGAGAGGCGTTGACTTCCGCGCGGCGCCGGCGGCCGACCGGCGGAATAACGCCGTCATTTCGATAAAAGCGTGGGTTGAGACGCCGCAAAACGCAAAAACGGGCACGGGGCGATGTTCATCAAACTGAACATGTTGTTCAATTCATGAAACAGAAAAGCCATAGCGCTTACGCGGCTTGTTGCGGGAGTATCCTTTAGAAAGTATCGCCAGAGTCGAAAAAAAGAAAAAGAAATGCCGTGATTGTTTTACGTGAAGGTAAGTCGGGGCGGCCGGGCGTGGAATGAACGACGAGTGAAACGAGCAAAAGCGCAATAATGGAAGATTGATTGGGTGACTGACGAGAAGGAGCCGGGGAGGAGCAACAGGCAGCGGGCATCGCCCGAAAGGCGTGGTGGTAGACATGAGGGAAAAGGGCAGACGTGCCTTACGCGGCGTGCGATTATTGTTTGCTGATGGATGGTCTTTTGATCGTCATTGTTGTTTTCTGAAGGCAGCAAATACGACAACATTGCAGACGCACAGATCGCGTGTGCTCACACAGTCTGCGAACTGGGCTCACATCGTATCAGCTGAGAACGGTTAGAGAGTATGTCCATGCGACGCCGACCTTTCAGCATTATTCTCATCGGGCCACATGCTCTGTTGCGGGAGGGATTGACGCATATCCTCGGCGACGCCAATTTTCGCGTTGTCGCGTCGGTGGCCTCCTTAGAAGATATCGCAGCAAACGTGGCCCAGCGAAACGATCGACTCTTTCTGATCATAGAGTCGAATGGCGATGCCAATATTGCGCTAGCGCAAATCAAGATTTTCAAGGAGCAGCATCCGGATGGGCGCGTGGCGGTGCTGGGCAACCGCAGCCGTTCGGCGGAAATGGTCGCGGCGTTCCAAGCGGGGGCGAACGTCTATTTCGATAGCGAGGAGAAATCCGACGCGTTCATCAAGGCGCTGGAACTCGTCATGCTGGGAGAGACGATCCTGCCGCCGGAGCTGCTATTTTATGTCCGGCATCCTCAGGGGGAGGAGCGGTACCAGAGGATCGAGCACTACCAGCATGACCCTGCGCCAAGGATGGCGGCAGCGGCCGAACTCGAGTGGCCACAATTGTCGTTTCGCGAGAATTGTATTTTGCGGTGCATTGTCGAGGGGTCGTCAAACAAGGTCATTGCGCGGAAGATCGACATCACCGAAGCGACCGTCAAAGTCCATGTCAAAGCGATCTTGCGCAAAGTGCGGGTCCGCAATCGCACCCAGGCAGCCATTTGGGCGATGAAGCACTCGGCGCAGGAATGGGATGACAGCCACGGCGCCGCGAAGGCTTCCGCGGCGCTGGCGGTCACTTCGCCGAGCAGGTCGCTGCAAACGCTTTCCGAATGCAAGACGGAAAACGGGGGGCGGGGCGTGACCATTGCGGACGTGAGCCGTTTCATCGGCCCGGGCCTCAATGGAAACAGCTCCTAATGCGCGTCGCGATAACGTGCGGTGACGAATTCCACGCCATGAACGGCGCCGAAGACGTCGATGACCTCGAGGTCGAAGTGTCGGTTATAGGTGTGACAGCCCAGAAGTCCGGTGTCGATCCGGCCAACGACCGTTTGCGCAAACGTATCGGGGCTTAAGGTCTCCAACCGGCTACCGACTTCGCTCCGCTGTAGATCTGCGTGCAATCTTGGGCGAAACGCAGTGCGATGCCGATTGGGGGAGGCGCGCGCCTCCACTACAATGAATCTTGATTATGCGGCGATTCGACTTTGTCGGGATGCGCTCTAGGGCTTGCGATTGGGCGCAACGAATGGATTGGTATCGGTGTCTTGGCGACTGTTCTTCTCGAAGCAGC
>Ga0209006_10004714_pt1 | contig 12341 bp, 10 predicted proteins | sample JacPin_JW_Ref_O2_FD_188567 | JGI IMG/M metagenome (GOLD analysis project Ga0209006, IMG submission 188567) | Forest soil microbial communities from Algoma, Ontario, Canada - Jack Pine, Ontario site 1_JW_Ref_O2 (SPAdes) (version 2) | ecosystem: Environmental > Terrestrial > Soil > Boreal...
GCGCGGACAGCCTGACCTGCAAAAATGTGTTCCGGCAGTTCGAGACGGAGTTCGACGCCGCTCAGCGTGATCGAGGACAGGATTCCCGACATCAGGATGATGGCGATGAGGCTCGCGAGAATCAGGAAGAGGAGATTGTTGCCGGTGTTGAGCGCGGCGAGCGCGACGATGATGATGCCGCCGATGTACATCCAGCCTTCGCGGGTGATGCGGTACTCCATTTTGTAGCCGATCCAGCGAAGCGGCGTGCGTTTGGCGAGAACGGGGACGAGGGTGACGGCGACCCACGCGGCTACCAGCAACGCGCTGAGCGCCGCGGCGACGGACAAGCCGAGGTGGCCGACTTCCGCGGCGGCTCCGGAATACAGCGCCAGCAGGAGCGCAATACCTAGCGCGGCGATCGAGATGAAGAATGCGCGGACGCCGGGCCGATCGGCACGCGCCCAAAGCTGCGAGATGGAATTTGTCAGTTGCACGATTTTTCCGGAGACCGGCGTCAGGTACGCGTGTTACAGGGGAACGCGCACGGACTCGACGATGTCGCGTAAGACGGCTTCGGTCGTCTCGGATTTCTTTTGCAGCGAAGCGTGGCGCGAACTGGCGGCGACGCGGTGCGAGAAGACTGCGACTGCCAGCGACTTAAAGTCGTCGGGGATGCAGTAGTCGCGGCCGTCGAGAAAGGCGCGGGCTTGCGCCGCGCGCTGGAGCATCAATGTGCCGCGGGGAGAGACGCCGAGCGAAAGCTGTTCGCTGTGGCGCGTGCGATGGACGATTTCGAGCGCGTAGTCGTGGAGGCTCGAATCGACGCGAATTTGCGATACCTGGTGCTGCATCGCGAGAACGTCGTGGAGGTCGGCGACCGGTTCGAGCGATTGGACCGGATCTTCGCCGGTGCGCTTGCGCAAGATTTCGCGTTCGGTTTCGTGCGATGGATAGCCCATGCGGATGCGCATCAGGAAGCGGTCGAGTTGCGATTCGGGCAGCGGATAGGTGCCATGATGCTCGATCGGGTTCTGCGTGGCGATGACGAGAAATGGCTGGGGCAGCGGCAACGTTTTGCCATCGACCGTGACTTGCGCTTCGTTCATGGCTTCGAGCAGCGCGGATTGCGTGCGCGGCGTGGTGCGATTGATTTCATCGGCGAGAACGACGTTGGCGAAAATCGGACCGGGGCGATACTCGAATTCGCGGGTGTCGGCGGCGTAGACGCTGACGCCGAGCACATCGCTGGGAAGCAGATCGGACGTGAACTGGATGCGGGCGAAGCTGCAATGAAAGGATTTCGCGAGTGCCTGGGCAAGCGTGGTTTTGCCTACGCCGGGGACGTCTTCGATGAGCAGGTGGCCGCGCGCCAGGAGCGTGATCAGCGAAAGCTGGATCGCTTCTTCCTTGCCATAGATCGCTTTCGCGATCGAGCGCTGGAGCTGCGTGACGATTTGAGAGGTGACCGCTGTCATGGTTGAAAACCCGGGCCCTTCCTGCTACAACTTATTGACGCCTCGGCTGATACGCGGGTTCCCCAAAATCCGCGTGTAGCCGTGAAATACGGGCGACTAGCTCAGTTGGTTAGAGCGCTCCCCTCACACGGGAGAGGTCAAAGGTTCAAGTCCTTTGTCGCCCACCATCGCCTTCGTGGCGCCTTCCTGGTTGGCTCAACTATTTTCTACTTTTGAATGCGGGACGAGCAGAAAACGTTGGATTTCTGTGCTCGACTCGCTATTTGCATGTGTCGGCTGGACGGAAGGACAGGCTGTAACCTGAGCCGGGGCGAAGGAATCGCGGCACCGAGCAGCCCCTCAAGACGCGGCAATCGTGCGGACATGGGGCGCAGCCTGCTGCGCCCCTATACGAAACCGAAGGAGCGATATCGCCGGCGCTCGCGCCGGGACTACGGGATCCACTGGGTGGCGATGGGGGTTTCGGGGCCGCGGTTGCCGCCGCTGCGGCCGGAATTGGGGTCGGACCAGGGGCGCCAGTTTTCCTTGTCGAAGAATTGGACGAGGATCTGTTTGGCATTCGGCCGCGGGGCGGTTTTGAGCGACTCGATGATGGCGTCTTGTTGAGCGCGGTCGAGTACCCCATAAATGAAGACGGTGAAGTAGGTGCGTAACAGAGGGAAGTGGACGCCGAGTTCGCAGAAGGCGGCGGGTTTGCCGGGTTGAGATACCGAGGTTGGAATCTGGTGGCCGGCGATGACGGCGGATTCGAGCGCTTTGCACTGGTCGGAGTTTTCGCTGGCGCTGGTGATCGCATTGATGAAGGCGTAGCAGTAGGCGATGATCACGCCGCCGATGACCCATGCCGCGATTTTGTGTCCGCGCAATCCGCTTTCCTTCATTTCTCGAATGACAACTGAAATGGACGCACCGCGAGGTGTTCCGGTGTCAGCCGGGGCTCGTCGGACTTTCGTACCGCTGCCAATTTAAGATGTCGCGCTTCCCGTTTGGTTTGGAATTGCGAGCGGTTGAGATCCTTCGGCTCACCGCCATGATGGCGCTCGCTTGCTGCGGCCTCAGGATGACAAATCTCAGTTGGGCGTCCTAGTTAGTTGGATGCGACAGAGTATCGAGCCAGTTGAGCACGGCGGTTTGCAGCGCGATGCGGTGGTCGGCGTAACCGTGGTCGGTTTCCATGTGGAGTTCGGTGGCGCGGGTGTCGCCGGCTTTTTGCAGCGCCTCGAAGAGCGCGTGATTGTCGGCGGTTAAGCCGTCATCGGATTCGATGACGAAGATGGGGCGAGACTTCAGATTGCCGGCCCAGTCGACGTAATTCCACTTTGCCGCATTTTGCTTTGCTTCGGCGAGCATGCCATCTGGCGTTGTTCCTGCGAGGCGCGGGGAAGCGTCGTGGAAACTCTTTGTGCGTGCGGGGCTTTCCGGACGCGTTGCGGATGGGCCGATATTCCAGGCTGAAATTGCGGCCATACCGAGGATTGCCTGATCGTGCGCGGTGGCGTAGAGGCCGAGGAAGCCGCCCATGCTGTGGCCGACGATGGCGATTTTGGTTGGGTCGGTGCGGTATGTTTTGGCGTTCGCGGGATCGCGGAGGAATGCAATTGCGGATTGCGTGTCTTCGATGGCGTTGCTGAAGGAGAATTTGCCCTCGCTGCCCCAGGAGCCGCGGTAGTGGGGAACGAGGACGTTCCAGCCAGCGCGGCGGATGGCATAGGCGAGGTCCATGTTTTGCTCGTTGCCGGGGAATCCGTGGAGGAGCAGGACGACGGGATGCGGGCCGGGGCCGGAGGCAAGATAGATGATGGCGTTGAGGCGCGTGTTGTGGCTGATGATGTCGGGAGCTTCCATCACGGCGGGGAACTCTTTGTCGCGCGGGGGATCGGTGGTGACTGCAGCGGGAGCGTTTTGTGCCCGCGTGGCGGTTGAGGCCAGGGCGAGGAGTAGCGATGCGGTGGCGATGAGCCGGCTAGGTTTGGTTAGATTCATGGCGCGACATTCTGGCGGATTTTGTGAGTTGATGCATCGGAAAAGTTTGCAGCATTCGGAGAGAGCGTCCGTTTTGCACGCGATGAGCGGGTACAGGACGAATCGCGTGGTCGCGCCTTGTGAATTGAGTTGCGGTAGACTTCCTTCCAGAGCACAGGTATGAGTGCCTGTGCCACTTGAGTCTTGCGAGTTGAGCCGATGGCGAACTTTTTGCGGACGGTTGAGTTTTTGAGTTTGAGTCTTTGGCTCGGGAGCGATGTGTTTTTGAGCTTTGTTGTGGCGCCGGGGGCGTTTCGCGTGCTGGCTAGCCGCGATCAGGCTGGAGCGATGGTTGGATTCGCGCTCGGGTGGATGCACATGATCGGGGTGATCTGCGGGATCGTGTTTCTGGTGGTGCGATTTTTGCGGACTCGGAATTTTGCGACGCTGGTTGCGCCGGCGACGCTGTGCGTGGTGCTGATGATCTTGCTGACGGTCGTGTCGCAGCGCGCGGTCAGTCCGCGGATGGCCGAGCTGCGAGGGCAAATGGGGTCGATTGAGGCGACGGCTGCGGGGAATCCCTTGCTCATGGAATTTCAGAAGCTGCACCGGCGCTCGGTGATGCTGGAGAGCGGGGTGTTGCTCGCGGGGATTGCGGCGATGTTCTGGATGGTGCGCGAGGGCGGCTGAAGAGTTTGAGTTGGGAAGTGGCTGACCTACCCCCTACCGTTTTTCTTCAAGGATGTGATTCTAAAGGCCTTCCGCTCGCGGTTTATTCAAGAATTTCATTCTAAAGGCTTTACAGGCGATAAAGCGCTCGTTTTGCGGTCGGGCATCTGTAAGCGACTGTCAAAGAAAGGGTTGCTGTTGCGGCGGTTTTCGCTTTGGGTTCGCCTAGAAAAGAAAAAGCGCCGGAAATGATCCGGCGCTTAGGCGTTTTTGTATGAGCTTTAAGAGTAGCAGATTTTGGGGATTTGTCAAGGCGATTGATGGTTGAAATTGGAGAAGGCGGATCGGGTGAGATCCTTCGCCTGCCTTCGGCCGGCTCAGGATGACAGTGCTCATAGATTGGTGGAGACGGGGCATTAATGGTGATGCTTAGGTCTGAGATCCTTCGCTCCGCTCAGGATGACCTCGGCTAGAGACATGGGACGGCAGGGATGGTGGTGGAGAGATATTTGCTGATATAGAATGAATGTTCGTTTTTTATTTAGTGTGGACGGGATCGGAATGAACGGGAAACGGGCGAGTAGGACGGCGGAGTACATGGCGTTTTTTAGGGCGATGGAGTCGGCGCGTCCGGAGGGGCGATGGTTGTTTGTCGATCCGTTTGCGGAGCGGTTTGTTGGGGCTGGGCTGCGAAGGGCGGTTAGCGCGTCGAGATGGGGCGGTTTTACGGCGCTTGTGAATCGTTACGCGGATTGGAGGTTGCCGGGGGCGCGGACTTCGGCGATTGCGCGGACGAAGTTGATCGATGACGCGTTGGTGGAGACGTTACGGGAGGAAGTTTCTCAGGTTGTCATTTTGGGAGCTGGATTCGATTGTCGCGCTTATCGACTGCCTGCGATGGAAGGCGCCAAGGTATTCGAAGTGGACCATCCCTCGACGCTTGCGAGGAAGTTGGAAGTTTTGCTCGAGATCTTGCCGGAGATTCCGGAGACGGTTCGATCTGTGGAGATAGATTTCAACCGGGAGATGTTGCCGGAGGTGTTGGCTAGGGCGGGATTTCAGCTTTCACGACCCACGGTGTTTCTGTGGGAGGGCGTTACAAATTATCTGACGGCGGAGGCGGTGGATTCGGTGCTGCGGTTTGTGGCGACGTGCAGGGCGGGCAGCCGGATTATTTTTACGTATGTCCATGACGGATTGCTGGATGGCTCGGTGCAGTTCGATGGCGGCGAGCGGATTTTGCAAGATGTGAGGAGGCTCGGCGAGCCTTGGACGTTTGGGATTGTTCCAGCGAAGTTGGGGGAATTTCTGGGGCGGCATGGGCTTGGTCTGGATGGCGATCTGTCGGCTCGTGAATATCGGCGGAAATATTTCGGAGAGTCGGCGCGGAAAATGACGGGATATGAGTTTTATCACGTGGCCTTCGCGCATGTTTTACATCGCGGCGGGAGTTGAGAGCACAGGCAAGAGTGCCTGTGCCACATGATCGCAGGAGGGTTGATGCCGAAGGTGAGTCAGGCGTATTTGGATAAGAGGCGGGGGGAGATTTTGGATGCGGCGATTGCTTGTTTTTCGCGGGAGGGGTTTCATCGGGCGACGATGGCGGAGATTGTGAAGGAATCGGGGGTGAGTCCGGGGGCGATCTACAACTACTTTGAGAGCAAGGAGGAGATTATTGAGGCGATTGCGGAGGAGCGGCGCGAGGTAGAGGAGGCGCTAGTTGCGGAGGCGACGCAAGCGGGGACGGTTGTCGAAGCGCTGCGGCGATTGCGGGACGGGTTTTTTGGCGATCTGAAGACGCCGAAGGAGAGGCTGCGGAGGAGGCTGAGTATTCAGTTGTGGGCGGAGGCGCAGAGGAATCCGAGGATATTGAGGTTGGTGCGGGGGAGTTTTGAGGGGCCGCTGAGGATGCTGAGCGGGGTTATTTCGGAGGCGCAGCGAAGGGGGGAGATTTCGGGGAAGGTCGATGCGGAGGCGACGGGGCGATTTTTGATTGCGGCGTTTTATGGGTTGGTGTTGCAGGTGGAGTGGGATAGCGAAGTGAAGATCGACGCGCAGATTGAGTTGTTGGATGTTTTTCTGGAGGGGCTCGCGACGGATAGACCGGCGTAGTGGAGCGAAAAGGCCCGCGATCTGGGAAGCGATCGCGGTTACAGGGTGGTGGAATTGAGAGGAGGGGTGACTTGATCGAGTCTTGATTGTGATTAAAGTTTGAGGTCGTCGACGACTTCTGAGATGGGCTTCGCTTTCCAATACCGATTCAAGTTTTCGAAAGAAGAGAAAGAGCGGGGGTGCATTTTGTCGATGTAGAGGGTGCCATGGAGGTGGTCGATTTCGTGTTGGAGGATGCGGGCGTACCAGCCGGTGGCGAGGATGGATTTTTCTTCGGCGTGTTCGTTCAGGTAGGTGACGCGAACTTGGCGAGAGCGGGGGACGAGGGCGGAAAAGCCGGAGAGGCTGAGGCAGCCTTCGAAGAATTGGACGTTTTCAATGCCGAGAAGTTCGATTTTGGGGTTGATGATGACGTGGAAAGGGACGGGGGTGCGTTCTTTTTCTTCCAGGTCGGCGGGTGGGATTGGATTCAGGAGGTCTTCGCGGTCTTCGATCACGGCTAGTTGCAGCGGTAGGCCAACCTGTGGGGCGGCGAGGCCGACGCCGGGGGCGTCGTACATCGTTTCGCGCATGTCGTTGATGAGGCGTTTTATGTCGTCGCTGGTGACTTCCTCGGGCGTCAGGGGTTTGGCTGGAGTTCTAAGAACGGGTTCGCCGACTTGGACGATTTTCAATCGCATAGCGGGACGATATCACGTCGATTGTTTTTGTAGTGTGGGCTGCGTCTGAGATCCTTCGCTTCGCTCAGGATGACAAGTGGGGAAAAAGGATGAGAAGAGGGGAGCGACGGATTGGGCAGCGGATGACTGGGTCGCTAGAGGGTTGAGTGGCCCTGGCGGAGATTCCAGATGGCGGCGACGAGGGCGTCGATGTCTTCGCAGGTGTTGTAGAGGGCGAGGGAGGGGCGGACGGTGGATTCGACGCCGAAGCGGCGGAGGATTGGTTGAGCGCAGTGATGGCCGGCGCGGACGGCGATGCCCTGGCGATTGAGAGCGGCGCCGACGTCTTCGGTGCGATAGCCGTCGAGCACGAACGAGAGGACGCCGGCTTTTTCGCGGGCGGTGCCGATGAGGCGAAGGCCGGGGATTCGAAGGAGCTTTTCGGTGGCGTAGACGAGGAGGTCGTGCTCGTGGCGTGAAACGTTCACCATTCCGATGCGGCTGAGGTAGTCGATCGCGGCGCCGAGACCGACGGCGTCGGCGATGTTTCCGGTGCCGGCTTCGAATCTTCCTGGAGGCGGCTGGTAGGTGGTTTTTTCGAAGGTTACGTCCTGAATCATGTTGCCGCCGCCCTGCCAGGGCTGCGTATTTTCGAGGATATCGTACTTGCCGAAGACAACGCCGATGCCGGTGGGGGCGAAGACTTTGTGGCCGGAGAAGACGTAAAAGTCGCAATCGTAGGCCTGCATGTCGACTTGCATGTGCGAGACGGCTTGGGCGCCGTCGAGAAGAACTTTGGCGCCGTAGCGGTGGGCGAGTTCGATCATTTCTTGCGCGGGCGTGACTGTGCCGAGGGCGTTCGAAACTTGCGCGAAGGAAACGAGTCGCGTTCTTGGGCCGAGGAGCTTGTGATATTCGTCGAGCAGGACTTGGCCGGAGTCGTCGACGGGGACAACGCGCAAGCGAGCGCCGGTTTCGGAGCAGAGCATTTGCCAGGGAACGATGTTGGCGTGATGTTCGAGCCAAGTGATGACGATCTCGTCGCCCTTGCGGACATTTTGGCGGCCCCAGCTTTGGGCGATGAGATTGATGCCTTCGGTTGCGCCGCGAACGAAGATGATTTCTTTGGTGCTCGGAGCGTTGAGGAAACGGCGGACTTTTTCGCGGGCGGCTTCGTAGGCGTCGGTGGCGCGGGCGGCGAGTTCGTGGGCGGCGCGATGGATGTTGGAATTTTCGTGGGAGTAGAAGTAGCTGAGGCGGTCGATGACGCTTTTGGGTTTTTGCGTTGTGGCCGCGTTGTCGAGCCAGATGAGGGGCTTGCCGTTGACGCGCTCTTCGAGGATGGGGAAGTCGCGGCGGATGGAGGCGGCGTCGAAGGGTTCGGAGGAGAGATTTGAGAAGGAGGCGTCGGACGGAGCTGTCGTCGGTATGGCCGATGCGGATTCGATCGATGGAAGCGCGACGAGTTGGCGAATTTCGTTGAGGAAGCTGTAGCCGAGAGAGAGTTCAGATGGATTCGGAGCGGCTGGAGCGCCGGGGAACTGCGGGGCGGCCTGCGGGATTTGTGGTTCACCGACGCGCGGAGGAGGAGTCGTGGAGAATTCGTCGGCGAGGGCGCGGAGATCGGTTTCGGTTGGGATTTTGATGGCGTCGAGATTTGGAGGTGCGGCGGTGGTCAGGCCGACGAATCCAAAAAGCGGGCGCGCTTCTTCGAGGAACGCGAAGGCAGCGGGATCGGAGAAACGGGCGAGGTCGGGACTGCCGGGTAGTCCCGGCGGCGACATGATGGCTCCAGGAATCGTGGGGACTTGCGGCTGGACGTTTTGAGGCAGCGCCGCGAGCGCGGAGTGGATGCGAGTCTCGGATGGCAGGTCGTGAGGCGATGGTGATGCGAAGCGCGAGGATGTGGCGGAGGCGCCGGGCACGCTGTCGGTCGAAAGAGGCTGCGCGCCCTCGGTCAGGGGCAGAGCGGTGAAAAACTCGTTGGCCATGCGAGCGAGCGTTTCGGTGTCGGGCAATCCTGGAGGGATTGAGAGTTCCGATCCCGGAATGCTCGTCGAGAAATCCGAGGCTGGCTTCAGCGGCGCGCCTTTTTGCGGCTCACTTGTAGTCATGGTAGCTGCCGACTTCTACGTCTTCGAGTGAGGCGATCGCGTCGTCGACCAAAACGGCGGCCGAGCAGTAGAGAGAAATCAGGTAAGAGGCGATGGCGCGGTTGTCGATGCCCATGAAGCGGACGGAAAGGCCGGGAGTTTGTTCGCCAGGCAATCCTGGTTGGAAGAGGCCGATGACACCTTGTTTCTTTTCGCCGACGCGGAGGAGGAGGATATTTGTTTTGCCGGCGGAGCCTTTCGGCGTCTTTTTTCCGTCGACGTGAAGTTTGTCGGTGGGAACGAGCGGGATGCCGCGCCATGTGAGAAACGGAGTACCGAATAAAGTGACGGTCGGAGGGGGAACGCCGCGGCGGGTGCATTCGCGGCCGAATGCGGCAATCGCGCGCGGATGAGCGAGGAAGAAGGAAGGCTCCTTCCAAACTTTGGTGAGAAGCTCGTCGAGATCGTCGGGAGTCGGCGCGCCTTTGCGCGTCTGGATGCGCTGGGACGTGGGAACGTTATTGAGCAGGCCGTAGTCGGTATTGTTGATGAGCTCGTTTTCCTGATTTTCTTTGACGTTCTCGATGTTCAAGCGGAGCTGTTCGCGGATCTGGTCGAAGGGATTGCTGTAGATGTCGGAAACGCGGGTGTGAACGTTGACGACGGACGAGATGCCGCAGAGAGTGTACTCGCGGGGTTTCGGGTCGTAGTCGATGTAAGAGTCGGGGAGCGCCTTCTCGTCCTTCTGGCCGCAGATCACGTCGGGAGCGGAATCGTCGATCACACGATTTACGCGGAGGGTACCGGCTTCGAGCGGCTTCCAGTCGAGCAGACGGACCAGCCAGCGCGGCGTTATCGCGCCGTATTGAGGAGGAGTTTTGGTGACGTTGGCGAGCTGAAAGGCGGCGCGGTCGCTCAGGGCGTGATGTGTTGCGTCTGGCACAGGACTCTCCTTTAGCAAATACGAAAATAAAAAGGCCGCTCAGAGACGGAAGCGGCCGGGGAAACGTTAGTAGAAGCGATGCTGCTACGTTTCGGTCCGACCGGGTGTCGCGCAACAGACGAAGGTGAAAGTACACGCAGGGCTTACGCCGGATTGAGCCGGCGCGAAGTGGCGATGCGCGATTTCGTGAGTTGGAGACATTCGCAGGGGAAGTATATTGCGTTCTCGATGCAATGCAAAGTGGTTCGCGGGGAAGATTCGAAAATCGAAATCGAGAATTTCGATTTGAGCCGCTTGTTTCGAGCGTCGAGCGGAAAGATATTAATTCGAAGACGGTGGTTCGGTCAGAGGAAGGTCGACGGTGATGGGTGGGTGGTCGGAGATGCGGTCGGCGGGGGCGGAGTTTAGTTCCTGCATGGTGGTGGGATAGGTTGGCGCGAATTTTAGAGGTTGTTTCGATTGGCGGGGATTCGTAGTGAGAGGCTTGACGAGGATCCAGTCGAGTTTGAAGCGGCCGACTACGCCGCCGAAGTCGCGGTTGAAGGCATAGGTGGGGACGAAGCCTTTCCACATGCGCTCGTTGCTGTCGGCGAGAGTGCGGGCGCGTTTCGGGTCGGTGAATTTTTTGCGGCCGCGGAAGTCGAAGGTGCGGCCGTCGTCGAAGCGGAAATTTTCGATGGAGTCGAAGAGTGGGCGCTCGCGATTGTCCCAGAGGATGGGGAGATGGTAGGCGGTGGGATCGTTGTAGGCGTGGAAGTAGTGGAGAGGATAGAGCGCGAGTTTGGCGAGGCCGAGGGGATTGAAATAGGAGATGACCTGCTTGATCCAGAATTGGTAGTCAGTGATGCGCTTCATGATTTCGTTGCGGATGGATGTGGGGGTGTTGTCGCTGCCGGTGGTGTTGAAGTCGCCGGCGAGGATGACGGGATTTTGCGTCGCTCGGATTTGATCGAGGAGAGCGATCATTTGTTTTTTGCGGCAGGCGGGCGTGCATTTGTTTTCGAGATGAGCCGCGACGACGGTGACCTGGCCGGTGGGGGATTCGGGGACGGAGATATCGGCGATGAGCGCCATGCGGCCACCGTGGCGGAGTTCGCGCTCGATGCGCTCTTTGAATAATTTTTCGGCGGACCAGCGGCGGCCTTGCTCGAGCGAAGAGATGGCGGCGTATTCGGTGGCGTACCAGTCGTAGCAAACCGGCAAACGAAAAATGCGGACGTTGTGGAGTGGATAGCGACTGAGGATCGCTGTGCCGTGGAGGCCGCGGTATTTGTCGCGGTCGACTTGCAGGTCTCCTTGCAGGCGGTGGTCTTCGGTGGCGTCGGGGAGGTGAACTTCTTCGGAGTTGAGATCGAAGATGGGGTCGACTTCGAGGAATTCTGTGGCAAAGGCGTAGTTCATGTGGAGAGCGGAGGCGAGGTCGGCGGTGACGTTGTCGTAGTTGGTGCGCTTCATGCCGAGGTCGGCTTCGTTGAGGATGAGGAGGTCGAGGTCGCTGAGTTTTTTTAGTTGGGAGTCGACGGCGGCGCGATGGGCAGCGTGGTTCCTTTGAGATTTGGGATCGATGGGCGGTTCGTTCGGCGCGAGTTTTTCGAATTGTTGCGGATCGGTGAGAGCGGCGCGGATCAGATCGATGTTGAGGCCGCGTTCGATGTTCCACATGGCGACGCGGAGAGTCGGGCCGAGATTGGTGGAGGGGCGGATGGGTTTGGTGCTGGGGTCTTCGTGGAGGAAGGGAGTGTTAAGGAGAGAGTCGAGGCGATGGGCGAGGTCGCCGGTGGGGTCGGCGGTGTGGGACAGGGTGACGAGGTCGTCGAAGGTGAGGAGGGCGGGATTTTCTGTGTTGGGGGCGGAAGTGTTGGGCAAGGTTTGGGATTCGAGGTGGATGATGGCGGAGTCCTGGGCGTTGGCGGGGATAGAGAAGAAGAGGAGGAGAAGAGAAAGGATAACGCAGAGGAGCGGAGGGCGCTGAGGTGCGCGGAGAAGAGTTTGGACGGGCACGGCGTGCCGTGCCCCTGCGATTTTGTTTGCGGCGGTGGCGTTCAACGTTTTTTGCGGCGAGTGGGTTTGGGGGATTTTGATTTTGGTTTTTGTTTGGATGTGGCGGCTGAGTTGGCGGCGGCGATTTTTTTGCGGACGCGTGGGGGAAGGATTTTGTTTGTGACTTTGTAGCCGGCGCGCTCGAAGGAGCGCCACATGTACCAACTGGCGATGGTGCGATAGGGGCGCCAGCGTTCGCCGAAGGCGAGGAGTTCTTTGGGCTTGGGCATGCGCTTTTTGCCGTAGGTGACGGACCAACCTTTTTTTACGCCGAGGTCGTGGATGGGAAGGACGTCGGGGCGGCCGAGGTTGAAGATGAGGAACATCTCGACGGTCCAGGCGCCGATGCCGCGGACGGAGACGAGGCGTTCGACGAGTTCGTCGTCGGAGAGCTGTTCGGCTTGTT
>Ga0209006_10004716_pt1 | contig 12340 bp, 8 predicted proteins | sample JacPin_JW_Ref_O2_FD_188567 | JGI IMG/M metagenome (GOLD analysis project Ga0209006, IMG submission 188567) | Forest soil microbial communities from Algoma, Ontario, Canada - Jack Pine, Ontario site 1_JW_Ref_O2 (SPAdes) (version 2) | ecosystem: Environmental > Terrestrial > Soil > Boreal...
GACCATCGTTACATTATTGATACTAGACCACATTTAATGGCCAATTTATTTTGCTACCTTAGGATCCTCATAGTTAAGACCGCTATTAACCAGACTTTCAATTAGTAACTTTACAATTACCTCTTTTATATTAATGGCATTGAGCAAATTTCATTCAGAATACTATTATTTTAATTATTGCTCTGAATTGTGTTTTTAGTAAACAGTCGTGGCCTCCGATTTTATTATACCATATAAAGATTTAAATTTTGGTTAACTTAAATTTTATATGGTTTCTCTTATTGTCAAACTTATGAGAACAATTTGCCGAGTTCCTTAACAACTTTTAGCTCTACGCCTTAGTATACTCTACTTACAAACCTGTGTCGGTTTAGGGTACGGTAGTTAATAATTTAAATTATTAATAATAAATTATATATATTTAATTTTCCTGATCTATTATTATTAACCATATAGATTTTCAATATATTACTCATCAATCAAAACTTTGGTTCTGAATCTTAGAGGCCGCATTAACATAAGGTGGTTTAACCTTTCCTTATAACCCTTTTGTATTCGGCGAGAAGTATTATAACTTCTTTACGTTACTCATGTCAGCATTATCTCTTCAGTTATTTTAAAACAATGAAACACTGTTTATCATAAATTATACTGAATGTTCTACTACCTAATTTATAAACATAAATTAATTTATATTTATAATTAACAGGATATCGGTTGATTATTTAAGACCCGTTAAATTTATGGCGCAATAGTCTAAGGGCTGCTACGTTGTTACAACGGTCATTAAAAGATAGCGACTACCAGGCTCACTTTACAGCTGCATTCAATCTATTACTTCCTTTAATTTCACTTAATAATCTATTCGGGACCTTGATCCATGTTCTCGGCTGTTTCCGTCTTGACTATTCAACTTATCATGAATAGTCTGAATATCTATTATCAATTTATGTTATTCCGAGTTTCATTTCCATTGGTAAGATTTTCGAGATCCCCTCAACCTAAACATATAATAAAATTTATATTTTATTATTAGTTGGGAATTACCGTGCTGTACCTCCATAAATTTATTAATAGATGTCATACTTAAATATGTTTCGTAGAAAACCAGCTATCACCAGTTCAGATTGGCATTTCACCGCTTTCCAAAACTCTTCGGAGAATTTTGCAACATTCAACCGTTCGATCCATTATAATCTGATTTTGGAAAGATCAACTGACTTCGGGTCTAATAATAGTAACTATCCCAAAATTATTCTTTGTAAATAAATCACTTATATTATAATTAATATTTATATTTATAAGGAATTTATTCTATTTTATTTAATAAAATATTTTAAAATATATTATTTTATTATACAAATAATTTAGTCGCTTTCGCTAAGGCTAATTAACCTTGCTACTATTATTAACTTACTGACCCATTATGCAAAAGGTACGTTGTCATTTATTAATTTAAACTTCAACTGCTTATAGAATTACTAATTCAAGACTATTTCATTCCGTTATACAACGAACTTTTTCAACTTTTCCTTTACAGTACTATTCACTATCGCTAAATTTATTATACTTAGCCTTAGAGGATGGTTCCCCTATATTCCAACAAGTTTTCTCTCATTGTACTTATTTTAAAATAAAAATTTTTATATTTTACAGGACTGAATACCTTCTTTGGTAATTATTTTATTTTTATAATTATTATATAATTATTTAATTATAATTAATAATATTCCAACTTCATTCTTTATAATTAATATTATATTATTTCAAATATTTATTTTTATTTAGGCTAATCCAATTTCACTCACCATTACTTTTGGAGTCTCGGTTGATTTCCTTTCCTTTCCTTAATACAATGTTTTGCTTCAGGAAGTTTTAATATTTAAGGTTTCCCTTAGGATCGCCATAATTTACTTACTTTTAATATTAATATTAAGAAGTTTATGGCTTTTGGTTTGTACCTCCTTTTTAATAAATTTGCTAGTTATCCTTAATAATTCCTTTAAATTACTTTGATGTTTTTACTAAATTGTCATCTATACTTTTAAGAGCTTTATTTTATTTAAAACTATTATTAAAAAACAAAAAAAAATATAAATATTAAAAAATAAATTTAATAAATAAAATTGTAAACAACTTAAATAAATATTATTTAATAATATATATTAATTATTATTTTTAGAAATTTTTATAGCTGAAAAAAGGAATTGAACCTTTGTTTTACCATCATGAATAGTAAGTTTTAACCATTTAAACTATTTCAGCTTAATTAATTTAATTAAATAATTTAATTCATTTTTTTATAATATTAATCAGATGAGTTAGAAGGAAAATATATCTATAAAATTAATTAAGTTCTTATATTTTATTAAATAATATAATTATTTATTTTAAAATATTACTGATTTACTCTAAATATTAATAAGTCATAGCATAAGAATTAAAGATTTCAAATTTAAAAAATAAATTAAATTAATATTAAATTCACTTATTAATAATTAATTTAAATTATAGGTAATTTAATATACAAAAGTTTTCGATATAATAATATTTATTTTTTAAATTAATATTTTGCTCCTTTTTGATCTAAAGATTAATCTATCTTTTTTAATATACTATATTTATAACATAAACCTTTTTATATTTAAATTAAAGTTTATTTATAGACCTAAAACTTTCACTTAAAATCTAATATATAATTCTAATATTAAATTTTACAGGTTTAGATATCTTAACTCATTCTTAATTAAATTAATTATATTATTAAAATTTAATTTATTAATTTTAATTAATTAAGGGTAAAATCAGAGATTTGAACTCTGAACAGCGTCGCCACAAGACGTTATTTTGCCAATTAAACTAATTCTACCTTATTTTTAATAAATTTCAGTTTATTTTAATAATAATTATTATTAATATATTAAGATTTTTAATAATGAATAATTGTAACAGGTTTAAAAAATTTTTATTTTAACTAATATCTTTCACATTAAATTTGATTAATAGATTTTTATTTTTTAATTTGTATTTCTTTTAAATTATATATTTAATAATATAAATAAATAATTTAAAGGGGGGTAATTTAATCTAATGAAATATTATATTTTATAAATAATCTATATTAATAAATTATAAATAAAATATTATATTTAATTTTTTTCAATAGCTAAATCCATTAAAGTATTTTCTGCTATACCAATTATAGGAACAATAATTAAGAATCAAGAAAAATAAAATGCTGTAGCAAATTGTCCTACTTCTACAAAAGGACTTTCTGGATGTTGAGAACCTATTCACATTAATATAACAAAATTTACAATAAAGAATCATTGAGCTAATTTCATAGCTGGTCTAAATTGACTTCCTCTTATTCTAGATAGATCAGTTAAAGGTAATATTAATAAAATTAATAATGAACCAAACATAGCTATAACACCTAATAATTTATTAGGTATAGATCTTAATATAGCATAAAATGGTAATAAATATCATTCAGGTACTATAGAAGGAGGTGTACTCATAGGATTAGCTGGTATATAATTATCACTATGTCCTAATAAATTAGGATAGAAGAAAACTATTACAGATAAAGCTAATAAAAATGCAAATATAGTTACAAGATCTTTAAATGTAAAATAAGGATGCATTGCATATCTATCTCCATTTGAAGATATTCCATTAGGATTATTAGATCCATGTGTATGTAGAGCCATTAAATGAGCCACAGCTAAAGCAGCTAATAAAAATGGTAATAAAAAATGAAGAGAGAAAAATCTATTAAGTGTAGCATTACTTACACTGAATCCTCCTCAAATTAATTCTACTAAATCTTGTCCAAAAAAAGGTACTGCTGATAATAAATTAGTAATAACTGTAGCCAAATCTTTAATTTACTTATTCTAGCTTAAGCTTAAATGTTTAAAACAAGTAAATCATGTACAGTATAATTATTTTATTTAAAAATAATTGTATTATAAATTTTAAGGGTTATGTAAACAAAACATATAATATATAATAATTTTATACACTTTTAAAGTTTACTCTTTTATATTATTAATAAATCTTTTTATTATAAGGGGTAATTTTTATTAAAAATAATAAAGATTAAATTATTAATAGATTAATTATGATAATAAGACATTATTACAAGTATTATCTGATTTATCTCTCTTAAAGGTAAATCAGTTGCTGGAAATAAATGTATTATATCTAATAAATCTGCTTGACTTATTCCATATTGTATTATTTCTTGACTATATATTGCATTTAGTTCTTCTAATTTTACTTCTTGAAGTACATGGTCTGGTATTATTAATCCATCTAATAGATCAAATACATTAGTATTATTATATAAGTCATTTCCATTAAGACCATGATGAAAGTCCAAATCATCAATAGGATGAATTTGGTCTAAATTATTAATACCTGGACCTAAGTCTAAATCATTAATTTCATGATCTAATATACTTTGAGTATCTGAAACACTTTGAGTATCAGATATATTTTCAATATCAAATATTTCATCAATATCAGATAAACTATCTTCACTTGTATCAGAAGAATTATCTGAAATATTTCCTCTGAAATGAACAATATTACTGGCTATTGTAGCTGTTATATATTCTGTTGAATTAATAGTAGAATTTTGTGTAGTTATTGAAATATTTTTTTTTATAGTTTTATTATTTTTAATATAATTAAATATAATATAGCCTATTATTATTACAATTCCTAATATTATCCCAAATAATAGTAAACTATTATTGAATAATAAGTATAAGTTATTTATAAAATTCATTGTCATTTTTATACTATTTGTTTTTTGTTTTTTGTATCTAAAATTAGTATTAGATTATAAAATCTAATAACGAAAACGTAACAATTGTTAAGCTAAGTTATAAGGAGATGTATTAATTAATTTATTGTTATCATAAATTAATTTTCTCTTATAACTGTTAAGTTAAGTTATAAAAAAAAAAATAATTATTCTTTAATAATAAATGTGGTAAATTTTAAGTTAAATTTTATTTAAAAATTAAATAATAACTACTATTCATTTAATTAAAATAAAACTATTTTTTTAATAACTTCAAATTTGATCCATTTCTGATAATATGGCATTTGATGCTTCTTCAAAGTTATTATCATTAATTTGAGTTAACCCAGTTAATATTATAACAATAATTAATTTGTTTGTTTATGTTTGAAAATTTTCCTTTTAACAGTTAAAGGTTGTTATAGGGGAAATTATTATTTAAAGCTTTTAAATTTAACAATTTTTTATTTTACATTTAACTATTTTATATTTATTTACCCTTAAAATTTATAATAAAAATATAATGCCTTGTGTTTCATTGTAAATTATTTAATAAAATATAATGTTTTTATTTTATTATTCTTTTATTATTTATATTATGAAAAAAGATTCCGACTGTACATTAAGCATCCTTGCAGACACCCACTGATGAGCCAGTCTGTCGCGATATTTTACTCTACCGACGGTCTTAATGCTAAACAAACATTTTTGACCTGTTTTCATCAGTATTGCTATAAAGTTTTTTTTTTATAAATTTTTAGTAAAAATTGCTTTATATTTAACTTTATAACTATATATTATTTTAATTTAATTTATATTTCATTTCAGGTATTATAAATGGAGATACAATATTAATAAGATTTCTCATAGATTCTGGTCATATATAAATTAAATATTTATCTTTTGTACCTGCTGATTGGATAGAAGCTTTAATATTAAAATTATTATTTAAAGCTTTAATTAGAAGTAAACAATCATTATAAGAAAAAGAATTCATATTTAATTTTAAACTTTTACCTACTTTAGCTCCATTATTCATAATTCAAATAGCTAAAGTTAAAGGTGTTAAATATTGATCAATACATTTTGGTACATGTTTTATATTATTAATGTATCAAAGATCATATATTCAATTAAAACTATTATAAGTTCAAGTTGAAAATTTAATTACTTTTTTTAATTTACCTTTACTACCTAATCTAGTTGTAATTAAAGGTAAATTAGAATTACAATAACCTAAATAAGATAATAAATTATGTAAAAATAACATATATTTTACATGAACAGCTTCTTGATAAAAATTAAATCTTGTACCTATACTTAAAATTTCTTTCTCACCTCAAGCTTCTCCAAGTAGAGATCCAAATATAATTGAAATAACATCTATATTATGAGGTCCTATACTATTAATATATTTAAATCTATTTTCTTTAGATTTAATATTAAAATAAATAGGTGTTATTAATAATAAAGATGAACAAATTAAATATAAATAATACATCTGAGGCTTATAATTAAAACCTCATAAACTCATTTGACCATAAGGTAATACATATCCTAAAAAAGCTATAGCCATCATTAATATTAAGATTATTACTCCTATACTTCATAATAAAATTCTAGGTGATTTATAAGAACTATAATATAATCCTCTAGCTATATGAGCATAAACAAAAATAAAGAAGAATGAAGCTACATTTGCATGTGTATATCTTAAAATTCAACCAGCATTAACATCTCTCATTATATGTTCTACACTATTAAAAGCAAAATCTACATGAGGTTGATAATGCATTGCTAAAAATACTCCTGTTAATATTTGTATTATTAAACAAGTCCCTAATAAAGAACCAAAATTTCATAAATAAGAAAGATTAGCGGGTTGAGGAGAATCTACAACATAAGAATTTAATAATCTTAATAATACATTAGTTTTTAATAATCTCATTTGTATTTTTTATTTATTTTAATTAATAATCTTTATTTATACATATACTCTTTTAATTATATTTAATTTTTAATTAATATAATTTTTTTGTTTTTTATAAAGTATTAATTATGGTATTTTACCCTATTTTAATAAATAGTTTATAGAAGCTTCTTAAATAAATTATTTAATTTTATAGTTTTAATTTAATTTATTTAAGATAATAAATAATTTATTATTTTTAAAAAAGTTAATATTTGTAATTAAATCCATTATTAGGAGAATATTTATATAAAATTAAAATTATTTTACATAAATAATAATCACTCAATTTATTATTAGTTAATTAACTAATAATAAATTTATATTACTTAATTTATAACAATATTATTTTCAAACATAACAACAATATTCTAACAATAACAATTAATTTATTAGTTTCATATGAAACATAAGCCTAAGAAGATTTGAACTTCTAAAAATTTCTCATCAAGAAATCATTTTACCATTAAATTATAGGCTTTCTTTTATTAAATTTTTAAATTAAAGTTTATTCAGTATACATATTAATATATATAAATTAAAAATAAACTTTATTTATAATACTTTTATATTTAAGTGGGGGAAGAATTAAAATTAATGAATATTTTTTAAATATTATATTTTTTATTTATTATTATAAATAAATATCTCATAGTACAAGAAATTAACTATTAGCTTGATCAACTCAAGCTAAATAATCTTGTACTGAAACAGCTTCAACTACAATTGGCATAAAACCATGTCATACTCCACAAATTTCACTACATTGACCATAGAATGTCCCAGTTCTTTCAGCTATTATTGAAGATTGATTTAATCTACCTGGTACAGCATCCACTTTAAGCCCTAAAGAAGGTATTGCGAAAGAATGTATTACATCAGCTCCAGTAATAATTAATCTAATATGACAATCTACAGGAATAATTACTTTATTATCTACATCTAATAATCTAAATTGACCTAATTCTAAATCAGATTCAGGTATCATATATGAATCAAATTCTATAGATTCTCCACTTTCAGTTACATAATCAGAATATTCATAACTTCAATATCATTGATGACCTACTACTTTGATTGTTATCGTAGGTGATATTACTTCATCTAATAAATATAATAATCTAAAACTTGGAAAAGCTATAGCTATTAAAATTAAAGCTGGTGTTATTGTTCATATTAATTCTATTAATGTCAATTAACTTATATAGTTTCCTATATAATTGGACTATATCTTACCGTTATAACGGCTTTCACGTGTAGTCTCTGAGGAGCCTACTTAAAATGTATACTTTTTATACATAAATAATTAAAAAAACAAAAAAATTAAGAAAATGTAAACAAAACAAAATAGAAATTGTACTCTGTTTTTATTTGGTTTACTCTTTTATAATACAAATTTCACAAGTTAATAGGGTAAAGTTCATTTAAATAATTTATTAATAATAATACTGTCTCTTCTTCTTATTTAGTTAAAAAATAATACAATATTTTATTAATAACGAATTTGTTTTATACCCTACGATAGCAGTTACTGTAGGAATCTTCGGATATTATTTCCTTAAATCATATATAAATTCTCCTTCTTATGTAGAAAAAGGAGTTCATACTGATTCACGAGAAGATTACTCTGATAGAGTAAGCCAAACAGCTATGGAAACAAGTAGTATAGATACAATTATTGAAAATACAGAAACTTTAACAGCAATACAAAGCGTTTCTAATAATAAAACTCAAACTGTTATAAATGGTATTAGCTCTACGACTATTTTACCTATACCAAATGTTAACATAGAAATGGTACCTAATCCTGATATTATTTTCGATAAAATAACACACGTAACTGTGTGAGGATCTGACTATATGGATAAAGCTCATGCTTTATCTTATATGTTAATAGGTGGTAATTGATTTTAAATATTACCCCCAACAAAAACAAAAAATCAATTCTTAATTAACCTAAAAGGATTAATTAAGCTATTTTATAAATATATAAAATTAATTAATCTCATTAAAAAAAACTGATTAACTAGTTATATTTATACAGCCTCTTCTTATTTATTATTTCTCAATTAAAAATGAAAATCTTATTCTTAAAATTAAGACAATATCTTAAAGTTATATTGTCAATTCTTTGTAGTTACAAAGTTAAATATATCATGATACTTTTGACTATACTATATTGTATAGTATTAATTATTTTATTATATTAAAAAACAAAAAAAAAAAAAAAAAAAAAAAAAATATTTAGAAGTATTAGACTTTTTAAATACTCATAAATTCTCATCAGTAAGTAAGGATATAAGTCAATTATCATTCTTACATCCTTTATATTCTAATCAAATAGTAGTTAATCCTAATATAACTTCATTATATAATATTAATGGAATAACACATTATTCTGAATTTATTTACCCTAATACCAGTGATTTAAATAGTTTACATACTATTTAAAAATCAAATCCTGATGTAGGAGCAAGATTTTCTAATATTGTGTTACAAGATATAATCAAAGAACATACAGAAGAAGTGTTAGATGTGACTTTTCATTTCATAAAAATGGCATGTAAAATCTCATTACCTTTAGCAGGTTCCTTATTATTTTTTTCTATTACTTATTTCATAGATTATGGAAATTCAGCATCAAATATAATATCTCATATATTTTAAAAATATATTATGAATAAATTTAATAAGAGGAGAATTTATTCGAAAATCAGCCTCTTCTCATCAACAAAAACAATATACACAAATGAAAAATTTAACAACGAATACAACTTTTAATTCTAAATGAATTGAATTTACTTACCCTTTAAATAATAAAATTATAACAAAAGATTTAATTAAAAAAAGTTTAGAATTATTTTGAACTCAAATAATTAAAACAGAATTAATCTCTGAAGATAAAGTTTTTACTATTCAATTTAAAGTTAAATTAAGAGATGGAATAATTAGATCTATTTCAAAAGTACAAACAGTTAATAGTAAAGATTTTGATACATTAGTTAAATTATTTATTTCATTTTGAGAAATAAAATCAGATGAATATCAATTATCAGAAAGCTTAGAAATAATATTAAATTACAATCTATTTAAAGAAAAAAATTTCACTAAAAATATATATAAACCCCATTTATTAAAAAGTGAAGAAAAATCATTATTTAATTTTAAAGGATATAAACTACCTAATACAATGGATTTAACACTTTGAGGTGATTATATTTTTACTAAAGATTATTCTTCTGCTATTGTTTATAAACCAAATTCTGAAGCAATTTATCATATAACTTTATTTGATGACCATCAATTAGTAGAATTAAAATAGAGGATAAAGTTTTAATTAAATTTAAAGATACTATAATTGATTCTAAAATTAGTATTAAATTTATAAAAAAACAAAAAAAATTAATAACGTTTAACTCAATATTCTATAATAAACTAGCACTAAACTTGATCTTAATCTTACATTGTAAGATTTGAAATTGTTTAACTACCGTTATGAATGAGTATGTTATGACTGCTAAAGAGGGTAATATTTTAAATAAATTTTTCTTAATTTTTTTTTTATATAAAAAGTATTATTTTGTTGGTTTCCTGCTGATTGTCCATTGTAACATCCTTTAGAATTTTCACTAATAATATTTTAAAATATTATAGTATCTAAGGCTTTAGGAGTTTCCAGCATATAGTGAAATTTTATTCAAAGTTATTTTAAGTTTATTTAGATGAAAATTTATATCTATCTTTAAATATTTCACCTGAATTCATATATCTTATCACAGTACTACCACTTATATTTAAAAATTTAGCAGCTCTTCTAGCTGAAATAAAGCAACCTATTAATTTAAATCCTTCTGATGAAACTTTTTCATAAATATTAACAGGTTTTCCTCTTATTTTATTCATTTTTAATTTAGTGTCTTCAGAGTGTTTTCTATCTAAAGCTTTTTGTTTCATTAATTCTATAGAAGATTCTTTATGAGTTTTTCCAAATAAAGGATTTATTTCTCTTTGCTTTTTTAAACTTATTAGTTTTTTAGTTTCTTCTGTATGAAGACTACCAAATAAAGGAGATTTTTCTTTTATATAAACTCCTTTTAAAGATTTACTAATTTTTGCTTTAGTGTCTTCAGTATGTTTTGAATTTAAATAACTTCCTGCTATTTTTAAAATATTATATTGTGGATTTAATTTATCCAAATAATATTGTTCTCTAACAAGTAAATTAGATTTATCACAATACTCCAATATTGTTAAAGAAAAATTAAGGTATTCATATTTTATTAATGCTCTGCTTATTAAAATACTTCTACTTCTTTTTAAATAACTAGGATTGAAATAATTTTTAAATCTGTTTGATATATCAATTGATTGACCAATATATATTTTACCAGTTAAATTATTAGTTAACATATAGATACCTGATTTACCTTTATTTTCATTTAATATATCTTTTTTCATATCTAAAAGATTTTCATATTTTTTAATATAATCAATTATATTGTTTGTTAAAGGATCACCAGATAAAATAGTATAATTTCGCACTGGATTTGAGAAATTATTTTTTATAATTTTATGAAACTTAAAACACTTTTGAATAGGCACATATCTACCGTGATTTAAATATTTATGAATAATAGGTGAATTTTTTATATTAAAATAATATATTGCTGAACCTAAAACTCAAAATACTCCTACACAAATAACTATTAAATAAAAAAAGATAGTATTATGTAATTCTACTATCCCTGTAAATCCTGGTGCTGCACTGTCTTGAAACCCTATTTGTCATGGTTGAGGTGCATCGTTATATATAGTATTAAATATTGATAATGTGTTAAACATTTTGTATTTTTATTTTTATTTTTATTCTCTTTTAGTCTAATACTAATCTACTGTATATATTTAACATAATTTTCATAATATTATAATTAAAAATTATAATATATAACTTATTAGTATTGATACTTTTTAATACATTTATGTAACATTTATATAAAAAAATATAAATTATCTATCTAAAGTATCGTAAAATTCACCTTATTCAATTATTTCATATATTTAAATAAAAATTTGATAAATAAAATTACAATAATTTTATTTAAACATTAAAATCTTTACTATATGAGATTATATAGCATACTTTTACACTTATTATTTTATAAACATTAATAAAATTTTAAAGGGGTAATTTTTTTTTTTAATTAACTAAATTTAGTTTATAACTAAATAGGTTTAATTCACGAATTATTTAAAAAAATCATTAAATAATTATTAATTAAATATTATAATTTAACTTATGATTTATTACTTAATTTAGTAATATACATTCTGATTACTTGTTGAAAAGTAAATAATGGTAATACATATTTAGAAAATATATAGATTAAAGAAAGTAAAGTTAAGAATGAGAATGAAAATTGATTAACAAAATAAAATGGTATTAATTGAGGCATTAAAATCTAAAAAAAAATATAAGGATCTCAAATAAAACAAAATAATTTGTTTTATTATAAAGAGAACTGTCTCTGCAATTAAGCAATTCTTAAATTTATTAC
>Ga0209006_10004717_pt1 | contig 12340 bp, 16 predicted proteins | sample JacPin_JW_Ref_O2_FD_188567 | JGI IMG/M metagenome (GOLD analysis project Ga0209006, IMG submission 188567) | Forest soil microbial communities from Algoma, Ontario, Canada - Jack Pine, Ontario site 1_JW_Ref_O2 (SPAdes) (version 2) | ecosystem: Environmental > Terrestrial > Soil > Boreal...
CGAGCCGATGCGCTGTTGCAGCAGCTTCCGGGGCAGTTGGAAAATGGTCTGCGAAAAGCCGTCGTTGAAGTGCAACTCGTAGGGGCGGGTAGTATCGTAGATAACGAACTGCCCCGCGGACACAATGGCTTCGCGGCCGTCCTGAAACACGCCGTTCACGCCGCTGGTTGCCAGGGTGACCAGCACGAAATCTTCGTTGGCGCGCGCGATCCGCGACGGTGTGCGCAGCACCCGCTGGGCGCAGGAATCGACCTGAGTGCACGTCACAGGTCCGATCATCGATTGGGAAACAGAGCCCCAAAACCCGTCGCGCATGTCCGACCGGCAATCGAGCCCGACAAACGTATCGCAGACGATATCCTGCCAGACTGCAAGCCGGCGATCCGGAACCGAAGAACTCGTGTCGAGTACCACAGCCACGATGGACCTCCGGGAATCCTGACGATAGCGGGCCACCAAGCCTAGCTGAAATCCTGTGGATGCAAATTGCGAGCCGACCGGTGAAGACGTCAAGGAAATCTTAACCGTGGCAAGCGCTGGTGCCGCTATTTGAGGCGGATATCGGCCTTGAATTTCATGGTGCAATGCACAATATCGGTGGTCTAGGGATTCGACGCCTCCTCGAGGGCTATCCAAGAGGAGTTATGAGATGCGCCACGACGTTATCAGCCGTTCGATGTCTGCCAGGGGCAGCGTGCGAACCCTGCGCCAGCAGGAAGAACTGCCGCTGCTACGCGACCACCTGTTGCGGCTCGATCCGACCAGCCGCCATGATCGCTTCCACGGCTTTATGGATGACAGCTTCATCGAACGCTATGCCGCGAAATGCGCTGGCGATGGCACGATGATCATCGCCTATATCGAGGACGGCGTGGTGCGCGGCGCGGCGGAATTGCATCCGCCCGAGCAATCGGAGGATTCGCTGCCGGAGATCGCTTTCAGCGTCGAAGCAAGCGTGCGTCGGCGGGGGGTCGGCAGCATCCTGTTCAGAAAGCTGATCGCTGAAGCGCGATTGAAGGGCTACCGCAGCCTGCGCGTCACCACCGGGGCGCAGAACCATGCGATGCGGGCGCTTGCCAACAAGTTCGGGGCGCATCTGACATTCCGCCACGGCGAATCCACCGGAACCATCGATTTGAAGCGGCAGCCGCAGCTCGAACCGGCACGACTCGCGATCGTAACGCCGGCCGACGCCTGGCGCGCGATGGCCGATTTCAACCGCGCGTACTGGAAACTGCTGTTTCAAATGTACGGTTGGGGACGAACCGCCTGACCAGAGGTGTCCGCACGATGCCATTCGTTGATCTCTGATCGTGCGAATGGCTCGGCCGGCGACGCCTTAGGGGCGCATCAGGTCCCGGTGCGCTTGTCGTTGCCGAACTTCCGGATCACGCGGCGCTCGACCACGACCGAGCGCTGCGCGCCTTGTTCGCCGGCGATCACCCGCGTCGAGGAGCGAGCGGAGAGACGCCCGGCCTTCTTGACTTCAGCGGTGACGGATTCGATCGGCAGTCCCATCAGCGAAGCGGCGATCTCGGCCTGCGCCGTCTGATCGTCGGTAATCCCGATCGCGGCGAAGATCGCTTCATCCAGCGTCGGCGGATCGCGCCGAACGCGGCGGGTCCCATACTTGGTATTCCAATCTTCGCTCATCGTGTCTCTCGTTTGGTCTTCCGGATACCTAGAGCCCTACATGTTGCATTGCAATATGAAAATGGTATGGCAATCCAGCCATGCATTCTTGAATCAGAGTTTTTCCAGTTGGGTGGCGTCGTAGAGCTGAATGGTTGTGGCGGCGGAGGCCAGCGGCTGCAGCGCGCGGACGAAGTCGCGCGAGGCGGGCACGGCGAAATGTGCCAGTAGCGCGGCCCGATCGGCCCACTGCTCAATGAACACCAGCCGCATCGGATCCTCGCAATCGACATGCACGGCGTGCGAAATGCATCCAGGCTCGTTGCGCGAGCGACGCACATGCTCCAGGCTCAACTGGCGAACCTCGTTGAAGGTTTCTTGTCGCGCCGTCACGCTACCTGTCACTACGATCATGTTTTCCCCCTGCGTTTTTCCGCGTCGCTATCGTCGTCACGGAATTGAATCGCCGGCGCCGGCATAATCCGCCGTTGTTTGCGGCCACCGCTTCAGCGCGGCATGCCCAGCATCGGTCAGGACATAAATTCCGCGCTCGGCGCGGTCGAACCAGCCGTAAACGTTGTGTAGCAGGATTTTTGGGGCGTCGGGTATCTCGGGCCGCAGCTCTCGCACGCGCCGCGGCCCCCGCGACAGCGCCGATGCGCAGGCCAGCGCTTGCTGGCGATAGGCGGTCATGATCGGGGCGCGGGTGCTTCCGCCCATCGCCGGGTCGCCCTTGCGGCGCCGATGCTCGGCAATCAGGCGGGCGCGCTTCTTCGGATTGCGGCGCGGGCTTGTCGTCGGCGGTTCGACGATCACCTCCACATTGCCGGTGTTGGTGACCGCGAGCATGCCAAAGCCGAGCCGGCGGCACAGATTCCGATAGCGCGCGTCGCTCTCGCGGCCCTTGCCGCGCATGGACATCCTGGCGGCGAGCCAGACCTCATCGCAGGCGCCGGCGCGATCGACCGCCTGCAGCAACAGTTCAAGATTAAAGGAAAGCTTGAGCTCGCCGATCACCACGATCGGTGGCTCATCGCCGCTGAGCGCCACGAGGTCACAGCCGCCGACTTCGCCCTTGACCGTGAAGCCGAGGTTTTCGAGGAAGCGCTTGACGGGCAGATAAAGGGCGGTTTCCACGGTGGCTCCGGCGTCGCGCCTGCGACTCAGTGTCCGAGTCTAGAGCCATTTCCGTTCCGATTGCATCGGAACGGAGGCTCTATCTCTTTATTTTGACGCGTTTTCTTTACGCGAACCGGTGTCCACTTCGCTGGAAAACGCTCTGACCGAACTACCGCAGGGAATTTGATCAAACGGCGCCGGAACGGCTATCGTGGGTACGGGACCCAGACGGGCGCGACACGTATTATGATCAGGAACGGACTCTACCACATCGTCATCGAGATGCTCGATAGCGTCGAGGGTGGCAATCAGGGCGTCATGGTCGTGCGTGACGGCACGTTGCGCGGGGGCGACTCGTTTTTTTACGCGTTCGGGACCTACACCTGCGAAAACGGCAAATGGAAGGGCGAAGTGACCAACCAGGAACATTCGCCCACATTCGGGGCCCGGCCGGTGTGGGAACGCAAGGTCGTGACCATCGGATTTTCCGGAACCTATGACGATGTCTCCGCCGAAACCCACGGTATGGCGCTCGCCGGCAAGCAGAGCATCCGGTTCAAATCGAGGCTCCGTTTGCTGGTTCCGGACTGAATGCGGGGGCGCGGCGCTATACCCGCCCGCTCGCCGGCAATAGCGCGCCGGTGACGGCGCTGGCGGCATCGCTGGCGAGAAACAGGATCACCTCGGCCAGTTCGTCAGCTGTCACCCATTTTTTGAAATCGGCCTTGGGCATGCTGGCGCGGTTGGCCGGGGTGTCGATGGTCGAGGGCAGCACGGCATTGACCGTGATCCGGCCTTTGCATTCGGCAGCGAGGGCCTCGGTGAGCCGATGCACGCCCGCCTTGGATGCGGCATAGGCGCCCATGCCGGCACCCGCCTGCAGTGCGCCCATCGCGCCGATATTGACGATCCGTCCGGCGTTGGAAGCTTGCAGATGCGGAAGCGCCGATTGCGAGGCATTCAGCGCGGTAAGGACGTTGAGCGCATACATCCGCTGCCAGGTCTTCGGATCGCCTTCTACGATTGCCTCGAATGCAAAGCCGCCGGCGATATTGATCAGCGCATCGAGCCTGCCGAAATGCGCCGCGGCGGCGTCGATGGCCTTTTTGGCTTGGCCCGGATCCGAGAGATCGACGCCGCCCAATTCAATCCGATCGGGCGTGGCCGGGATCTGCGACGGCGCGTGATCGATGCCGGCGACCCGCGCGCCGCGAGCCAGTGCCACTTCCGCGACCACCTTGCCGAGCGCGCCCGAGGCGCCGGTCACGACAACGACTTTTCCATTCATGACGGCGTCTCCGGCCAGGCAAGTGAGGGGATTTCACAGTATCGCCGGGCGAAAATGAATTGCAATGCCGCGAGCGGGGCAAAGAGCCCGCCAACCGCCGCGGCGCGGAGGTCGCTAAAATTTGCCGGAGTTTTGTAAGCGGAAAGCAGAGCCATCCCGGTTATACCTTGACGTCGTTCAACTTAAGGGCTGGGAAGCACCACCATGAGACACCTACCTGATCACGGTTTACCGCTGGTTCAGCTTAAGGAGCAGCGGCGGGATTTGATTGTCGCGCTGCAAAACCGCAACGGCCCGATCGGCGGCTGGGAGCTGATGCAGATCGCGGCGGTTCAGCAGGCCATCTCGGCTTTCGAGGATGTTATCGCGGACCTTGACGCTGAAATGGAGGCGGCGGCGTAAGGCGGTTTGCCCTGTTTCCGCTCCGCGTGAGGTGGGGCATCAGGGCGCCAGATAACTGGCTTCCAGCGCGGCGCGCTCGCGCGGACCAACGCCTAATCCTTCCCGGAAATAGCTTTCGAGATCGCCATAATCGGCGCGGATGACCTCGAATGAGGCCGCGAGGAAGGATGCTTCCACCGAGGTGAGCACCTGCGTGACGGCCTCGGGCAAATCGCCGACGGAGGAGGGATCGCGGCGATAGAAGCGGTTGGTCAAGAGATAATCCTGCGCGATCAGATCGTCCGGCACGCCAAGCGCGTGCAGGATCAGCGCGCAGGCAAAGCCGGTGCGATCCTTGCCGGCGGTGCAGTGAATTACCAGCGGCGCATGGTCCTCAAGCAGGTGAGCAAACAGCGCGCGGAATCTCGGCGTGTTTTGCCGCACATAACTACGGTAGGAATTGCGCATGGCATCTGCGGCCTCAGTCGATGACAGCGGCGAGCCGGCGTCGACCAGTGCCCGCAGATCGGCAACCACGGTCGGCTCGATGGGGAGCGAATGAACCGTGATTTCCTCAAGGGCGCAGATGGCGGTTGCGCGCTCCTCGGTGCCGCGAAGATCGAACGCGCTCTTCAGGCCGAGGCCGCGCAGCACGTCGGCATCGGCCTCGGTCAGATGGCCGAGATGGTTGGAACGGAAGATCTGCCGCCAGCGGACAGCGCGGCCATCCCTGCCGGGATAGCCACCCAGATCGCGGAAATTGCTGGCACCGGCGAGATTGAAATGGCGGGCGGGAGATTCTTGCATGGGCTCAGCATAAGCCATGCTGTGCGGCAGTTAAATGACTGACGGGTGGATTGGATCGCGCTCGGGCGTTGGGCAGATATGAAAAAGGGCCGAAACGTTTGTTTCGACCCTTTTTTCTTTCCGCTTTTGATGTCGCACCAAACTCCGCATCGGCAACACGCGTGCGGTTGGCATCAGGACTCACGCACCGGCTTGGATTCCTGGATGGCCGCCTCATGATACCACGCACCGCCGAACACCGTTTCGCTGACGCGCGAAGCTAGATCGATCGATGCCTTGGTCTCGTCGGGGCGGCGCACGCCGAGGGCCGCGCGGCCTCCGACGGGGAATTGGTAGATCTTGGCGGACCCGTGATTCAAACTGGTATTCATCTTGGTATCTCCTTGGCGCCGCGGCGCATTGGACTCATGCTGCGCCCGACTCGTTCTTGGTTGGTTACTAAAATGGATATCGTCCGTGCACGCCGCGGGTGCAACCTGATGAAAACAAAATCATTTCATGTATAATTTGTAGGCATTTCTGCTTTTGCACTCTGGGAAGCAATCGCGGACTGGCTAAGGCTTGAGCCGTCGCCAAGGTTGCGAGGGCGCGGTCATTTCTTGAAGAAAATTGCCGGCCATTGGCGCGGCTTTAATCGAAACCCCAAAACAGGCCGCGGACTGCCGTGTAATCAGGCGTAACCGAGGCCCTCCGGCGCCCGGCGGGGGCCGCGACCCGCGCGCCTTTGCCGCACCTCAAACCGACAGCCAAGCTGGACGCCGGACCGATTTCGCCCTCCAGGCCAGCCTCCCGCAGCGCAGCGATTTGGCACTTTAATTGCTAGGTAACGAATGGCCGATGGTGGCCGGGTCCAACTGTGGTGACCAAAAAGGCTTTTGGTTTCCCATTTCGCATCATCAACCCATGAGAGAGCTCAATGACAAAGTATAAGCTCGAGTATATCTGGCTCGACGGATACACGCCGATCCCTAACCTCCGCGGCAAGACGCAGATCAAGGCCTTCGATTCATTCCCGACGCTGGAGCAGCTTCCGCTGTGGGGCTTCGACGGAAGCTCGACCATGCAGGCCGAGGGGAAAAGTTCGGACTGCGTGCTCAAGCCGGTCGCCGTGTTTCCGGATGCCGCGCGCACCGACGGCGTTCTGGTGATGTGCGAAGTGATGATGCCCGACGGCAAGACCCCGCATCCCTCCAACAAGCGCGCCACCATTCTCGACGATGCCGGCGCCTGGTTCGGTTTTGAGCAGGAATATTTCTTCTACAAGGACGGCCGTCCGCTCGGCTTTCCCGCCTCCGGCTATCCCGCGCCGCAGGGCCCGTATTACACCGGCGTCGGCTACTCCAATGTCGGCGCTGTCGCGCGCGAGATCGTCGAGAAGCATCTCGATCTTTGTCTGGCCGCCGGCATCAACCACGAGGGCATCAACGCCGAAGTGGCGAAGGGCCAGTGGGAATTCCAGATCTTCGGCAAGGGCTCCAAGAAGGCCGCTGACGAAATGTGGATGGCCCGCTATCTGATGCAGCGCCTGACCGAGAGCTACGGCATCGACATCGAATATCACTGCAAGCCGCTCGGCGACACCGACTGGAACGGCTCCGGCATGCACGCCAACTTCTCCACCGCCTATATGCGGGAGGTCGGCGGCAAGGAGTATTTCGAAAAGCTGATGGCTGCGTTCGAGGCGGCGCGGGCCGATCACATCGCGGTCTACGGCCCCGACAATCACCTGCGGTTGACCGGCAAGCACGAGACCGCGTCGATCAACGAGTTCAGCTACGGCATCGCCGATCGCGGCGCCTCGATCCGCGTGCCGCACAGCTTCGCCAACAATGGCTACAAGGGCTATCTTGAGGATCGCCGGCCGAACTCGCAAGGCGACCCGTACCAGATCGCGTCGCAGATTCTGAAGACCGTCGCATCGGTTCCGACCTCGGCCAAGGCGGCTGCGGCCTGACGCGTTCCACCCGCGGCCTGGATCTGGGGGCGTCCAGGCCGTGACTTTCCGCTCCAGCGCGGACCTGTTCGAGCCTCTCCTCCAACCCTGACCAGCCCGGCGGCTGGTCTTTTTTTGTCCCGGATCTGTCGCGCACCCGGTTCCGGTGCGGCGCGGTTGCCGACGCAAGCCTTGAATCCGCCCGCACTTCGACGCTAGCTTCTCCTCTTCAACATGTCCGTCCTGACCAAACATCTTCGCGCGCATTGGTTCGCTGCGATCGGCCGCATCGCCCCTGCGATGGCGATCGCTGTTGCGACGTGGCTGGCCGCTCCATCTTTCGTCAAGGCGCAATCGGCCGATCTCGTCTTGTGCGACCGGTTGGCCGCCGATCCCGCCGATCCGGACAAGCCCGCCGACGTCAAGGGCACGCCCGATGTGGCGCCGTCCGATGTGGCAACCGCGATCAAATATTGCAGGATCGCTTCGGTCTCGTCGCGGCGCGCGCTGTATCAGCTCGGCCGCGCCTATGCCGCCAACCGCCAGACGTCGGAAGCGATCGGCACCTGGCGCAAGGCCGCCGACAAGGGCTCGACCTCGGCGATGGTCGAACTCGGCGTGCTCTACGGAACGGGTGCTGGCGTCGCCCGGGACGAAGCCCAGGCGCGCAAGCTGTTCGAGCGCGCGGCACAAGCCGGCAATCCGCGCGGCGTCAGCAATCTTGCCGCACTCTCCGGCGGCGGTGCCGCCGGAGCCGACCCGGCGCGATCCCGCGAGCTTTTGGCGAAAGCCGCTGCGACCAATCCTGAAGCGCAATATCAACTCGGGTTGATGCTGGCCGATGGCACCGGCGGCGCCAGGGACGATATCGGCGCGCGGAATTTGTTCGAGAAGGCGGCGGCGCAAAATCATCCCGGCGCGCTGGAGCGAATGGGCGCGTTCACGCAAGAGGGGCGCGGCGGGCCAAAGGATGCCGCCGCCGCCAAAGCCTACTATGAGCGAGCCGCGGCCCTCGGCGATGACGACGCCAAGAATGCCCTGAAGCGGATGGAATGCCCCTATGCGATCAAGGATAAGCGCGGGAATCTGGTCACGAACCTCTGTTTTTAGGTGAGCGTTCAATTTACATCGATGCCGGCCTCGGTCAGCGGGAACGGCACACCGGGACGATAGAGCCGCACCGGTCGGATTTCATACATCGCATTCGGATTGACGCGGCGCAGGTCACGCGCCGCGGCGATGGCGGCGTTGCGATCGGCACAATCCATGACGTAGAAGCCCAGTAGCTGCTCCTTGGATTCGGTGAAGGGACCATCGATCACCACGCCCTTGCCCGGACCGCGCAACACGCAGGCGCTGCTGGTTGCGCCCAGCCGCGCGGTCGGTCCAACTCGCTTCTCCGCAAGGAAGCGCTCGTGGACCTTGCTCAGATCGCGCATCAATGCTGCATCCTCTTGCGGCGTAAGGGACGCGACTTCTTCTTCGACGTGATAGGCCAGAACGGCGTAGAGCATGGGCTTTCCTCTTTCGTGCCGGATTGACGGAGTTCACCTCAAGGACGTCCCGGCCCGCCCGATTCCGACATTGTTTTTTATAACGACGAATGGATTTGCGCGGAGGGTGCACTGGACCGTGAACTCCGCGAAAGCGGAGTATCCAGTACGCCGCAGCTTTTCAGGGGGCCATCATCGCGTGGTAGGGTGCCAGCGCCAGTGAGCTGCCCACAAAGCTCGCATTGAATTGTATCGCCCGGAGTGACGACCGACATGAGCCTGCTGAACCATCCCTTTGATCCCGCGCGCGAGGCGGCTCTGGTCACCGGTGCGGGAAACGGCATCGGACGCGCCATCGCGCAAGCGCTGGTCGGCGAGGGCGTGCGCACGGTGTTTGCCGATGTGAATCCGGAAACGCTCAAAGACTCAATCAAGGCGTCGCCGCGGCCCGATCTTGCGGTGGCATGGGCTGGCGATCTCGCGCAGCGCGCCGCCTGCGATGCGTTGCTGGCCCATGCGCAATCCGCCGTCGGGCAAGTCACGCACTTCGTTCACAGCGCGTCGCCGCCGCGGCGCGAGGCCGATCACGCGCTCGCCGTCAGCAGCGAGACCTGGGAGCAGATGCGCGCGGTCAACGTCGATGCCGGCTTTCATCTGGCGCGTGAACTGGCGCGAAAGCTCATCGCCGCGCGTGAGCCCGGCTCATTTTTGTTTCTCACCTCGCTGCATGCCGGCACGCCGCGCAACTTGCCACATTATTCGACGTCCAAGGCGGCGATGGCGATGCTGGTGAGGGAATTGGCCAAAACGTTCGGCCGCTTTGGAATCCGCGTCAACGCGCTGGTGCCCGGCGCCATCGCCGCCGGCGGTTTCGTTGCCGATCCGTCGCTTGCGAAACACATTCCGCTCGGCCGCCTCGGCCGCGGCGAAGATCTGGCGCCGATGGCGCTGGCGGTGCTGTCGAACCGGGTGTCGGCCTATGTCACGGGTGCGGCGATCGTGGTCGACGGCGGCCTGTCGCTGACGAACTGGTTCGATCCGCCTGACCTCGATGAGGTGTGAGAGGAGGGCGCAGGGTGCTGCATCCTTCGAGACGGCGCTTCGCGCCTCTTCATGACGAGGTCTGAGGCCCTCATGATGAGGAGCGCGTCTTCGCGCGTCTCGAACCATGAAGACACGGGATCCCTACCGCAGCGGCATCGGTGGCCGTATTACGGGGCCGTCATCCGACGGAACGGTGGCTTCCGGCAGCGGCGCGGGCTGTGACAGCATAGGCTGCGATGCCACGGGCTGCGGCAACGGAGGCGGCGGCAGCGGAGGAGGTACGGCGTAGGTCGGCGGCGGCGAGGTGATCACGGCCGGCGGCGGCAAGTAGGCCGTCCTCGGCTTGCGCGGCGGCGCCGGAACCGGCCGCGGCGGAATCGCTGCCATCGGCCGTGGAGAAGCCGCCGATGTTTTCGGGCGCGGGCTTGGCTCGGAATTTTTGGCCTCGGAATTTTTGGCATTGTCGCGGGACATCTGGGCCTGGCTCGCCTTGAGCTGGTCGATGCTGGCTTTGAGCTGCTCGATCTGTTGGCCCATCGTTTTCAGATCGCGCGCCATCGACTCGGTCGACGGCGACTGCATCGTCGGCGCCGATGGCGCAGCCGAGGCGGCTGCCGCCGGTGCGGCGCTGTCCGTGGGCTGGGCGACAGATGCCGGTTGCGCCGGCGCCTGATCGGCCGCCGCGGCCTGAGCCGGCGCTGAGTCCGGTTGCTCGGCGGCAGCAGGCGTGTCTGCCGCAGGCTTGTCGCTCAGAGGCGATGCCGCCAGCACGAACGGCGGCAGCCAGCTTGAGATCATCTGTCTGGCCGCCGCGCCATGATGCGTCCAGGCCGCGGCAGCGAACGCGCTGCAGAGCGCGAACATGAAGGCGATGAAAGCGCGCTTCACCCACCAGCTGATCCCCGGCCGGTCGTCCGGGACCACGGGCCTGTCGGTCGTGTCGATTTTATCGGTGGCAGCGGCGCGAAACGTCGTATCCACCGTTGGCGTATCGACCGCAGGCGTCGGTGCGGCAGCGGAAGCCTCGGGTGACCTCTCGGCCGCCTTGTGCGCAAGATGACTGAGCAGCTCCTGCACGGGGTCGGGCGATGCCTGGCGCGCGGCCAGAACGACATCGGGCTCGATCACAAAGACGTCGTGCGGATCGGTCTCTTGTGGTGTCAGCGTGGACTGCATTGGCGCTCCTTGACTGGTCCCCAATGTCTTAACTGGTCCCCAGCCGCATCAGGGCGGTCGGCGGATTAACGCAATGTCAACGATCCTCTGCCCGTCTCCAGACGCCAGTCAGGTTTGACCAAAGCAAGGCGGCAGGATGGAGAGGTTAAGGCCGCTTGTGGCAGCAAGGTTGCGGGAAGGGGAACCGGGAGGCGTTATCGTGCGAACGGGCGCTCGATCACAAGGCTCGACGCATTGCACCGACACCGGATGACGCTCGACTGGGCCATTGCTCAACCACGATGCTCAACCACGATCGTCATTCCGGGATGCGCCTCTTGGCGCAGGCCCGGAATCTATATTCCCTGCAGGAGTTATAGATTCCGAACTCACGCGGAGTCTGTCATCGGGCGCGCATTCGCGCGACCCGTTGGCGCGCCCCGGAATGACGATTGACGTCTTCTAGCCCGACGAGACGCAACAGGGCGCAGGGCGTTCGCTCGACGAGCTTCGCTATTCGGCCCCACAAATCTGCGCGCGCTTCAGGCTTCGCCCTTGGGAATGTATTTACCCATGACGCATTTGTACCTTTGCAACTTCCACTCGTGATACGGGCCGTTGGCGAGCCATTCGGCAATGCCGATTTGCGCATTGACCTGACAGGCGGTCATGGTGATGCCCGACTGCTCACTGGTGGTGACAATCTTCTCAAGGCACAGCGGACCGTTGCAGAGAACGGCGACAAGAGTAACGAGCATGGCGACCTTTGCTAATGAGGAACACCCGGTACCTCAGCTCATGCAGGGTTCGTGCCAGCCTTGTTGCGCGCTGTGCACTTCTGCATGCCCAAGTGCATGGCCAAGTCGCTTTTTTAAGGGTTGCCACGCGGCGGCACGATCGTCTCGGCGGCCGAATCAGTAGCGCCATCGCCCTTTGACCACGGCACCAAATCGTCACGTTCTCGGCGAATTGCGGTCAAAGCTCGCTGTCATCAACCGACCCATTGAGGATACGTGCGGGGACCCCGAGTTGGCCTACAAGATGATCGCAGAACGCGACAACGAGACCGTAAAGATCGAGCGAACGAGTTCTTTTGTCATCGTCGCCAAGGCCCGGATCTGGGCCAGCGAAGGCTGGGAGGTCGTCATCACGGATGCTGACGGCAAATCCTACGCCGTTGCCGAATTCGATCAGCTGCTGGCGGCATGATGCGGGCCGCGCGCATGACGCAATAGCGCGAGAGCGCAGGCTTCGCGCAGCGGTGGCTCAGCCGAAGCGCTGATCGTAGGCGAGCACGGCCTCCAGCATCACTTGGGCGCCGGCGCCGCACTCATCGAACGACGTGGATTCCGCCTCGTTGTGGCTGACGCCGCCGGCGCACGGCACGAAGATCATCGTGGTCGGGGCGATGCGCGCGATGTAGGCGGCATCGTGTCCGGCGCCCGAGACCATGTCGCGCGTGGCATATCCGGCCTTCTCGGCTCCCTT
>Ga0209006_10004718_pt1 | contig 12340 bp, 9 predicted proteins | sample JacPin_JW_Ref_O2_FD_188567 | JGI IMG/M metagenome (GOLD analysis project Ga0209006, IMG submission 188567) | Forest soil microbial communities from Algoma, Ontario, Canada - Jack Pine, Ontario site 1_JW_Ref_O2 (SPAdes) (version 2) | ecosystem: Environmental > Terrestrial > Soil > Boreal...
CCGGCACCCGAACCGCTGTCCTTCAATGTCAACATGATCGGCCCGGTGCTTATTGCCTTCGGCAACGAACGACAAAAGGCGCATTTTCTCCCCAGAATTGCGCGTCTCGACTACTGGTTCTGCCAGGGGTTTTCCGAGCCCGGCGCCGGATCGGATCTGGCCTCTCTGCGTACCCAGGCGGTGCGCGACGGCGATGACTATGTGGTCAACGGCCAGAAACTGTGGACCTCCACGGCGCATCATGCCGAATGGTGCTTCCTGCTGGTGCGAACCGATCCGAGCGCCAAAAAACAACAAGGGATTTCCTATCTGCTGATGGACATGAAGTCACCGGGCATCACGGTGCGGCCGATCATCACCATCGACGGCAATCACGAAACGAATGAAATGTTTCTGGAGAATGTGCGGGTTCCGGCCGCCAACCGTGTGGGAGAGGAAAACAAGGGCTGGGACTACGCCAAATATCTCCTGGGTCACGAGCGCAGCGGGATCGCGCGGGTGGGCATCTCAAAAATGCGGCTGCAGCGGGCGAGAGTTCTCGCCGAACGAATTCCCTTGGGCTCAGGGACCCTTGCGCAGGATCCACACTTTCGCGAGCGCGCCGCGGCGCTCGAGATCGAACTCAAAGCCCTGGAGATCACCCAGATGCGGGTTATTGCGGAAAGCTCGCGCGGCGCAGGTAAGGCGGATCCGAAGACGTCGATATTGAAGATCAAAGGCTCGGAATTGCAGCAGGCTGCAGCGGATTTGCTGTTCGGCGTGGCCGCGTACGAGGCCATGGAATACGACGGAGAATTCCTGCGCGGCCTGCGCGAAGGCGACGATGAGGTGGATTGGGCACGCACCCTGGGGCCGAATCATTATTTCGCGCGACATGTATCGATCGTCGGGGGATCGAACGAGATACAGCACAACATTCTCGCGAAAAGCATTTTGGGCCTATAGGTATCCGCCCCGATGGACTTCGATCTCACGCCGGATCAAGAGTTGCTGCAGCAATGCGTGCATCGACTGCTTGCGGACACGTACGCCTTCGATCAGCGCAAGCAATACCTGCAGTCCGATGCCGGATGGAGCCGCGCGCTATGGCGGCAATTCGCCGAAATGGGTCTTCTCGGCCTGCCTTTCGCCGCCGCTGACGGCGGGTTTGACGGCGGTGCGGTGGAAATCATGCTGACCATGGAGTCGATGGGGCGCGTATTGTCGCTGGAGCCCTATTTCGCCACCGTGATACTCGCGGGGACCTGCCTGCGGCGAGGCGCCGATCCCGCACAGCGGGCGCGTTGGCTGCCGCCGTTGATCGACGGACGCGAGACCTTTGCGTTCGCGCATGTGGAGCGGGCCGCACGCTACGATCTCGCGCGGGTCGAAACTCGCGCGCAATACGAAGGCGGCGCTTGGCGCCTCCATGGCCGCAAGGACTTCGTCGTCCACGGCGATACGGCGGATAAATTTATCGTTTCCGCACGCAGCGGGGGCGAGCATCGAGACGCCGGTGGCATCTCATTGTTCGTGGTCGATGCCGCCGCGGTGCGCCGCCGCGGCTACAGCACTCAGGACGGCACACGGGCAGCCGATGTCATCTTCGATGGCGTGCGCGTTGCGGATCAAGACCTGATCGGTGCGCCCGGCGGCTCGATGGACCTCATCGATACGGTCGCCGACATCGGTATGGCCGCCCTCGCCGCGGAGGCCGTGGGCGTCATGACGCGAGCGCACGAACTTACGATCGAGTATATGAAGGCGCGCAAGCAATTCGGCACGACCATAGGCTCTTTCCAAGCCCTGCAGCACCGCGCCGTCGATATGCTGGTGATGATCGAACAAGCGCGCAGCATGGCCATGTATGCGACCATGATGTCCGAACACGCGGACCCGGCAAAACGACGCCAGGCGTCAAGCGCCGCGAAGGCGTATATCGGCCGCGCCGGCCGCTTCGTGGGCGAGCAGGCCATTCAATTGCATGGTGGAATCGGCGTGACCGAAGAGTGCGCCGTCGGGCACTACTATCGGCGGCTGACCATGATCGATGTGCTATTCGGCGACAGCACGCATCACCTGACTCGTGTCGCCAACGCAGGCGAGCTGCCGTGAACGTTTGCCGGACCGCCGTCGATTGACAGGCCCGCGCCCGATCACCCGCCCGTCGCGGCGCTCACTCGTCATTGACCCAACGCACGAAGCGCGAGAGTGGCAGAAACCCATCGTGCGGCAGACCCGCCTCCATCGTACCGGCGCCGCCCAGGGTCACCACACGCTGCGCCCCCGCGGCCGCCAACGCGTTGCGCAAGATGAGTTTTCGCTCTTGCGGAAATACGCCGATCGTCTGCGTCGCGATATTGACGTATCGAACCGCATCTTCCAGGCGCTTGACCGGCACCACATTGACCATTTTACCGTCCGGCTGAAAGTCCACCGGTGCCTCCGAACGAATGACGAGGCCGCTGCCATCGCACTTTCCCCAAACGCGATAGTACGGTTCCATGTCGCGCAGTGCGTCCACTTCATCGCGCAGATCACCGGCGACGGGACGGCCGATGGCGGAGGCGGTTTCACGCTGCAGACCGAGGCGCGGCTGCAGTACCTCGCAATACCGATCGACCTCATCGATGCTTCCTTCGACGAATTGAATGCGGCTGGAGACGCATGCCTGCTGATTCATCAGGGTCGCGTCGATCGATGCCCGCTCAGCCGCATCGGCGAGCAGGCTGGGTGAGGAGAAAATCTCGTGTCCCAACATCGAGATCGAGGTCTTCGGATCGAAGGACACGAGTTCGAATCCGGGGCCGATGTATTTTTGCGCCGTGCGAATCGTGCTTTCACCGCCCCAGGCCACCAATTTGTCGAAGAACTGCGGTAGGAACAGCCGTCCCTCGACGCTTTCATCGCCGCCGCGCCAATACGCGGCGGAGAACGAACGGCTCAGGGGATGTCCGGGCGCGACCTCCGCGAGCCCGCGCAAAATGGCCGTTGCCGTGAACAGGTCGTTCGACGGGATCTTGATGAGGTGCACGCCCTTGGTCAGCGCGCCGCGCACGATGGTCATGGCGGCCACCCCCGGGGCGTTGCCCGCAATGATATGGATCAGACGGGGCGGAAAGGCCCGTATTCGCACATGCCGGCCGGCAGGTGTATCGATTTCGCGCCAGGAATCCAGCACATCGGCGCCGCCCAATTCCTGTTGCACCTGAAACTCCATGCTTCGCCGGCTGAACAACCGGCTCAACGAAGCATACGAACGCTCGAGCACGTCGCGCGGCAGCGGACTGGTCTTGACCGTGAACTCCAGAGCCTCCGCCACCCAACCTTTTGGATCCGCCTTGAGCCAGGCGCCGGTCGCCACCAGGATATCCATGATTTCCGCAAGCGGCGTATCGAACGCCGGGCCGGGCTCGGCACGCAGCCACACCAGTCGATCCAGGTCGAGCCGCGGTGTCGTGAAGCGTGCATTGCTTGGCCCGAATTCCAAGTCCGCGCCGTGCACGGTCTCACCCTTGATGACATGACAGAGTGGTACGGTGTGAATATCCAATCGAGCATTCATGAGTTCATCGCTCCTCTTACGTAGGCGTCAATGGTTCCGGCGCAACCGATGTGATCGTCTTCGCCCGGCTGGGCGTAGCGCGTGATGTCGTCCAAGATGCTGGGTCCCCATCTTCCGCAGGCACAACGTTCAGCGAAATCGACATGAACCTTGTCGCCGGAAATCAGGCCGCCCCAGCGGCCCTCATACAGCAAATCGAGAAACGCGAATCGGCCTTCCACGACACCCTCACCACGCTCCGGCTCGATCAACGCTTCGCCTGCCCGATCGAGCAACAGCATGACGAGTCCGGGAGGCACGTGGTAGCGCTTCGCATCGCAACGCGGCAGCACTTGCGCCTGCTCGGTCATCCCATAGCCGGTGCCGCGGATCACGCCGCCGTAGAAGCGGTCAACCTGTTCCCGATAGTCATCCGGCAATCGCACGCCTTTGACGCCGCCCCCAGCGGAGATATGGCTCCGGGGGTGGAAGTCGCCGTCCTTGATGCCGAGTTCCCGCGCGCGATCGATGATCGCCATGTGCTGCGACCACAACCCGGACAGCACGATTGGCTCATGGCGCGACGCCAGGATCTTGTCGGTGAGGGCGTGCAGGGCGGCCGTCATGCGCGCCGCCTGCGCCGCAGCGCGCCCTTCGAAGTCGGCAATCTCGCCCGGCGTCGCAAGCCCTTCGGCCATGCGTTTGCGAATCACCGCCATCTGACTGACCACGGCAATTTGCAGCGGCTCGTCGGTCAGGAAATGGATGTCTCCGGGGCGTCCCCACAGTTTGGCGCCAATTTGCGCCGCCTCGATGGCGCTGTTCGGCCCGGAGCTTGGGCCCAGCATGAACACGGGACGATCGGCGTTCGGACGCAGATACGGCCAACCCAGCATGTTGGCGAAATGACGGGTCTTCATTTCAAGGTCGCCGCGCGTGGAATTCAAGAATGAGCACTTGCCGCTGGAACCGCTGGTGGCCAGAATCATATGCCCCGCAGCACGCAGTCGATTGATCCAGCCGTCGATATTCTCGACGCCCGTCATGTCCACCGAGGTCGGATCTTGCACTGATAAGGTCCTGAGCCACTGCAGCAATCGATCCCATTTCCCTTGTTCCACCAAGGCAACGGGGTACGACTTGTACACCGTATGCGAAAAGAGCAGCGGCACCAAGTCGGCAAAGTGCCGTACCTCCCTCACCCCGGAATCTTGCGCCCGGCGACGCAGAACCGGAATCTGCTCGATGCGCTCTTTGAACAACTCGCGCGCCGCCTCCAGCCGCAGCGGCCGCAGTTCCGCGGGACTTCGATCGTAACGATCCGCGTGCGTGATCGAGTCCAATAGTTCCCGCCGAATCGGTGTCATGCCACTCCTCACCCTTCACGTCATGTGGAGATGAAGGATACGCCCGCTCTGGTCAACTCGTCCACATTTTGGCACACTGTTCACATTTTAGAACGCGAACAAGGCCACCTCGATGTTGAAAGTCGAATGCACGGATACCGTGATGATCCTGACGCTGGACAGGCCCCAGGCGCGCAATGCATTGAATCTCGAGCTGACGCGCGCGTTGCGGGCACAGCTAGCAGCCTTCGACGCCGATGTCTCGCTGCGCGCAATGGTGCTGGGCGCGACGGATCCGGCGTTTTGTGCCGGCCTCGATCTAAAGGACTTTTCCGCTGCCGATGCACCGCGCGGCGAAGTCAGTTCTCTGCTGTCCGAATTCCCGAGGCGCCGTAAACCCGTCATCGGCGCCGTCAATGGCGCGGCGATGACCGGTGGTCTCGAACTGGCATTGGGATGCGATTTCTTGATCGCATCGGAACGCGCGCTGTTCGGCGACACGCACAGCAAGATCGGTGCCCTGGCCGGCGGCGGGATGAGCTCGCGGCTGCCGCACGCCGTAGGGTACCGATGGGCCAAGCAAATGAGCTTTACCTGTATTCCCATCGACGCCGCGACCGCGTGCCGAATCGGCTTGGTCAATGAAGTCGTCGCGCACGAGGCGCTGCTGCCGCGCACGCTCGAATTGGCGCGGGCGATCGCGCGCTGGGACCCGGAGTTAATTGCGACGGTGAAGGATGTCCTCGATCGCGGCGCACAGACCACTCTCGAAGAAAGCGCACAGATCGAGGGGTTTGCGCTGGCAGAGCGCAAGGCGCGCGGCGGCATGCGGTGGCGTGGTCATGAATAGTAGCCGATTCGCCTAATTACAGTGTACTATTCGCCTGCGCTTGTTTATGAATAACGTTCACATAATAGAACAAGGGGTCGCCGTGAATAGCTCGAATGGAATAGGGGCATACGCCGTAGGATCGCTGACGTGGATATCAATTGCCGGCACCTTGTCGATTGCGCCGGGCGCAGAAGCCGCGGCGGTTGATATCGCAGCGGCGGAGACTTCCAACACCGGGCAGCTCGAGGAGATCATCGTCACCGCCCAGAAGCGGTCGGAAAACCTGCAATCGGTGCCGGTCACGGTGAGCGCGATCACCGCGAGTACCCTCAAGCAAATGGGTGGCGTCAGCATTCAGGACCTGAACACCCTCGTTCCCGGCCTCAACATGGAGGCACAGGGCAGTTATACCCTGCCGGCCATCCGCGGCGTCAGCACGACGTTGACGACACTCGGCAACGAGCCGAACGTCGCGATCTATATCGACGGCGTCTACTACCCGGTTTCGTTCGCCAATTTCGCCTATTTCAGCAACATCGATCGAGTCGAAGTCCTGAAGGGGCCGCAGGGCACCCTCTTCGGCCGCAACGCAACCGGCGGCGCGATCAACGTCATCACCCGCGATCCGTCCGCGACCCCCACCGCCGACGTCATGATCGGCTTCGGCAGCTACGGCGAAACACTCACGAATCTCTATGCGGCGGGCCCCTTAAGCGACATGCTCAGGGCCGACTTCTCGTTCTACAGCCACAAGGACCATGGCTGGGCCGAGAACATCTTCCTCGGCACTCACGACGGCGCAACTTACGGATATGGATTTCGCAGCAAGTGGGTTCTGAACCCCACGGACAGCAGCAAGTACACGCTGTCGGTCGACTACTCGAGGGAGGACAACGCGCCGGCCAATTTCACGGTGGGCGGCGATTCCGCGCTTGCCCCGTTCGGCGCCGTGGTCGCAAGTCAGCTCGGACAGACCTCCACGACTTACCGGGTGACCAATCCGATTTTTCAGATCGGTGCGGCACTGACCGGCGAGTGGAATTTCAGCAGCTTGGACCTGATCTCCGTCACCGGTCTGCGACAGGGTCATGCCGACGGCCATTTCGACATCGACAATACGTCGTTCCCGACGGTGGAACTGTATTACGGACCCAAGTCGCGCTCCATCAGCGAGGACCTGCGGCTGCAGTCGAAAGACAACGACGCGAACCTCACCTGGGTGGTGGGCTTCAATGGCTACTACGACTACGATACATTTGCTCCCTTCGACGTGATCTTGAGCTCCGGGAGCTTTCCGCAGTTCGGCACGAATAACACCGCGGCGGAGGCGATTTACGGCCAGGCGACGCAGAAAGTCACGGACGCCTTGCGGGTGACGCTGGGCGCGCGGCTCGACCGCGAGCGGGTGGCGGTCACCACCGACGAGGAATCCTACGGGATTGCGCACGAGGCCTTCAGCCGCATTTGGAGCGATTTCTCACCCAAACTGACGCTCGATTACCAGTTCGAACCCAAGACCTTGGGCTACGCGACCGTCTCCAAGGGGTTCAAGGGCGGCGCCTTCAATTTGAGCGCGGTCCCTCCGGAGAAGACGCCGATCGATCCGGAAACCCTATGGGCTTACGAGGTTGGCGTCAAGTCCGATGTGTCCTCGCATTTCCGCGTCAACGCGGCCGCGTTCTACTACGACTACAAGAATATCCAAGTCCAGGCCTTCGGCGCGAGCGCCGTGGCACCCTTGGACAACAATGCCGCCAAGGCGACCATGATCGGCTCGGACGGCGATCTGACCTGGGGCTACGGCGGAATCTTTGCGGCGCAGGATACGTTCAAGGCGACGGCCGGCTATGCGTGGTTGCACTCCTACTATGGTTCTTACCTGGGGGCCTCGTTCGCGCAGGAGCAGTTCACGCCGGCGGGCGCTCCGGCGGGCGACGTCATCACCTCGGTCAACGCCACCGGCAATCAGCTTCTCGATGCGCCGAGATTCACATTCGACCTCAGTCTCAATTACGGCTTCCTCACCGCGATCGGCCGATTCAGCGTGACGCCGACCGCTTATTACAACTCGGGCTACTACCTCGATGCGGCGAACACACCGCGTTTCAAACAGGGGGCGTTCACCAAGATCAACGCGACGGCCAGGTGGGAGTCGGTCGGCGAGCGCTATTCCATCGATCTCGTGGGCCGGAATCTCACCAACGTGAAGCAACTCGGTGGCGTGTTGCCCAGCGCTCTCGGCTCCGTGGCGAATGGCTACCCGCCATCATGGTATGAGGTCAAGTTCGCCTATCATTACTAGCCATTGCCGCATACAGCCCATGCAATGCCTGACCGAGCCGATCCGGACTCTTTCCGGCCGTGGCGCTCTCCACGGCAAGGCAGGCTCGCGTGATGATTTGCTTGCGGCGGACAGATAGCCGGCCGACAGCGTTGGCGCAGCGCTCGGCGGCCGCCGTCGACAGCAGCATGACGACGAATTCCAACGCCCGGTTCTCGGCGAGACCGATCAGTCGGCGGCTCGCCTGGGACAGCAGGCGGCCCGACTCCTCCCCGGCACCGCGAATCGCGAGCCGAGCGGCTTCGACGAGCGCGATCAGTTCTGAGTGGGAGGCTCTGACCGCAGCCAGACGGATGGCATCGCTTTCCAGGCGGCGCTGAAACGCCCGCAGTTCGATGTCATCCGGCCGCAGATACTTCAGATAGAGCACCGCCGTGTCGACGGTCGCCGTCGGATTGTGCGGCGAAACCGCAACACCGCCGCCGCCGCCGCGCTTGACGGTGGCGACTCCGAAGAACTCGAGCAACCGCAGCGCTTCCCGGAAGACCGCACGGCTGACGCCGAACTTGCGCAGGAGCTGGCCCTCCGTCCCAAGCACCGTGCCGGGGAGCATCTGGCTTCGGCGCATCGTTGCCGTCATTCGGTATAAGAGCCGCGTGGCCGCCTTGTTCGTCCGGCCCCGCCCCCGGATTGCCGAATTGTAGTCGCCGCCGAGGAAGGTCCGCGTATTCCACACGCGGTGGTTGTACCGCTCGAGGCGCTTGACCGTGCGATCGACGAACTGCCGCTCCTCCTGCAATGACTTCACGGCTCCCTTGAGGTCGCGGTCGGCCGCGCGGTCGCCCAGACGATGGGCAATCGACCAGACCCTGGAGATCATCTTGGACCATTCCCCGGCCGGATAACGCTCTTGATGTCCGAAGTCAGCCGTGAGGCGCGCGAACATGAAATCGAGCATCGCCAAGCCCGGATTGTTTGCCGCATCGATGATCGCGTTGTAGATCAGCGCGATCGCGAACCCTTCTTCGTCATGCGAACGGAAGGCGGCGTGCCGCGCGAGCAGCAGCTTGCGGATGCCGTTGGCGCGCGAGGGTGTCATGCGTGCAACAGCCATTTCCAGCCCGTACATCAGCAAGAGGGTATGGGCCTCGCGCACTTCGTCGTAGCTGACATCCGCCAGTTCTAGATAGGTCTTGACGATGCCGGCAACGCAATCGAGCGTGGGCGCCTGAATGATGAGGCCGCCGCGTGCGCCGCGCTCGGCGCGCACAATCCCCTGCCATTCGAGAATGCGCACGGCTTCGCGGAACGGTTCACGGCTCACGCCAAAGCGCTTGAGCAGTACCGGTTCCACGCCAAGCCTCGTGCCCACGCACCAGCCGCGCGCCAAGATTTCCCGGGCAATCCGGCCCGCGACAACACTGGCCAGCTTTCCCTCGAATGACGCGTTCATGGAGCATGACTTTACCCGAACGCCGCGCGCAGCGGGCAGAGAAGGGAGCGCTTTAAGACATTCTCGATACGGCGGATCAGTAGCCTATTAACGATATCTCAGTAGACGGATTGACTGCCAATCGGCATTCAATTACCTTCAACGAATGACCGCACCCATCCGGCGCGCCCGCATCAATCATATGGAAGTCACCGTGGCCGCCGGGACGCTGACCGCCTTGATGCCCGACCTGGCGGCCTTCTACGGCGACGCGCTGGGCTTCGGCCAAGTCGAGATCGACGAGTTCCCCAAACCCCACGTGTTCCTCACCACCGATGCCTACGGTGGGAATTTCATTTACATCGCCGAGCATGCCGAGCCGATGACGGTCGGCGGCGAGGATCATCTGGGCTTTCACATGGACCGCCGTGAGTCGGTCGATGAGGTGCTCGCGGCCTGCCGGGCCGTGAAGCAGCGCGATCCGCGAATGCAGATCAAGGAACTCGACGATCTGGATTTGCCGCAATCGGTCACCCATGCCTTTTATTTCCGCTACCTGCTGCCCATCTGGTTTGATATCCAGATCATCGAGAGCAAGCCCGGCTTCGAACCGAAGCACCGCTGGGTCTATCGCTGAAAGGAACTCCCTTGCCGGAACAAGCGATTCCGCCCTCGCCCGCGCCGCTGCCGCTGCCGCTGTGCGGCCTTCGGGTGCTTGATCTCGGCCGCTTCGTGGCGGCGCCCTGGTGCACACAACTGCTCGGTGATTTGGGTGCAGAGGTCATCAAGATCGAGCGACCTGGCAGCGGTGATCAGATGCGGGGGTACGGTCCGCCGTTTCTGCGGGACGCCGCAGGTAACGACACCACCGAATCGGCGTATTTCCTCTGCACGAATCGCAGCAAGCGCTCGGTCGCAATCGACATGTCCACGCCGCAGGGCCAGGAGCTGGTGCGCGGGCTTGCGGCCAAGTCCGACATTCTCGTCGAGAATTTCAAGGTCGGCGACTTGGCGCGCTCCGGACTGGACTACGCCGGCATCCGGAAAATACGGCCGGATATCATCTACTGCTCCATCACAGCCTTCGGGCAGACGGGCCCATACGCACCCCGCCCCGGCTTGGACAGCGTGTTCCAAGCGATGGGAGGTCTGATGAGCGTGACCGGAGAGCCGGATGGACCGCCGCAAAAGACGGGCGTCACCATCGTCGATATCATCACGGGCCTGTATGCCGCAACGGCCGTACTCGCGGCCGTGCGACACCGCGAGCATGGCGGCGGAGGTCAGCACATCGATATGGCGCTGATGGATGCCGCGGTGGCCACCATGTCGCATCGCGCGCAGGATTATCTGCTGACCGGCGAGGTACCGGAGCGCACCGGCACCCAAACTACCGGATCAGCCCCGGCCCAGGTGTTCCGCTGCAAGGATGGCGAGATCAACATCCAAGCCGGCGATCAACCCGCGTTCGAAGCGCTGTGCGACACCCTCGGGCTGCGCAGCTTGGTCTCGGATCCCCGCTTCCTCAAGCGCTCCGACCGTTGGGTCAACCGCGCGGACCTCTTGCCCCAGCTTCAGGCGGCGATGGACGATCGGGGGCAGCGTGAGCTCTACGACGCCCTCGTCGCCCGGGGAGTGGTCTCGGCTCCGATCTACACCCTGGACCGGACGTTCTCCGATCCGCAGGTCGTGCACCGCGCGATGCGCCAGCTCATCCGCCATCCGCTGTCGGACGAGCTTCCAATCCTGCGCAATCCCATCCGCTTTTCGACGACGTCCATGGACAATTATCGCGCACCGCCCATGCTCGGTGAGCACACCCACGAAGTGCTGGCGGGTCTGCTGAAGCTGTCGGCCGATCGGATTGAGGAGTTGATTGCGCAGCACGTCGTCGGCAGACACGTGGGCTGCAGCGCACCCGCCGGCGGCTAGGGGCTCCTAGTGAGCGCCGCTGCGCAGTGCCGGCCGATCCCGCTGGGTTAGCATCCACACCAGCACGGCAAGGCCGATCGCCAGCATCAGACCGGCCGCCATCAGAAATACGGCGCGCAGCCCCCAGATCCGGGCGAGCGGCACGAACACCAGAGGGTTGGCGAATCCACCGAGGAAGTTGAACGCATTGAGCACCCCGATCGCGCGGCTGCGCTCCTCGAGGCTCGCGTGTTCGGTCACGAAGTGGTGCATGAACGGCAAAGTGATACCGACGAAGACACCCATGAGCACCGCGGCCCCCGCCGCCAGCAGCGGCGAGGAACTCAAATCAATCACGAGCAGCGCCGCCGACATGGTCAACACACCGAGAACCATCGCGCCAAGAAGCCCGAGTCTGCCTTGAATGCTGCCGTAGACCAGGCTCACCAGCACGGCCACCAGCGTGATCGTGCTCATGATGACCGAGCGCAGCGCCGGATCATGGACGCCATCCTGCGCGAGCATAAAGGAGAATTGGGTCGAACCCATGAACATGACGCCGGCGAGGATCGTGGCAAGGATATACATCGGCCACAGTCGGTTGAAGAAGCCTTTCCCCGCAGCCGGGTGAACGCATCCTGGAAGCGTGCAGCGGACGCGGGAACAAAACGCTGCAATTGGCGAGCGCCATCGGCGATCGGGGAACGATCGTGTCGATCGACACCGATGCGCGCAAGATTTCGCGCGCGCAAGCGCGTTTAGCCGAGGCCGGCGTGTCATCGGTGACGTTGCGCACCGGCGATGCGAGCGCGCTCGACGGCAGCGAGACGTTCGATGCGATTCTGGTGGACGCGCCGTGTTCGGGGATCGGGATCATCGGCCGTCAGCCCGAGGCGCGTTGGCGCAAATCGCCGGACGACGGCGCGCGTTTGGCGCCGGGGCAGCGCGCGCTCCTCGATGCCGCCGCCCGCGCGCTGGCGGCCGGCGGACGGCTGGTCTACGCGGTGTGCTCGAC
>Ga0209006_10004719_pt1 | contig 12339 bp, 7 predicted proteins | sample JacPin_JW_Ref_O2_FD_188567 | JGI IMG/M metagenome (GOLD analysis project Ga0209006, IMG submission 188567) | Forest soil microbial communities from Algoma, Ontario, Canada - Jack Pine, Ontario site 1_JW_Ref_O2 (SPAdes) (version 2) | ecosystem: Environmental > Terrestrial > Soil > Boreal...
GGAAAATGCAGCGCCGCCGCGGCGATCGCCGCCGCCGTCATCGCGGTCAGCGTCGCCGCACCGTCGGCGGGCGATAGATGCACCGGGCTAAAGCGGGTGAAATCGTCGCGGTCGAGCGATTTGGGCGGCACCCGTGCGAACCACGGATCGGCGAGAAACCGCGCCACGGCGGCTTCGTCGATCGTGCTGCACGAGTTGACCCCGCAGCTCGCGACCCTCGAGGCCGCGTTCCTTGAACTGACGGCCGACAGCCTCGAGTACGGGCACTTGGATTCCCGGCCCGCCGACTGGAGCGCGTCATGAGCGCCACCCCGACCGCCGGCTATTCCCCGGCCGGCACCGGTGCGGCTCAGCCGCGGCGCCGGGCGGGCTTCGGGCATTACCTGCTGGCCGAGTGGACCAAGATCCGCTCCGTCCGGTCGACCCTCTGGACGCTGATCGCGGCCCTCGTCGTCATCGTCGGATTCACCGCGCTGATCACCTGGGTCACCGTGGCCAACTGGACCGGCCCGCATGCCGCCACCCGGGACGCACGGGCGATCGCCGACCCGACCAGCATCATCTTCGGCGCCTCGGTCTACCTCGGTCAGCTGGCCATCGCCGTCCTCGGCGTCCTGGTCGTGACCACCGAGTACTCCACGGGCGTTATCCGGGCCTCGCTGCTCGCCGTGCCGAAGCGGTACACGATGCTGGCGGCCAAGGTAGTGGTGTTCACGGTTGTCATGTTCATCCTGGCCGAGGTCATCGCGTTCGGCTCGTTCTTCGTCGGCTCGGCCATCCTGCACAGCCGGGTCCAGGTCTCGCTCAGCACCGAGGACGTGCTCCGGGCTACCTTCGGGGCGGGTCTCTACCTGGTGGCTTACGGCCTGTTCGGGCTCGCGATCGGAGTCCTCGTGCGGCATACCGCGGGCTCGATCAGCATCGCCGTGGGAGTCGCGTTCGTACTCCCGATCCTGACGGGCCTGCTCCCCGACACCTCGTTCTATAACCACCTAAATGCCTACCTGCCCCAGCAGGCCGGGTCGCAGGTCTACCTCGTGCGGCCGGCCGGCGTCCAGCTGCTCAGTGCCTGGCAGGGCTTCGGGGTGCTATGCATCTGGGTCGCTGTGCTGCTGGCCGTCGGCGCGTTCTTCTTCAACCGCCGCGACGCCTAGCCCGGGCCATCAGCGCCGGGCCGTCAGCCGCGCGCCGCAGCGAGCACACTGGCGTGCGCCGTCAGCACCGCCTGATAAGCCCGGCTTATATCCGCCCGGTCAGACGCCTCGCCGACCGATGACTCACTCAGCCGCTCGATCATGGCCGCCTGATCGAGGAGCACCTGCCGTTCCTCCTCGGTCGTCGTTCGTTCCATGATCTTGGCCAGGGCGTCGAGCTGCCTGATCAGGACCGCGGGCATCCCCCGGCCCGCCTGCCGCACTTTCTCGAAGCCACGGCTGACCAACCGGCCATAGGTGGTCTCGGAGGCGATGACCCGGACATTCCCGGCCGAGTCACGGTAGACCCTGGTCGGCTGCCATCGGCCGGTGACCTTGTAGAGGCTGTCGCCGATCCAGTCGATGCAGGTCAGCGCCGTGAACGTGTCATTGACGGCCGCCGAGAGCGCGCGGATGCAGATCTCGACCAGCTGATCGAGGCCGAACGAGACGTTCTGCGCCAGTGTCCGGTACGGCCCGGTGACGTGCGCGCGGGACAGGTCGCGCGCGATCTGCGGCGCGGCCACGGCGGGCCAGACGGTGGCGTACGCGTGCCCTTGCACCAGGAAGTGCCCGGGCCGGTAGAGCACGTGGATGACCGCGTCCCGCTCAGTCGCGATCCGGACCAGCTCGCGGTGTTCGAGGTACTGCAGGTAGCCGCTGCGCGGCGCGGCCACCGCGCCGCCCGCGCCGTCTAGCTCCGCGATCAGCTGTGCGGTCGGTTCGTCCTGCCCGTCGGCGTCGGCGTCACCGGCCTGCAGGTCGATCGCGGCCGCGAGATCACCGGCAATGCCGGCGATGACCTGTGGCAGCTGGATCTGGATGGCGATGTGGTGCAGGAAGTAGATCAGCACGGCCGCGTCGATGACCATCAGCACCAGCGTGACGGAGATGCTGATATGAGGTACGAAATCGTGCTTAACGCCCTGGCCGATGGAGCCGAGCGCGAGCACTGCGTAGACGAATGTCGCCACGAACGTGCCGAGCGTGACCTGGGTGCCGCGATCGCGGATGAAGTTGCGCAGCATCCGCGGGCCGAACTGGGTCGAGGTCAGCGTCAGGGCCACGATCACAATGGAGAAGACCACGCCCACGACGGTGATGACCGCCGCCGCGATCGCGGTCAGGATCTGCCGGGCCGCGTCCGGCGACCCGCTCAGTGCCCAGCCGGGCACGGCGAAGTCGTGATGGTAGGCGGCGAGGTCCACCGAGTAGGTAATGGCGAACAGGATGACGGCGCCGAGCACCTCGATGGCCGGGACCAGCCAGAGATTGGTTCGGAGCACCTCGCGGCGCCACTGTGACCCGCGCAGCAACCTGCGGATCACTTACGCCGCCCCCGGTGCAGTGCTGTGCTCACTGGTGCCTCCGTGCATGCCCGTCCCCACGCCGACCAGGCTTCCCGGCTCACCAGTGAGCAATATACCCGCCGGGCGGGCTGCCTAGCCCACGCAGGCAGGCCCGAGGAGCTGCTTGAGGTCGGCCAGCAGCGACGGTGACGGCTTGACCCGCAGCTTGTCGTCCAGCCGAAGCACCTTGGTCCGGTTCCCTGACTGCAGCCGCAGGTGTACCTCAGTCGGGCCAGGGTGAGTCCGCAGGACCTCCTTCAGCCGTTCCACCACCGGCGGGATGCACCGCGCCTCGAGAACCGACACCACGAAAGGGCCGGTCTCCCCGGCGGCGGTGATGTCCGGTGTGGTCACGTCCATCGCGATCAATTTGGGCACTTCCTCGCGCCGGTCAAGCCGGCCGCGGACCAGGACGACGGCATCGTCGATGATCTGGCTCATGCACTGCTGGTAGGTGGCCGGGAAGAACATCACCTCGATGGCACCCTCGAGGTCCTCGAGCATCGCCGCCGCCCAGGTATTGCCCTGCTTGGTGACCTTGCGCTGAACGCCGGACAGGATCCCGCCGACGGTCACCACCTGGGCGTCCCGGTCATTCTTGGATCCGCTGCCCGCGCTGCGCTCCGGGTCGTCATCGGCGGAGCCGATCAGCTGGGCCAGCGAGCAGTCAGTCGCGGCGGCCAGCACGTGCTCGACGCCGAGCAGCGGATGGTCGGACACATACAGACCAAGCATCTCGCGCTCGAACGCCAGCAGCGTCGCCTTCTCCCATTCGCCATCCGGGATCGGGACGTTAAAGGTCACGTCGGCCTCGGTATGGTCGCCGAACAGGGAGTCCTGGCCGATGGCCTCGTTGCGCTTGACGTCGATGATCGCGTCCACGGCCTGCTCGTGGATGAGCACCAGGCCGCGACGCGGGTGCCCGAAGGAATCGAACGCGCCGGCCTTGATCAGCGACTCGATCACGCGCTTATTGCAGACGTTCACCGGCACCTTGCGCAGGAAGTCGGAGAAGCTGGTGAACGCGCCCTTGGCGGTCCGCGCGGCGACAACCGACTCCACCACGTTGGTGCCGACGTTTCGCACCGCGGCCATGCCGAACCGGATGTCGGTGCCGACCGGCGTGAACATCGCGGTCGAGGCGTTGACGTCGGGCGGCAGTACCTTGATGCCCATCCGTCGGCACTCGTTCAGGTACAACGCGGACTTGTCCTTGTCGCCGGCGACCGAGGTGAGCAACCCGGCCATGTACTCGGCCGGGAAGTTCGCCTTCAGGTATGCGGTCCAGTAGGCGATCAGCGCGTACCCGGCCGCGTGCGCCTTGTTGAACGCATAGCCGGAGAACGGGACCATCACGTCCCAGATGGTCTTGATAGCGCCGTCGGAGTAGCCGTTGGCCTTCATCCCGGCCTTGAACGGCTCGTACTCCTTATCCAGGATCTCCTTCTTCTTCTTGCCCATGGCCCGGCGCAGCAGGTCGGCCTGGGCGGGCGAGTACCCGGCCAGCTTCTGCGCCGTGAACATCACGTCCTCCTGGTACACCAGCAGGCCATAGCTCTCGCCGAGGATGTCACCGAGAGGCTCGGCGAGCTCGGGGTGGATCGGGGTCACCGGCGCCCGGCCGGTCTTGCGGTCCGCATAGACCGGGGCACTGGCCATCGGGCCGGGCCGGTAGAGCGCGTTCACGGCCGAGATGTCGCCGAACTTGTCCGCGTGCATTGCCCGCAGCAGCGAGCGCATCGGACCGCCTTCCATCTGGAACACCCCGAGCGTGTCGCCGCGCGCGAAGAGCTCATAGGTCGGCTTGTCGTCCAGCGCGAGGTGATCCAGGTCGATCTCGATACCCCGGTTGGCCTTGATCCCGGCGATCGCGTCCTCGAGGATCGTCAGGTTGCGAAGCCCGAGGAAGTCCATCTTCAGCAGCCCGATGTCCTCGCAAGAGGGATAGTCAAACTGCGTGATTATGGCGCCGTCGGCCTCGCGCCGCCAGACCGGGATGTGGTCGAGCAGCGGCTCCTTGCTCATGATGACGCCGGCCGCGTGCACGCCGGGCTGTCGGATCAGACCCTCCAGGCCGCGGGCAAGGTCGATGACCTGCCGGACCTCGGCCTCCGCCTCATAGAGCGCCCGAACTTCGCCCGCTTCGCCATACCGTGAGTGCTCAGAGTCGAAGATGACCGAGAGCGAGATTTCCTTGCCCAGAACCGCGGGCGGGAACGCCTTGGTAATCCGGTCGCCGAGCGCGTACGGGAAGCCGAGCACCCGGCTCGCATCCTTCACGGCCGCCTTGGCCTTGATGGTGCCGTAGGTGATGATCTGGGCGACCCGGTCGTCGCCGTACTTCTCGGTGACGTACCGGATGACGTCGCCGCGCCGGCGCTCGTCGAAGTCGATGTCGATGTCCGGCATCGACACGCGCTCGGGATTCAGGAACCGCTCGAACACCAGACCGTGGAAGATCGGGTCCAGGTCGGTGATACCCAGCGCGAAGGACACAATCGAGCCGCCCGCGGAACCGCGACAGGGCCCGACCCGGATGCCGTTGCGCTTGGCCCACATGATGAAGTCGGCCACGACCAGGAAGTACGAGCAGAAGCCCATCGTCTCGATGATGCCCATCTCGTACTCGGCCTGCTGGCGACGCTGCTCGTCATAGCCGTCAGGGAACCGCCAGTCCATCCCCTTCCAGACTTCCTTGCGCATCCAGCTGGCTTCGGTCTCCCCCTCGGGCAGCGGGTAAACGGGCATCAGGTTGCTCTTGGTGAAGACAGCCTCGGCGCGCTCGGCGATGAGCAGCGTGTTGTCGCAGCCGGACTGCCAGTCCTCGTCGCCGCGCAGCGCGCGCATCTCCTGCGGGCTCTTGAGGTAGTAGCCGGTGCCCTCGAACTTGAACCGGCTGGGGTCGGCCATGTTGGTGCCGGTCTGGACGCATAGCAGCGCCTCGTGGGCGGCGGCGTCGGGTTCCCTGGCGTAGTGCAGGTCGTTGGTGGCCAGGAACGGCAGGCTCAGCTCGCGGGCAATGCGCTGCAGGCCGTCGCCGACCCGCCGCTCGACCGCCAGGCCGTGATCCATGAGCTCGACGAAGAAATTGCCCGCACCGAAGATGTCGCGGAAGTCGGCGGCGGCGGCGAGCGCGGCGTCGTACTGGCCGAGCCGCAGCCTCGTCTGCACCTCGCCGCCGGGACAGCCGGTCGTGGCGATGATGCCCCGCGCGTACTCCGACAGCAGCTCGCGGTCCATCCGCGGCTTACGGAAGTAGCCTTCAAGGGACGCGCGCGAGGACAACTTGAACAGGTTGTGCATGCCTTCGGTGCTCTCGCACAGCAGCGTCATGTGCGTGTAGGCACCAGCGCCGGACACGTCGTCGTCCTTCTGCGCCGGGGTACCCCAGCGGACTGGCTGCTTGTGGGCGCGATGCTCGGGCGCGATGTAAGCCTCGGTGCCGATGATGGGCTTGATCCCCGCCGCGGCGGCCTTCTGGGCGAAGTCGTAGGCGCCGTAGACGTTGCCGTGGTCAGTGATCGCGATGGCGGGCATCGCCATCCGCGCGCACTCCTCGAACAGGTCCTTCAGTCGCGCGGCGCCGTCCAGCATGGAGTACTCGGTGTGCACGTGCAGGTGCACGAAGGACTTATCTGAGCCCCCGCTAGCCGGGCCTGCCGCCATAAGTCCTCCTGGATGGCATGCTGCCACCTGCGCGAGCGGAACGGCCAGCAACATCGCCGGCCCGCACGGCTGGGGGGCATCGTCGGGGGTGTCTCATGACACTACTCCCGCCCACCGACAGTCCGCCTGCCTGACACGCTCAGGATTCCGCGGTGAGCACATCCAGGGCGTGCACCAGGTCGGCCGGGTACTCGCTGGTGTACTCGACCCGGCGGCCGTCGGCGGGATGCGCGAAACTCAGCCGGACCGCGTGCAGCCACTGGCGCTCCAGCCCGAGCCTGGCCGCGAGCACCGGGTCGGCGCCGTAGAGCCGGTCCGCCACGCACGGATGCCGGATCGCCGCCATGTGCACCCGGATCTGGTGGGTTCGACCGGTCTCCAGCCCCACCTCAAGCAGGCTCGCCGCCCGGAATGCCTCCAGCGTGTCATAGTGCGAGACGGAGGGCCTGCCATCGGAGATCACCGCGAAACGGCCGTCGCCGGACGGATGCCGGGCTATCGGCGCGTCTACGGTGCCGCGCAGCGGGTCGGGATGGCCTTGCACCAGCGCGTGATAGCGCTTGTCCACCTCACGATCCCTGAATGCCTGCTTGAGCAGGCTGTAGGCGCGCTCGCTCTTGGCCACGACCATGACCCCGGTGGTGCCGGCGTCGAGTCGGTGCACGATTCCCTGCCGCTCGGCGGCGCCGCTGGTGGCCACGGTGTGACCGCCCGCGAGCAGTCCCTGCAGAACGGTCGGGCCGGTCCAGCCGGGGGTCGGGTGCACGGCCACTCCGACCGGCTTATCCACCACGATGATGTCCGCATCCTCGTGCAGGATCTTCAGGCCAGGTACCGGCTCCGGGCGCAGCACGAGCGGCGCTGGCGGCGGAGGCAGGGTCACGTCCAGCCATTCCCCGGCCGGAACGCGATCTGACTTGGTCGCAGGCCTGCCGCCCACCAGCACGTCGCCGTTCCCGATGAGCTCGGCGGCCTGGGCCCGGGACAGCCCGAACATCCGCGCCAGAGCCGCGTCGAGGCGCTCGCCGTCCAGCCCGTCGGGGACAGGTACGTGCCGCGGGCCGGACTGTGTCATCGGGATCGCGTCATCGCTGGTCGCGCTGCCCGTCCAGGTGAACACCGCGGGCCGAGAGCAGCACCGCGAGGATGCCGCCGCAGACGATCGCTGAGTCCGCCAGGTTGAACACGGGCCAGTGCGGGACCTCAATCCAGTCCACGACCCAGCCACGAAACAGGCCCGGGGAGCGGAAGATCCGGTCGATCAGGTTCCCGGTCGCGCCGCCGAGCAGCAGGCCCAGGGTGATCGCCCAGGGCACGCTGCGGATCCGCCGCGATGTGCGCAAGATCACGACGATAACCGCGATCGCGATCACCGAGTACAGCACCGTCTCACCGGTGCCCAGGCTGAACGCAGCGCCGGGATTGCGGGATTCAAGCAGGGTCAAGAAGCCGCCGAGCAGCCGGATCTGGCGGTGGGACAGATTGGCCACGACCAGCAGCTTGCTGGTGATGTCGAGCGCCAGGACCAGCACGGCGACAGCCAGCAGCACCCCGATCCGGCGCCGTCGCTGCAGGACGGGGCGGTTCGCGGCTGGCTGCGCGGCGTCCGACCCGCCGGAGGGACTCGGGGTACCCGCGCCTGGAGCGCTGCCGAACGCCGCCGGCCCGGTCAGCGGCGTTCCTCGCGCTGCTTGCACGTCACGCACAGCGTGGCCCGCGGGAATGCCTGCAACCTGGCCTTGCCGATGGGCTCGCCACAGGACTCGCAGGTCCCGTACGTGCTCGCGTCGATCCTGGCCAGCGCCCGCTCGTTCTGCGCCAGCAGCTCGCGGGCATTGTGGGTCAGTGCGAGCTCATGCTCGCGCTCAAAGGTCTTGGCGCCGACATCGGCCTGGTCGTCACCGGCGTCGCCGACCGCGTCGCCCAGCCGGCTGGCGATATCGGACTCCGCGCGCTCGATGTCCGCGCGCAGGGCGGCTGCCTCAGCGGCAAGTTCGCTGCGCACAACGTCGAGCTCGGCTTCCGTCCACCGCTTCTCGCCCTGCCGCACCGGAAGGGCAGCAGCGCCAGAATGCGCGGTTGCAGTCATTTCCGCCTCCCTCGGGGCCACTGGGCGTGGATCTTGAAACCAAACAGTCACCGGAGGATAAGTGGTGACAGGCGCAGTCCGCAAACATACCCGCGCTCGACACACTGCCAACCGTGCAATTTCGCCGGGGATTCCCGTCCGGAGCCACCGCGTACCCTACCTGGGGTCAGGCCGGGCCGGCCCCGTTCCGGTATCGTTGCGGACCATGCCGCGCCCGTTTCCCGAGCTGCCGGCCAGCGCTGACCTGCCCGCTCTAGAGCATGAGGTGCTCCGGCGTTGGCGTGCGGGCAAGATCTTCGAGCGCTCGCTGGAGCAGACGGCGGGTGGCCCGCCCTGGATTTTCTATGAAGGTCCGCCCACAGCGAACGGCATGCCAGGGGTGCACCACATCGAGGCCCGGGTGCTCAAAGATGCCTTCCCCCGGTTTCGCACGATGCAGGGATTTCACGTGCCGCGGCGGGGCGGTTGGGACTGCCACGGGCTGCCGGTCGAGGTTGCGGTCGAGAAAGAGCTAGGTCTCACCTCTAAGCGGGATATAGAGGCATATGGGATTGCGGCCTTCAACGCGCGCTGCCGCGAATCCGTGCTGCGCCATGTGGACGCGTTCGCTGAGCTGACCGAGCGCATGGGCTACTGGATCGACATGTCGCACGCCTACCGCACGATGGACTCCGCCTACATCGAGTCCGTGTGGTGGTCCCTGAAGACAATCTTCGACCGAGGGTTGCTGGTGCAAGATTTCCGCATCAGCCCCTATTGCCCGCGATGCGGCACTCCGCTGTCCGATCACGAGATGGGCCAGCCGGACGTCTACCAGACCGTCGCCGACCCGTCCGTCGTGGTCAGGTTCCCGCTGCTGTCCGTGCCGGCTGGGACCATGTCTGAGCAGGCCCGGGCGCAGCTGTCCGGGGCCGACCTGCTGGTCTGGACGACCACGCCGTGGACGCTGGTCTCCAATACCGCCGTGGCCGTGCACCCGGACGAGACCTATGCGATCGCCCGCCGGTCCGGCGTCGGCGACAAGGTAGTGGTCGCGGACGCCCTGTTCGGCCGGGTCCTCGGCGAAGGCTGGCACATCACCGAGCGGCTGACCGGGGCGCAGCTCGCCGGCGCGACGTACCGGCCGCCGCTGAGCCTCATCGACATCCCGGACGCGCACCGCGTGGTTACCGGCACGTTCGTGACCACTGCGGACGGCACCGGCCTGGTCCACATCGCGCCCGCGTTCGGTGCCGACGACATGTCGGTCGGCCGCGAGCACGGGCTGCCGCTGGTGAACCCCGTACTGCCCGACGGCCGGTTCGAGGAGCACATCCCGATGATCGGCGGCCTGTTCTTCAAGACCGCCGACGCCCGGATAATCGACGACCTTTCCGACCGTGGCCTGCTGTTCGGCTCGCACCTGCACGAGCACAGCTATCCGCACTGCTGGCGCTGCGGCACCCTGCTGCTGTACTACGCGCTGCCGTCGTGGTTCATCCGCACCACGGCCGTCCGGGACGAGTTGCTGGCCCAGAATGAGCAGACCAACTGGCAGCCGCCCACGATCAAGCACGGCCGGTACGGCGACTGGCTGCGCAACAACGTGGACTGGGCGCTATCGCGCAGTCGGTACTGGGGTACGCCGCTGCCGATCTGGACGTGCGCATCGGGCCACCTCACCTGCGTCGGCTCGCTCGCCGAGCTGTCGTCGCTGGCGGGCCGGGACGTCTCTGGCATCGATCCGCATCGCCCGTTCGTGGACGAGATCGAGATAGCCTGCCCGTCCTGCGATTCGCCAGCTCGCCGCGTGCCGGAGGTGATCGACGTCTGGTACGACTCCGGCGCGATGCCGTTCGCCCAGCACGGCGCGCCCTACCGAAACGAGGCCGATTTCGAGCGGTCATATCCGGCGCAGTTCATCTGCGAGGCCATCGATCAGACGCGCGGCTGGTTCTACTCGCTGATGACTGTCGGCACGCTTGTCTTCGGCCAGTCGGCCTACGAGAACGTGATCTGCCTCGGCCTGATCGTGGACGAACGCGGCCGCAAGATGAGCAAGCACCTGGGCAATGTGCTGGAGCCGGTCCCGCTGCTGGAGACGTACAGCGCCGACGCGGTGCGCTGGTTCTTTGCCGCGGCCGGCTCGCCGTGGGCGACTAGGAAGGTCGGCCCGGCCGCGCTCGAGGAGATCATCCGGAAGGTGCTGCTGACCTACTGGAACACCGTGTCGTTCCTGGTCATGTACGCCAACGCGGACCCGGCCTTCGGCGCGATCGCGCCGCCGCCGCCCGCTGCCCGGCCCCTGCTCGATCGCTGGCTGCTGAGCGAGTTGCACTCGCTCGTGCGCGACGTGACCGCGGCCCTCGAGGCGTTCGACTCGGCGCAGGCTGGGCGCCGGATCGCTGGCTTCATCGACGACCTGTCGAACTGGTACGTGCGGCGATCGCGGCGCCGCTTCTGGGCCGGGACCGAAGCTCCCGGCGGGGCGGCCGCCTTTGCCACGCTGCGCACCGTGCTCGACGCGCTGACCAGGCTCATGGCGCCGATCACGCCGTTCATCACGGACTACGTATGGAGCATCCTGCGCGCAGCCGAGGCGCCGGAGTCGGTGCACCTGGCCTCCTGGCCGGCCGCCGACGAGTCGCTGATCGATGCTGGCCTGGCCGCGCAGATGGAGCTCGTCCGCCGCCTGGTGGATCTCGGCCGCTCCGCCCGCTCGACCGCGAACGTCAAGGTGCGGCAGCCGCTTGGCCGCGCGCTGGTGAGCGCCGCGGGCTTCGGGTCGCTCCCCGAGGAACTGCTCGCCCAGATCGGCGAAGAGCTGAACGTCAACGAGATCGCCACGCTAGACCACTCCGATGCGGAGCTGGTCACCTATACGGTCCGGCCCAACTTCCGGGAACTAGGCCGGCGCTTCGGCAGCGGTACTCAGCCGGTCGCGGCCGCCATCGCCGTGGCCGATCCGGCGGAGCTGGCCGCGGCCCTGCGCGCGAACGGAACAGCCGAGGTCGTGGCCGGCGGCGAGGCCGTGGCCCTGGGTCCCGACGAGGTGATCATCACCCAGACACCGCGGTCTGGCTGGACCGTGGCCAGCGACAGCGGCGACACGGTGGCCCTGGAGGTGACGATCACGCCGGAGCTGCGGCGTGAGGGCCTCGCCCGCGACGTGATCCGGCTGGTGCAGGACGCGCGCAAGTCCGATGGCCTGGACCTGACCGACCGGATCTCGTTGCGCTGGACCACCGCCGACCCGGAGCTGGCCGCCGCGCTGACTGAGCATGCCGGGCTGATCGCAGGCGAGGTGCTGGCCGATGACTTCGGGCCGCTGCGGCCCGATGCCGCGGACGCGGGCGGCCTACGGCACTCCGGCGGCGCGCTGCCGCTGGAATTCTGGCTGCAGAAGCAGCCGCCGGGCGCGATAGCCGAGCCCTGACGACGCCCGCGTCCCGACAACGCCGCGCGCCAACGACGGCCGCGCATCAAAAGCGGAAATTCCGGGGTCGAAAATGACGCCGGAATTTCCGCTTTGATGAAGATGGAGCGCTCAGGCGGTGGCGAGTTCCTTCTCGGGGCGGCAGGCGCGGCACGGAACGCAGCCGGTCTCCTCGGCCTTCCCGATCGACATCGTCTCCAGGTCCTCGGCACTGAGGAACCTGATGAGGATGCAGTCCGACGTGTGGTACCTGGCGATGCCGGGGACCACCGTGACCTTCGGCCCGGCCGGCGCGCTCGCAGCGGACGTCGCCGGACTGGCCGGGCCGACGGCGGCCGGGCCAGTGGCGGCTGGGCCAGTGGCTGCCGAAGGGGCTGAGTTGGTGGCGGACGGCGGCGCGGCGGCGGCCGGCACCGGGCGCGCTGGGCTGACTGGCGACGCTGAACTGGCCGACGGCGAACCACTGGCCGACAGCGCTGAACTGGCAGGTGGCGCTGGGCTGACCGACGGCGCGGTGCTGGCGGACGGTGCTGGGCTGACCGACGGCGCTGAGCTGGCGGACGGTGCTGGGCTGACCGACGGCGCTGAGCTGGCGGGCGGCGCGGCGCTGGCGGATGGCACAGGGCG
>Ga0209006_10004720_pt1 | contig 12338 bp, 7 predicted proteins | sample JacPin_JW_Ref_O2_FD_188567 | JGI IMG/M metagenome (GOLD analysis project Ga0209006, IMG submission 188567) | Forest soil microbial communities from Algoma, Ontario, Canada - Jack Pine, Ontario site 1_JW_Ref_O2 (SPAdes) (version 2) | ecosystem: Environmental > Terrestrial > Soil > Boreal...
CCCACTGCTTATTCTTCCCCGATTGTTTCCACTCCCAGGCCTGCGTGCGGTAGAAGTAGCATGCATGCTGAGAGATGGGAGAAACGATCGTGTAAGGGCCAATCGCCAGTCCGTTGACTTCCACCGTGCCCATCGAAGCGCTGCGAATCTTTGAGAATGGAGTGTCGAGAATCAGTCGCCGGCGCTGCAGCAATTGAAAACCGCGAATGGACAAATAAATACCTGCGCCAAGACCCAAGAGATCCCAGCCCAGAAATCCGGCTGGAGACGACGAGCGATAGATCCAGACGACAGCCAACGCAAGCACGAGCCAATCCTCGGGACCGGCCGCGACACGCGTCCCGTGCTCAGGCTAGCGAATCGAAGCACCATCTGGCAGCGGAAAACCGCCTATGCGCTTACGTTCGTAACGCTCTGATCGCCCAAAGAGTCTGATCTACCAGACGTCGCAGCGCTTGTCGGCGGGCCGAACCATCGCCGCGTCAGCCTTGCAGTTGAACGCCTTCTGAAATTCGGGCAGATTCGAGACCGGACCGATCACGCGAAACTTCGCGACCGGATGCGGATCAGTCTGGATCATCAACCGCTGCGCCGCCGGCCGCGTCTCGTCGCCGCGGAACTGTCCCCACGCGATGAAGAATTGCTGTTCGGCAGTAAAGCCGTCGATGTCCGCGGGACGCGGTTTGCCTTCCAGAGATTTCATGTAAGCGAGCCACGCAATTCGCGAGCCGCCCAGATCACCAATGCTTTCGCCGAGGACAAGCTTGCCGTTGTGATGAATATCTTTCTCAATAAAGTAGTGGTCGAACTGATCGGCCACGCAAACCGCGCGCGATTGGAAATCTTTCAGATCGTTATCGGTCCACCAGTTGCGCAGTCGCCCGAGAAAATCATATTGCGCACCCTGATCGTCGAAGCCGTGCGAAATTTCGTGTCCAATGACCACGCCGATCGCGCCGTAATTCACTGCGTCCACCGCATTCATGTCGAAAGCAGGCGGCTGCAGAATTCCGGCCGGGAAAACGATTTCGTTCAGCAGCGGATTGTAGTAAGCGTCGGAAGTAGGCGGCGTCATACCCCAGCGCGCGCGGTCGACGGTCCTGCCGATGGTGACGCGATCGTCTTCTTCGACGAATTTTCTGCCGGCGATCATGTCGTCAAAGAACGAATCACGGCGAATCTCGACGTGACTGTAATCCTTCCACTTGTCGGGATAGCCGATCTTCGGATTGAACGTGGCGATCTTGGCCATCGCCTTTTCCTTGGTATCGTCGCTCATCCAGGGACGGCTGAGAATGTCGTCGCGCATCGCGGCGAGCAGATTGCGCACCATGTCCTGCATGCGGGCCTTGGCCGCCGGCGGAAAATATTTCTCGACATACTTCTGGCCGAGCGCTTCACCCAGCAGCTGATCGGTCGATTCGACGCAACGCTTCCAGCGCGGCTTCATCTCGGTCGCGCCGCTTAAATATTTTCCATTGAACGCAAAATTCTCTTCCACGAATGGCGCCGAGAGATTGTTCGCGACCGAATCCAGAAGCTGCCACTTCAAATAAATCTTCCAGTCGGCCAGCGGAGTCTGCTGCAACTGCCGGTCAAATTCCTGCATGAATGCCGGCTGATCCACATTGAGATCGATGTCGGTGGGCAATTGCTTGTGCTTGAAATATGCCGCCCAATCGAAATGCGGAGCCATCGCCTGCAACTGGGCGAACGTTGTGTTGTGGTCGGTGGCGGCAGGATCGCGCAGCGCGACGTTGTCCAGCGATGCCGTCGCAAGCTTCGTTTCCATCGTCAGAACAGTCTGCGCAGCCGCAGCCGCGATTTGCTGGTCCCACCCCGCAAGCTTGAACATGCTGGTGATGTGCGCGACATACTTCTCGCGCGCTTCTTTGAAGCGGTCTTCGGACTTCAGATAATAATCGCGGTCGGGAAGGCCCAGTCCGCTCGCTCCAATATCGGCCAGCACCAGCGCAGGCTTGTGCGGATCCTGTTGTCCGCCGAAACCAAACGGAACCTGCACGAGAATATCGTGCAGGTCTGCGATCACGGGCTGAAGAGAGGCCACGTCAGCCGCCGCATCGATGCGAGCGAACCACGGCTTCACTGGATCCATGCCGCGCGCGTTCACTTTTGACTCGTCCATGCAGGCGCCGTAGTAATCGCCCACGATCTGCTCCGTGCTTCCGCGCGGAGCATTCTTAACAGCGGCCGCGGCTTCGGCAATTTCGCGCAGCTTGTCTTTCGCTGTTTCTCCCGCTTGCCAGCGCCGGCTCCAGCGGCTCATCGACGCGGGAATCGGATTGTTTGCGCGCCAGGTGCCGTTGGCGAATTCATAAAAGTCGTCGCAAGGTTGCGCCTTGCGATTCAGGTCGCCTGCTTCTATGCCATGAAGCGAAGCGGTCTGCGAAAACAGAATCGTCGAAGACGCCAGAAGCAAAGACACAAACGTTATAGACAGCCACGCGTTGCGCATGAGTTCCTCCTTCGATGTTGGGAGACTGGACGGTTGCGGCAGCTATTTTAGACGAACGGGAGCGGGAAAGGTCGGCATCGCAATACTGGGATCTTCTTTCGATTCTTCAAGATTCGCGCTTTCTTGGTCGCCATATGAACTATTCACAAATTCTTTACGATTTCCTTATGCTGCGCGTCCTAGGCTTATTCGTTGACGGAAACCATGCGTTTCTCCGTTGGATCGGAAGGAATTCCACGCTTGAAAATCATAAAGAATTCATCGCTTAAGGCCAGGGTGTTCTCGGCGATTCCTGTATTGCTTGTAGCTGCCCTCGTGCTCGGTCGGGCGCCGCGCTGCTCCGGACAGACGTCGGCGCAGTCAGCATCTCCGACAAAGATTGCGGCAATGCACGAGCCTTCGACTGTCGGACCGGATACGGCCGCCAACGAAAAGACGGCCACTACGCCTGCACCCGCAGCGCCCCCGCCTCCAGATGCGGTGGTAACGCTTGAACTGGAGAAGGAATTGGCCACGATGAAGACGCGCATGGAGCAGATCAGCGCGCAACTGGCGGAAATCAAAAACCGTTCGTCATTGATGCAGCCACCCACGCAGCCACCCGCGCCAGCCAGTCTCCCACCCTCCACGACCGCAGTGGCGACCGTTCCTGCGATCGCGGCGACATCTCCGGCCGCGCCGGCACCGACGCCGGTTTTGGCGCAAGCGGCAAGCGATTCCACAACCGCGCCCGCGAAGAAAGAGAAGATTGTGCCGTTCTCTGATTGGGATTGGACCTGGTTGAACGGCAATCCGCGCAACAAAGACACCGCATTCGATACGAAATTCTTCACGCCCGAAATCCGCGCTGATGTTACCTACAACTACGACTTCAACAAACCAATAGACAATTCCATGGGCGGATCAAGCGAGCTGTTTCGCGCGAACGAAATACAGCTGGAGCAGCTTGGCATCGGCGGTGACTTTCACCTCGACAACGTCCGTGCTCGATTTATGACGCAATTCGGAATGTATTCCACGACGACGGTACGCAACGACCCAAGTTTCTCGAAGGGGCAGTGGAATATCAACGAAGCGGACCGCTTTCTGTCGGAGGCGTACGGCGGTTATCACCTCAACGTGCTCGACGGAATCAACATAGACGCCGGAATCTTCATGTCGTACGTGGGCCTCTTCAGCTATTACAACTTCGACAACTGGGCCTACCAGCCGTCCTATGTTTCCTCCAATACCCCGTGGTTTTTCGAAGGACTGCGCGTTCAGATTTTCCCCAACCCGCATTTGAAGATCGAGCCGTGGTTGATCAACGGATGGCAGTCGTACGGTTCAGCCAACTCACGCAAAGGCTTAGGAGGACAGATCAAATGGACGCCGAAACCGTGGGTCAATGTCATTTCTAATAACTACGGCCTCGGCCACGACGATCTATATATCCCAAACCGCGGGCGCATCCACACCGACGACAGCGTCGAAATCAAATACTTCGACAAACCGGGGCAGTTCATCGACAAGATGGCCTTCACCTTCACCGGCGATCTGGGTTGCGAGTTCGGCCCAGCCACAGCCACTACGGCGGGTGTGAGTTGTATGAGCAATAAGAAAGATCCGCGGGCGCAACCCAGCGTCAATTTCCCCAAAGGCGGAATCGATCCTAAGCAGAGCTTTGTTGGCTTCATGCTTTACGACCGCACCTGGTTCAAAAAAGATACTTACGCAATAACTATCGGCGGCGGCAAAATCAACAATCCGGGGCGCTACCTGGTGCTGGTGCCCCCGATCAACGGTGAGACCGCGTCCTCGGCGGCGATCAACGCGCCATACTTCACCGGCAATCCTGGAGATCCCTTCAAGGCATGGGATATGTCGGTCACCTACGACTACATGCCGCGGCAATGGCTCACGTTCCGTTGGGAATACGACTACCGGCACGCCAACGTGCCTTACTGGACCGGCCGTGGCGGAATTACGCCGCCAGGTTCGGGCGGAGTGCCTTACACCAATAACGGACTGCCGCAGTTCTTTGCCTGCAGCAACGGAAATTCGTCGATGCAGGAGGGCCTGGGCGCCGCCCAGACGACCTGCGCCAGCCAGGGGAGCAGCGTGTGGTTCCCCGACCTGCGCAAAGATGAGCAGTTCATTGATATCGACATCATGGTTAAGTTCTAGTGCGATGTGCCCCCGCTCTCGGGCGGGGGCACTAGATTCGAACCACCGTCCTGTTCCATCCGGAACCACACTAAAAGCCCTGCCGGTCCTTCCCGAGTGCTGCGTTGACGCACAAATACGAAGTATTCATATTCCTTCTTTGGGCAATCGAAATTTTGCGGGACGTTTTTATGCGCGCTTTATGGAGCGCTTACGCCGTCTTCATGCGCGGCGCTCTAGGTTCAAAACCATGAAACGCGCATCCACAATTTCGTTGCTTGCAAGTTCTCTATGCAGCTGCTGCATTCTCCTGGCCTCAGCCCACGCGCAGTCCACATTCGGCTCAATTGTGGGTGTGGTGCATGATGCGACGCAGGCCGTTGTGCCGGGTGCCGCAGTCAGCCTTCAGAGTCTGGACGACAACAGCAGTCGCACCACTGCGTCCGACGAGAACGGATCGTTTGAATTTCTGAATCTCAAGCCGGGGCACTATTCAGTGTCTGCGCAAGCGCCGAATTTTGCCGACTTCCAGATCCCGTCTGCCGAACTCACCGCGCGGCAGACGCTCAGAATCGACATCGTCTTCGGAGTCAAGAAGCAGAGCGAGATGGTCGACGTTTCAGACACGGTCGCAGTGATCAACACCGAGAATGCAGTGATCAGCGATTCGAAAAACAATCAGCTGATCACCCAGCTCCCATTGAATTCCAGGGCGACCACGACCAGTCCGCTGGGCGCGCTCGCGCTTTCGCCGAACGTGCAGCAGGATAGCTCGGGAAATATCGCTCTGGGAGGTGCGAGTTCATCGATGGTCAACTTTTCCGTCGACGGCGTCTCCACCAGCAACGTGCGACAGAACGGCGCTCTGCAGGACGCGTATCCCTCGCAGGAAGGGATCTCAGAAGTGAAGGTCACTTCGTTCAACAATAGCGCAGAGTTTTCGCAGGTCGGGGATGTAACGTTCACTACCAAGAACGGAACCAGCAAGCCGCATGGCAGCCTTTTCGAATATCTGCAGAACGACGCGCTCGATGCCGATCCCTACGGGTTCTCCCAGAAAGCGCCCAAGCACTTCAACACGTTCGGTGGATCGCTGGGCGGGCCCGTAGCCATTCCCAAGATCTATAACGGCAAAGACAAGACGTTCTTCTTTTTCGACTACGAGGGGAACCGCCGCGCCACCGCCACGGCGGAACAGTTACTGGTTCCGACGCAAGCCGAGCGCGACGGCGATCTTACGGCTCTCGGTGGCCCCATGATTCCCTCGGGCAGCATCAATCCGACCGCGAAGGCACTACTCGCGTACTATCCCCTACCCAACGTTTCCGGGCAGTCGAACTATAACTATGAGATTTTTCAGTCGACGCCATCTCGCACCGACGGTGAAGATGTTCGCATCGACCATACGATTTCGGCGAAGCAGTCGGCCTACGCGCGGTTCAACCGCAAGAACATCACGTCAGATTATGCCAACCCGCTGCTGCCCGACGATTCCGACAGTGTACACAACCGCAGCTTCCTGGTCTCTGACGCCTATGTGATCACCTCCCACATGGTGAATGAATTCCGCTTCGGTTTTACGAACGTAACCACCAGCGTGAATTTCCCCGTTGCAGGAGCGTCAGCTCTTTCTCAGCTCGACCTGGCCGGAGTCAATATCAGCCAACACCCGAACACGCACGCCTTTCCAACCTTCAACTTCAACGCAGGTACGGGATTCACTCCGATCGGGCGCGATAAGGCGGGCGTGACCCAATCCTTATCCCGGCAGTTCACCGACAACCTGAGTTATGTGCGCGGCAAGCACACGCTGAAAGCCGGCATCGACACGCGCAGGGTGCGCTACTTCGATCTGGAAAGCTTCGCCCCGGTATTCGCGTCCGATGATTTCGGTGATTTCATTTTCCAGCCCAACTTTTCCGGAACCTATTGTCCGCCGCAAAGCGGATCAACCTGCTCGGCAAACTCCTTCGGAGATTTCCTTCTGGGCGCGCCCACTACCGAGAATTTCGCTGTCTCCAGCCCCGACGTGGGCGGTACGGCGTGGCAATACGGACTGTTTGCGCAGGATCAGTATCAGTTCAACAGCCGGCTGACTGTCAGTTATGGCTTGCGCTGGCAGATCCTGCCCGGCTTCAACGAAGACGGAGGCAATCTCGCAAACTTCGATCAGCGCAACAATTCCATCGTCGTACCCGATGCATTGGCTCCGTATCTGGCGCAGCAGAATATTCAGGCGTCAAATTTTGGATTCCAGCAATCGTTCAACGCCTGCCACCTGCAATACACGTCGCTGCCCTGTACCAACTACGTAACAGCCAGTCAGGACCATCTGCCGCAGTCCCTGCGCTACGTCTACAAGCGCAATTTCCAGCCGCGGGTCTCGGTGGCGTGGCGTCCGTTCAACGACACCAAGACGGTTATGCGCGCGGGTTTTGGTGTTTTCACCATGACCAACCTCGGGCCGTTGTCTTTCAATAACAGCGGCAACCCGACTTCGGCACTGCACACATATGCCAACAGCGTCACCACGACTGGCACACCGTTGATCCAGTTCCCCAATACGGCCCCACCAAGCACTGGAGTGCAATACGGGGGCGGTGGTCTCGATCAGGGCGTGAACCCAAACTATCGCGATCCGCAGTCCAACCAGTGGAACCTCACAGTCGAGCGGCAGTTGGGAACCAGCGATAGTTTGCGCGTGAGCTATGTCGGAATGCATAGCTACCGGCTCAGTATTACTGAAGACCTCAATCAGATTCCGGCCAGCACCACGCCGTATCAGACCACAGCAGCCAGCCCCTATGTCGATCCGCGGGCTCCCTATCCGAACTGGTTCACGCTCTACTCAACCTTCAACGCCGGCAAGGCCAACTACAACGCGCTGCAAGTGGAGGCGACGCACAAGATGTCACACGGCCTGTACTTCGACGCGAACTACACCTTCGCCAGGAATCTGGCTGACAACCAGGGCGACACTCCTACTGCCTTTGCCGGAGAAGTGAACTATGGAATTCCCATCGCAGACCGCTTCCACGTCGACAGCGATTACGGCAACGTGGAAGGCACGCGGCGCCAGCGCTTCCTGCTCTCAGGGATTTACCAGCTCCCTTTCGGACAAGGACGCGCGTTCATGAACACGGGTGGCTGGAGGAACGCGTTGCTCGGCGGATGGGAACTGAACACGGTCACACTGGTGGAGACCGGACCGTCGATGACTCCGAGCATCAGCGCTTCCTACGATCAATCCAACACCAACGTTTTGAACCGCGGTGCATTCCTGCGTCCTGACCAAGTCTCGACGAGTCTTTATGCAGGCCAGTCTCGCGCGCACTACTTTAATCTCGCTGCATTCGCTCCAACTCCCGCTGGCGCTGGGCGCTTCGGCAACGCCGGAGTCGGCATCCTTCAGGGACCGGGCACGAGCGCGGTCAGTCTGGGACTCGCTAAATCTTTTCGAGTAACGGAAGCAGTCCGCGCGCGGTTTGAGTCTACCTTTACGAACGTGCTCAACCACACCAACTTCGCTCCTCCCGCAACGCAGATCGATGTCCCCGGAACCTTCGGCGTGCTGAGTGCTCCGCAGACCGCCGAAAACGCCGGAAACCGCACCGGACAAGTAGCGTTGCGAATCGATTTCTAGTGCGAGTATCGGCTTGGTCGGTTATCTTGACCTTGTCACTCCGAGCGCTCGCAGATGCGCGCAGCGCGGAGAGCCTCCCCTGAGCGAAGTCGAACGAACCTGCTTTTCCGGTGGTGGTCAGAGACAGCCGCCGCCAAAGTAGACCACTACCATCAAGAACTCCGGTTCGGAAGAGATCTGCCGAGGATACATCCCTATGAACTCCGCAATCAGCTCGATCGCTCTAGCGAGTGAAACCCGAACTGCCGCCACGAAGCCCGAACTGCCATTGTGGCGTCTATACACCTTGCGGCTCAGCTACTTGATATTGGCTGGAGGCCTCGCCGCGTTCGTCTGGCCCTCCGTCATTATCCATACCAACGAATTCGCCATGTCTGCAGGCATCCGCGTCAGCCTGCTGGCCGGGATAGGACTGGTGGCGGCGCTGGGCCTGCGCTATCCCGTGCAGATGATTCCGTTACTGCTATTCGAGCTGACGTGGAAAGCGATCTACATGGTCTTTTTCGCCTTGCCGCTCTGGCAAGCGCACCAGATTACAAACGCGGTTGCGGAAAACATCAGTTCGGTCTCGGTGGTGGTGATTTTCATTCCGCTGATCCCGTGGGGCTACGTGTTCAGGAATTACATCCTGAAGCGCGGCGAGAGGTGGAAGTAGTCACCTCGGTTGAGGCAAGACCATGAAGGTTTCGTTCACGGCAAAATTGCAGAAGAGCCCGAACAAGGGCGGATGGACTTATGTCGTTTGGCCAAAGTCCGTTGAATTCTTCGGCACTCGCGGCTTGGTGAAGGTGAAGGGGACCATCGACGGTCATCCCTTCCAAAGTTCATTCATGGCTATGGGGCATGGCATGCATATGCTGCCGGTGCGCGCCGATCTCAGGGACGCGATCGGCAAAGCCGTCGGCGACTCCGTGACTATTCAACTCGAGAAGAGATCACGCTAGCGAAAGACTTTGCTTGCCTGCGCTCGCCCCGCAGTCGAATCCGCCGCTTTCAAAACGGTGATGATATTTAATCGCTCGAGTAACCGCGATCGGGTCGCGGCAACATTCAGGTGCCGTGATCCACTGCTAGAATGCTGGCGCATGGCCACAGCAGAATCCACCCCGCCGAGATTGCCCGGCCTGAGGCTGCCAGACCTGAAAACAATAGCCGCCATTGCCGTTTCCGCCGCTGTGGTTACGAACTTCATCCACGAAGGCCTTGGCCACGGAGGCGTGTGCCTAGCCACCGGAGCGCGGCCGCTGATGCTCTCCACGGTGCACTTCGAGTGCAGCATGGACACGCGCCTAGTGGCGGCAGGTGGAACACTGGCCAATCTGCTCTTCGGAGCGGTGTTTTGGGCCGCCGCGCGTGTCGTCAAGCACTCCACACCTTGGCGCTACTTCTTCTGGCTGCTCATGACCTTCAATCTGCTCGACGCCGGCGGATATTTCCTGTTCTCCGGAATCGGAAACTTCGGCGATTGGGCTGTGGTGATTGCAGGATTGCAGCCGCCGTGGGCGTGGCGCATTGCTCTGGTTGCACTGGGAACGGTGACCTACTTCCTGCTGTTTGTTCCTCTCTGCTTGCGCGAGTTGCGTCCGTTCCTGGGCAAAGATAAGGATGCGGAGATTCGCGTGTGGCGCGCGCGGCGGCTCACGGTAGTGCCTTATCTCACTGGCGGCGTTCTCTCCTGCGTAGCGGGCGCGCGTAATCCGGTAGGGGCATTCCTGATTCTGGTCTCGGCGGCTGCGTCCTCCTTTGGTGGACACTCCGGGTTGGCGTGGATGTGGACCTTGCTTTATGGCCCGCGCATCCCCAGCAGCGAGTTGCAGATGCCCGAAATTGAACTCAGCGCGGCATGGATCATCTCCGCGACAATTCTCGCGATCGTATTCATCCTGGAACTTGGTCCTGGAATAAAGCTTTAGCCCCGACGGGTGGGCGATTACACGCCGGTACCCATTCCACCGATCGAAGGATTAAACTTGTAGTAACGAGTGAAGCGGCCCGTACGGCCGCACGGAGGTGGGACCATGGCGCTCCTTGTTTGTTGCTCCGTTCGCCGCTCCATCCTCAACCGATCTTCGATTGTTGCTTTCTGCGCGATCCTGGCCTTTTCCGCCGCCTCGGCTTTAGCACAACGGCCAACCGCAGGAGCGATGCCAGCGGCGCATATGTCCCCTGCACCGGGTTACCGCGTCCGCATCTCGCCGGCTCCGGCGTTCCACACTCCAATTACAAGTCCTCGAACTTCGCCGGGCTGGTCATCGGGCACGACTGGATCATTTCATTTCCCTCCGCCGCGGCGTCCGATCCGCCCGTTTCCGCCGTTATTCTTTCTCTATTGGTCGCCCTTTGCTTTCGGGCAACCGTTCTCGGGATTCAATTGCTGGTCTGCAAACTGCGACCTGCTCTGGACCGGCCTATTCGATTACGAGACCGTCTCGTCCCCCGGTCCGGTGAACTATGTTTCCGCCGCCTCCGAGGCCCCAGCTGCCGAATATGGCGACTACGGCGAAGAAACTCCAGAGATACCCCAGCTTTATCTGAAAGATGGTTCGGTCCTGAGCGTTACCGACTACTGGTTGGTCGATGACCAGCTTCACTTCAAGATCATTCAGGAATATGGCGCAAAACCAACAGAAGAAGTGATTCCGGTCGAGGCGCTTGATCTGCAAAAGACGGTCGACGTAAACACGCGGCGCGGATTTCATTTCATGCTGCGCAACGAACCATTCGAGCAGTACGTCCGCGATCATCCGGAAGGCGCGCCGCAGACGTTAACGCCGCAATAACAAATCGTCGGGGTCCAACAATAAATTAAGGGGCGGCCAATATACTGGCCGCCCCATTTTAGTTTTCCCGGCTGAACTAGAACGAATACCGGGCGCTGACCTGCAAGACGCGCGGATTGCCCTGAATATTCGTGAAGTTCGACCAATCGTTGGGCGGGGTGATGTTGGATAACTTCGCATCGGGAAGCACGCCCCAGCCGGTACGCGTGCCTGTTTCGGCAAGGCCGAAATGCTGCGTGTTGGAGACATTGAACCCGTCGATGCGGAGCTGCAGCTGCTGCTTCTCATTAAAGGGCATGTTCCACGTCTTGCCCAATCCCAGATCGGTGTCGATATAGCCGGGATAGCGGAAGGGATTCCGTGGACCGGTTTCGCCCGGATAAGCGCTGCGAAAGGTCTGATAAATCGCCGTCAGGTCGCAGCCGCCGAACACTTTCGGAGTGCCATTTACCGGACGATTGGGACAAGTGCTCACAGGAGCGGTCGCGGTCACACCGGCCTGGACCTGAAAGTTCGTCGCCCATTGCGCAGAGTCAAAAGGATCGCGAAGCGGAAGGCCCGTGTTCCAGCGGAAGATGCCTGAGAGCTGCCATCCTCCCACCAGCGCCTGTGTAAGTTTGTTGGCATTGCCCAGCAAGGCTTCTCCCTTGCCGAATGGCAATTGCCACACCGCATCCGCATTGATGTTATGCCGAACGTCGAACGAAGAGTTGCCGTAGAAACTCTCGGGCCGTAGCGGATTCTCAATAAACGAGGCATTCGCGAATTGTGTCGAACCCTGCAGTCCGGAAGCATTATCCAGCGAGTGAGAAAGAGTGTAATTAACGTCCAACAACAGGCCATGCAGGCGCTGACGCAGCGAAACCGCCAACGCGTTGTAGTTGGAGTGCGCGACCGTGCTCCACACTGAAAGGTCGGCATACTGCGGGTGCATGAAGCGCGTGGGGAAACCAAACGCGGCCATAAGCTCGTCAGTAATGCCCTGCGTATCGGTCCAGTCATTGGCGGTAAAGAACGCACCGGGATTCGTAATGGAGGAATTAAACGCATAAAACGCCTGCGTGTTCGACCAGGTCGGGTCCCAGCCGCCGCCAAAAGCGGCGTTGCTTAAGTTGGCCAGACTATTCGCGCCTGTCGGAAAGAGATTTTCAAAGAAAGGAATCGACGCGATCTGGCTGATGGGAACGCCCTTCTGCCGCTGTTTCTCCAGCATCGTGCCTGCTGTGTACCAATCCACGTGGCTCTTGGGATCCACCACGTCGTTGAATGCCGTCACATCCTGCTGCGCCAACAG
>Ga0209006_10004721_pt1 | contig 12338 bp, 12 predicted proteins | sample JacPin_JW_Ref_O2_FD_188567 | JGI IMG/M metagenome (GOLD analysis project Ga0209006, IMG submission 188567) | Forest soil microbial communities from Algoma, Ontario, Canada - Jack Pine, Ontario site 1_JW_Ref_O2 (SPAdes) (version 2) | ecosystem: Environmental > Terrestrial > Soil > Boreal...
TGGAAAAAGTAGAGAGTTTTTTCAAATTGGTGTGAGCGGAAACAAAACTGGAATCTCTGTCTATATTCTTGGTCTCAAAGATAAGAAGTACCTAGCCAAAACGTATGGCAAAAAACTAGGCAAGGCGAGCGTAACCGGATATTGCATTCGGTTTAAGGCTCTAAAGGATATAAGTATCGATACGCTGGAAGCGGCAATACGAGATGGGCTTGCAGCTCGAAAATGAAAAAGGCAAGCTGATGAAATAATCGGCTTCCAGCCTGTATCGGAGCAATTCTCAAACCGGGAGGTTCTGGATCTGAAACCGATTCGCAAAGCCTTCGCGGAGTCGATTGAGTCACGGCAGAAAGATTGACGATCGGTAGAAAGAGTCTCTGTTCAAGCCGTTCGACGCAGGCCCTAAACCTCGGGGCGCATCGATTTCCCTCCGGTTTCATCTAAAGAGCCATGCATGAAGGCATCGTTGTTTCAGTTCTGGATCTTGTGGGCATGCGGCCTGGTGAGGCTGCCGGCAGCGCGATTGCACGTTCGGTAAACCTGGCGCAGCACGTGGAAAAGTTGGGATACAAGCGTTACTGGCTGGCCGAACACCATTCGATTGCCGGGCTGGCGTGCTCAGCCACGCCGGTGCTGATCGGGCATGTTGCGGCGGCGACAAAGACGATTCGGGTCGGGAGTGGCGGGGTGATGCTGCCGAACCATGCGCCGCTGGTGGTGGCCGAACAGTTCGGGACGCTGGAGGCGCTGTATCCCGGACGAATCGATCTTGGGTTGGGACGCGCTCCCGGCGGCGACTCGCAAACCATGCGGGCGCTACGCAGGGATTTGCGGCAGACTGGGGACGAGTTTCCCGAACTGCTCGAGGAATTGCGCGGCTATCTGGGGCCGGAAAAGCCGGGCCAAGCGGTGAAAGCGATTCCGGGGCAGGGAAGCAATGTGCCGATCACGTTGCTGGGGTCAAGCGGCTTCAGCGCGCAACTGGCGGGGATGCTGGGATTGCCCTTTGCATTTGCGGCGCACTTTGCTCCCGAGTATTTGTATGCGGCGGCGCGGTTGTACCGCCAGCAGTTCCGTCCAAGCAAGGTACTTCGCAGCCCGTATCTCATGGTCGCGGTACAGGTGATCGCGGCAGAGACCGATGCGGCCTCGAGCCGGCTTTTCACGACGGCACAGCAGCGCTTTCTGCGACTCATCCGAAACCAGCCGGTAGAGTTGCTGCCTCCGGTGGATTCGATGGAACCGCTTTGGAACGAACTGGAGCGCGCAGCCGTCGAGAACAGACTCGGAGCCGCGATTGTTGGATCGGATGCGACGGTAAAGGCTGGACTGGAAAAATTAGTAGGTGATACCGGGGCCGACGAGGTCATCGTGGTAACCGATACCTACGAGCCTGAGGACCGGCTTGAGTCCTATCGGCGAGTGGCTGGCATCGCAAAAATGACGGAGACGAGAGCGAAGGTGACCGTCGAAGCTTAATTCCGTTTTGCCGAGGTCGGGGCGCCGTATTCAATGAGCAGCCACGCAGCCATAGCGCTCAAAGTTGCAAGGCCGGTCGATATCCAGATCACAGCGCGGTAGCCTCTGAGAAATGAGTCGATAATCGCACGCTGCACCATGAGATTAGGATTGCGAGCGGCGGCGAGCAGAGGCCGGGCGGCATCAATCTGAGCCCGAACATCGGGGCTCAACCTGAGTGGATCGAGGGATCGATCCAGCGAGTGGTTGAAGACCGTGACCAGCACCGCACCGAAAACAGCAACGGCAAGCAGCGCAGCCAAACGGGAAACGGCGTTATTGATTCCCGAGGCAAGTCCTGACTCGGATTGAGGTACAGCGTTCATCACGGTCGTAGTCAAGGGAGCGACACTGATCGTCATGCCCAGGCCCATCACCACGATTGCCGGGAAGATCGTGGTCCAGTAGCTTCCAGCTTGCGGCACGATTGCGAAGAGCGCGATGCCGCAGGCAGCAACAAGAGGGCCGAACGTGAGGGGGATGCGTGATCCATAGCGCGCCACCAGACCACCTGCCCAGCGCGATAATCCAAACATGATGGCTATAAACGGAAGAAACGCCGCGCCTGCCTCAGTCGCGGTGTAGTGCTGGATCTGGATCAGGTCCATCGGAAAAAAGAACATTAATCCGCCGAGAGACGCATACAGAAACAGGGTCAGCAGATTCGCCCCGGTAAAGTTTCGCGAGCGGAATAGCTTAAGCGAAACCATTGGCGCATCAGACCAACGCTCCACGGCGACGAATCCTGCCAAAGCAACTACGCCCAGAATTGCCGCGAGGGCCACGATGTGGTTGGCGTGGCGGGCACGAGCGGGCCACTCGATCAGCGCGTACGTGACGCCACCGAGTCCCAGCGCTACCAGAAGGGCGCCAGCCCAGTCGAGATGATGTGAGGCATTCTCGTTACGGCTCTCCGGCACCTTGGTGGAGAGCAGGATGACCGCCAAGGCAAGCGGAAGATTGAGGAAGAACACCCAGCGCCAGGTGGCGTGCTCGATCAGCCAGCCGCCGATCACCGGGCCGATGGCCGCAGTCATGGCGGTGAATCCGGACCACGTGCCGATCGCCTGTCCTCTGGTTTCTTCGGGAAAGGAAGCCGTGATCAGCGCGAGGCTTCCCGGCACCAGAAGGGCTGCCCCTATGCCTTGCAGGGAGCGGGCCCAGATCAGCATGTCAATACTTCGCGCCAGGCCACACCATGCGGAGGCGGCTGCGAACACGGCGACGCCAGCAATGTATACCTTGCGACGGCCGAAGATATCGCCGAGAGCGCCGCCTACCAGCAGCAGCGCCGCCAACATCAAAGCGTAGGATTCAACGACCCACTGCACGTCTGCAATGGAGGCGTGCAGAGCGTCTTGCAGTGCGGGAAGAGCGACATTAACGACGGTTCCGTCAATGAACGCCATGCTCGATCCAAGAATGGTGGCCGCAAGCACGATACCTCCGCTAGCTTGCGAGTTCGGGCCGTCATTTCGCATGGCGCATTTCTGATGATAGACCAGTTGGGAGAGCCCCAGAGGGGACGGCTTTCCAAGACCATATTGCCAGGGGATCATGTGGTATGCAGAGGTAATTTCCCTTTCGGAGCATGATATGTGTAAAGCTAAACTGTACAGATTAACTGTATACATGAGATACTGACCTGGTGAGCAATCGGAAAGTGTCTACTCAGGCCGGGCTGGCTTCGACGCTTGCTGCTGAGATTCGTGCAGCAGGCGGCAAGCTCAAACGGCGTTTGCGCGAGCATGGGGGACGCAACGATCTGACGCCGTCCCAGGTCTCAGTTCTTCTTCGACTCGAAAAAGATGGTGCGGCCACAGTTTCAAGTCTGGCGCGAGCGGAAGGCATGCGGCCCCAGTCCATGAGCTCAGTCGTTACTCCGTTGCAGGAGTTGGGCCTGGTGCGAGGCGCACCGGACCCGAGCGACGGGCGGCAAACTCTGATGTCTCTCACGGCCAAGTGTGTGAAGTGGATGCAGGAGGGCAGGGCTGCGAGACAAGACTGGCTTACTACCAGGATCTCGCAGACGCTCACCGTTCAGGAGCAGGAAAAGCTTCGGTCCGCGCTCACACTGCTGACGCGGCTGGTTGAGGATTGACCCCGCTGCGTCCTGCTGCTTGCCCATCGCAATTTCGTAATCGAGGAGACGAACTCTATGGCGCTTACCATTCTTGACCCGCGCACCGCATTGATCGTCATCGATCTGCAGAAAGGCATCGTAACGGGAAATTTCGTCCACCCCATCGGTGAGGTCATCGACCGGACGCGCGCGTTACTGGATGCTTTCCGTGCGAAGAACCTGCCGGTTGTGCTGGTCAATGTAACCGGTAGGCCGCCGGGCCGGACCGAGCAAGTTCCGCGCAGCCTATCGTTGTCCGACGGATGGGCAGACCTGCTGCCGCAGCTGGATCAGCAAGCGAGCGACATTGTTGTTACCAAGCGAAGCTGGGGCGCATTCGCAACAACCGATCTTGAAGCCCAGCTCAAGGCCCGAGGCGTGACCCAAGTGGTGGTAACCGGAGTTGCGACCTCAGCCGGGATTGAGGCGACTGCGCGGCAGGCCTATGAACAGGGATTCAACGTAACCCTCGCACTGGATGCCATGACCGATCTTTGCGCAGAGGCGCACGAGTACAGCATCAGAAATGTATTTCCTCGGGTCGGCGAGTCGGGGTCTACGCAGGAAATCATTTCGCTGCTGGAGAGATTGTAAGAAAGAAGGAGCTCTGCATTATGAATTGGCTTTGGCTTGTGGCGTATTTCTTTGGAGGCATCTTTGCGGCGAACGCCATCCCTCACTTTGTCGCGGGCTCCATGGGGCTGGCCCTGCAAAGTCCCTTTGCGAAACCGCCCGGAAAAGGCCTTTCTTCATCCACGGTGAACGTTCTGTGGGGTTTCTTCAACGCGGTGGTCGCCTATCTTCTCATTGTGCGCGTGGGCATGTTTGATTTGCGATCGACCAGCGACATTGTCACGCTTGCGCTTGGAGCGCTCCTGATCGGTCTTCACTCGGCGCGTCACTTCGGCCAGTTCCATGGGGGCAATGCGCCGTCGCGCCCATGAAGAATCCAGTGGCCGGCACTTTTCGCTCTCTGAGAAGCTTCAACTTCCGCTTGTGGACGGCTGGCAGCCTGATTTCCAACGCCGGTACCTGGATGCAGCGGGTCGCTCAGGACTGGCTTGTGCTGACGCAGCTCACCCATCATGACGCGTCGGCGCTGGGTATTGTGATGGGCCTGCAGTTTGCCCCGCAGTTGCTGCTTCTGCCCTGGACGGGATCGGCTGCGGACCGTCTTAATCAGCGCAAGCTCCTGATACTCACCCAGGCCACGATGGGTGTTCTTGCCCTCATCCTGGGCGTGCTCACGATCGCGGGAGTGATTCGGCTGTGGCACGTGTATGTGTTCGCTTTTCTCTCTGGCTCGGCGGCTGCGCTGGATGCTCCGGTGAGACAGACCTTTGTGGCAGAGATGGTAGGCGACGAGGATTTGCCTAACGCCGTTGCATTGAACTCAACTTCATTTAATGCTGCCCGGATGATTGGTCCTGCCGTCGCCGGTTTGCTCATCGCATACGTTGGGATTGGATGGGCCTTTATTCTGAACGGCCTCTCATTCGCGGCAGTGCTGCTCTCGATGTCTTTCTTTCGCCTCTCGGAGCTGCAGGCTCGAGCCAGAGCGCATCGCGATGCATCTGGATTCCTGGAAGGATTTCGCTACGTGTGGAAAAGACCGGATCTTAGGGCGATTCTTGTCATTTTGTTTCTGGTCGGCACCTTCGGACTGAACTTTCCGATCTTCATCTCTACGATGGCAGTGAATATCTTCCACTCCGACGCGCGTGCTTTTGGCCTGCTCTCCTCCATCATGGCCGTGGGCTCACTTTCGGGAGCGTTGTTTGCTGCCGGCCGAAGGAAATCAGGTTTAGCGTCTCTGTCGATGGGAGCCGGTGTCTTCGGGCTGGGCTGCACTCTGGCGGCGCTCGCGCCAGGATACTGGTGGTTTGCCGCGGCTCTCGCGGTCACCGGCGCGGCCGCCCTGACCTTGACCAACGGCACGAACAGCATAATGCAGCTCTCGACAGAACCATCGATGCGAGGGAGGGTAATGGCGCTCCGGGTCGGCGTTGCACTCGGTGGAACTCCCATCGGCGCCCCGATCGTCGGCTGGGTTGCCAACCACTTCGGCCCACGCTGGGCGCTCGCAGTGGGTGCTGCAGCGGGCTTCGCCGCTGCCCTCGTCGCAGTCTACGTTTTGGCCCGCCGAAAAGAGCCCCTGCTCGCCCAGCAATTAGGCCTGTGAAACCGGCTTAAGGAAATGATGCGTCCAGGTCAGGGCTTCTGTTTTTGCGCAAGGCGTTCACACGACGAGGGCTGCCGCTGTTGATCGTATTGCACCGCGAAGCCACACATGGCGCGGGTCGGAGTTGAGCCTCGGATGCCAGGCCATGAGGAAATGAAACGCGTGCAGTTCCTGCGGCGCCTTCACGAGTCGCAACCTGCGATCGTGTTTGATTACTGACGTCATACCGCTGGTCAGCGTTAGGACGAGTTCGGTGCCGGGGAGACATTGCAGCGCCACGCCAAAGTACGGCACCCGAATGCAAGAGCTACGCTTTGCACCGACCGCCGCCAGTTGCTTGTCTGGGATTGTTTGCACTCCGCCGTAGGTGGCAACCACGAGGTGGTTCGCGGCCAGGTATTGCTTAAGTGACAGGCGGTCGCCAAAATGGCTGTTTCGCGCCACGGCGCAAATCCACTCCTCCTGGTAGAGCCTTTCCGACTGAAAATGCACCGGCAGAAGGCCGTCATCAATGTGGAGAATGAGATCGAGGTGCCCGTGTTCGACCAGATCCGTAATGCCGCCCTGCCAGGGAAGAAATTCAAACTGCACTGGGTAGCGTCCACTGCCATACTCCCGGCACAGACGCGGGAGCACGACTGTACAGACATTATCCGGACCCGAGATGCGGAAATGGCTTTTCTCGCGCATGGGATCAAATAGAGCCGGCGCAACGAGATTCTCCATTCTGGGCAGAAGATCCTCAAGCTCGTCTAAAATCTTTCGACCGCGCAAGGTGAGTTCGAAGCCACGCGGCGACCGAAGGAGAAGATCATCCTGAAACATCGCGCGTGCACGCTGCAGTGCCCGGCTGACAGCAGGCTGACTGAGCAATAGCCGGGATGCCGCCGCGGTAATGCTTTTCTCCTCGGCGATCGCAGCAAACGTAATCAGCAGATTTAAATCGGCCTGACGTAATTTCTCTAGACGCATGGACATCATGCTCATTATGCATGATTCGCATGCCAGCGCGGGCTCATCTGTAACTGTGAAGTCGATCGAACTGTAAAAACGGAGAATTCCATGGCACGAGAAAACGGTTTCGAGAATAAGCGAGTGGTCATCGTAGGTGGATCGTCGGGAATCGGTTTGGCCGTCGCCGAAGAGGCGGCATTGCAGGGGGCGGAGGTCGTCATCCTCTCGAGCAATGCAGAACGAGTTCAGGAAGCGATTCGATCGATCGGAGGAAAAGCGCAGGGACAGGCGCTGGACGTTTCCGACGAAAAAGCTGTGGAGAGTTGTTTCGCGAACCTTGGCGCCTTCGATCACCTGGTTTTTACTGCAGGCGACAACCTGCACTTGCACCAGCTTGCTGATACGGATCTCAAGCAGGCGAGACGCGCCTTTGAATTGCGTTACTGGTCTGCACTGGCCGCGGTCAAATACGGAAGTCCGCGGATTCGGAAAGGCGGTTCTATTGTTCTTACGACGGGGATCGCCGGCCAACGCCCGCAAAGTGGATGGATAATCGCCGCAAGCGTCTGCGGAACTGTCGAAGCCTTAACCCGTGCCCTCGCGATTGAACTGGCGCCGATCCGGGTGAACGCTGTATCCCCGGGAATTGTGCGGACAAACCTGTGGCAGGCCATGAACCCGGCAGAAAGGGATCAGCTCTTTGAAAGCGTTGGCAAGAGCCTGCCTGTGGGGCGAGTCGGCGAAGCCCATGATATTGCGCAGGCCTATCTGTTTCTGATGCAGGAAGCGTTCGGCACTGGCCAGATCGTTGTTGTCGATGGCGGTGCGGTTCTGGTGTAGCTCGCGATAATTTCAATCCAACGAGGAAGAGACGAGAGGCGAGGATCTTTATTTTTATCAGTATCAGTTCGACGCCATTTGCGACGGGACAAACTGCTCCATTACCGCCTGCCGCATCAAGTCGGGAGGCAGCAATCCCTGCGCGAGAATGAAGTCGTGGAAGGCTTTGACATTCAGCTTGCCGTGCAGCGCTTTCTCGGTATCGGCGCGTAGCGCGAGCAGCTTCGTGTATCCGTAGAAATAGCTGTTGGCCTGGCCCGGAGAGCGATAGGTGAAGCGCTCGACTTCTTCTTCGGCGAAGGCGTGCGAGAGGCAGACTTCTTTTTCCAACACGCGATAGGCATCCTCCGGCTGCACTTTACCCGACTGCAACTCGGGATCGAGATACGCCCGCGCCGCGCGCAGCAGCAGCAGTTGCAGGGAGATCAACTGACCATCGAGTGGCATGTACGGTTTCGTGATGTATTCGGAATACAATCCCCAGCCCTCAACATTCGTACTGTTGAACGCATAGTTGACGCGGGCGATGGAGACACCGTGCTCGAGCATCGAATCGAACTGTAACTCATGTCCGGGGCGCGCTTCGTGCGCGGTCAGCGTCCAGGATGCGGCGTCGTAGGCGAAGTCGTCATACTGATCGGCCTTTTCTCCCGGCGCCGCGGGAATATTCAACGGCAGCACGAACACGCCCTTCTGCCCGGTGTTATGCAAGAACGGCGGAGGCTGCATGTGCGGCGCGGGTTGCTGCACGGTTTCAGCCGCCGACGCGATGCGAATCTTTGCCGGACGCTCCGGCAGCGAGACCAGTTGTTGATCGCGGATGATTCCTTCGATTTCCTTGAGCCGGTTTTCATAGAAGGGAAGAATGGCGTCGCCGACGAGTTGCTTCTTCTTCAATTCGTGGATCACATCGCGATAATCGCTCGACGGCAGATTCCGCTCCTTCGCGATCTTCGCCGCGATCGTTTGCATCTCCGCCTGCGTCTCGGTGAACGCCTTGTGCGCCATGGCAGCGAGTTGATCGGGAGGAATGTCGATGCCGATTCCCAAAAGATTCAGCGCGTACTGCTCCGGCGGCAGGCGGAAATCGGTGCGCGCCTTGGGCAGAACATTGGCCCGCGTCCACGCGTCGTAATCCGCGAGCTGTTTCTTTAAAGTTTCCAGCGGCTCCTGCCATCCCTTCAGCTCATATTTTTGGCAAAGCCGCGCGATGTCTTCCATGTAGTGCGAGTTCCGTCCCAACTCGGTTTCAATCTGGTTGCGCGCCGGATATGTCATGTTTGGCTTCGCCATCCGCTCCATGACGCGCTGCTTGAAAATTTCCGTGATCGGCTTGTAGCCGTTTTCGAGGCCGGCATACTCGCGAATGCGTAGGACGGTTGCCGGACGCCGCTCGGTGGCCGTTTGATCGTCCAATAAAATGTGCAGCCCGCCGTATACTGCGCCGCTGGCATTGAGAAATGGAACAGTGTGCGCGCGGTGATAATCCTCTTCACGGAAGTTGAGCTCCATCCGGCGGATCAGAATCTGCAGATCCTGCGCGACTTCTTTTTCCTGCTTCTCCGCAGCGGCTGCTTTTAGCTTGGCGAGTATTTGCTCGTTTTCGTGGCGCTGCTGATCTTCATCGGCAAGCGTAGGCTGGCTGATCTTGGTGTCGAACTCGCTCAAGCCTTCCCCGGAGCCGGACTCCGGACTATGCTTCATCTCCACTTCCAGCAGCATCTTTGTGTAGTTGTTGCTGGTCGCAACCCAGGCTGGCGGCTGCGTTTGCGAATAGCCGTTGGAGATGAACATTCCAACCACAAAAATCACGGCGAGAAGACGAACGATAACGTGGGTCAACGATCCTCCTTGCGTTCTAGGGCAGGGGAAGTACGATTTATTTGTCATCCCGAGCGAGCGTTTTTTTGCGACGCGAGGGATCTCGGTTTGGTTCGCTTCCCTAATACTTCACAATCGCCGCAAACGACTTCGGATCAAGCGATGCCCCGCCGACCAGTGCGCCATCGATTTCCTCCTGCGCCATGAGCGACGAAACGTTCTCCGGTTTCACCGATCCACCGTAGAGAATGCGCAGGCCTGCGGCGAACTCGTCGCCAAAAACTTCTCCAGCCTCGCGCCGGATCACGGCGTGCGCCTCGGAGGCCAGTTCCGGCGTCGCAGTTTTGCCCGTGCCGATTGCCCACACCGGCTCGTAGGCGACTACCAGCTTGCCCGCTTTCTTGGCTGAGATGGCATGAAAGGCACGTACACATTGACGGCGCAACACGTCGTCGGTTAGCCCCGCTTCGCGTTCTTCGAGAACTTCGCCGACGCAGCAGATCGCGGTCAGGCCGGAATCGAGCGCCGTTTTCAATCTTAGGTTCACCGTGTCGTCGGTCTCGCCGAAATATTGCCGCCGCTCCGAGTGGCCCACGATCACATGCGTGACCCCGAGGCAAGTCAGCATGAGCGCGGAAATTTCACCGGTATAGGCGCCGTCGGCCTTCCAGTGAACGTTCTGCACGCCGATGGCGACATTGCTGCCGCGCGCCGATGCGATGGCAGCATCGACATCGGTATAAGGAGGACAGATGACGATTTCATCGCGGTCGTGCCCGGCCACCAGCGGCAGGAAATCGCGAAAGAAAGCCCGCGTCTCATCGGGCGTCTTGTACATCTTCCAGTTAGCGGCCATTACTTTTTTTCTCATGAAGAAGCCTTTTCGGAATCAGGATCAATTTGAAATGAAGGGATCAGAGGTGAAGAATTCGTACTGCTTAATTTCTGTGCGGCGCGTTCGAAGGCGCGGACGGTCGCGACGTCAAACAATATAAACCGGCAGTGGGTAACGTGCTTTGCGTTGGTAAGCGCTTCGGCGGTCGAAGCGAGCGCAACCGGCGCTGCTTCGTACACGGGATATCCGTAGGCTCCGGTGGAAATCGCAGGGAACGAGAGAGAAGTGAGGCCGTGTTCGTCGGCTACGCGGATGGATTCGTAGTGGCAGCTTGCCAGAATTTCGTTCTCGCGATGATTGCCGTCGCGAAAAACTGGTCCCACGGTATGGATGACATGCTTCGCGGCCAGATTGCCGCCGGTCGTGATCACGGCATTTCCGGCAGCCAATCTTCCAATCTTGCTGACAATCGCACGGCATTCTTCGAGAATGGCCGGCCCTCCGGCACGATGAATCGCGCCATCCACGCCGCCTCCGCCCAGCAGTGATGAGTTGGCGGCGTTCACAATCGCGTCGGTGGATTCTTTCGTGATATCGGCAGGCCCGTGAATCTCAATGTGTTTGCCGCCGACTAATATGCGCATGATTTAGTACCCAGTCAGTTTGTCATCCTGAGCGGCGGCGAAGCCGGCGTGAGGGACCGTACGGCCGCATGGAGCAGTACGGAAGTCGAGAAGATAATTCGTTTGCGCAACGCCTATTTCTTCTCCGTCAGCGCTTCCACGCCGGGCAGTTTCTTGCCTTCCAGAAATTCCAGCGATGCGCCGCCCCCGGTCGAGATGTGGGTGATCTTGTCGGCGACGTTCGCAGCCTGTACCGCCGCGACCGAATCGCCGCCGCCGACAATCGAAACCGCTCCGCCGTTATCGGCTACGGCGTGCGCGATCTTGAATGTGCCTTTGGAGAATCCGGGAATTTCGAAGACTCCCATCGGCCCATTCCACAGAATCGTCCGCGCGGTAGAAATTTCGTCCGAGAACAGCTCAATTGTCTTGGGGCCGATGTCGAGCGCCATCTTGTCGGCGGGAATCGGCTGGCCTTCGCCAATCTGATGAATCACGGCATTGGCTTCAGGTTTGCTCGCTACCACGTGATCGACGGGCAAAAGAAATTTCAGATTTCTTTTCTTCGCTTCCGCCAGCAACTCTTTTGCGAGATCGAGCTTGTCGTTTTCGACCAGTGACTTGCCGATCTCCTGTCCCTGCGCCTTAAGAAAGGTGTAAGCCATGCCGCCGCCGATGATCAGCGCGTTCACCTTCGTCATCAGGTTCTGAATTACGCCGATTTTGTCGCTGACCTTCGCTCCGCCCAGAATCGCGACGAACGGCTCCTCGGGATGCTCGAGCGTCTTACCCAGATACTTCAATTCTTTTTCCATCAGGAGGCCGGCCGCGCACTGCTTCATGAAGTGCGTAATGCCCTCCGTCGAGGCGTGCGCGCGATGCGCCGATCCAAAGGCGTCGTTGACGTAGTACTCGGCGAGCTTCGAAAGCTGCTTGGCGAAAGCGGGATCATTTGCTTCCTCTTCCGCGTGGAAGCGCAGATTTTCCAGCAGCAGCGTCTGGCCTTTTTCCAGTTGCGTCGCAACTTCTTCCGCCTCGGGACCAACGCAGTCCGGGCAGAAGCCAACGTTTTCGCCGCGCGCCAGTTCTTTATCGAGCAGCATGCGCAGGCGCTCGGCCACGGGCTTGAGGCTCATCTTCGGATTCGGTTTGCCCTTGGGCCGTCCGAGGTGCGACGCCAGAATCAGGCGCGCGCCGTGGCGCAGGGCGTATTCGATTGTGGGCAGAGTTTCACGGATACGGGTGTCGTCCATGACGCGGCCCTCCGCATCGAGCGGCACGTTGAAGTCGACGCGCATGAAGATGCGGTTGCCATTCAGAGGCAGATCGCGAATAGAAAGCTTGGACATGGCTGGTCGTCCTTTAAGCGGAAAGGATGCGAGCCAGACGCGCGATTTACTGCCTCGCAAAACCCGCGAGGCATTCGCGCGGCTCGCTCAGGTCCTT
>Ga0209006_10004723_pt1 | contig 12335 bp, 12 predicted proteins | sample JacPin_JW_Ref_O2_FD_188567 | JGI IMG/M metagenome (GOLD analysis project Ga0209006, IMG submission 188567) | Forest soil microbial communities from Algoma, Ontario, Canada - Jack Pine, Ontario site 1_JW_Ref_O2 (SPAdes) (version 2) | ecosystem: Environmental > Terrestrial > Soil > Boreal...
ATTGAACACGGCACTCATGATGTTTCGAGCTTTGGCTTTGCTTCCATTCGCATACTTGAGCGACCGAAGCCACTGCTCGACAGCGACTGCCTTGACCTCGGTGACGCGATAGCTTCCCCAGCGAGGCAGGATCCACTTGTTGAAATAGCCTTCATAGGTGACCTGCGTCTTCCGTGTTTTGCTGCAATTCGCGCCCAGCTCCTTTTCCCGGTAGTGTTCGATAAGCGTTTGAACACTGATCGGGGTCAAACTGGTTCGCGGATTCTCAGCGTTGATGTCTGCCCGAAGTGCGGCTACGGCCTTCTGCGCCGACGCCTCATTCGGATATTGTTCGACCGAACCAACGATCAGACAGCGTCGCTTGCGGGAGCCGTCTGCTTGGAGTTCGTACCATCGATACTCCCAAGCGTTCCGGCCACGAGCACGCTTCACAATCTGAAGGCTGCCTTGCTGAAATCTCGTCCGTCTCATCACGTTCCTCCGTGGTTAGGGACGGTACGGATAGCTGGCTAACTTTAACCTCAAATGCACCCACGCGTCGAGATCCGAGGTGCGAAAGCGCCACAATTTTCCGATTCGCATCGCGCGTATCTCGCCTTTGCGAGCGAGACGCTGAAGCGTCTTCGGATGAATTTGAAGCAGCGCTGCTGCTTCGCGTGAATCGAGGAATCTCTCGAAGTGAGGGATAGGCTGGCTGACTGCTGTCGCTTCATGCATCTCGCTCATATGACCCCGCAGTAGAGAGTCGAGACGTGGCTGGAATCAAAGACTCGTACGAGAGCCGATTTTGGTGACCGGCTCCATTCGATCGACTTCGAACTCCTTCACTACTCGGCTGGCGTTAGTTTTCGCGTCATGGACGGACGAGAACATTATTCGTATAGAAACCGTACAAGACGCATTTGTTGCTTCATTTCAAAGAATCTTTTTTCTTTTCGACTTCGAAAACATTTTTCAACAACTGCTTAAAGTGCCTAAAGCGCCCAGAAGTACTTTTAGGTACTTTTGGGGAATCCACGGGAACATTGCAACGGCCGCACTCAACCGGCGGCTTCTATGGCGAGGCCGTTTCGTTGATCCGCGCGAGATTTTCCCTTCTATCTATAAAAGGAACATGCGGGAGGTAAAAAGCATCGAAAATATTTTCGAACAAAGGCGAAACTAGAACCGCAGAAATGTCCTGGGTCGGCCTTGGCGGGCAACACAGCTTCTTGCGGCGAAAGCCACCTTTCCCTAGGAGTTACTGGAGAAGAAGAGAAGCAGGGCCATTCCGGGCTGTGACGGTACAATCCTTCTGTATGCCAAGGGTACTCGCCGCCGAGACAAAATCACTTATCGAGACGCTGTACAAGCCGGTATCGTTTTGGGAGAGCACCGCAAAGCACAAAATGAGTACATTGGCGCTCATAAGTCAAACGGGTGATCCTGCTGCGATTCCTGACCTAGTTCTTCTTTTGCTGGACCGCGACCGGGATGTTTCAGTATCCGCGGCGGCGACGGTATCCAAGTTGATCAGACTTCTGAGTCCTGCGGAGCTTCCCTGGCTCGATCTCGTCATGCGAGAGCGTTCGCCATACAGATGGTCGTATCCGTCGGCATGGGCTGAACTACAGCCGGATCAATTGCATCTCTTACAGCGATTCGGGAGGGAATCCATCTACGCCCTAGGAATGGCGTCGCTGCACTTCAGTGGTTATGTGCGGAACGAGGCCCTTCGAAAACTGACCGACGCACAAGATGGAACAGAACTGCCGTTCCTCCTGCTGCGACTAAACGACTGGGTTCAGGAAGTGCGTCATACTGCCCATCTCCTAGTGCGACAACGTCTCATGACAAAATACGCGCCCTTCTTCGTTAGCCACATCGCGCTTGTGAACCGCCTTCGACTAGTTCGTCGTGGGCAGCAAGCGGAGATAATCGGAGCAATTGAGCGCTTACTTAGGTCCAAAGATTGCCAAGAGGCCGTCGAGAGCGGTTTGCGCTCACCGGACGGGCACGTCAAGAGAGCGTGCTACGAGTTAGCGTTCGAATCTGCAAGCTTTGATCAGGTTCCGCTTATCGAAAGAGCCCTATCTGAAAAGGACCCAACCGTTCGATTGTGTGGTGCCGAAAGAATCTCTGTTCTTCCGGACGCTACCTCGTTGGATTATCTGTTGTCCCGCGCAAGAGATGACCGATTTGCGCCAGTTCGACGCAAGGCTTTGCAGGTCTTCTCGGAGCGATTCCCAGAGAGAGCCCGCCTATGGCTTGAGCACGCGCTGACGGATTCTCATCCGTCCCTTCGTGGCTACGCCCAGTTTCAGCTAGGGATGGGATCGGATTTTGATCTCCGAGCGTTTTATCGAGCTGTGCTCGGCAAGTCTGAACCAGCAACCCTGTACGCTGCCATTTCTGGGGTGGGGGAAACTGGTATCTCATCTGATGCGATCCTCGTAGTAGCGCATCTGTCGCATCAGGTGCCCAGAATGCGTCGGGCCGTGCTCCGCACTCTGGCGCGCTTGAATGCTCAAGAATTCGTCGATCTCTTTGTGGAACGTCTCCTAGATCACGCCCCCAGTGTGTCGCGCGAAGCCATGAGGGGACTAACCAAGGTTCTTCACCTAGTCACAGGGGAACGCCTTTGGAGGGTTTTTGCCGCTGCAACAGAGGATCATGTTCGCCGCAACGCACTTTTCCTGGTCGCACGTCTTAGCAAGTGGGAGAGCATCGGCTACCTTGTGGAAGCGCTCGATAGCGATGCCGAAGACCTACGAAAGCTCGCCGAGAACTATCTTCGGCGTTGGTATGCGCAATTTAATTCCAGTTTCACCGCTCCCACAACACCGCAGGTTGAGCGGCTGACCGTTGCGCTACGGAAGTCCGGTGCTAGCTTGGATCGATCAATCAGAGGACAAATCGAATTTGGTATTCGCGCCTTCTGAGTGCACAATTACCCTCCGCTATCCCCACGCCTAACAGCATGGCCGCGGTGCGGCTCGTGTCAAGGCTCTCCGACCGCTTCGCGGCGCAAAACACGCGGCCTTGACACAAGCCTTCCCCCCCCGGCCCATTTCTCCGCCATGTGGGGAATGTGCAGGTGTGGCTCCGCGAGACCTCAAAGCCCGAGACCAAGACTGGGGCCACCGAGGTCATGTTCCACTCCGACATGGGGAGTCTTCTCCGGTTCCGGTGTGTGAGTTGGAACGGAAGAATGCTGCTCTCCGATCTGCTGGCTACTTTGCCGGTTCACCCTAGTCATCAGGTCAACACGGTGGTCCTTTTCCGGATCGTGTGCGGATAGCTGTTTTCGAGCCAGTTCAATCGCAGACTGCCGCATCGTGGATACGCCGACGGATTCACGAAGTTGCTCGCGGTCGCTGGTGACAACAGCGATCTCGCTCCGGCCGCGGCTCGCCGCAACATAGAACAGCTCTTTTTTCATAGCGTCTGCCGAGATGATGACGGTATCTACCGTCTTGCCCTGACTTCGATGGGCGGTGACCGCATATCCCAAAGCGAGGGCGGAAGACAAACTGGAACTTGCTTCCTCCCGCGCTTGGCCAGAGGTAAAACACGACTCTGTCTGGTTGCACTTCGTAGCCGTCAACGCCAGTCTGTTTGGCTTCTTCCAGCGATTCGCGATCGACTTCCACGCCCGGCGGCAATCCGATTTCCGCTATCATCATGCCGTAACCAGCGAATCCGACCCGCTCTACTTCCACTCGACAAGCTAAGGCTTCGCCAACTTTTGCCTCGTGGCCATCAAAATCCACTTTCAGTTTCAGCGCTCTTGTGTCCCCTGACTTGAAGTTCTCCGTCTGAGTTGCTTCTGCTTGCGGCCAGGGTATGTAATAACTCGTAATCACGTTCGTCTGCATGGCACTGTTGTCGCCCGCTCGCTGGATAGCAACTCTGTTGCTGCCCGCCTTCAATTCTTTACCGAAATCAATCACTCTCGGGCCTACAACCTCGGTCGCCTTAGGCAGTTTGATGTCCGCCAGTTTCGTGCCATTCACTAGGACAGATGCGGCGGCGTCGCCAGTCCCGTTTTTCCCAACGGGCATGGTGGCAATCATGGCCTCGATAACATTCTGGGTCGCTTGCGTTGAGTACCAGCAAGCGTAGCGGTCCTTGTGCGTCAGCAGATATTGAAGACCGCGGTTGACCTGTTCTGCGAGCACCGGATCGTGTCCAAGCGATTCCAATTTCGCAAGAGCTTCAACGGCAAGAGCCGTGGTCTCAAGCCGTCCGGCAGTGCCCCATCCGTAGAACGGTGTGGTGTTTGCTTCCAGGTTCCAGTACGTCGTGGATCCTTCATTGTGGGCCAGCCGAGCCAGCAATTCGCGAGCATTCGCAATGTGCTCTTGCCGCTTCGCGCCAATCGCAGCGATAGCGTAGTTTCCAACCAGATACGGATCTTGCCATTCGCTGATCCGATCATCGAGATAAGAAAGGGCCCTTGCCACTGATGTATCGACTGTATCTCGTTCTTTTGCATCGGGCGATTTACTGGAAGTCGCCAATGCGTTTCGATAATGGTCGTTCTCGCGCGAATAGCTGTAGTAGTACCGATAAGTGTTTCGGGGAGTCACAAGAAACCGATCTCGGATGCGAGGCAGCGTGATCTTGCCAACCCCGAATCGGTTTGTGTGGAACGTGAGGACTTTGGATCGGCCACCCTGCCAGGGAGCCTTTTCGAATTCGCCTGTGTTGTTCGGTTCGGCAAAATACAGAGTTCCGCTCACCGAAGCGGGAGTTCCGTCAGCATAGGAAGATGTCACATACAGACTGGGGTGTTTGTCGGGAGCGGACCAGGAATCGCCTCTTGTGACATAGAGTTGAATCGGCCTTTCAGTGAGGCGAATTCGAAAACGGCGTTGCTCGGTCCGTTTGGTCGATAGATCTGTGACATAAGCAGCAAATGTTAAATCTTCGTAGTGTGAGTAGTCTTCCGGATTGAAATCTTTGAACTCATCCTGCAAGTCGACCTTCGCTTCGAACCTGCCCTCTTTGTCAAATGTACCTTCGATCGGGTTGGATTCTTCCGTCACCCACTTCTGTTCTTTGAAGTCCCAATGGCGATTCTGCTGATTCACCAGGCGGACGTTTGCGTTCCGAACCGGCTTCCCGAAGAGATAATCTGCGCTGATCGTAATCGTCGCGTCCTCGCCAGGCAGATAGTACTTGCGGTCCGGATCAGTTTTCACGGTAAAGGTCGGCAACTCATAGTGGCTGACACGTACCCAAGAAGAATCCCAGCGCTAAGGCAGCACTCGCAATGACTGGCAGCCAAACGGCCCAAACTTGTTTTTCCAGCTTTACAAAGAAGTCGTCCATCTGTTGTGCGCGCGCTGCCATGTTTCGCAGGAGTGAGTCGTTGGTACTCTTGGTTCTCGCAACTAACCCGATGTCAGGATGCGCCACTTCGCGGAGCACGTTCAGCAATTGCTTCTGAACGGAATTCAATTCAGCGCAGGATTGAGAAAGAGCAGAGGCTGTGTCTGGGAGGCCCGACCTCTGAAAGCACTGCCGCAGACTCTCGCTCAGCAACTTTGCAATTCTGGGTGGGTCTAGACCTGTCTCCAGTTCCTTGGGCAATTGAGTGAGGCGTGATTCGAGCCGTGTTGTGTATGATTCCATTCGTTTTTCAACTACGCTGGCTTGAGTCGCCGATGTTTCCAGAATCGTCCGTAGCAGCTTGCGTTCTGCAGCAATAGCAGCGGGCGTCTCTCGCGTCAGAAGCGCGAGGACACCCATTGCTTCCAATATCCTGAGCATCTCATCGTTTGGGCTGAGCGTACGCGTGTGCGCGATCACTCTGTAGTATTGTGCCTGACGTTCCTCCGACACCAGACTTGCAAGTTCATCAAAGAGAGTCTGCTCTTCCGATCCGATTCCAATTGGCGCAGAGATCCCCTGATCATTCATGGCAGGAACATCTCCTTTGCCCGGTCGAATTCGGAGAAGAGACGCCGGCGATAGCTTTCGGCCCGCATTACGATCGAGGCACGCTTCAGTTCATCGACGGAATTCTGCCGCGTGGCGACCTGCCCCAGTCGTACTCCGTGCTGCCGTGCCGGATTCTCCAACTCCGCCAGGCGAAATTCCATCCGAACCACCGTTGGTGATAGCGACTCCCGAAATCGAATCGCCTGCTCGGCCGAATCCCAGTAACTGAAGTTTGATTGTGGGTTTGTCGCATTCTGAACGACAACGTATTGGACACGATCCTGCAGTCGGTTTGCCCAGGCGAGCACGCTTTCGACGCTGGCCGGATCTGGCGTGATGACACCGACGGCAGTGAACCGCGCGCCTGTGACAGAAACGTCTTCATACATGGCGTCGAACCAATCGCTCGCCACCTGCCCGGAACCCGCCCCCATATCAGCAAGGATGATCGATGTGGACGATTCGAGATGGTCGACGAAGGTATCAAGGCCAGCCGGCGTGTGAATGTTCACCTTGGTGACCGACCCATTGAAGAAGTGCTTCAGCGATCCGCGAGCTTTGTTCTCTGTATCTAAGTCAAGCAGCGTAAACGGGATCTCGCGCGCTTCGAACCACTCCGCCAGGGCGACCATCAGTCCGGTCTTGCCGACTCCACCCTTTCCGCCCATGGTGAAAACGACGCGTTTGTTTCTGTTTTCAGTCTTCATCGCGATTCTCCCTGGCTGATGAGTTTCAACGGTTCGCTTTCTTCGAAGTGAAAGTGCTTGGGTTTAGCCTTCTGCTCGGTTGGCTTTGCCTTCAGCGCAGCAATCCGGGAAGCAACGTCGTCAGAGCTTAGCGGGATTGACTTCGACTCGGATTCGAGTGGAGGGAGTTCGTATTGCGCTTGCTTTCGGTGCTTGGCGCGAACTTTGACGAAGGAATGAATTGTGCTGACTGCCACGTCGAGGCCGACACGCTCGTGAAGAACGCGAACGATGTGACGATAGGTGCACCCCTTGCGCCGTAGCTGACGGATCAATTCGCGGTGAGTTTCGAGTTTGGAACGAGGAGGTTTCTGCGGGATCGTTTCCAGCAGGGAAAGAAGGGTCGGGTCCATGATTTTCAGGCTCCTTAGCACCTGGCCATCACAGTCCGTTAACAGTCCGATAACCCGTCTCCACAGTCCGATAAGGGCCCTAGAGCGCTATCCGTACCGTTTAATTTCAATCAGTTACGAACTCTAGGACGACTTTCACGGCGGTAACACGGGTTCAAATCCCGTCGGGGACGCCAACCTTAGCGTGGTACGCCTTTCCCATAGCCAGCCACGAACCCGGCGATCCCGTCCACGATTCGGACAAAGACCGCGTCTGGCTCGAACGGCTCGACTAATATTTGAAGTAGTTCGCTGTCTGTGAGCAAAGTCTGGTTACGGGTGACCCCTTACCACTCTTCCCGGACCACGGGCAACCCTGAAGTTATCCCAACGTAAGATTTGCGGACAAACCGGGGAGTAGGCTCTTCGATCTACGACGTCAGCGAATACGGACCCCAGATCGAAGGTAAGTGTCTGACCAACACACCTGTTTGCGAAGTCGTGTCTGTGTTGAAGTTGTTGAATGACCGCAAAAACACAGTCTTCAAGGCCCAAGTGACGGACACGAGCGGAAGTTCGGCAGTTGGTGGCTGAGTTCGTGAGCAGCGGTTCCCATTCTGCAACGCTCAGCGCAATCGGTTGAAGGTTGTCGTCTGGGACGGAACCGGACTCTGGGTTTGTGCCAAGAGGTTGGAGAAAGGACGTTTCACCTGGCCGCAATCCGGCGATGCGCAGGGCAAGGTCGTCTTGAGTCACGAAGAGCTGAATTAGGCGGGATCGATCCGGCCACAACCAAGAGCAAGCGGTGGTACCGGAAGGTATCATCGGAAGGACAATGCTGCCGCATGATTGCTTGATAGGGGCAACATTCCATGGGAAAAAAGCGCCGGGAGATCCCCGGCGCACGCATCGTATGCAAGTGATTTGGCCTAATAGCTCATTGAAGATCCCTTGGCTGCGGGTACGTCTTTGGAAGTCATGTCAAATGTGAGCATAAACCCGTTTGTACCCTTGAACTCGTATGCCTTGGGTCCCTCCCTGTACGTTTCGATTTCGTTCGGCATCATGACAAAACCGTCGTTGCGTGGCGTGCCCCAATACTTGACATTCTTAAGCACGGCTGGCTCGTCGGTCATTCCCTGAAATCGCGCCAATTTGATCTCTGCGGTCTTGCCGCCGTTTAGCGTGGCGTGTGCGTGATCTTTGTCGAACGTCCAGGTATCGATATTGCCTTCGGCGATCTGTAGTGATTTCCACTTCACCGGAAACACATGCCCGATGATTTCCCCGAGCGCCTGGCGTTGTTCGGCGGTTGCCGCTTTATCGAACGTCACCTGCGCCCAATCCATTTGCCCCTGGGAGAAGTCGCCACCCAAGTCCCCATTAATCCAGAACTTGGCTCCAGCAAGATCAACGTTTCCGTAGTGTCCCTGGTTCACTTTGTAAGCATTGTTGAACTTGCAGAAGTGTTCCATCTTGCCGTTTTCGTGATGAACTGCCGGATGCGAGTTGAAATAGCACATGCAGAAGTGAGGACAGCTGCACGCCTCGATTGCGGTTGCATTGATCGCCCAATCCGCTGCCGACTCGCCGGAGTGACCAGCGCTGACGGTGAGTAGGGCGAGGACGAGTGTGAGAGCTAATCTGTGCATAGAGGACCCCCAAAATGAGTAAGAGTAAGACATCATCCAGGTAAACCAAGCCGCGAGGAGATGAGCATCGAACCCACTTTCTCGCTATTTGACTTTGCCCAACGGACCGCTAAGCGGCGAAAAGTTTTTTGTGCTCAGGGCCTGTGTTCCTGCATTGTGAGTGCCATTAAACGGCGTCTCAGTGTCCCCGCAGCCCGCCGATTCAGCGTCAGCCGTCCGATTGAACCAGAGCCCCAGGTGGTACATCTGTACTGGATTGGTGGCAGGGTTGGTGGTTGCATCTGGAAACGACCCGCCTGGGAAAATGTCTGGCGCGGAGGTTGCACCCGGCGCGACTACAAATGTCTCAATGCTGAAGCGCCCTACGAAGTCTCCTACGCCCCTTCCGTTGCCATCGGTTTGGATATCTCCTTGATACCAACCCATGCCGAAGGGTTTATCGGGAGCCTGAATTACAAAAAAGTCAAAGTCGACATTGGCGGGCAGGCCCGACACCTCGACGTGCAGGTCCTCCACGGGCCCAAGAGGGTGGACGGTAACGCGTCCGGTGGCGTTGGGAAGGCATCCAGCGGTTGTAGCGGCAGTGGATCTTACCATGTTGAAGACGAAGTTATTCTGAGCGATTGCCGGGGCCGCCAACGTGATCAACAATGTCCCCAGGGTCGACATCAGGGCACGAAATCTAAATTTCATTTGAATATTCTCCTGATTAGCGTTCGCCGTCGGCTTGGGCCCGCGGCTGCTTGTGTTCTGCCGCAAGAGACGAGAATGATCAATGCCCCGGCAACTCTCCCTCGATACCCCGGCAATCCCCTGATAAGTCATTTACTCTCAATAAAATGCAGGCGTCGCACGCCTTGTGCGGTCGTGCTAAACTTTCGAACAATGTGACATACGCTGATGCCATCTACCCTCCCACCAGTAATACGGTTTGCGAATTTCGAGGTTAACCTCCGCTCAGGAGAGCTGCGAAGAGAAGGCAGCAAAGTACGCCTGCAGGACCAACCATTTTCGGTCCTGACTGTGCTCTTGGAATCAGCGGGTGAAGTCGTCACTCGTGAAGAGCTTCGCAAGCGCCTCTGGGCGGAAGATACCTTTGTCGATTTCGACCATCGCCTTGCGGTGGCCGTAAGCAAGCTACGGGATGCGCTGCGAGACTCTGCCGAAAAGCCCAAGTTGATTGAGACAGTTGGACGCCGCGGTTATCGATTTGTGGGCCAATTGGAACCCACCGATTCATTGTCTGCGGATTCCAGCGGGGGAAAAAGTGACGCTCCTTTGGCTTCTTCTCAACCCGTTGAGCAAGCAGAGATCCCAAAGTTGGCGCATCCGCGTCCGAGGCGATCTCGAATCTTCCTTTTCTCCGTCGGATTCGTCATTCTCCTCGCAGTGATCGCCCTGACGAAGCTTGTTCACATTCGATCTGAAACAGGACAGGCGAGGGCTCCCCGGAGCTTGGCGATCCTTCCGCTGCAAAATCGTGGCGAAGATTCAAGGAGCGACTTTCTTGGGTTATCACTGGCGGATGTACTCATCACGAAATTGGCCTATGTGAGTTCCCTCAGCGTCCGCCCTTCTGCGGCGATTGAGAAATATCGAGGAACGGCCATTGACCTTCAGAAAGTTGCCGCGGATCTCAAAGTCGATACGCTGCTCACGGGAAGTTTCATTCGCGATGGCAACAACTTGCGCATCACCTATCAGCTGGTCGATGCCAAAACCGAAAAAATTCTAGGCCAAGGAATAATCGACCTTAAGTACGACAATCTTCTTGCTGTTCAGGATAAAGTTACCGGCCAACTGATTTCAAAACTGCAACTGAACTTGTCTCCAGTTGAAACGGAGCATCTAAAACCGGAAGCGTCAATCAGTCCACTCGCCTACGAATATTTTTTACAGGGACTTGATCTTTACGGACAGCACAAGTTTCCCCTGGCCATCAAGATGTTCGAAAAGACCACTGAGATCGACCCCAACTACGCTCCAGCGTGGGCCTACCTGGGAGCTTCATATAATTCGGATGCGGCATTCGAGCTTGGCGGGCGGGAGCAATATCGCCGTGCCCAAGCCGCGTATGAAAGGGCCTTGGCGATACGACCGAACCTGCTTGACGCACAAATCTTCCTGGCGAATTTCCTGATCGACACGGGAAAAGTTGAGCAGGCTGTACCCTTGTTGCGAGACGCTTTAACGACGAACGGCAATTACGCCGCCGCTCACTGGGAACTGGGATATGCATACCGATTCGGTGGAATGTTGGACGAATCCGTGGCGGAATGCGAACTGGCGCGGCAACTGGCTCCCTTCGTGAAGGGCAACGGTTCGGTGTTAAACAGCTATCTCTATCTGGGGGAATACCAGAAGTTTCTGGAAAGCCTACCGGTCGACGATTCCTCGTTCACCCTATTTTATCGTGGCTTCGGAGAATTTCACGAAAAACAGTTCGACCAAGCCTCAAGAGATTTTGATCGCGCGTACGAACTCGATCCAACTTTGTACACGGGAATTGGAAAGGCTCTGAGTGACTCGATTCATCAGCAAGGAGCAGAAGGCTTGCAGCTGTTGAGTGGACTGGAGCGAACAGTGAGAGAGCGAGGAGTCGGGGATCCCGAGGCCACATACAAAATCGCCGAAGCGTATGCCATCTTAGGCAACAAAAGCTCCGCTTTACATGTGCTGAGAATGAGCGTCGAATCCGGTTTCTTCAGCTATCCCTATATTAACAAAGACCCACTGCTGAATAATTTGCACGGCGAGCCCGAATTCGCTCGGATTTTGAACGTAGCGCATCAGCGACACGAGGCATTCAAGAATTCTTTCTTTCGCTAGGACGAGACTTACCCGAGAATGCGCCGCTCCAAGATGAAGAAGTTCAGCGCACGATCACACGATATCGTCTTACCGTTGGTTTTTGGTTGCGGGTGATAGAAAACTCCGGTGGCATGTGCACCTAATCTACACGGGAGCCGCCCAAGAGCCTCTCGGTAGATTGTGGCTGGATTATGGGCCATCGCTACGCGTGGAAATTACTTCCTGTTTGCCGACCAACAGGCCTTAGATGCAAGTCCATAGATATTTCTCAATTCCGGATGAGGAGATCAAGCCGCTGGAATCCGTGCTTACAATTGTCGGTGACGAGATCGTTTATGCCACAGAAGAATTCTCGAAACTCGCGCATTCAACCGAGGCGTCGGCAAGAGGTGCGGCACAGCATTGGCGCGCGCGTCCGCCCAATTCATCATCTGACTAAATTGAAAACTTAGGGCCAGCTGAATCGATCGCGGTCCGCCAATTTGATATATCGGGTTGAGACCACCGTTCGCGCTTCCTGAACTGAGGCTGCTTGCGCGTATGGCGCATCCCAGCTTCACCGCGAAGTCGAAGACTGGGTTACGACAAATCAGCCTTCACTAAAGAAGTAGAAGGAAGTGGAAACGGCACTGTTTGGACTGGACGAACCCTCACGACAGAAGAAGGTTCTCTCCCGTGCTACTATTCGCGTAAATCTTGTGCTCGACGGTTGACACATGCGATCTGCGCAACGCATTCGTTTGCTGGCCATTTTGCTCGCCGCTATGTCGACGCGTCTTCCCGCGAGCTCCGCGCCTCTCCGGATGAACGAATCGGAGATGAGCGCTGTCATTTCCGAACGGGAAATCGCATTAATCGCACCTGTT
>Ga0209006_10004724_pt1 | contig 12334 bp, 9 predicted proteins | sample JacPin_JW_Ref_O2_FD_188567 | JGI IMG/M metagenome (GOLD analysis project Ga0209006, IMG submission 188567) | Forest soil microbial communities from Algoma, Ontario, Canada - Jack Pine, Ontario site 1_JW_Ref_O2 (SPAdes) (version 2) | ecosystem: Environmental > Terrestrial > Soil > Boreal...
ATTGTAGGCGCCGATCGGCAGGAGGGCCAACTCCGGCGAAAGGCGCTCGCCGATCTCGCGAAAGCCAGCGAAATAGGCCGTGTCACCGGCGTGATAAACGGAGTGCTTGTCGGCTTTCAATACATACCCGCCATATCCGCGATGAGCATCCTTCAAGATTCTCGCGCCCCAGTGACGCGACGGCACGTGAGTGACCAAGATGTTTTCCCGGCGAACATTGTTCCACCAATCGAGTTCGATAATTTCCGAGAACCCGAGATCGGCGACCAGGTCGGAAACGTGAGTGGGAACGATGATGACCGGCGCTTTGCCGCGAATACGCAAATTGTTATGCACGATCGCCCGGAGTGATGGACGATGGAGGTGATCGAAATGCGCGTGCGTTATAAGGACTAAATCGATTGGCGGTAGATCGCGCACTCTCAAGCCCGCACGCCGCAGCCGCTTTAGCACAAACAACCAGCGGGCGAAGTTCGCATCAATGACGATGTTCTTGCCGCCCATCTGCAGAAAGAAACTGGCGTGACCGATGAACGTAACGCCCAATTCTCCGTGGGTGGCCAGGCGCGGCTTGTGCGTTTGGCCGCACCGCGGTGTTACTGCCGAATGGCGCACCAATCGCCCGAACTGCGCAGCGCGTTTCCGCAGAGCCGGATTGCGAAGTGTGCCCTTTATCATGCCGCTCGGTTAGCTGAACTTTCCTGCTGTCATCCGAATGCCCCATGCCGCTGATTACTTAGATGAGTGGATGGAGCGTCTGGCTCAATTTTAACGCTTGCGAGAAGGAGCGGGTCTATCAATAAAACAAGAGAATACCTTAGGTAATCAGTCGTAAAAACAAAAGCCGCCGGTGGAATCACCGGCGGCCCTTCAGGATTGTCAGCTCACGTCTAAGAAGGACCTATTATTCCTCGGGATTTGGAATCCAGCGCGAGCGCGGAATTGGACGTTCGCCTTCATCGTCATAGAAGAACTGCATTTCGTGATCGGATTTCGCGCCTGGCACCGGCCTGTCTTCGGCGGAACTGAAGCGTGGTGTATCGAAAGCCACGGCTAATGGAGCCTTGGTGGTGGCGATGGCTTCGCTGAACGTTGTTCCGACATTAGCCTGCGCCGCTGCGAACACGCCGAAGGGATTTCCGCTGACGTAAGAAACGCCAACGTAATCGGCAACCATCGGTCCGTTATCGGAAACCGGCAGCCATGCCAGCTTCATCGGTCCGGCGATTTTCGCGCCTGCGGTCCAGGTTGTGCCGCCGTCGGTGGAACTGGTGAAGCCCACATCCAACTGACATGTGCTGGTAGTGCACTTCGCGGTTGGATAGTAGTAATAAACGATTGTGATGTGAGCGCCGGTGCCCGAGGTCGTCGGATCGACTCCGATGCCGGCGATGAAGTGATCGACTGTACTGGTTGTGGCGTCGATCGGAATGCGAGTGACCGCACTCCAGGTTGTGCCGTTGGCGGAGGTGCTCATCACGATGTCGTTCGAACTGCAACTCGTGCGGAAGCGGCAATCGGACCACACGACGTAAACGTTCCCAGCGCCGTCAATGCTGGCGGAAGGCAGATTGGGGTTGCGAATCCCACCGGCTACGCCGTGACTGGTAATGCTTGCGATGGCTTTGCTCTTGCCCCAGCTCTTGCCGCCGTTTGTCGAACTGAACACGTCAATACCGCCGCCTTCAAAAGGAACAATCACAGTACCGTTCGGCTGCACGACCGGCTCGCCGCCCAAGCCAGCCGCATGATCGGAAGAAGCTAAACCCGCGCTCCATGTCATTCCGCCATCGCTCGACACGCTCATCAGCACGTCACCGGTGCCAAAGGCCTGGTCCCACTCGGTGTAGCAATTGCCGTAGAAAGCGCTGGTCGTCGTGTTGTCGCAGACGCTCCAGTTCTTGTCGTCGAGATGCGTTTTGTCGATGATGATCGGATTACCCCAGGTGAGGCCGTTGGTCGAGCGGCTCACAGCGACGTCGCCAATCTCACCGGAACTAGAGCTCAAACCGGCGAGAGGCAAGGTAGAGATCAGCCATTCGCCGTGCTTCGCGTCATAAGCCACCGAAGGATCCGCCGCCGCGCCGTAGGTTCCGCCCTTGTAGTTGATCGTCAGCCCCGGAAGATCGCCATATTTCCACGTCTTGCCGCCGTCAGTCGATGTCGAATAGCCCACGTCGCCGCTGCCCCATCCAATCGATCCCGGACGGCGCGCGACGTGAAAGGCGCTAACGATCGTGTCACCCCAGGCGAAAGAATCGGGTTCGACCTCGGTTTTGTGATCGCTGTCGGTGTTGGTCAGAGTGTCGGAACTGATTCTGATCGTTGAAGTTTGCCCGAATGCGGGCATGGCAGGGATTGTCCAGAGCAAGAGGGCAAAAGCAAGAGGAGCAATTTTTTCAAAAGAGAGAGTCCGCGTCATCAGATGGGTTCCTTTATGAGGTCTTTACGTTCGTAGAAGTGGGTGGAACTACAAGACAGTCACGGCCGCGACGCACCGTCCGCGAAACTATAACCGATAGTGGTGGGCATGTCGATGTGCAGGATTTTTCACATCAGTACGCGATGAATGTCGCGATTCTTACGGGGGCCGCGTAGTGGGCTCTGGAGCTTCACAAATAGCTTAGCCACCAATCTTTACGGCGCTGCTTGAGGCTGGCCCACCAGCGGCAAGGGAAATAAAGAACGACAACGGCGCTGATCCAGATCAAGTAAATAAAGGGCAGGTTGTGACCGTAGCCGTCAGGAATATCGTTCAGGAAAAATCCCCCGTGCAGCAGCCAGTTGTACGGCTGACGGAACAGCATCGCTACCACGACGGCGAACGCATGAATCAGGTAAAGGTGCAGGACGTAATAAAACATTGGAACCCGGCCAAAGATCACGAGCGCCGCTGTCAGGCTGGAGGTCGCCGGTTTTTGCGAGGTCCACTTGTCGAGTCCAGCAAGTAGAAGAAGCGAAGGACCCAGGGTCATAAGCAAAAATTGCAGCGAGGGAGGGTATTTCTCGACATCGAGGAAGAGGATCGCAGTTTTTTCGAAGGTAGGCTGAACGTGCCAGTCACCTTGAGAGACGCCTCCCTGTCCGACAGGCGGATTTCCGTAGACGTTCGTCAGGCGAAGCAAGATGAATGCCAGCGTGAGAACCAGTCCAAGTCGAACAATCAGCTTGCGGCGGCGCTCGTCGTCTACGAGATATACGCTGCCAAATGCGTAGCCTGCACCCATCACCGCGACCCAGGGGATGATTTGGAAAAGGACGAACTCCGGGATGTGGAAGGGCAGGAATACGAATCCGCGAACGTGAAGTACGGTCCAAAGCCAGCCCAACGATCCGAATTGCTTCGGGCGAATGCCCTCAAGGAGATTGTGCGTCGCGATCACCAGTACGGACAATGCTCCAAGCCAGCGCACAGGAAGCCGCACCAATGCGGCCATCAGGACCATGCAAGCCCCGAGCGCCCAAATGACGCCAAAAAGGCTGAAGAAAATTTGGAAGGTCCATGCCGTTCCCACGACCGTGAATTCCAGAAGGATCAGCCACAATCCGCGCGTCCAGAGAAACCGGCTGAGTTGAGCAGGGGTTCGTCGTTGGCCGTAAAAGAATGCGCCAGTGCCTGCCAGAAAAAAGAAAAGTGGCGCGCAAAAATGGGTGACCCAGCGCGTGAAAAAAAGCGCATACCAAGTCTTCGCCAGGGTTTCGGGTTCGAAATGAAGATTGGAGAAGAAGTCGCGCGTGTGGTCCAGCGCCATGATGACCATAACCAGGCCGCGCAGAATGTCGATGGCGTCAATGCGTCCGGAGATCGGAGACTTCGGTGCGCGAATATCGGAGGGGATTGACTGCGTGAGAGTGGACACCCACTCCCTCCTCTGTTCTGGTGGTTAATGCAAACGCTTTTGTTCGCCGCGATCGAACTCCGGGCTCTTCTCTCACCAGACGCCGGATATAGTATCAGCGAAACCTGACGCAGAAAAGTTCAAGAGTGAGCGCGACCACCGGACAGGGCAATCCGTGTCATTTTGGGCATTTTGGAGAATGACTCTGCACTCTGCTTGACCGCGCTCGCGTTGCTCATATCTAATTCGATGGTTCTCATCAATTGCGCAGGAGAAGTCTCACATGCGAGTTGCTTTCTTGGGTTTGGGAATCATGGGCCATGCGATGGCGACGAATGTTGCCAAGGCGGGTCACGAAGTGACGGTGTGGAACCGCACACCGGGCAAGCAAGTCGAAGGAGCCGCAATTGCGCCAAATCCCGCGGCGGCGGCGCAGGGCGCGGAAGTGGTATGGATGTGCGTCTCTGATACAGACGCGGCGGAAAGCGTGCTCTTTGGTCCCGACGGAGTCGAACAATCGTTGACAGAAGGCATGATTATCGCGGATTCCAGCACCATCTCGCCCAGCGCGACAGTAAAGTTTGCCGAACGCGTCCGCAGTAAAGGCGTTGCTTATGTGGACGCGCCCATGACGGGATCGAAAATTGGCGCGCAGCAGGGAACTCTGATTTTCATGGTGGGAGGCGACGAGGCGCAAGTCGAACGGCTAAAGCCGCTATTCGCAGCCATGGGCAAAAAGATTTTCCGTATGGGAGAAACCGGCAAAGGGCAAGCCACCAAGCTGGCAATGAATCTGCAAATTGCTTTGATCTTCGAAGGCTTCGCGGAAGGCCTGACGCTGGCTGCCAAACTCGGAGTGGATTCGCAGCAGTTAGTCTCGCTGATTGAAGCCACGATGGTGCGTTCCGGCGTGGTCGAGTATAAAGCGCCGTTCGTCCTGCAGCGAGATTTCACTGCCAATTTTCCTCTGCGCCTTATGCACAAAGACATACGGCTTGCTCTAGAGGCCGCAAAAGAAGCGCGCGTGAAACTACCCGCGCTCGAAACGGTGGAAGAGATTTACGAATTGGCTACCGAAGAGGGCCACAAGGATCTCGATTATGCGGCCACGTTAACGCTGCTGGAAAAGTGGGCGGGAATTCAGGTGAAAGGGAAAGCTGCGTAAGGGAGCCAGTGTCCACGAAGAAATTCAGTACCTCGCTCTTGGCTGTTGCGATTTTTTTCTTGGCTGGCTTTCCTGCCCAGTCGAAGGACGAAACGAATCTAAATAAGCAAGAGTCCTTAAAGAATTTCCTTCGAGATTATCTGAAAGACCCTGCGACGCGATATCGGTCTGCCTTCGTTGATCTGAACGATGATGGAGCACAAGACGCGATTGTTTATGTCACCGGTCGGAGTTGGTGCGGTAGCGGCGGTTGCACCCTGCTGATATTGGCTTCAGACGGGCCTTCCTATCGGGTGGTTACTAAAATCACAATTGTTCGGCGCCGATCCGCATCTTGGCCACTCGATCAAATGGCTGGCATGACATAGGGGTCCAAGTGCGTGGAGGAGGAATTCAGCCCGGTTACGAAGCGGATCTTCCGTTTGATGGGAAAACCTATCCAAGCAATCCCTCCCTCCCTCCGGCCCGGCGACTCGGCAGTGAAGGCACAGGGAAAGTGGCGATTCATTAAGACATTGAAAGAGTCCTTATCCGCAACCAGCGGATACCAGCCCTTGGACACTAATCCGCCAGCACCCTGGCAAATACGTCGTGATCTACATTCCCTCCGCTGGCCACCAATCCCACGCGCTTTCCTGTTAGCTGCGGCTTCTCCTTCAGGGCCGCTGCCAACCCCGATGCTCCCGCGCCTTCAACCACGTTGTGCGTGTGGGTAAAGTAGATTTTCATCGCAGCGCTGAGCTCTTGCTCGCTCACGCGCACCACACGCTCGACATTTTTCAACACCACATCCAGCGACGCCTCATCGGGCACGCGGCAAGCCATGCCATCGGCAAGCAAGGTGGCGACCGGGGCCGAGACGCTGCGTCCCGCTTCAAAAGAGAGCGCGTAAGCAGGCGCGCCCTCCGCCACAACGCCGACGATTTTCGTTTTCAGATTCATTCCATTGCGCACCGCGCAGCAGGAGCAGATTCCCGATCCCTGCCCAATGGGCACATAAACAACGTCGAGATCCGGTACGGCCGAGAAGAACTCCAGCCAATATGTTGCCACGCCTTTCACAATGTCAGGATGATAGGAAGGGACATAATGCCAGCCATGCTCTTCGGCCAGTTTCATCGCGTGCTCCTTCGATTCCTGATAGTCGTTGCCGAACTCAATCAGGTTTGCGCCCTGCGCTCGCATAGCGGCATTCTTCTCGGTGCTATTGCCGAAAGGCACCGCGACGTGCGCCGGCACATTAAACCTGCGCGCCGCCAATGCTACTGACTGCCCATGATTTCCTCGCGTGGCGGTGATCAATCCTTTGATGTCGGTCGAGCGGCGAAACAGTTCCGCGGCATAGACAATCGCTGTTCTCGCTTTAAAAGCGCCAATAGGACTGTGATTTTCGTGCTTCACCCACACGTCTGTTCCCAGCCTTTGGCACAGCAGCGGCCAGGAAATCTGCGGCGTGGGCCGCATCACCGAATAAACAAGCTCTTGCGCCTGCTTGATTTCGTCGAGTGTCGGCAGAGAGGTTTGCAATGAGAAAGATGAAGGCGGCGTGGCGGTTTGCATGGGTTTGTCTCCAGTTCCCTAAGCCCAAATGGGCCGTTACAAAGGTAATTAGCGGAATCTCCTATTACATAAGTATTACACTCGCCGTCCGATGATGCTGGTAGCGTAGAAAAAGTACAGGACCACGAAACGGGGACCCCTTGGAAATGGAACTAGAAGACCTCGAACGACCGCAAGCTGCCAAAGACGAAATCAATTGGATCACAGCAATCTTTATGGCGCTGTTCCACGTTGGCGCAATCGCCGCGCTATTTTTCTTCACCTGGAAGGCTCTTTTTGTCGCGATGTTCCTGTGGTGGGTTTCGGGTAGCCTAGGGATCGGCATGGCCTATCACCGCCTGCTTACGCATCGCGGATACAAAACTCCGAAGTGGGTGGAGTACGTCATTACTGTCTGCGCCACGCTGGCGCTCGAAGGCGGACCGATTTTCTGGGTGGCCACACACCGCATTCATCACCAATATTCGGATCAAGAGGGTGACCCGCATTCGCCCATCGAGGGCACCTGGTGGGCGCACATGGGATGGATTCTCATGGGCAAGTCGATGCACCATGACACCACCACTCTGGCCCGCTACGTTCCCGACCTCGCCAAAGATAAGTTCCACGTCTGGATCACGAAGTATCACTACGTCCCGATGATTGTTCTCGGCGTCATCCTGCTCGCCATCGGCGGACTGCCGTTCCTGATGTGGGGCATCTTCATGCGCACCGTCGTCGGCTTGCACGCCACCTGGCTGGTGAATTCGGCAACGCACTCCTGGGGCACACGCCGCTTCGCCACCCGCGATCTTTCCACCAACAGTTGGTGGGTTGCACTGCTGACTTTTGGCGAAGGCTGGCACAACAATCACCACGCGCATCCGACCGCCGCGCAACACGGCTTCCGCTGGTACGAAGTCGATATGAACTGGTACGGCATCTGGGCGCTGAAAACGTTAGGTTTGGCTTGGGACATCAAGCGCGTGAACCTGGGCGAGATCGAGCAGGGCCTGGTTGCCTCACCGAACGGAAAACTGATTACCATGCCGATGCCCGAAGCCTCTGTGGCAGGCGACTGAGCTTCCGCAGGTTTTCGATAAACAAAGGCCCCAATCCTAATGGATCGGGGCTTTTGTGTTTTGTAGTAGGTGTATGAAGATTGCCATCGACAAGTAAACGCCGTAGTCTTTCAGCGCGTCGCTTTCCACTCCGAACGCGGTAAAATCCCATTGACTCGCCATGCGCATTACCAGCCGCCGCGGAACTATCGTCTTCTTTCTCTGCCTGGGCATCGGCCTGGTCGCGCTTGCCGTTGCGCTCAACGTTGGCTGGATCATTCTCAACTGGCGCGAGGGCGTGCTGCTGGTCTTCGGCATCATATTTTTCGCGCTTATCATTGCCGGGCTCATCGTCAACACAAGTTTTTTGTTGCGTGAAATTCGCCGCAATGAGCAGCAGGATAGCTTCATCAACGCCGTCACCCACGAACTAAAAACGCCCGTTGCTTCCATCCGCTTGCATCTGGAAACGTTGCAGCGCCGCAATCTGTCTGAACTGCAAAAACAGGAGTTTTACCGGCTGATGTTGAGTGACACCGACCGCCTGACCGAGACAGTCGAGCAGGTGCTGCGCGCTGGAAGCGCCGGAGACAAAAAAGCCGGAAGAGAAAAATCTGAAGTGGACTTTCGCCAGTTGGTGCAGGAGTGCATGGATGCGGCGCGAACCCGGCATCATCTGCCGCCGGAAGCTCTGCGTTATGAGGAGCTTTCCATTAATGGAGCCGGAACATGCGTGATGGGAAGCGGGGAAGACTTGCGCACAGCGGTGGTCAATGTTTTGGATAATGCCATCAAGTATTCCGGTGAGAATGTCGATGTGCGCGTGCGTCTTACAGCGCCCGATGAAAAACGCCTCGTGCTCAGCGTAAAAGACAACGGCGTCGGTATTCCGCCAGACGATCTGAAACGGATCTTTCGCCGCTTCTATCGCGTTACTCACCGTTCGCTGGCTCACATCAAAGGCACGGGCCTGGGATTGTTTATCGTCAAGGCCATTACGGAAAAGCATGGAGGGAAAGTCTTTGCCGAAAGCGAAGGCGAGGGACAGGGCGCGACCTTGATCATCGAGTTGCCGAGGTTGCGCGCATGAGCCGCGTGCTGGTAGTCGAAGACGAAGCTCACCTCGCGCAGGGGCTGCGCTTTAATCTTGAAGCTGAAGGATATTCCGCCGAAGTGGTTGGCGACGGGGAAAGCGCTACCGAACGTCTGTTGGGCAAGAAAGAAACATTCGACGCCGTCGTGCTCGACATCATGCTCCCGGGAAAAGATGGCTTCAGCGTGGTTTCCGAATTACGCGCAGCTCGCAATTATGTCCCCGTGCTCATGCTTACCGCGCGCGGCCGTCCCGAAGATGTGCTGAAAGGCTTCGCTTCGGGCGCGGACGACTATCTCCCAAAACCGTTTGATCTTTCGATTTTACTCGCGCGTTTGCAGGGATTGCTGCGGCGCAGGGAATGGTTGCGCGGTGCCGACGCGAGCGCAGCTCCGGCGACGACTCCAGCCGATCCCAGCGTCATCGGAGACTTCGGCAAATTTGTTTTCGCGGGAAAGACCATCGACTTCGGCACCCTGGAGTTGTGCACGGGAGAAGATGTGATCCAACTTACACTGATGGAATCGCAACTGCTTCGCCATCTGGTGCAGAACGACGGACGCGTGGTTTCGCGCAAGCAAATTCTGGAAGAAGTCTGGGGGCTGCACGAAGACACAGACACGCGCGCTATCGATAACTTCATCGTGCGCTTGCGGCGTTACATCGAACAAGACCCCGCCCAGCCGAGGCATTTGCTTACCGTGCGCGGCGTGGGCTACCGATTCCTCGCGCATCCAAGAGAGCCGGAGAAATAATCGGCGCTTAAGCGCGGCAGAGTTCCGCCACCAAAGCCTCTCTGCGTTCGACGGCGATCCGGTCCATGTGGCGCAGAGTCAGCGCGTAAATTGAAATCGAAATCGCTGCCAAACATAAGAATATCAGCACTGCGATCCAGTAATTGCCCAGGATGCGCGCGAGCACGAAAATGCCGATGCCGAATCCCATCAACACAATTTGCACTCCGAGGCTGGCCAGCACCGTGGTTTGCGAAGCGCGCTGGCGGCCGAACGCTGAGTAATCGATCTTTTTCGGCGAGTAAAGCGAGAGCAGGTTCCCGAGGGTAAGGTTCAATGGCGCGGCGAAGAGCACTCCAGTCAGTGACGCCAGGGCCACGTCAAGCCGAGGTGGGCCGTAGAGAAAGATCACGGCCAGCCAGGCGATGGCGATGTCGCAAACTAAGATCGCCGTGTGGGTGAGATTCTTTGCCAGCACGATCTGGCGAAAGCTCACGGGTGCCGCATAAAAGAATTGAATGCCACCGGCATCGCCACCAAAGTTGTTGTAGACCAGATTGGTCAGCAAAAGCAGCGTGTAGCCGGCCGCCACGGGGAATGCCATATCCGGGGCACGCATGAGAAAGCTCGAGTGCCGCGTGGCACTCGCCCCTCCGAGACGGAAAACGACAAGCACAAAAATGGGCATGATCAGCGTTAACAGCATGGGGCCGCTGCGCGCCAGATAACGCACTTCTTTTTCCAGCACGGCGGATATTACCGTCGGAAGGCCGGGCAGGCTCCATCCCATGCGCAGGCCTTGGATTTTGTCTTTCTTGCCGCTTGCCCTCACCTCGCTTAAGTTTTCTCCGCGATACTGTGCCCGCAAGCGCAGGTGGAGAAGGGAAGCCATCGCCATGGCGAGCACGGTCAACAACACAAACGAACTCCAACCGGTCATGAACTCGGAGTGCGAGACCTGGGCTATTGCGTCCGCGGCCAATCCCGGCGGCAACACTTGCTGCACCGGCTTCACAATTTCAATCCAGCGCTGCACTTGAGGCTTGGACCGCCCGCCAAAATGCTCAATCGCCGGGCCGATCAATTGAAAGCTCAACATGAGCATGATGAACAGGACGCCCATGACTTCCCGCGTGCGCCGCTGCGCCAACCAGCGTTCGACCCAGGCAAATACCATCTGTAAAAGGAAAATGTTGAATGCCGCAAATGTGATCAATATCAGCGCGGCCCAGAAAAATAGCGCCGGACGCGCGACTGTAATCCCCAGCAGGATCGCTGTCAGCCACAGGCTGCCCAGGGCCGTGGCGGGATCGAACGCACCATAAACCACGCGCACCAGAAAATAAGATCGGTAGCTCAGCGGAAAACGCAAAAGATCCGAGGAATCCGGATTGTTGGTGAAGGCAGTTGCCATTACCGGAAAGACTTGCCAGAAAAGAAATACAGGCCACAGCAGCAGCGCCAGATATTCCGGCTTGCTTTCGGAGACGAAATACCACGCGCCGAGCCCCATGCCCACAGCGCCGCCAAGTCCGGCCACGGTGAATGCCAGGGAAACGATTATCCGCGACACCAGTTCCATCTTGCCGCGGCGGGTGCGCAGCGAGTTGAAGAAGAGTCGGCAGCGCAGGCCAGCCATGGCTGCCAGTTGTCCGCGAGTATGCAGCGTGGGAGTGAGGTCGGTCATGGGTTAAATTCTCTGTTAATGAGATATAGTTTTCTCCTCCCGCCAAAGAATCTTGAGCACATACAGGTTTCTGAAAACGGCTGCGCTACCCCAGCCAAGATAGCTCCTGCTCCGTTTTCCGCGTACCGCCGACCGTGCGCAGAAAAATCTGCTCCAGGGTTAACTTCTCGCCCGGCATTGCGTCATCGCCTGCAACTGGCGTTTGCGCCTCCACCCCAGCGCGGAGTTCTTCCAGCGATCCCTGTGCGACCAGCTTTCCTTTTTGAATAATGGCAACGTGGCTGCACAGCCGCTCGACAATTTCCAGAACGTGCGACGTGAGAAAGATTGTTGCGCCGCGGGCGATCATGCCTTGAAGCATCGATTTCAGCGTGCCGGCGGCAATGGCATCGACGCCTTCAAACGGCTCGTCGAGAAAAAGAACCTTCGGCCCATGGATTACGGCCGCGGCCATCGCCAGTTTTTTCTGCATGCCGTGCGAATAGTCGGTAACCAGTTTCTTCGGCTGATCGGCGAGTTGCATGAAGTCGAGCAGTTCGGCGCTGCGTTTGGCCGCTGTCTCGCGGTCGAGTCCATACATGCGCCCGGCAAAGTTCAGAAACTCCGATCCCGTCAGCCGTCCAAACAGTGCCATGCCTTCGGGGACGACTCCGATCTGCCGTTTGACATCAACCGGATTTTTCTCTAGGTCGAGGCCAAGGATTTCGATGCGGCCCGAACTGGGCGCAAGCAGTCCGGTCAGCATCTTGATGGTCGTGGACTTTCCCGCGCCGTTGGGGCCGAGAAAGCCGAAGAATTGTCCCGGAGATACGTTCAGGTTTACGTTGTCGACGGCGAGCAGTTCTCCGAAGCGGCGAGTCAGACCTTGGGTTGAGATGGTGGGCGCGGCTTCCATGAAGCTTCTGAATCTAGCACACCCACGAGTTCACCGAACTAACTTCGCTGTTCGGCGCTCTGTTTTTCGGGCTTGCGCTTCAGCGAGTCACAGCCAGGCTGAGTACCTGAGTCTTTGTCACTCCTCCGCCTGTGGCCTTAACTGTCACCTTGGCGGTTCCAGAAGTTGCTCCGGAGGCGGCGGTTAACGTAAGCGTGCTCCTGCCGCTGCCGGGCGATGCGATGCCGGCGGGCGAAAAGCTTGCGGAAACTCCCTTCGGCAATCCGCTCACCGACAGCGCAACCGCTGAGTTGAGGTACTGAGCGCTGGTGGTTAAGGTGA
>Ga0209006_10004725_pt1 | contig 12334 bp, 11 predicted proteins | sample JacPin_JW_Ref_O2_FD_188567 | JGI IMG/M metagenome (GOLD analysis project Ga0209006, IMG submission 188567) | Forest soil microbial communities from Algoma, Ontario, Canada - Jack Pine, Ontario site 1_JW_Ref_O2 (SPAdes) (version 2) | ecosystem: Environmental > Terrestrial > Soil > Boreal...
CGTTAGCTTCGACTTGCGACCCCGCCAGATCGGAAGCCGCAATCGGCTTCTCGTTCTGCTTGTAGACATCCGTGGTCACTTCGTACGCGCCGTACTTGCGCATATACTCCAGCGGCTTCAATCCTTCTTTTGCTGCCGCAGCCGGCAATCCAGGAACCGAGTTTTCGAAAATCCAGCCGTAGTATTCGTCAACCGTCAGTTTCTCGCCCGGACGGTAAGGAGATTCAAACCACTGCCGAATCCCCATCGCGCCATCGGGATCAATCGCCCACGACAGATTGATCCAGAATTCGTCCTCTTCCCAAACTTCTCCGGGATTCGCTTGATAGGTGTAATCGAATTTCTTTCCTTCGCGCTCCTGCAAGACGCGCAGCACGGGCTGGCGGAATCCGATCCATTTACCAGCATACGATTCCTGGCTCATCAAATCGTGACGCTCGGAACTGAATCCCATGGGCAAAACGTAATCGGCAAACCATGCCGTTTCGCTCCAGGTTGGCGAAAGCGCCGCGTGCAGTCCAACTTTTTCTTCGTCACGCAACATTTCGATCCATGAAAATCCATCCGGGTAAGTCCACACTGGATTAAATACGCGCGTGAAATAGGCTTCGATGCGTCCGCGGCCTTCTTTCAGAAAATGCGGGAGCAGGGGCGACATCTCGTGCGTGCATAACGGCCACTCCTGCGGATAGAGCAATTCGTTCCAGCGTTTTTGCGGCGGCGGATTCTTGAACGGACGCGGTACGAACTTATTCCACGCATTCAAATTATGTCCGCCCGGAGTTCCAACAGATCCGGTAATCACATGCAACAGCATCAGGGCACGTGCCGCCTGCCATCCACCTAGATTGCCCGACGCACTGCCGCGCCACAGATGCGACGCGAAGCGGCTGCCGGCAGTCGCAATTTCGCGCGCCGTCCTGACGATCATTTCGGCTTTCACTCCGCTTTCTTTTTCCGCAAACTGGGGAGTGAACTTTGCGTAATGACGCTTCAGAGCATCGACGACGGCTTCAAAACTTTGGCCTTTAGCGGAAAATCCGTCGACTTCAAGCTCTTCCCAATTTGTCCAATTTTTGACAAAGGCAGCGTCGAAGCGGTTCTCACCCATGATGACCATCGCCATCGCCAGCAAAACCGCGGCCTCCGTACCCGGATAGCTCGGCATCCAGTAATCGGCCATGCTCGCGGTATTGGAAAGGCGCGGGTCCATCACCGCCAGTTTTGCCCCCGCCATTTTTCCGTCGATGATGCGCTGCGCGTGCGGATTGAAATAATGTCCCGACTCCAGGTGCGCCGAGAGCAACAAAATAAAACGCGCATTCGCGTGATCGGGAGACGGACGGTCGGCATGATGCCATAGCAAATATCCGAGACGCGCCGAGGACGAACACACATTCGTATGCGAGTTGTGGCCGTCGATGCCCCAGGCCTGCAGCGTGCGCTCCATGATGAAGTCGTGTCCCGGACGACCCACGTGATACATAACTTCTTCGCCACGATTTTCCTGGAATGCTTTGCGAATGCGCGTGCCGAAGGTTTCGAGCACTTCATCCCATGAAGTCCGCTTCCACTTTCCGCCGCCGCGCGGCCCGTCACGCTTCATCGGATAAAGGATGCGATCTGGATCGTGAATCTGCGTGATCGTAGCCGGACCTTTCGCACAAAGGCGTCCCCGGCTCGCAGGATGTTTCGGATTGCCTTCAAACTTTGCGACTTGTCCCGTTTCTTTATCGACGTACGCGAGAAGACCGCAGGCAGACTCGCAATTGAAGCAGATGGTTGGCACCAGGTTGTAGTGCTTCTTAACGCGGCGCGGCCAGGCTTCGGGATCGTATTCGACCCAATCATCCCACTTCTCGACCGGCGGGTACGAGGCGAGATGGCTTCCGTCGCGCTTGAAATCCGTCATTTACCGGGTCTCCATAAATATCGCCATGCCTGTGTGGTCACAGACTAACTATTCGGCACGCTCTGTCCCGCCATCACGAAGCACCATTCAAAAATCAAAAGTCCGATCAAAGCGAGCACGCTCGCCACTGCAGCAACCACGCGGTTCGGCGACGCAAAAACTAACGGACCGACTAGCAAAAGCAGCAAAGGGACAACTCCACCAAGCACAACCGCCCCACCCCAGAAGGCGCGAGCAAACAGGCCATGCGTCATCAATCGGGCGCCATAGCGAGCGTTGTCGGTGGTATGCGGCATCGCTACCTCTCCCAGCAACAGCAGCAAATGCAAAATCAAACTTGCGATCAACGTGGGAACCGCAGCCGCTAGCGCCCGCGTCGAGCCGCCGAACGAATCGGGAAGGATTGCCAGCACCGCCGATCCGCACAGAAATGCCTGAATGATCAAGTGCGCCGGCAACAGCGGAGTCTGCCACAAATCGCGCCCTTCGCATTGTCCGAAAAGGAATGCGGTATAAGCTGCGGCGCAGAATCCCACGAGTACGGTGGGCCACAACAGAATCGAACTTACGAATGGAAATCCGGCAACCGCCGCCAGCCAGAACACGCCGCAAAGCCCGCTATAGCTGATAAGAATGAAGGCGCCACGCGCCAGCCACGACCGGCTTTGCGGCGTGAATACTACGCGCAGAAATCTTTCCTTGTGCTCGAGATCCCAAACCAACAGCACTGTCGTGAGTGCAGTGAAAAGAAGAGCGACCGTCGATAGCGCAATGTCGCGCATCCGGTCGCCCGTCAATCGACCGAGCGCCATCGCAATCGCCGGCACGGCGAGCGCTCCTGATCCGATCGACTTGGTCCAGCAATACGCCGGAACCTGCCAACCCCACGGACGCGCATGCGAAACATCGTAGGCCGCAACCGCATTTCTCTGCAGCAATGGACTGTCGCTCGGATAAAGCGCCCCACCCCCATGCAGCGCGGCGTTGCGCTGTGACCACATATAAATCGATTCGTGGCGCGCCGCCGTCGGCACAATCGCGCTTTCATCTCCGTCGATGTAATAAAGCTTGGGGACGGTTCCCTGTTCTGGCTTACGCACCCGCACCGGCTCTCGGGCGACCAGTTGCGCCGCCTCGCTCGACGGATCGCTCAGATCTCCGGCAATGATGGCGTGCTCCGGACACACGATTACGCATGCGGGTTCGAGTCCAACTTCGGTGCGATGAGCGCAGAAATGGCACTTGGCTGCCGTGCCATCCTCGGGATCCATATAGATCGAATCGTAAGGACAGGCCTGCATGCAGGCTTTGCACCCGATGCAGCGATCGGCATTGAAATCGACAATGCCGTCTTTGCGCTGATACATCGCGGTCACCGGACAGATCGTGACACACGGAGGCTTCTCGCAATGATTGCAACGCGTGACCTGAAAGACGCGGCGCGTGTTCGGGAAAACGCCCTTCTCGACGTATTTCACCCAGGTCCGATTCACGCCGACCGGCACCGAGTTCTCAGTCTTGCACGCCACCGTGCAGGCGTGGCATCCAATGCATTTGCGGTTATCGATTACGAAGCCGTATTTCATTCGCCGAAGAGATTCGACCGGAAACAGTTAATCATACGTGCGTCTGCTCGAAAGGGGAGTGATGTTGTTGAGCCTCGCAGAGTGGAACAGAGTTAGATCTGGTAATCGATGTCTTCAATAATCCGCTGCATCGACACCGACAATGGCTCGCGTCCCTCCGCGCCTTCGAGTTGACGCACCCGCTCGGCCAGCTTGTTGACCTCGCTGGCAACCGCGGCCAGCGCCTCGGAGAGCGGATCATTGATCTGCTTGGGATCCGTAATCACCACACGTTTTCCTTCTCGAAAAATAATGTGCCCCGGAACTCCGACCACCGTGGAATCGTCAGGCACATCGCGCAAGACGACCGATCCCGCGCCGATCCGGCAATTGCGGCCGATCGTAATGTTGCCAAGAATTTTCGCGCCTCCGCCGACAACGACGTGATCGAGCAAAGTTGGATGCCGCTTCACGCGCTGCGTGCTGGTTCCCCCCAGCGTCACTCCTTGATACAGCAGAACATCGTCACCCACCACCGCTGTCTCCCCGATCACCACGCCGAAGCCATGATCGATGAATAGACGCCGTCCAATCTGCGCACCCGGATGAATTTCGACTCCGGTCAGCCCTCGCGCCACCTGCGACAGCCAGCGACTTAACAAAAAGAAATGGTGATTCCACAACCAGTGGTTTATCCGATAAAACCAAACGGCATGCAGCCCGGAGTAGCAGAGATAAATTTCCAGGCGCGAGCGCGCTGCGGGATCATGCTCCAGCACATTGGCAACATCTTCACGGATTGACGACAACAGATGCGCCATGAGTCAAATTAGAAATCAGTCCGGCAGTTGTACCGTGGGAATCTGCATCGCCTGGTTGCGGAGTCCCTCGAAAAGAATACTACTCAGGTACCGCTCACCGAACGAGGGCAGAATCACGACAATCAATTTCCCCGCGTTTTCCGGACGCCGCGCCACCTGCAACGCCGCGACCACAGCCGCTCCCGACGAAATTCCCACCAGCAAGCCTTCTTCCAACGGAAGCCTGCGCGCCATGTTGATCGCGTCGTCATTGCTGACCGTAATCACTTCACTAATCAGATCTCTGCGTAAAATGCTCGGCACAAATCCGGCGCCGATCCCTTGGATTTTGTGCGGCGAAGGTTTGCCGCCCGAAAGCACAGGACTATCTGTCGGCTCTACAGCCACGGCCATGAACGACGGCTTCTTGGGCTTGATGTATTCCGAAATTCCGGTAATCGTTCCTCCGGTGCCAACGCCTGCAACCAGAATATCGACGCGTCCGTCGGTGTCTTCCCAAATTTCTGGCCCGGTCGTCTCCAGGTGAATCTTCGGATTAGCCGGGTTATCGAATTGCTGCAGCATGTAGGAGTTGGGGGTTGAGGCCAACAACTCTTCGGCCTTGAAAATCGCTCCCTTCATCCCTCGCGGACCCGGCGTAAGAACAATCTCGGCTCCCAAGGCCAGTAGCAGCACACGCCGCTCCAGGCTCATCGTCTCGGGCATGGTGAGGATGAGCTTGTATCCTTTAACTGCGGCGACAAAGGCGAGAGCGATTCCGGTATTGCCGCTCGTCGGTTCGATCAAAACAGTTTTCCCGGGCTGAATGCGCCCTGCCCGTTCGGCATCGGCGATCATGCTCACGCCAATGCGGTCTTTCACACTGCCCAGGGGATTCTGGCTTTCCAGTTTCGCCACAACTTCAGCGACCGCCCCTTCAGTGACCCGATTCAATCGCACCAGCGGCGTGCCGCCGATCAATTCCGTTACATCTTTAGCGATCTTCATGGATTTCTTTCGATACGGCTTCTTCGATTCCCAAGCGTTGTCGACGGCGCTAAAACTCTACTACTTTACTCGTCTATGGAGGGAGGCGCAAACGCAGAGCGACGCGTTTCCATTGAAAGGAATCACTAGAAACGCAAGTCGGTGGAGGGGTTTCTCAGGAGGGACTAGCGCCAGAAGACCCAGCGCGGCGGTCGTACTCTTACTCTTAGACCCGTTCCGCCGTCTTCGCCCGTCCGCGCTTGCCTTCACGGAGTTGCGCAGCTGTAAACGCGGAGCCGCAGGTGCTGCATCTCCAGCTGGTAAAGGCGCTGGTCAGCAAGCTCGGACCGTCACTATTCGTTTGGGGCTGGTTCGGGCGCACCGCCAAAACCAACTCGCCCCCACACTGCGCACATTCTCTTTTTTGCATAGCCCCGTCTAGACGTCCCGCCTGAAACAACCCGGCCGCACCCGAAGCGCCGGCAAATCCTTCTCATACTATGGCACAAACCAGGTCGCAAAAGCTCCCGAAACCAACCGCCTCCATTGACCGATCAGGTCAGGGACGGTCAAAGCAGGAAAAAATTCTTGAAAAAGGGAGGGTCGCGGAAAGAAGCCAGACAATCCGCTTAATCTGAGTAGAACGCAACGGAGCGCGACGTTCAACAAAAACGGCCGCGCCTGGCGTCGAGAAAATCTTGAATGCTACGCGCTGACCCGCACGGACACTAATTCGGGAGTGCAGTGGGAGTTTTGCATCGACTTCACCGCATCTTCGGCGGTAAATCTGCCCATAACCAGGGCCAGCTTGCGATTCGTTGTCGTCTGGATGGGCATACGGTCGACGCGCAACACGTACTGGGGAGCGTGCGCACCGCCGCGATTCACTTTCACAACGAACTTAATGTTTTTCATGATTCCCTTCCAGGTCTTGCCATCTAGGTCTTGCGATCTAGCGTCTGGGATCCAGGGCTCCAACCGGTGTCCTGCGATCTATTTTAGCCGTTTGCGAACACGAACCTTGAGGGGCTTGGGTTTGGCGTCCGAAAAATTCCCAGCCTACCAGTAGAGTCGCGGCTTACAGCTCCCCCTAAACGGGCTAGAGGAGCAATGTTCAGATAGGCTAACTTAGAGGACCTGAAAGTATAAGAAAGGTACTTGCTGCAGTTCTAATCGTAGGCTTATACCCCATGATTGTCAAGCTTTTACGTTAACTGTCTCATCAAGAGATTACGCTTTGATTAACCCCGAAGTACCGCAGGAGTACTGCCCAGCCCTGGCCAATACCGAATCGCAATCATGAAATTTCGCATCCAACCGATTAACGATTAATAGGTGAAATTATGGACGAAAATTCGGGCGGCAAGATGTCCATTTTCGACGAGCGTTACCGGGTAGTCGCGATCGAAGGCGATCGGCTTCTTATTCGTGGAGTTCTTACCGGCGACGTTCTAACCATCGTTAACCCGGAACCACAAACCCCACTTTCACAGGAAGACTATCCCTTGGGCAAATTGATCGCATTGAGCGACCCGTCTGCCTCGCCGCTGAATTAGTTTCGAATAATCTCGCCGAAGGTTGGCAGCCCGGCAGGGATTCGAACCCCGATACGCAGCTCCAGAGGCTGCAGTCCTACCGTTGAACGACCGGGCTGTAATTAGAAGTCTAAACGATTTTGCTGTCCCTGCAAAACGCCTGCGTTAAAATCCGTTTGTCATTATGCTCGTGTGGTGGCGGGGCTATGCCCCGCCGGGACGGAGCACAGTCCGTTGCCACACCTACCGAAGTGATCTCGGGAGTCGTAAATGCCCAGTCATGAAAATTTCGTAGGATCTGCAATCCCCGTCGAGGCCGATTACGCCGAAATGGCTCGCCGCCCGCTCGAAGCCGAGCAATCCGTCCTCGTCGTCGTCGACATGCAAGAAAAGCTTCTTCCCCCGATCTGGGAGAAGGAACGACTCGTTCGCAATGTCCAGCTTTTGATTCGCCTCGCCGGAATTCTTAAAATCCCGTCGCTCGTGACCACCCAGTACGCAAGAGGTTTGGGTAAGACCGTGCCCGAGATCATATCCCTATTGCCGGACGTCAAGGAGATCGACAAGCTGATGTTCTCGTGCTTTGGCAGCGACGACTTCTGCTCCATACTGAATCGCGTGCCGGGCCAGCGCACCATCTTCCTGCTGTGCGGCATGGAGACTCACATCTGCGTCATGCAAACTGCGCTCGGAGCACTGCGGGAAGGTTATCTGGTACACGTCGCTTCGGATGCGGCGAGCTCAAGAACAGAACTGAACTGGCGCATTGGCCTCGATCGCATGCGAGCCGCCGGAGCGATTCTTTCCTCGACTGAAATGATGATCTACGAACTGCTGCGCTCGTCCGGCGCGCCCGCATTTAAAGAGTTGCTGCCTTATTTGAAAGGTTGAGAACCGGCTTCACGACGGAGTCATGATCTTTTCCGTGCCTCCGCGTTCAATAGAACGCCTGAATAACACTCTACCCGGCGGCATCCTCTTTCTGCTTAACCCGTACCACCGTAATCTTAGAAAATCCCTCTTCGAATGTAGGCGCCTTCAACTTGCTCGCCATCTTGCGCATGATGTCTTCCGGCACGGCCCGTCCACGACGCTGATGCCGCTCCATGCAAACCTCCAGCGGGACATCGAAGAACAAGCCCTGCACGTCGTATCCGTAATCTTTCGCGAGCTTGATCCAGCTATGCCGGTCGTGCGGAGTTAGATTCGTGGCATCCACATAATTCATCGGACGCCGCGCTATTAAACGAGCCTTCAACATCGATCGCAGATTAGAGAAAACGAGATCTTGAAAGCGCTGCTCCTGCGCGTCGTCAAAAAGCAGTTCGCGGAGCAAATCGCTCGATAGCGGATGAATGCTGTGCCGCTTGAACCATGAACTCTTGCCCGATCCCGGCAGCCCGATCGCAAGAACAACCGTTCCTTTACTAGGACGAGCCGCAGTCGCCGCAGTCACGGCCGGAACTTTCTCCGCTGCGACGGCCGGTGTAGCAACCGCTTCCGTGGCTACGGTCGCTGGAGTTTCCGCAGTTGCACCCGGTGCGGCCGGCCGCGAACGCGATCCGCCGCGTCCACCGCGGGTCCGACGACGACGGGTCGGGCGAGGTCTCGGAGCAGCCGTCCCCGCTGCGCTGACTGGCGCTGCATCCGCTTCATTCCCAGGCTCGGGCCTGGGCGGTGATTCCGGTTCCGGCTCCTGCCGCGCAGGACGGCGCGACTCGGCTACTGGCGTCTCCACTGGAGCACCAGTCGCAGCGGCAGGTTCATCGTCATAGAATCTTGGCTGCAAAGGCTCGGGCGCTTTGGTTGCATCTTTGGCCGAGGCCTCACCGGGCTTTTTGCGGCGCTTCAAGCGCTCGCTCATCCATTTGCGCATATATCGCTCTTGTAGCACACCGCCGCACCGGGAGCAATCTGCGGCTCATGGCGTCACAGATACCTGCCCTTGAAATCTGTTGTCCCCGGAGTCAAAGAGCTTCACATGACCCCATGGCCCGATCATCCGATGGCCTTACAATAACGCTCAAGGCAAATCCATGAACCCGACCCATCCCGAATCCGTCCCGGTCGCTGCCGGACAACTTCCCGCCGTACCCATCACCATTGAGGGCTACGCGACCTTGCACCAGATGATGCGCTTCCGCTGGACCGCGTGGCGCGCGTTACCCGACAACAGTCGTCGCGAGATCGCTGCCGAAGCCGCGAAACTTCTAGGGGAAATGGAACGCAAAGCCGACGGCCAGTCTGCCCTCTTTTCCTTGCTGGGACACAAGGGCGATCTCATGCTGGTCCACTTCCGCGAGACCTTCGATCAACTCAATCAGGCGGAACTCGATCTTGCCCGGCTTCGACTCAATGATTATCTTGAGCCCACGACTTCTTATTTGTCCGTCATCGAGTTGGGATTGTACGAATCGTCGCTGAAGACCTACAAAGCGCTAGCCGATCAAGGCGTAGAGCCGCATTCCGAAGAATGGAAGGCAGTCATCGCAGAAACTATCGCACGGCAGAAAGAAGCCATGAAGCCTCGTCTGTTTCCGTCGATGCCGCCGCATCGCTATATCTGTTTTTATCCCATGGATCGCCGGCGCGGCGAAGACAAGAACTGGTACACGCTCCCCATGGAAGAGCGTCAACGCCAGATGAACGAACACGGCATGGTCGGACGCCGCTACGCTGGAGAAGTGAAACAAATCATTACCGGCTCCATCGGCTTCGATGACTGGGAATGGGGTGTCGACTTATTTGCCGACGATCCTCTGGTTTTCAAAAAGCTGATCTACGAAATGCGCTTCGACCACGTAAGTGCGGTCTACGCCCTCTTTGGAACCTTCTATGTAGGCCTGCGCGTCGCCGCAAATCGTCTGCCCGACTTACTGGAAGGAAATTTGCCGAAATCAACCGACTCATCGAGCGATTGATCGGCCTCACGGATTTCCATGACGAAATGACGAAACGACTGAACGACTGAACGCTTGAAGATCTCACCGGTTCCTGAACTTAAACTCGTACCCCTTCATATCCACACGAGCGCCCCGAAACTTCACGCCCTCCATCTCCAAACGGAATCGCTGTTCCGCCGCATATTCACCTGAGCACTTGATAGCTCCGCCCGCTCCCACCACTCGATACCAGGGCAGTCCTTGCACTTGACGCAGAACGCGCGCCACTTGTCTCGCCGCTCCGGGCCATCCTGCGGCGCGCGCAATCGCGCCATAACTCGAAACCTTGCCCTTCGGCAATGCGCGAATGCAGCGAGCCACGCGCACAGCGTTATTCTTGAATGCGTCATCCTTGGACGCATTTCGTTTGGCGCCACGATTACTCTTTGGTTGCGATCTTCGATTCACGATCCACTTCCTTCAAAATTTTCGTGTTAACTTAGATTCACCATACAAAATTTTACACACGCCCGTGAAACCTCGGACTACGATAAGCGCATCCTATGCGCTTGCCCACCAAAACTGCCTTTTTGGAGAACATTATGCTTCGCTTTTTGAAAGTCCTGCCCCTGACTTTTGCTCTCGCGGCGTTAAGTTTGTTCACCGCCTGTGGCTCCAGTTCATCGGAGGTTCGTTTCGTCAATGCCATTCAGGACACCCAAGACTACGGCAATGAGGGACTGGATATTCAGGTTAACAACACCACGAGATTTACCGATGTGCCATTCTTCGGATTTCAGCCCTCAAGCGGCTACACCAGCGTGCCCTCGGGCAATTCGACCTTCAACGGCTTTGAAACCGGCAGCACTAGCAACCCGGTCTTCAGCCACACCGTGAGCCTCAGTAGCGGAAACGATTACACGGTGGTCGCGACTGGATTCGACACCGGCACCGATGGCAGCAACGTCGTAATCATGGCTCCCACCGACAACAACACAGCGCCGGCTAATGGCAGCGTGAATTTCCGCGTCATCAACGCGTCGCCCAGCGGCCCAGGTGGCGGCGGAGCTGCAGCAGACGTCTACATCCTCCCGAATCCCAACGATGGCCTGCCTGGTTCTTGCGCCGCGCCCACTTGCTTCGCCGACGTGCAGTACAACACCACGACTCCGTACGTCACCGTTCCTTACAACTCCGAAGGTAATGGCTGGCAGTTGATCGTGACCGTCACCGGCAGCCAGGGCATATTCATTAACACCACTATTCCGAATTTCGGGAGCGCGGCCGAGGGCGCCATTTGCACACTCGTGCTCACCGATCAGCAGAACGGATTCGAAATGAATTCGACTCCAGTATTTTTGAATGATCTGAATGGATGCGCCAACTAACCTCACCAGTTCGGTGGCGAGCCGCGTGACTCCAACACGCGTCTCGCCGCTACTCCTGAATGGGCAACCAGGGAAACACAAGTGAACCGGGAAAAAAGGACCTGGCTTCGAGCCGTGTCCGGTAAACCACCCAACAAGCTGCTAATATCCTTATTTGCTGGGGTGCCAAACTGCTTTTGGGAGAATTGAAGGATGTATCGTTGCTTGAAAACGTTGTTCCTTACGTTGGCTCTTGCGGCCTCGGTCGTCTTTATCGCTAGTTGTGGTTCCAGCGGACATGCACAGATGCGCATGCTCAATGCCATCCCCGACGGCCAGGAGATCGACGTCGACGTCAACGGCACAAAAGCATTCTCACAATTGTCGTTTCAGGATATTTCGCCCGCCACCGGGTATACCAGCGTTCCTTCAGACAGCGTAACGGTCGAAGGATTTCTAACTGGCACCAGCACCCCTGCCCCTCCCAACAGCACGTTCAGCATCAGCAGTTCGACGCAATACCTCGTGGTTCTGACCGGATTCAACGACGTGATTCAAGGCGTCAATGCTCCCACAGCAGTCCCCTACACCGACAACAATTCGACACCGGCGTCAGGTACGCTTGAATTCCGCATCATTAACGCGTCGCCCAGTTCGCCCGGCGGATTGGTCGATGTTTACATCGAAGCGAACCCATTTGACTGCACGGCGCTCCAGGCCGTAACTCCCACGGTTGCAGGCCTGGCCTATCAACAAGGCAGCGGCTACCAATCGCTGAACGCCAATTCATTAGGCAGCGGTTTCGCCGTCTGCGTGACCGCGTCGGGAGCCAAGAATCCGCTCATCCAGCAAAACTACAATTCGCCCTCAAGTGGAGGCACGGTTACGACGCTGGTCTTGGTAGACATACCCGAGGGTGGCCAGATGTCGCAGATTCCGATCGCGCTGAGCGACGTTTTCTAATGGCGACTCAAACGCAGGGTTCCGCTTCAAGGTTCCACTTTTAAAAGGTAAATTTTTGGAGAGTAATTACAGGATGTCTCGCTTGCTGAAAACCCTGCTCGGCGCGATAGGCGTGGCCGCCTTGTGCGCATTCACTCTCAGTTGCAGTTCCGGTCAGCCAGCGCAGATTCGTTTCGTCCATGCGATTCAAGACGGCGCCCCACTGGATATCGATATCACCGGCCCCGTCGATGTGACCCCGACACCGGTGTTCAGCGACATATCTTTCCTGGGAGTCCTGCCGAGCCAACCGGGCTACACCACCGTGCCGTCGGGCGCGGACA
>Ga0209006_10004726_pt1 | contig 12334 bp, 9 predicted proteins | sample JacPin_JW_Ref_O2_FD_188567 | JGI IMG/M metagenome (GOLD analysis project Ga0209006, IMG submission 188567) | Forest soil microbial communities from Algoma, Ontario, Canada - Jack Pine, Ontario site 1_JW_Ref_O2 (SPAdes) (version 2) | ecosystem: Environmental > Terrestrial > Soil > Boreal...
CGAGGGCGACAGCGCCGGCGGCTCGGCCAAGCAGGCGCGCGACCGCGAGACGCAGGCGATCCTGCCGTTGCGCGGCAAGATCCTCAACGTGGCGAGCGCCTCGGCCGACAAGATGCGGGCTAACCAGGAGCTGAGCGACATCGTGCTGGCGCTCGGCTGCGGCACCGGTTCGCATTACCGCGACGAGACGCTGCGCTACGAGCGGGTCATCATCATGACCGATGCCGATGTCGACGGCGCCCATATCGCCTCGCTGCTGATGACGTTCTTTTTCCGCGAGATGCCAAAGCTGGTCGACAGCGGCCACCTCTATCTGGCCCTGCCGCCGCTCTACCGGCTGACCCAGGGCAACGAGACGCAATACGCGCGCGACGACGCGCACCGCGAGGAATTGCTGCAAACCACCTTCAACGGCCGCGGCAAGGTCGAGATCAGCCGTTTCAAAGGCCTCGGCGAGATGCCGGCCCGCTACCTCTGGGCAACGACGATGGACCCCGCCCAACGCACGGTCCTGCGCGTCAAGCTGCCCTCCGGCGACGACGCTGACGACACCATCGAAACCGCCGCCGAAGCCCTCAAGCGCACCCACCAGTTGGTCGAAACTCTGATGGGCCGCCGCCCCGAATTGCGCTTCGACTACATCCAGAAAAACGCCCGGTTTGCACGCGATTTGGATGTATAGGGCGGGGCGCCAGTTATCGAAACAGCGACGATAGGGCCGCCCCATCAATACCGGGCTTCGATGGCTTCGATCTCGACCTCGTTGGTGTTGTAGGTCGTGGCGCCGCTGGGCGCTGAGCGGTCGGCGGTAAGCACATTGGCGCAGCCTTGCGTGTCGGTGCCGCCCTGGCCGGGCGTGAACCAGGCGCCTTCCTTGATCGAGACGACGCCGGGCGCGATCCGGTCGGTGACGCGCGCCGGCAGAATTGTCGCGCCGCGCTCGTTGAAGACGCGGACCTGCGCGCCGTCGGCGATGCCGCGGGCAGCCGCGTCGTCGGGATGCAGCCAGACACAGTCGCGGTCGACCCGCGCGAGGCTCGGCTGGTTGCCGTGGATCGAATGGGTGCGGGCGCGCGATTTGGGCGTGCAGAGCGCGAGCGGGTAGCCGGCCGGGCGCGGCGCCGGCGGGATCCAGGTCGGGATCGGTGGGATCGGCCCCAGACCGTAGGGGTCGGGCTTGGCGGCGAGGGGGTTCGAATAGATTTCGATCTTGCCGCTAGGGGTGGAGAATTTGTGGTTGTCGGGGTCGGCGATCTCGCGCGCGAAGGCGACCGCATGTTCGGGCGCCGGAAAGCGGGCGACGCCTTGTTCGACAAACGTATCGAAATCATCGACGGCGTCGGCGGTCAATTCCTGGAGCCACGCCATTTCGGACTTGTCGCTATAACCTGCGATGCCGACCCGACCGGCCAGATCGGCGAAGATGTCGATATCGTTGCGGCATTGGTACATCGGCTCGATCGCCTGACGCATAAAGATCGCGTAATGCAGCGCGCCGGCCCAAGGCGTGTGCACGTCGTTGCGCTCCCAGAAGGTCGTCGCCGGGAGCACGATGTCGGCGTAGCGCACGGTCGGGGTGAGGAAATTATCCTGGCCGACGATGAACTCGACCCCTTCGAGCGCCGATACCATCTTGTTGACGTTCGGGGCCTGGTTGAAGAGATCGCCCATAACCGCATAGATCAGCTTGATATCCGCCGGGTATCCGCCCGCCTTGCCGCGCACCAGCAGATCAGCGAGCAGCGGTGAGGAAACCCGCGCCTCGATCGGGTTCTTGCCGATCGCCAGCGACTTGATCCCCGAACGCCCGGTAGCGCCGTTGCTGCTGCCCGAATTGCCGCCGGGGATGCCGACATTGCCGGTCAGCGCCGCGAGCGCGTAAGCGGCGCGGTGGAACTGCTCGCCGAAATCGGTGCGGCCCGGGGCATAGCCTGCTTGTAGCGCCGCGGGCTTGGCGGTGGCGAATTCGATGGCCAGACGTCGGATCGTCGCGGCCGGAATGCCGGTGATCGCGGCGGCCCATTCGGGCGTCTTTGGCACGCCGTCGGCAAGGCCGAGCAGGTACGAGCGGTACGAAGCGCCCGCCGGGGCGCCTTCGGGCAGGTGGTCCTCGTCAAAGCCGAGCACATGGCGATCGCAATATTCCTGGTCGTGCAGCCCTTCGGCGACGATCACATAAGCCATCGCGATCAGCGCCGCGGCGTCGGTGCCGGGGCGGATGAAGATGTGCTCGTCGGCTAGTTGGCGGCTTGTCTCGGTGCGCCGCGGGTCGACGCAGACGATCCGTACGCCTTGCTGCTTCGCCCATTTGAGGTAGGGCATCGTGCCGGTGCCGAACGTGCCGTCGCCGGGGCTCCAACCCCACATCACGATCAGCTTGGAATTGGCATAGTCGGAGGGCTCGCGGCCGGAAGTCTTGTAGTCGGCCTTGGCGCCGTAGGTCATCCGAACCGCGAAGACCTCGGCCTCGGCCGACATGTTCGACCACAATTCGGTGCACCCGCCGAACATATAGAGAAATCGCTGCGCGGCGACCCTGCCGTGCAGCATCGACTGGCTGCCGGTGCGCGAGCCGTCGAGGATCGCGGCGTTGCCGTATGCCGTGCGCACGCGCAGCATCTCGCGCGCCACCGTGTCAAGCGCTTCGTCCCACGAGATGCGCTCGAATTGCCCCGAACCGCGCGTGCCCGTCCGCCGCATCGGATATTGCAGCCGCTCGGGATGATAAGTGCGCTCGATCTGCCCGACCCCGCGCGCGCAGGCGGGGAGCGGCGGCAATTCCGGGTTCCAGCGCCGCTGGTCGGTCGAGATGTGGACGATGCGGCCATCGCGGACATGCGCGTTGACCACGCACCGCCCACCGCAATTATGCCCACAGGTGCTGGTGACGACGCGCTCGCCGGGCTGCGCCGGCGAACGCGGCGCTTCGTAGATGATCCGGCCGGTTATCGTGGCCTCCCTCATTGGGGGTACCCGTTCCAGGTCCCCGGTTGCCGATGCAATTTCTAGGCTCAAAAACTCTGCTTGACGGCACATATTCGGATCAATTCGGCTGGTAGCGAAACTTCAGCAAAGCGTGCCCGCTCGTGGACTCGAAACCGGACGTCACTCCAAGTCACCACCGCATCCGCATCTTGCACAATTCGCCGCAGCCCCCACCTACGGCAAGTCGGCACCGCTTGGGTTCGGCTGACTTGCCTCGCTCGGCCGGGAAAATACCAACGGGCGCCGGTTTCCGTCCTCCGATCCCTCTCGATGTGTGATGCGTCGTGCCATCGGCGCGGCGGCGCCTTGTCTATACTTCTTGGAGTCACGGGTTATGGCCACCGGCAAAGTCAAATGGTTCAATGCGCAGAAGGGTTACGGGTTTATCCAGCCGACGACCGGCGGGGCGGATGTGTTCGTGCACATCACTGCGGTCGAGCGAGCCGGCATGGACGGCTTGCAGGAAGGCCAGACCTTGAATTACGACCTTGAACAAGGCCAGCGCGGTCGCGTTTCGGCCGTCAATCTGCGCGCAGAGTAAGCGCGAGCAGGAGATCGGGGGATGCCGCGGCGTCCCCCGTTTTCTGCAACGTCGAGAGGAGATGCCTTTGGCTAAAGAAGAACTGATCGAATTCGAAGGTTCGGTCCTCGAGCTGCTTCCCGATGCGCGGTTTCGCGTGCGGCTCGATAATGGTCATGAAACCCTTGCCTATTCGTCCGGCCGAATGAAGAAGAACCGCATCCGCATTCTTGCCGGCGACCGGGTCACGGTCGAGATGACGCCTTATGATCTGACAAAAGGGCGCATCAATTTCCGTCACAAGGACAGCGCCGCGCCGCCGCCGATGGCGCGGCCGCAATTCCGCCGTCGCTAAAGTGTCATCTTTCGCAGACGAACTTCGGCATTGCTGGGAAAGCATGGCTTTAAACCGCAAATTCATTTGACTTTCTGCTCGCTCTCCCCAATTAGAGCAGCAGCGGACTACCGCTGAATTCTTACGCAAGGCAACCACTTCTCAATGGATTTTTCTGAACTTGGACTATCGCTCGAACTTCTTCGGGCTGTTTCAGACGCCGGCTACACCACCCCCACGCCAATCCAGCAGCAAGCCATCCCGCACGTGACGAGCGGCCGGGACGTTCTGGGCTGCGCGCAGACCGGCACCGGCAAGACCGCGAGCTTCGCGCTGCCGATGATCGACAAGCTGACCGCCGGGCGCGCCCGGGCGCGGATGCCGCGTTCGCTGATCCTCGAGCCGACCCGCGAGCTGGCCACCCAGGTCGAGGTCGCCTTCGAGGTCTACGGCAAACACCATAAGCTGACGACGGCTCTCCTGATCGGTGGCGAGAGCTTCGCCGACCAGCTGCGCAAGCTGGACCGCGGTGTCGATGTTCTGATCGCGACCCCCGGGCGTCTCCTCGACCTGTTTGAGCGCGGCAAGATATTGTTGTCCGACGTGCGCATCCTCGTCATCGACGAGGCCGACCGGATGCTCGACATGGGGTTCATCCCCGATGTCGAGCGCATTGTCGGGTTCCTGTCGAAGGCGCGGCAGACCCTGTTCTTCTCGGCGACGATGCCGCCGGAAATCCGCCGCCTCGCTGATGCGTTCCTCAACCAGCCGGTCGAAATTTCAGTGTCGCCCCCTGCGTCCGCCGCGGAGACGGTCGCTCAGTCGATCGCCGTGGTCGCGCCGGAAGACAAGCGCGAGGCGCTGCGCCGGCTGATCCGCTCCGAGGACGTCAAGAACGCGCTCATCTTCTGCAACCGCAAGCGCGACGTCGACATCCTCTACAAGTCGTTGATCCGGCATGGGTTCGACGCTGCCGCCCTGCACGGCGACATGCCGCAGCCGAAGCGCACCGAGACGCTGGAGCGGTTCAAGAACGGCGAAATCCGCCTCCTCGTGTGCAGCGACGTCGCGGCGCGCGGGCTCGACATTCAGGGCCTCAGCCATGTTTTCTGCTTTGACGTGCCCTATCACGCCGAGGATTACGTCCACCGCATCGGCCGTACCGGTCGGGCCGGGCGCGAGGGCCGCTCGTTCACGCTTGCCGCGCCCGAGGACGGCAAGTCAGTCGCCGCGATCCAAAAGCTGATCGCGCGCGACATCCCGGCGGTGACGATCCCCGGCATCCCGATCGGGGAGCTCGATTTCGACAGCCGACCGCGCGGCCGCCGCCCGGCCGCCGCACGTTCGACGACAGAACACCCCCGCTCGAGGCCAGCGCGCGACGGCGATCGGCCCCCGCGCCAGCCGAGATCGGCGGATAGGCCCTCTGCCAAGCCAATACGGCAGGACGAAAGTCACACCGCTGCCGATGCGCGCAAAGAACCCAACGTCACGCCTTTTCCAACGCGCGAACGCCAGCCGCCGCGCCCGGTCGAGCGCGACCGCGATGAGGCGCCGAGCGCGCCCGGCTTTGGCGATCACCTTCCCGCTTTCCTTGCCCGCGCGCCCCGGCTCGCCGGCCAAGGCTAAAGCCTGTATCATCGGCGGCCTCATGGGGGTGATGAGGTCCGCATGAAGACGATCTTCGTCATGGTCAAATGCGAGCTTGGTCAGGCCTACGGGGTCGCGGACCAGGCAGTGCAGGGCCTCGAAGAGGTATCGGAGGTCTATTCGACCTCCGGCCAATACGATCTGCTGATGAAGTGCTACCTCGCCGACGACGCCGATATCGGTCACTTCGTCACTGAGCGGGTGCAGGCCTTGCCAGGGATCAAGGACACTTTCACGATTATCGCCTTCAAGGCATTCTCGCCGGACACGACGGCGGGTTAGGCGCAGCAACTCTCAGGATATCGCTGATGAACACTGACGGATGGGTCAAGGCGGCCGATCGCACCGCGCTCGGCGACGGTGAGGTGATCGGCGTCATCGTCAACGGGAAGGAGATCGCGCTCTACGAGCTCGACGGCGAGGTCTTCGCCACCGACGACATCTGCACCCACGCCTATGCCAAACTATCGGACGGCTGGTTCGACAACGGCGAGATTGAGTGTCCGCTGCATGCCGGCCGCTTCGACGCGCGCACCGGCAAGGCCACGGCCCCGCCCTGTATCGACGACATCAAAACCTATCCGGCGCGGGTCGAAGCCGGCGAAATCCAGGTGAAGCTGGATTAGCCAGCAGCGGGTATGTCGCGCCTTTCCTGGCCCATCACCCCGCGCGCAAATACTGCACCGCCTCGTCGCGCTGGAACAAATAGAGCAGCGTTCGCAGCGCCTCGCCGCGCGGCGTGTCGAGCGTCGGGTCGCGGGTGAGCACGAGCCGCGCGTCGTCATGCGCCACCGCGATCAGCTTCTCGTGCGCTGCGAGGTCGGCGAGGCGCAGCACCGGCAGGCCGCTCTGCTTGGTGCCAAGCACCTCGCCGCCGCCGCGCAGCCGCAAATCCTCCTCCGCGATGCGGAACCCGTCCTCGGTCTCGCGCAGGATCGAGATGCGCTCGCGGGCGACCGCGCCGAGCGGTGCCTGGTAGAGCAACAGGCAGGTCGAGGCCTCGCTGCCGCGCCCGATGCGGCCGCGCAGCTGGTGGAGCTGGGCAAGGCCGAAGCGCTCGGCATGCTCGATGACCATGATCGTGGCCTGCGGCACGTCGATGCCGACTTCGATGACGGTCGTAGCGACGAGGAGGTCGCTGCCGGCGCCGGCGAAATCGGCCATCGCGCGGTCCTTGTTGGCGCTTTTCATGCGGCCATGGACGAGCCCAACGCGACCACGAAACATCGGCATCGCCGCCAGGATGCGGTGGCGTTCCTCAGCGGCGGCGAGGTCGGCGGTCTCGGATTCCTCGACCATCGGGCAGATCCAATAGGCCTTGGTGCCGCGCCGGATTGCGCGGGCAACCGCCTCGACGATCTCGTCGGAGCGCTCGAGCGGCATCGCGCGGGTATCGATCGGCTGGCGTCCGGGAGGTTTCTCGACGAGGCGCGAGGTGTCGAGATCGCCGTAGACGGTCATCATCAAGGTGCGCGGGATCGGCGTCGCGCTCATCAGCAGCGTGTCGGTGGCGTTGCCCTTTTCAGAGAGCGCCAGGCGCTGCTCGACGCCGAAGCGGTGCTGCTCGTCGATCACCGCGAGGGCCAGGTCGCGGAAGATCACATCGCCGGTCAACAGCGCGTGGGTGCCGACGACGATCGGCGTGAAGCCCGAGGCTAGGCTGGTGAGCAACGCGTCGCGTGGCCGGCCTTTCTCGCGACCGGTCAGCAGCGCCACCTCGACCCCGGCCGGGGCAGCGAGGCGCTGCAGGGTCGCGTGATGCTGGCGGGCGAGCACTTCGGTCGGCGCCATCAGCGCCGCCTGCGCGCCGCTCTCGATCGCGATCAGCATCGCCAGCAAGGCGACGACGGTCTTGCCGCTGCCGACATCGCCTTGCAAGAGGCGCATCATTTGCTGCGACGCCTTCATGTCGGCGGCGATCTCGGCGATCGCCAGGCGTTGGGATTGCGTCAGGCCGAAGCCGAACCCGGCCTCGACCTTGTTCTGGAGCGCACCGGTGCCTGTGGTCTCGCGGCCGGGTCGGCGCTTACGCCGCGCGCGCACCAGCGCAACCGCGAGCTGGCTGGCAAAAATCTCGTCGTACGCAAGCCGCTCGCGAGCCTTGGTCGAGGGCGATAAATCGGCCTCGCTCTGTGGCGCGTGGACAGCGCCGATCGCGTCGTTCCAGCTTGGCCATCCGCGCTGCTGGCGCAACGGCCCGTCGACCCACTCGGGCAATGCCGGCACGCGCTCCAGCGCGGTTGCAATCGAGCGCTGCAACACCCGTGGCGGCAGGCCGGCCGTCAGCGGGTAGACCGGCTCGATGGGCTTCAGCTGGTCGGCCTGGTCGAGTGGCACGACATGGTCGGGATGGGCGATCTGCGGGATGCCGACATAGAACTCGACCTTGCCGCTGACGATCCGCTCGGCGCCGACCGGCAGCAGACGCTGCAGATAGTCGCCCTTCATGTTGAAATAGATGAGGGTGATGAACCCGGTACCGTCGTAGCAGATGACGCGGTAGGGGCGGCGGCCCATGCCTGGCTCGTGGCGCTCCACCTTGAGCTTCAGGGTCACGATGCTGCCGTCTTCGAGCTCGGTGACCGAGGGCGCGGCGCGGCGGTCGACGATCCCGCTCGGCAGGTGCCACAACAGGTCGACGATCAGCTTCCCGGCGGCGCGCTCGATGAGCCGGCCGAGCTGCGGCCCGACGCCGGAAAGCGTTGTCACCGGCGCGAAAAGCCTGTCGAGGAGGGCAGGTCGCAATTTATCGGATGTCCGCTATTCGCCGTCGCCCGCTGACGCGGCGCGCGCAACCGACTATATCAATACGCAAGCAACGCCAAGCCAGACCATGACACACTTGCCCGACCCGCGCCGCAAGCGCCTGTTGTTTCGTTCGTGGCACCGCGGCACGCGCGAGGCCGATCTGATCCTCGGCTCGTTTGCCGATCAGCATCTCGCGGGTTTCGACGAGGCGCAGCTCGATCATTACGAAGCGCTGCTCGATGTGCCGGACCCTGATATCTTCGATTGGCTCACCGGCCGCGCCGTCCCGCCCGATGATTGCGATCATGACGTGACCCGCTTGCTGCTCGCCTTCCGCTATACGCCGCGCGCGACCTGATGCCGCTCGACGACCTCAGCCACATCCTCGGCAGTCTGCCGCGGCGGGCGACGCTGTTCGGCGCGCCCGAGGGGCATGACGCGGCAACGCTAGGCGCCTTGCTGCAAGACGCGAAGCTCGGCACCTGGCTGCATGTCTGCCGCGACGACGGGCGCATGGCGCGGTTCGCGGCGGCGCTGCGGTTCTTCCATCACGGGCTCGACGTGCTGACCTTCCCGGCCTGGGACTGCCTGCCTTATGACCGCGTGTCGCCGAACGGCGAGATAACCAGCCGGCGCATCGATACGCTGACTTCCCTGGGGACCAGGTTCGCGGCCAGCGGCCCGACGGCGCCGCTTTTCGTGCTGACCACGGTCAATGCGGTCGTCCAGCGCGTGCCGCCGAAGAAGCTGTTCGAGGGACGGGTGCTGACCCTAGGTACCGGCGGGCGCATACCGTTGGACCGGCTGCAGAGCTTTTTCCGCAATAACGGCTACACCCGCACTGACACGGTGCGCGAGCCGGGCGAGTTTGCGATCCGCGGCGGCATCGTCGACCTCTACCCGTCCGGCGCATCGCAGCCGGTGCGGCTCGATTTCTTTGGTGACTCTGCCGAGTCGCTTCGTTCGTTCGACCCGCTGACCCAGCGTTCGACGGGCTCGCTCGACAAGCTCGAACTGAAGCCGGTCAGCGAGGTGCTGCTCGACGAGTCGGTGATTCATCGGTTCCGCACCCGCTACCGCGAGCTGTTCGGCAATGTCGGCAGCGACGACGCGCTTTACGAATCGGTCAGCGCCGGGCGGCGCTTTGCCGGCATGGAGCATTGGCTGCCGCTCTATTACGAGACACTGGAGACGGTGTTCGACTATCTGCCGGGCACGGGGGTGTCGTTCGATTACCAGAGCGAGGAGGCGCGCGCCCACCGTCTCGAAGGCGTCGCCGACTTCTATGCGGCGCGGCAGAGCATCGCCACCTCGCGAGCGAACAACGCAGGGGCGCCGCTCTACCGCCCGGTCAAGCCCGAGCAAATGTTCATCGGCGACGATGAATGGCACGAGTTGCTCGGCGGGCGCTCGGTGATCCAGCTTTCGCCGTTCGCCGCGCCGGAAGCCGACACCGCCGCCTTCGATGCCGGGGCGCGGCCGGCGAAGAACTTCGCCGCCGAGCGCGCCGACCCGAAGATCCAGCTGTTCGAGGCAGTGCGGGACTACCTCGACACCGAGCGCAAATCCGGCAAGCGCGCGGCGATCGCCGCCTACAGCGCCGGCGCTGCCGACCGGCTCGCCACGGTGCTGCGCGAACGCGGCCTTACGGATTTGCGCTCGGTGGCCGACGGCGCCGCACTCGAGAAATTGCCGCGCTCGGCGGTCGGACTCGCGATCCTGCCGCTCGAACAGGGTTTCGCGACCGATGCGCTCGTCGTGCTCGGCGAGCAGGACATCTTGGGCGACCGGCTAGCGCGGGTGCCGCGTCGGCGACGCAACCTCGACGAATTCATCGCCGAGGCGACGAGCCTCGCCGCCGGCGATCTTGTGGTTCACGAGGAGCACGGCATCGGCCGCTATGAGGGGCTCGAAACCATCGATGTCGGCGGCGCGCCGCACGATTGCCTCAAGGTGCTCTACGCCGGTGACGACCGGCTCTTCGTCCCGGTCGAGAATATCGAGGTCCTCTCGCGCTACGGCTCGGAGGAAGCTGGGGCGCAGCTCGATCGACTTGGCGGCGCGGCGTGGCAGGGCCGCAAGGCGCGGGTCAAGCAGCGCATTCGCGAGATCGCCGGGGAGCTGATCCGCGTCGCTGCCGAGCGTCAGCTGCGGCCGGGCGAGGCGATCAGCCCGCCCGAGGGCATCTATGAGGAATTCGCCGCCCGGTTCCCTTATCCCGAGACTGAGGATCAGCTGCGCGCGATCGAGGACACGCTTGGCGACTTGGCGTCCGGCCGGCCGATGGACCGGCTGATCTGCGGCGATGTCGGCTTCGGCAAGACCGAGGTGGCGTTGCGCGCCGCCTTTATCGCTGCGTTTTCGGGCGCCCAGGTTGCCGTCGTCGTGCCGACGACACTTTTGGCGCGCCAGCATTACCGCAGCTTCAGCGAACGCTTCGCCGGGCTGCCGATCCGCGTCGCCCAGTTGTCGCGCCTCGTGGCGCCCAAGGACGCGAAACTGATCAAGGACGAGATCGCTGCCGGCAAGGTCGAGATCATCGTCGGCACGCACGCGCTGCTCGCGAAGGACGTGCGCTTCTCGCATCTCGGGCTGGTGATCGTCGACGAGGAGCAGCATTTCGGCGTGGTCCAGAAGGAACGGCTCAAGCAATTGAAGGCCGACGTGCATGTTCTGACGCTGACCGCGACGCCGATCCCGCGCACCTTGCAATTGGCGCTGTCGGGGGTGCGCGAGATGAGCCTCATCGCGACGCCGCCGGTCGACCGGCTCGCGGTACGCACCTTTGTGACGCCGTTCGATCCGGTCGTGGTGCGCGAGGCGATCCTTCGGGAGCGCGACCGCGGTGGCCAGGTCTTCTACGTCGCACCGCGCATCGCGGATCTCGACGAGGTACGCACCGAACTGCGCAAGATCGTCCCCGAGATCCGCGTCGCGACGGCGCACGGCCGCATGCCGGCGGCAGAGCTTGAAGACGTGATGACCGCTTTTGACGAGCGCGCCTACGACCTCTTGCTGTCGACCAACATCATCGAATCCGGGCTCGACATCCCCTCGGCCAACACGCTGATCGTGCATCGCGCCGATATGTTCGGGTTGGCGCAGCTCTACCAGCTGCGCGGCCGGGTCGGCCGCAGCAAGCTGCGCGCCTACGCTTATTTGACCCTGCCGGAAAAGAAGAAGCTGGCGCCGACCGCGCAGCGCCGCCTCGAAGTGATGCAGACCTTGGACATGCTGGGCGCCGGGTTTCAGCTCGCCAGCCACGACCTCGACATCCGCGGGGCCGGAAACTTGCTCGGCGACGAGCAGTCCGGTCATATCCGCGAGGTCGGCATCGAGCTCTATCAGCACATGCTCGAAGAGGCGGTGGTAGCGGCGCGTGCGGACGGCGGCGGTTCCGCTGGTGCGGCCCCCGCGGAAGAGTGGAGCCCGCAGATCACGATCGGCACGCCGGTGCTGATCCCCGAGGATTACGTCGCCGATCTGTCGGTGCGCCTCGGGCTCTACCGGCGCATCGCTGCGCTTGCCGATCCGCGCGAGAGCGAAGCTTTTGCCGCCGAGCTGATCGACCGCTTCGGCTCGCTGCCGGCCGAGGTCGAGAACCTGCTGCAGATCATCGCGATCAAACGCGCCTGCCGCGAAGCCGGGGTCGAACGCGTCGAGGCCGGTCCGAAAGGGGCGGTCATCTCGCTGCGCGGCAACCGCTTTGCCAATCCGGTGGGTCTCGTCGAGCTGATCCAGAAGCAGGCCGGCCGGTTGCGTCTGCGTCCCGACCAGAAGCTCGTCTACCTGCGCGACTGGGACGACGAGGCGGCGCGCCTCAAAGGCGTCGCCGGGCTGATGCAGGCGCTGGTGCGGGTCGCGCGTGCCGCGACGCCGGACGCCGCACCAATGCCGCCGCCGACCCCGATGCTCAGAAAACCGCAAACGGCGCAACGGGCATAGCCCCGCCTCTAGTCAGTTTGGGGCGGACTTTACGCGACGGGTCGTTTCGCTCATTGATGCGACGATGGACGAGACAGCGACGACCATGGAGCCCGGCGCCGGGCCGCGTTCGGTCGAAGAGATCGTCGCGCTCCTGGCGCCGTTGCCGATCT
>Ga0209006_10004727_pt1 | contig 12333 bp, 8 predicted proteins | sample JacPin_JW_Ref_O2_FD_188567 | JGI IMG/M metagenome (GOLD analysis project Ga0209006, IMG submission 188567) | Forest soil microbial communities from Algoma, Ontario, Canada - Jack Pine, Ontario site 1_JW_Ref_O2 (SPAdes) (version 2) | ecosystem: Environmental > Terrestrial > Soil > Boreal...
CCAGCCGGCGACCGATGCGGCGGGCTGAGGCGAAGCTCCCGCTCGAGCACGCGCTGGCGCTGGGCCTGCTGCACGGCCCCGCCGAGCTGCTCCCCGTGTCCTCCTCGGCGCACACGACGCTCGTCCCGTGGCTGGCCGGATGGCCGTACATGCAGCTGGATGACGAGCTGCGCAAGTCCTTCGAGGTCGCGCTGCACGCCGGCACGGGCGCCGCGCTGGCAATCGCCATGCGCGCGGAGCTGCGCCGCTCGCTGTCACAGATGGATGGTCGCCGCGCGGGCATGCTGGCGCTGGCGCTCGCGCCGCCGACGATCGCCGGCTACCTGCTGGAGGGCCAGATCGAGCGGCGCCTCGGCGGCCCGCGCTCGATCGCGGTCGGACTGCTCGCAGGCGCGGTGGCGATGGCGCTCGCCGACATCCCGGCGAGCATCCAGGACAAGACGGAGCGAGCGAGCGAGGATGCGGGCGCTGCCGACGGCCTGGCGCTGGGATTCGCTCAGGCGCTCGCGCTGATGCCGGGCGTCTCGCGCAGCGGCGCCACGCTCAGCGCGGCGAGGGCCCGCGGCTTCAGTCGCGCCGCCGCGCAGGCGCTCTCATGGGAGGCGGGCCTGCCGGTGATCCTCGGCGCGAGCGTGCTCAAGGGGCTGCGGCTGCGCCATGCGGGAATCCGCGGCGGGCAGGGTGGCGCGCTCGTCGCCGGTGCCGGCGCGGCCTTCATATCGACGCTCGTGAGCGCGCGTGCCTTGCGGCGCGGCACGCGCGAGGGGCGCCCGCTGCTCGGCTACTCCCTCTACCGCTGCCTGCTGGCGGCGCTGGTGATCGCCCGCGGGCGCGCACAATAGGGGCGGATGGCTGTCCTTGGCACGGTGATCGGCGGACGCTACCGCCTCGATGCGGAGATCGGGCGCGGCGGCATGTCGACCGTATACCGCGCGTTCGACCTGGTGCTCGAGCGCCCCGTGGCGATCAAGCTGATGCACCGCGAGACCGCCGCCGACACCGACCAGCTCGAGCGCTTCCGCCGCGAGGCGCGCTCTGTGGCACAGCTCAACCACCCCCACGTGGTGACCGTGATCGACGCCGGCGAGGAGCGTTCCGCGGACGGCGAGGGGGATCCCGGAGGGCCACTCGCCACGCCGTACATCGTGCTCGAGTACGTCCACGGCGAGACGCTCAAGGACGTGATCCGCCGCGAAGGGCCGCTGGAGATCTCCGAGGCGATCGCGTATGCGATCGAGATCGCGCGTGCGCTCGCAGCCGCCCACGAACGCCAGATCGTGCATCGCGACGTCAAGCCCCACAACGTCCTCATCAGCGAGGAAGGCGGCGCCAAGATCACCGACTTCGGGATCGCGCGAACGCTGACCGAGGAAGGCCTGACGATCGCCGGTCGCGTGCTTGGCACGACCGACTACGTCTCTCCCGAGCAGGCGCTCGGTCAGTCCGTCACAGGCCAGTCCGACCTGTACTCGCTCGGCGTGGTCCTGTTCGAGATGCTCACCGGCGACGTTCCCTTCCACGGTCCCTCGCCGGTGGCGGTGGCGATGAAGCACGTGCGCGAGGAAGTGCCGGACATCCAGCTCCTACGACCGGAAGTCTCAGCGGCGACGGCAGCCGTCGTGGAGCGTGCGGTCTCCAAGGACCTCGACCGGCGCTATCACGACGCCGCCGAGATGCTCAAGGACCTCGAGGAGATCCTCGCCGTCGAGGCCGCGAGGACGGGGCAGGCGACCGGAGAGGTGACGACCGTGCTGCGCACGCTGCCGGGAGGCGTACGCCGGCGCTTGCCGTGGCGTATGCGCCACCCCGCACGCTGGGGGGTCTCGCTGGCGCTGCTCGTCGCGATCGTGGCGGTCGTGCTCGTGCTCGCGGCCGGCGAAGCGCACCGCGGCGCCGGCCAGAGCCCGGGGATCGCCGAACACACAGGCGTGGAAGCGGTGCAGCTGGGCCAGGCGGCCGCACATGACTACAACCCGTTCGGCACGGGGCCCGAAAACCGCGACCTGGTCGGCAACCTGGTCGACGGCGACCCCAACACGACGTGGAGCACCGAGCAGTACTACGAAGGCACGCTGAAGAAGAGTGGCGGCACGGGGCTCGGCGTCTACCTCGACGCCGCCCCAAGCGTGCTCGCCTCCTCGATCGAGATCCAGACGCCCACGCCCGGCTTCGCCGTGCAGATCTACGTCGCCAACCACATCGACCTGAAGGTGCCCTACGGCAGCTCCACGCCGCTGAGCGCGCGCGGCTGGCAGGGTCCTGTCGGCACCAGCGCCGACGTCCACAACGGCGAACGGATACCGCTGAGCCTGTCAGGACATCCGCACCGCTATTACCTGGTGTGGCTGACGACGCTGCCGCCCGGGATGGAGTCCGCGACGCTCTCCGAGCTGACGCTGTTCAAGTAGCGCCGGTCCTCGCTCAGTAGCTCAGCACGTGCCGGCGGGCGTGGCGCTCGAGCGCAAGGCGGCAGAGGCGGTCCACAAGCGTCGGGTAGGGGACACCTGACGCGTCCAGCAGCTTCGCGTAGACGCTCGTGGGCGTGAACCCGGGCATCGTGTTCAGCTCGTTCAGGAGCACGCGATCGCCGTCGACGAAGAAGTCCACCCGCGCGAGTCCTTCGCAGCCGCTCGCGAGGAACGCCTGGATCGCGATCTCCCTGACCTGCAGCGCAGCGCTGTCGGAGATCGAAGCGGGAATCCGCAGCTCCATGCCGCCGGGGGTGTACTTGGCGCCGAAGTCGTAGAACTCGCCCGCGAAGACGATCTCCCCGGGCTTGGACACGAACGCCTCGCCGTCTGCCTCGCGCCGCGCCGCCGGCACCCCGAGCACGCCGCACTCGACCTCCCTGCCTGTGGCCATCGCCTCGACGATCACCAGCGCATCGTGGGAGAACGCCTCGCGCACGGCATCCGCCAGGTCCTCCTCGCGGCTGACCTTGACGATGCCCACCGAGGAGCCCAGGTGCGCAGGCTTCACGAACACCGGCATTCCGAGGCGCGAGATCCGCGCGATCTCCGCGAGGGTCTGCTCACGCGAGCCGTCGAAGCGCTCCGCACGCACCCCCACATAATCGACCTGTGGAACGCCCAGGCCCGACATCAGCTGCTTGAAGAGCACCTTGTCCAGGCACAGCGCCGACGCTGCCACGCCGGCTCCCACGTAGGCCACATCGAGCGTCTCGAGCATGCCCTGCACGGTGCCGTCCTCGCCGAATGGTCCGTGCAGGACGGGAAAGGCGACGTCCACGCCGAGCAGGCCGCCTGCCGGGGTGACGCTGAGCGGCTCGCCATCCTGGCGCCAGACTCCGTCGCGGCCGATCTCGACCCACACGACCTCGTGCCCGGCTGCGCTGAGACCATCGCGGACGGCCGCCCCCGAGGAGAGCGACACGTCGTGCTCGGAGGAGCGCCCGCCGGCCAGCACCGCCACGAGGAGCGGATCGCGCGCTGTGGATTCGGTGATGTCAGCCATCGCTCATTCCGGCGGGGTCGCAGGGGGAGGCGTTTCCGTTGTCGTCGTCGTGGTCGGCGTGGTCGTCGGAGGGGTGGTGGTCGTGGCGAGCACGCCGACGGAGATCGTCACGGTGGCGCCCTTTCGCGCGAGAGACCCGCCCGCCGGGCTCTGTTCCGCCACCACCCCCACCTGAGACTGTTCGGTGGTCGTGTGCGGCTGGGAGGTGACCTTGAAGCCCGCGTGCTTCAGCGCCGTGGCCGCCGCGGCGGAGGCGGCGCCTACAACGCTCGGGACTTCGACTTCCTTCGGCGCCTTGGCGACCGTCAGGTTGACCTTGTCTCCCGCGTGCAGCGAGCTGCCGGTGGCGGGCGACTGCGCCAGGACCGTTCCCGGCGTCTGCGTGCTCGAGACCTTCTTCGTGACCGTGCCCAGCTCGAGTTCGGAGTTGGTGAGGGTCGCTTCGGCCGCTTCCAGGGACTGACCGGTGACGTCGGGGACGTGCACGGGCGCGGGGCCACTGGAGACGATCAAGGTCACGACGCGGCCTTCCTGGATCTCGGTTTCCGCGGATGGCTCGGTCGCGATCACGAGACCCTCCGCGACCGTCTTGCTCGCTTCGCTCTTCCTCGTCGTCTTCAGGCCCGCCTTGCGCAGCTTGGCGGCGGCCTTCGCGGCAGTCAGCCCGGCGACATCGATCAACGACTTGCTGGCGGGACCCTCGGAGATCACGATGCTCACGCGGGCGCCCTTCTTGACGATCTCGCCGGCACGCGGCGACTGGCTGATCACGAGCCCGCCTGCGACCTTCACGCTCGGCTTCAGCGATGAGGAGGGCACGAGCCCGGCGCTCCGCAGCGAGGACCCTGCGGCCTGTTCGGTCTTCCCGGTCACGCTGGGAACGCTCACCGACGGGTTCGAGCGCGTCAGCAGCACGGCGAGCACGGCCGCGGCGGCGATCACGACCACGGCCAGCGCCCACAGCCATGCGCGCCTGCGGCGATCGGGAGAGCCGCCGCCCTGCCCGTCGTACTCGCCGGGGCCACCCGTGGCCAGCAGCATCGAGCCCGTACCGGGCCCCGGCGGCGCCACGGCGGCGGCGCGATATTCGTGTCTGCCCGCGGCGGGTGCGCCAGTGTATGCCGGCAGCGCCTCGCGCTCGCGTTGGAGCGCAGCAATCAGCTCATCCGCGTCTGCGTAGCGCTGCGTGGGATCCTTGGCGAGCGCGCGCAGAACGACCGCGTCCAGCGAAGGCGGCAGCGACGGGTTCAGCTCGCTGGGTGGGCGCGGCTCGGCTGAAACCTGCTTGTAGGCGATCGCAACGGCGCTCTCGCCCTCGAACGGGACGACGCCGGTCAGCAGCTCATAGAGGATCACGCCGATTGAGTACAGGTCGGAGGCGGCGCTGACGGCAAAGCCCTGCGCCTGCTCAGGGGACAGGTACTGGGCTGTGCCCATGATCGATCCCGTGAGCGTCATGTCCGAGGCGCCGGCCCGCGCGATCCCGAAGTCGGTCACGCGCGCGCGGCCCTCTTCGTCGAGGATCACGTTGTGCGGCTTCAGGTCGCGGTGGATCACGCCGCGCCGGTGTGCCGAGCGAGCGGCGCGCAGGATCTGGATCACGATGTCGATCGCCGCCGCCGGTTCGAGCGCGCCCTGTTCGCGGACGATCGCCTTCAGCGAGCGACCCGCCACGTACTCCATGGCGATGTAGTAGGTGCCATTCCACTCGCCGCGGTCGAAGATGCCGACGATGTTCGGGTGCGACAGCGCCGCCGCACTGGAGGCCTCGCGGCGAAAGCGCTCGACGAACTCGTGGTCTTCGGCGAAGTGGTGGTGCAGGACCTTGACCGCCACCTCCCTGCCGAGCAGCTGGTCTTGGGCCAGGTACACGTCGGCCATGCCACCAGAGCCCAGGCGCGAGATCACCCTGTAGCGCCCGTCGATGATCGTCTCGGGTTCGATCATTCGCTCAGCAGCCTTTCCATGACCGCCCTGACGACCGGCAGCGCGTACACGGCGCCGTAGCCGGGGACTTTGCGCAGTGTTGCTGCGACGACCACACGCGGGTTCGACGCGGGCGCGAAGGCGATGAACCACACGTTGTTCAGAGCGGTACCGATCTCCGTTTCCGCGGTGCCCGTCTTGCCTGCAACCTGCACGCCTGAGATCTTCGCCGCTTCGCCGGTTCCTTCGTTGACGACAGCTTCCATCATCAAGGTAACCGCCTTCGCCGTGGATGGCTTCATCACGACCGACTGCACACGCGGTGAGACGCGCTCGACCACACGCCCTTCAGGGTCGACGATGCGCGCCGTCAAATGCGGGACCATCAGCCGCCCGTCGTTGGCGACGGCCGCGGCGACCTCGGCCATCTGCAGCGCGGTCACGTCGAGTTTGTCCTGGCCGATGCCCAGGCGCCCGACGTCGACGTTCGCGCTCGTCGGCTGGAGCAGCCTTTCGCCTTCGTACTCGCCGCTGGCCGACATCTCCCTCGCCGGATAGTCGAGCTGGGGCTTGCGGTCGAAGCCGAAGCGGCTCATGTAGCGGGCGAGCGTACGCTTGCCCAGCCTCTCGGCCACCTGCGCGTACACGGTGTTGACGGATTTGGCGAGTGCCTGAGTGAGCGAGATCTGCCCGAAGCTTTCGTCCTCGTCGTTGTCCAGGGGTACGCCGGAGACGAGAATCCCGTTGCGCCCGCTGAGCGTCGATTCGGGTGTGAACATGCCCGTATCGATGGCGGCCGTGGCGGTCACGATCTTGAACGTGGAGCCGGGCGCGTATCCATACTGGGTCGCACGGTTGACCAACGGGGAGCCCGGGTCGGTTGCGACCTGTTCATAGCCCTTGCCCGTGCTCAGCTTGTTCGGGTCATAGCTCGGCGAGGAGGCCATCACGGTGACGGCGCCCGACCGCGGTTCCAGGGCGACGACCGCTCCTTCGTAGCCGGCGAGCTTCGCGTTGGCGACCTCCTGGGCACCCGGGTGCAGGGTCGTCACGACCTTGTCGCCTTCAGGTTCCTTACCCTGCAGCTGGTTGAGGATCGACTGCAGGTTCGTCGAGCCGTGGCCATCCAGCGCGGAATCACGGAACTGCTCTACGCCGGAGGTGCCCGGGTCGATGTAGTCGTAGCCGATCGCGTTGGCGAAGGCCGATCTGGTCGGATAGGTGCGTTGGTAGGTGCTTTCCCGGCCGCGCACGTCACGCGCGAGCACCTTGCCGTCGGCAGCGACGATCGAGCCGCGGTGGATCCGCTCCTGCTCCAACAGCGCGCGCGCGTTGAGCTTGTTTTCACGCAGCGAGGAAGCTTCGAAGACCGTCCAGCGCGAGGTGAACGCGACGAGCAGCGCGAACAGCACGGCGACGAGCCCGTAAAGGCGAACAATTGGGCGGTTCATCGCGCGCGCCTCATTCGAGCTGTTCCAGTTCCAGGCTGTGTATGACCGACGCCGCGTCGCCTTCCGAGCGCAGCGATTGGTCGAGCAGCTTGTGGCGTTTTTCCGAGCTCAGGGTGGAGGCACTGACGCCGGAGACGTACTGGCTGCTGTACAGCTCGAGGTTGCCCGGCAGCTTGTAGGGCAGGCCCTCGAACATCGTGATCAGACCGCGGTTGTTGGTGCCGATGAAGTACACCGACTGAAGCGCCAGGTAGGCGGCAGAGCCGAGCACCACGAGCAGTCCCAACAGGACCGCGATCAAGCCCGCGTGGCGCAGCCTGCGCCGGGGACGGGCGATCGCCTGTGGGCCCGGTGAGGAGCCCACGCGCGGCACCCGCCGCTGTGGCGCCTGCGCCGCCTGCGCCCGCACGGACACCGCGGGAATCCCGACGAGCGTGGCGTGATCCTCGCCCACCGGCTGCTGTCCCACCTGCACGTCCTCCAGGCGCAGCAGCACGACCGTGATGTTGTCGCGCCCTCCCGCCTCGTTGGCAGCCGCGATCAGCGCCTCGCCGGCATCGGGCAGGCGCGGATACGCGAGCAACACCGCCGCGATCTGATCCTCGCCGATCATCGTCGTCAGTCCGTCGCTGCAGATCAGGTACACATCACCCGCACGCGCACGCACGGAGCGGGTGTCGACCTCGACCGTGCCCTCCGGCCCGAGGGCGCGGGTGATCACCGAGCGCTGTGGATGCTCGATCGCTTCCTCGGGGGTCAGCCGACCCTGACGGATGAGCTCGTCCACGAGCGAATGGTCGTCCGTCAGGCGCTCCAGCTGGCCGTCGCGCAGGCAGTAGGCGCGACTGTCGCCGACATGGGCGATCGCCACCTCCTGCTCGCCGACGTACACCGCCGTGAGCGTCGTGCCCATGCCGGCGTGCTCTGCGTTGGCGTGGGAGAGCTCGTGGATGTGGGTGTTCGCCGCGCGGGCGAGATCGGCCAGCGCGAGCTCCGGCTGGGAGGCATCCTGGACGCCGAGCTGGAAGGACTCCACGGCGAGGCGCGAGGCGACCTCGCCGGCCTGCGCACCACCCATCCCGTCGGCCACGACGAACAGCGGCGAGCGGGCGAGCAGCGAGTCCTCGTTGGCGCGCCGCTGGCGGCCAGTGTCGGTCCCGGCGTACTGTTCGGATACGCGCAGCATCAGGCTGTGGAATCAACCATCTAGTCGACCTCGAATGCGAATTCGCTGTCGCCGATGCGCACCCGGTCGCCGGGGTGAAGCGGCCGCGCAGTCTGCAGCAGCTCCTCGTTGAGATAGGTGCCGTTGGTGGAGTCGAGGTCTTCGATGACCACTATGTTGCCCTGCTCGTACACGCGTGCGTGGCGGGAGGACGCGAACGGGTCGTCCAAACGGATCTCGGCGCGGTCGCCGCGGCCAAGCACGAGGTCGCTGTCGAGGTCATAGATCATCCCTGGATCGTGTCCCGGCGCGCGCTCGACGACCAGCCGCGGCGAGCGGTGCGCCACGTCCACAGGCCCCAGCGTGGAGGCCGAGTACAGGCCGGTGGCATCCGCCGGGATCGGTGCGCCCGCGCGGGCGGGATCGGGCTGGCCGGAGCCGAGCTGGCCGCCCCCGCTGCGCAGATCGCGGCGAGCGCTGCGGGCGACCCACAGCAGGAACAGGTAGATGACCGCGAGGAACCCGAACTTCAACGCCACCGATACGGGCTCGAGCGTGTTCATGCAAGTTCGAACACGAGCTCTGTGGAGCCGAGCTCGACGCGATCCCCGGACTGGAGCGCGCGCGCGACGTCGACCGGCTGTCCGTTGACGAGCACGCCGTTGGTGGAGCCGAGGTCGGCCACCGTCCAGCCGGCGGGTCCGGGGCGGATCTCAGCGTGGCGCCGGGAGATGCCGGCGTCCTCGAGCACCACGTCGCAGTCGCGGCCACGGCCGATCGTGGCGCCGCCCGGAGGCACGATCAGCCTGCGGTCGGCCAGCGCCAAGAGCGCGCGCTGAGGGCGCGGCTGAGCCCTGGCTTCTTCGAGCGGCGCCTGCAGCCGTTCGGAGTTGCTGTAGATCATCGTGTTGCCGTACTCCTGCGCCGGAGCGGGCGGTTGTGCCGGTGGCGCTGGTGCCGGCGCGGCGTGCTCCTCGCCCGGCGGCTGCACGAGGCGCGCCTGAATGCCGAATTCGCCCAGCGAGAGCCGCTCGTCGGTGTGAAAGATGATCTGCAGCCGCGAGGCCAGGATCAGGTCCTCCCGTCGCGCGTGCTCGAGCATGTATGCGGACAGCTCGTCGATCACATCGCGCTCCACGCCGCGGTAGCGCTCGCGATCCTTCGGCGAGAGCCACACCGAGTACTCGTTGGGGGCATACACCCGCGACACGGACACCGTGCGGTGCGCGTCCATCTCGCGCGTGAGCTTGCGCGCCAGCTCGATCGGGCGGACCTCCGAGCGGAACACGCGTCCGAAGACGCCCTCGACGAGGCTGGCGATCGTGGTCTCGACGCTCTTGAACGGGTTCATCGGGGCAGGGTTGACGCCGATCGTCTGGGGATCGGCCGGCAATCGTCAGGCATGCTACGCACCGTACTCAGACGGGGCCGCGCAGCGCGCGAGCGGCGACGGCGACCACGCCACCGAGGATCGCACCGAGCACGGCGCCACGCGGGCTTGGGTACGAGGTATGCGCACTCAGACCCGCGTCCAGCATCGGTGCGGCTGCCGCGATCGCCGCCGACCAGACGGCGACGGCGACAATGTCCAGGGCGGCGCTGCGACCCCTGACGATCCACGGCAGGACGACCGCGCCCGCGGCCCACAGCGTCGCCCCAAGCAGCACGCCGAGCGCCAGCAGGGGCCCGATCACGTGCGAGGCGGTCAGGCCCAGCGAGGTCTCCCACGCCGAGCGCGGCGGGGTCGTGCTCGGATGCGCCAGCCACAGACGACGGTTGAGCAGTGGACCCGCGAGCGCGAGCCACCAGTATCCGAGCGCCGCCACGGTCGCGCGGTCGCGCCAGCGCGATGCCTGTCCGGCGATAGCGGGGAAAGCGCCTGCGAGACCTGCGAGGCCGAGCACGGGCGCCAGCGCGCAGGAGAGCCAGCGCACGCCGATCCGAGGGCTGCCCCGGTCCGCGGGGAGGACCGCCAATGGCGCCAGCGCGGCGAACGCCAGCAGGGCGACGCCTGTTCGCCCAGAGAAGGCCTGCCAGCCGATCAGGATCGCTGCCCCCGCCAGCCAGACGCCGCGCGGCAGCCTCGGCCGCCATGCCGGCCCTGCGTGCTCGTCCGCATCGAGCTCCTGGACGGGCGGCGGCGGTTGCACCGCCGTTCGGTCGGCGAGCGGCGGCCCTCCAGTGACGCGCGAGCGCCGGGGCCAGCGCGGCCGTCCGATTCCGTTCTCGAGCGTCTCTACCAGCACCAAGCGCAGCTCCTCGAGCGTTCCCCGCTCGCGTGGCTCCGGCGCGAGCGCACGATCGAGCGCCCTGGTGAGCGTCGGCGAGAGGTCACGGCGCTCGCGCTCCAGCGGTGTCACCTGCCGACCGATGCGTCGCACGGTGGCAGCGGGGGTGGCGCCGCGCACCGGGTTGATCCCGCTGAGCGCCTCGTAGGTGACAAGCGCCAGCGAGTACAGGTCCGCAGGGGCGCCCACCTCGCGGCCCTCGCTCTGCTCGGGAGCCATGTAGGCGAGTGTTCCCAGGACGTCCCCGGTACGTGTGAGCGCGTCCTCGCCGACGAGGCTCGCACCGCCGAAGTCTGTGAGCTTGGCCGCGGCGAGCAGGGTCTGTGGCGTGGCGTCGTCGTCGGAGTGGTGGGGCACGAGCACGTTCTGCGGCTTGATGTCCCGGTGGATCACGCCGCGTGCGTGGGCGTGCGAGAGCCCGCCTGCGAGGGCCAGCGAGATCTCGAGGACCTCCTCGTCCTCGAGCGACTCCTCGGCGATCAGCGTCGCGAGCGTGTCGCCGTCGACGAGCTCGGAGATCAGGTAGAACGCGTCGTCGACCGCACACGCCTCATACAACGCGACGATCGCAGGGTGCGACAGCCGCGCCGCGGCGTGTGCCTCACGGCTCGCTCGATCGCCGTCCCCCTCCGGCCCGAGCCACACGCGCTTGACGGCGACCTTGCGCCGGAGAAGCTCGTCCTGGGCACGCCAGACGACGCCGAAGCCGCCGGCGCCGAGGCGCTCGAGCAGGCGATAGCGCTCCAGCACCAGCTCGTCAACACCCGGCCCGTCTCCGGGTCCGGTTATGCGCCGACGCACCGGCTCCTTGGCGGCTCGAGCTGACTGGACGAGGGTACGCGGCGACTCCACCGGCTCCCGCGTTCGCCGTGCGCCACCCTCCTACCTGCCGTCAACGGCAGGAAAACGCGCACTGACCGAGAAGTTGCAGTCTCGTAAGGGGAATGAAGGGCAGTCATACTGGGGCCTTCCTAAAGTCCCTGCAAAGGAGCGGTTGGGTTTTGTCGTTCTTTGACGATGACGAGGAGACGGCGCCTCGACCGTCCTCCCGGACAGCGCGTCAGCGCCCGGTGAGCGCCGGTGCGCCGCGACGCCCGCGGCCGCGTCGTCCGTCGCGCTCGGGACCTTCGGGGCCCGACCAGCGCACGCTGATGGCTCGCCGCCTGACGCTGGCGGGCGCGCTGATCGTGTTCATCATCATCGCCGCGCTCGTCATCAGCAGCATCATCAAGAGCGGCAAGGAGGAAGGGCTGAAGACCTACAACCGCGAAGTCAGCCAGCTCGGTCGCGAATCCGTCGAACAGGTTGCCAACCCGCTGTTCACGGCGCTGCCGAACGCGACCACCAAGTCGGCACTCGATGTCGAGCAGCAGGTCGACGAACTACTCACGAAGGCGCAGTCGATCGTCACGCGCACCAAGAGCCTGAGCGTGCCAGGCGAAATGGCCTCGGCGCAGCGGGATCTGCTGCTGACCATGGACCTGCGCGAGGAAGGGCTGACGAAGGTCGCGGCACTGCTGCCCACGGCGCTCGGCGGAAAGGCCAAACAGACGAGCACGAAGATCGCCGGTGACATGGAGATCCTCCTCGCCTCAGACGTGATCTACTCGCAGCGTGTCGTGCCGTTGGTGCAGGAGACGCTGGAAGCCAATGGCACGACGGGCCTGAGCACGGCTCCCAGCCGCTTCCTTCCGAACGTCGGCTGGCTGGAAAGCTCGACCGTGCTCTCGCGGATCAGCGGCCAGTCGGCCTCCACCTCCTCCACGGGCCTCGCGGCGGGCACGCACGGCAGCGCCCTGTTGGGCGTGAGCGTGGGGGCCAACGAACTGCAGCCGGAACCGACGCTCAACCACATCGGCGGCGGCGCCAACCCGACCTTTACGGTGGTCGTCGAAGACTCCGGCGAAAACCCGGAGACGGACGTGAAGGTGGACGTGACGGTCACGGCGGCCGGCAAGAAGTACAAGGCCTCGCACGTGATCGACTCGACCCAGGCGGGCACGAAGTACAACGTCGAAGTGAGCGTCGT